>Ga0180429_10003538_pt1 | contig 12611 bp, 8 predicted proteins | sample SS_ome_FD_132428 | JGI IMG/M metagenome (GOLD analysis project Ga0180429, IMG submission 132428) | Hypersaline lake sediment archaeal communities from the Salton Sea, California, USA - SS_1_S_1 metaG | ecosystem: Environmental > Aquatic > Non-marine Saline and Alkaline > Hypersaline > Sediment ... | reverse complement strand
GAAATCGACAATATCAATATTCTGCAGGCAAGCCTGCTGGCAATGCGACGTGCGGTGGAGGGACTGCATATCTCACCGAATCATGCCCTGATCGATGGGAACCGGGTACCTCAGCGACTGCCGTGTACGGCACAGGCAATTGTTGGCGGCGATGACAGCGAGGACTGTATTGCCGCCGCTTCAATCATTGCCAAAGTGACGCGCGATCGCGAGATGGTCGAGTTGGACCTTCTGTATCCCCAGTACGGTTTGGCCAAGCACAAGGGTTATCCAACCAAACTGCACCTGGCGGCCCTGCGAGAACATGGTGTGACACCGATCCACCGTCGCAGTTTTGCGCCGATCAGGAAACTGCTCGAAACTTAACTCGCTGGAAATTAAGGGTAATTAACTGGACTGAGGCCTCGAGCGGGTATACTCAACTCACTCTTGGTTGCCTGAGCGAAACTATGCCAGCGAGTCCGTCCATCGTGGTGCCATTGGTTCTTGACCAGCAAGCTGATCAACAGGTCCTGCTGGGCATCTATCTGGCGAACATGCGGCAGCGTTTCAAGTCTGAGGTCAACCGCCTGACCAGCGGTGGCATGCGCCAACTGATCGGCGACAGTCCGCAGGCCGCAGAGATGAGTTTCCCGTTGACCTACCTGTACGCCTGGCACTGGTTGCGGCACAACGTGGCCGAGGCCTATCGGGAGCAAGTACTGGCCGCTTTCAAGGCGCCGGAACTTCTGTTCTTGATGCGATTGCTGGTCGATGCGCAGGCACCTCGGTCTTTCATCGATGGCTACATCGCCCACTGGTTGCAGGCGCCTCCTGGCGGTCCGGCGCAACAGGTGCAGCTGCGCCAGATGCTGGCGATGCATGGCGATGACCCGGAACGCCTGGCGGAAAACCTGCTCGTTACCTGGAATTCACTCGGCCTGTTTGCCCAGACCTACAAGGAGGCCTACGGTGATCTGGCGCGCGAGGAGCGCGAGCGTTACGGCGATATGCTGGGGGATGCCGATCTCGAACGGCTCGCCTTGGTCGATGAGTTGCCGGATCCGAACCCGGGGCAGAGGCGCATGGCGAAGGCTGGCATCATCCCGGCCATGGGCTGTCCGCAGACGTGCCGCCACTGTATGTTCATCTGGCGACCGCTCAAGCCGACTGATCCGGACCCGGACAAGGTCTACGGCATGGTCGATAGCATCACTGACAATGTGCTGTTCACCGGTGGCGATCTGAGCAAGCACCTGGACGCCTTTATCAATGGCATCCGAGCAATGCGCCATGTCACCACTTTCGCGATTCTTCTCAATGGTGATTTCGCGAATGAGCTCGAGACAACCGAGCGGGTGATCGGCGAAATGGCTGCGGCTATCAGAGGCCGCCCCGAACACTGGCCACAGGCGCGGGTGTTGCTGCAGATCAGCTTCGATGAGTTCCACCAGGAGGTGATCGTCGATAAGAAGGGACTGCTGCGTGAGCGCATCCCGGTCACAAAGATCGCCAATATCGTCGAGTGCGCGCCACGTTATGCCGACCAGGTGCAGCTGGCGCTGCTGCACAAGCAGACCGGCCTCAACTTTTCCATGGACGTGTTGCACAAGGGGGTATTTGCGCGCCTGGTCAATGAACTGGGCTCGCGCGGTCACCAGGTGCAGGTGCTGTCCACCGCACCCTCGGTACGCCTCAAGACCAACCCGGTGACCGGCCGGCAGGGCAAGGTGCTTAAGGACGCCAGTTTTGTGCTGAGCAAATACCCGGATGCGCCTATCCTGATGACCAGCTCAACGATTGACGGCTACGGGCGCGCCGCCGAGATGGAAGTGGGCGAGACGGTCAAGGAGCGCGAGCTGTTGCAGCAGGTGCTGCAACAAGGGCCACCGCCGGGGGAATCCTTCGATATTGATCTGATGTTCTGGTTCAATGGCTGGACGACCCTGTTCAATGCCGTGCATATCTGCCTGGGGGACCTTTACAAGGATGGGCTGGACAGGATCCTCGCGCGCCAACGCAAGGATCCGCTCAGCCAGGCATTAAATCGTTTCGACCGCCGTTTGCTGGAACTGTATGCGGAGGTGCGTGGCGACCTGCAACAGAAGCTGGAGGCCGCCACCGGACCGCACCACCTGTTCCACACTCTCACGGAGGAAGGCGAGGTCCGTCTGCACATGACCCGGCGTCTGATAGAAATGGACGCCTGATCTGGCGTTCATCACTCGACTTTTATGTAAGCGAAGCCTTCGCGCTGCAGTTCAGCGATGCGCACCACGCCGGACGGTACGGATTCGACCGCTTCGTACAGTTTTTCGTTACCCAGATTGATCTGAGAGCGGGTGATATCGCAAAGCTCCAGTTGCACGCCCTGGACGTCATTCAGGCTCAGCAGGCGGCCCTTGATATTTTCCCGGCGCTCGGCCATGGCCGCGTCTTCCTGAAAAGGAGTGCCGGTGAGCTTGTCGTCGGTGACGAAACGAATCCCGTGTGCCACGAACACGATGCGGATGTCGTATTCCACCAGTTCGTTCTCGTAATAGGAGGCCATGTTGTAGATGCTGGTGAGCATGGCGCTGAAGCGGCGCGGATCGGCAAAGTCCGCGTGGTAGACGACCTTGATCACGCCGTCGCCCTCTTCGGCAAGGGTATTGCTACCTGCGAACAGGCCGAAACCAATCAGCAGGGAAAGCAGGATGTTGCGAAACTTTGACATGGAGAATCCTCGGTTTGATGTGCTCTCGGTGGTGTGACCGACGTAGTCCGGCCGTTGTTGTGTCGGTCGTCGCCGGATAGGTGAATTCTGATTACGTGGTTTATCCGGAATTTCGGGCATTTGCAAGTGCAAATGCCCGCACCCGGGAGAGGCGTTTTTGGGTATCCTTGAGGTCTTCCCATTGCTCACGATCGGATACACGAACAACTGCCCATGACCCACGAGTTTGTCCACCTGCATGTCCATTCCGAGTTCTCGCTGGTGGACGGGGTGGCGCGTGTCAAGCCGTTGGTCGGCTCGGTGGCGGAAGAGGGTATGCCAGCGGTCGCGCTTACCGACCAGTCGAACATGTTCGCCCTGGTACGTTTCTACAAGGCCGCCATGGGGGCCGGGCTCAAACCGATCTGCGGCGTGGACCTGTTGGTGCGCGATCACGAGGAACCCAATCAGCCGCACCGTCTGGTGCTGCTGGTGCAATCCAATACTGGTTATCGCAAGCTCACCGAGTTGGTCTCGCGCAGTTATCGCGAAGGCCAGCACCTGGGCCGTCCCATGGTCAACCCCGAATGGCTGACGGTTGAGAGCTGCGAGGGGCTGATCGCACTCTCGGGCGCGCGTGACGGCGACGTCGGACGCGCCCTGCTCGCGGACAACGAGGCCTTGGCCGAGGCGCGCCTGGCCCGTTGGCGGGAGATCTTTGGCGACCGCTATTACCTGCAACTCGTGCGTACCGGGCGTGAGTTGGAGGAGACATGCCTGCATGCCAGCGTGGCGCTGGCCGCCAAGTGCGATGTGCCGGTGGTGGCGACCAATGAGGTCTGCTTTCTCAGTCCCAAGGAATTCCCGGCGCACGAGGTGCGGGTGTGCATCCACGATGGACGCACGCTGGACGATCCCCGTCGCCAGCGCAAGTACAGTGAACAGCAGTACCTGCGCTCCCCGGCGGAGATGGCGGAACTTTTCAGCGATATTCCGGAGGCGTTGGAAAATACCGTCGAGATTGCCAAGCGCTGCAATCTGGAGCTGACCCTCGGCAAGAATTTCCTGCCGGACTTTCCCGTGCCAGAGGGCATGACTATTGAGGAATTCCTGGCCGAGGAGTCACGCAAGGGGCTGGAATGGCGTCTCGAACGCATCTTCGACAAGGATGCACCGGACTTCGCCGAGAAACGCAAACCCTATGACGAGCGCTTGCAGATCGAGCTCGATGTCATCAACGGCATGGGCTTCCCCGGTTACTTTCTGATCGTTGCCGACTTTATCCAGTGGGGCAAGGACAACAACGTCCCAGTTGGGCCAGGCCGTGGCTCGGGTGCCGGCTCGTTGGTCGCCTATGCACTGAAGATCACCGATCTTGATCCGCTCGAGCTCGACCTGCTGTTCGAACGTTTCCTCAACCCCGAACGTATCTCCATGCCTGACTTCGACGTCGACTTCTGCATGGACAAGCGCGACTCGGTGATCGATTACGTAGCGCGTACCTACGGACGTGATTCGGTCTCGCAGATCATCACCTTCGGCTCGATGGCGGCCAAGGCCGTCGTGCGGGACGTGGGCCGCGTGCTTGGCCACCCCTACGGATTCACCGACCGGGTTGCCAAGATGGTGCCGCCGGACCTGGGCATGACGCTGACCAAGGCGCTGGAGGAATCCGAAGACCTGGCTGCGGCCTACCGAGACGACGAGGAAGTCACCCAGCTGATCGACATGGCGCTGCAGCTTGAAGGTATTACGCGGAATGCCGGCAAGCACGCCGGTGGCGTGGTCATCGCCCCGGGCAATCTGACCGACTTCTCTCCGCTTTACTGCGAAGCGGATGGCACCAACCTGGTCACCCAGTATGACAAGGACGACGTCGAGCAGGCCGGCCTGGTCAAATTCGACTTTCTCGGCCTGCGCACGCTGACCATCATCGACTGGGCACTGGAAACCATCAACGCGGTGCGCCAGAAGGCGGGCGAGGGGGCGATCGATATCGCCGCCATCCCGCTGGATGACAAGGCCTCGTTCGACCTGCTGCAAAGCGCCGAGACTACTGCGGTGTTCCAGCTTGAATCCGACGGTATGAAACAGTTGATCACCAAGCTTCAGCCGGACTGCTTCGACGACATCATCGCGCTGGTAGCGCTGTTCCGGCCGGGTCCGCTGCAATCCGGCATGGTGGATAATTTCATCAACCGTAAGCACGGCCGCGAAGAGGTGTCTTACCCGGATGCCAACTACCAGCACGAATCGCTCAAGCCGATCCTCGACTCCACCTACGGCATCATCCTGTACCAGGAGCAGGTCATGCAGATCGCGCAGGTGATGGCCGGCTATACGCTTGGCGGTGCGGACATGCTGCGCCGTGCTATGGGTAAGAAGAAACCGGAGGAAATGGCCAAGCAGCGCGCCGTGTTCGAGCAGGGTGCCAAAGACAATGGTATCGATCCCGACCTCGCGATGAAGATCTTTGACCTGGTGGAAAAGTTCGCCGGGTATGGTTTCAATAAATCGCACTCGGCTGCCTATGCGCTGGTCTCCTACCAGACCCTGTGGCTCAAGACGCACTTCCCGGCGGCCTTCATGGCCGCGGTGCTCTCCTCGGATATGGACAACACCGACAAGGTGGTCACGTTCATAGAAGAGACGCGCCACATGGGGCTCAAGGTCGAGCCGCCGGATGTCAACCGTTCCAGCTATCGCTTCACCATCGATGGTGACGATACCGTGGTGTACGGGCTTGGCGCGATCAAGGGCGTGGGCGAAGGCGCGATCGAAGGGATCATCGAGGCGCGTGAGCAGGGCGGAACCTTCAGGGACCTGTTCGACTTCTGTCATCGGATCGATCTGAAAAAGGCCAACCGCAGGGTACTGGAGTCGCTGATTCGGGCTGGCGCTTTGGATCACCTGGGAGCCAATCGTGCCACCCTGATGATGCAGTTGCCGTTTGCCCTCAAGGTGGCGGAAAAGGCCGAGGCTGACCGTTCTGCCGGCATGATGGACATGTTTGGCGACCCGGTTGAACAGGAGGCCGCGCCCTTGCCCGGCGTGGTGCCGGAAGACACGGAGGAATGGGACGATCAGCTGCGCCTGCAGGGCGAGAAGGAAACCCTTGGCCTGTTTCTCACTGGTCATCCTATCGACCGCTACCTGACGCACCTGAAAGAACTAGTTGGAACACGCATCGCCAAGCTGAGCCTGGACGGGGTTCGCCCTTCGCGCAATCGCCGTGGCGGTGGCAAGAAGGTCAAGGTGGCCGGCCTGGTGGTCGCGGTGGCCAAACGCAACACCCAGCGTGGCCCGATGGCTTCGGTGCTGCTGGATGACAAGAGCGGTCGCGTTGAATGCACCCTGTTCAGCGAGACCTACGAGCGTTTCCGTGATGTCGTGGCTACCGATGCCATCCTGGTGGTCGAAGGCAGCCTGGTGCCCGATGAGTACCGTGGCGGGTTGGCGATCCGTGCGGACCATGTGCAGACTCTCGAGTCTTACCGTCAGGCAAGTTGTGCAGCCCTGCAGATAGTCCTGCGCGAGACCTGGCTCCGGGAGAATGCCCTGACGGCGGTGGATATGGTCACCCAGCTGAAGCAGGTCCTGCAACCACATCAGGGCGGACCATGCCGTGTGACTGTTCGCTATGAGCGCCTGGATGCCCAGGTGCGCCTGCGTCTCGGCGAGTCCTGGTCACTGAATGTGGGAGACGAACTGCTCCGGTCATTGGCCCGTTGGTTGGGAGAGGACGCCGTGCAGCTTCGTTTCCGCCCGCCACAACGGGCTGAGCAGCCAAAGCCCGAATTGGCTTATTCGGGCTGAGAAATGATTTGCCCGGGTGTCAGCCAGGTTGCCGGTTTTCTGCCGCAAAAGTCGTTATGTTGGCGTAACTTTCCCGAACTTATCGGCTAGGCTTGGGTTATTATTGGACATCCCGAGCTTCTCTTCCAACTACAAAGATCCATGAACCTCGATTTCCTTGATTTTGAACAGCCGATCGCCGAACTGCAGGCCAAGATCGAAGAGCTGCGCCTGGTTGGCGACGACAACGAGATCAATATTCAGGAAGAAATCGAGAAGCTCGAGGGAAAGAGTCGCTCGCTTACCGAGTCGATTTTTTCCAAGCTCACTCCCTGGCAGATTTCCCAGCTTTCACGCCATCCCCTGCGTCCTTACACGCTCGATTACATCGAACGGATCGTCGATGATTTCGAGGAATTACATGGTGACCGTGCCTTCGCCGATGATCACGCGATTGTGAGTGGCCTGGGACGTATCGACGGTCGTCCGGTGATGATCATTGGCCACCAGAAGGGTCGCGACACCAAGGAAAAGATCTTTCGCAACTTCGGTATGCCTCGACCCGAAGGATACCGCAAGGCATTACGCCTGATGAAGACCGCTGAACGTTTCCAGATTCCCGTGGTGACGTTCATCGACACCCCAGGTGCCTATCCCGGTATCGGGGCCGAGGAGCGTGGCCAGTCCGAGGCGATTGCGCGCAATCTGATGGAAATGGCGGCGCTACGAACCCCGATTATTGCGACCGTGATCGGTGAGGGCGGCTCTGGCGGTGCGTTGGCGATTGGCGTGGCCGACCGCGTAATGATGTTGCAGTACAGCACTTATTCGGTGATCTCGCCGGAGGGTTGCGCGTCGATCCTTTGGAAGGACGCGGAAAAGGCCTCACTGGCGGCGGAGGCGATGGCAATCACCTCCAGTGACCTGAAGGGACACAACCTGATTGACGAGATCGTCGATGAGCCCCTTGGTGGCGCGCACCGCGACCCGGAAACAACCGCTCGCAACCTGCGTCACGCCCTGGTGCAGGCGCTTGATTCGCTGACCCAGGAATCAACTGACCGCCTGCTCGATACCCGCTATCAGCGGCTGATGAGCTACGGCGTGGTTGCCGACTAAGAGGGGGCTGAAAACACTCATGAGCAAACAGCTTGAGCGACAGATGCTCCAGTTCTGCGTTGGGACACTTCGCAACAGCCGGCCAGTGCGTGTGTTTCCCACCCTGATCTGGAAAATTTGGCATCTCAACCTGAATTGCCCAGAGTATTCAGAAGTCTCCTGACCCCACCGTGGCCCTCGGCGCTGCCTATCTGCTGCCTGTCCTGCAGAAGCTGCCAACACCGGCGGGTTATCTTGTTGCCTACAGTGGTGGGCTCGATTCCCATGTGCTCCTGCATGCGATGACAGCCCTGCGAGGCGACTTGAAGCTGCCGGTTCGTGCAATTCATGTGCACCATGGCCTGCAGGCCGAAGCCGACCAATGGCAGGCACACTGTGCTGCAACATGCGCCGCGCTGAATGTGGCCCTGGTGACTGAACAGCTGAGTATGCGGCTCTCACCCGGAGAGAGCGTCGAGGCAGCAGCTCGCGAGGCCCGTTATTCGGCCATAGCCGGACACCTGCGTCCCGGTGAGATGTTGCTGACGGCTCAACACCGTGATGACCAGGCCGAGACTTTGTTATTGCAACTGCTGCGAGGGGCCGGCGTCGATGGCTTGGCGGCTATGCCGCTTTGCCGCGAGTGGTTTTCCGGTTGGCAGGCCCGCCCATTATTGCCCTTCTCGCGGGACGAACTGGTGGTCTATGCGCAGGATCACGCGTTGGACTGGGTGGAAGACCCAAGCAACCAGGACCAGCGTTTCGACCGCAACTATCTGCGTCATACAGTAATGCCTTTGCTGCAGGCGCGATGGCCCTCCGCAGCCAAGACTCTGGCCAGATCTGCATCGCACCTGGCGAGTGCATCGCGCGTGATCAGACATACTGGCGATGTCGACAGGGCAGCCTGCGAGGCTGAACGCGGCTGTCTATCGGTTGCTGCCTTGCTCGGGCTGTCCGCGGTCCGGCGTCACGGGGCCATCCGGTCATGGTTGCGTCTTCATGGCAAACCGATCCCGGATCATGCGCGCCTGGTGGAGATTGACCAATCGGTGCTTGGTGCTGCGGAGGATGCCTCCCCAAAGGTGGCTTGGGCCGGGGTGGCGGTGCGCCGCTACCGCGACCAGCTCTGTTTGCTGGCCGCACACGAGCCGAAGATATCGCATGAACCGGTTGACTGGCCCGACCAGGCCGCAGTGAACTTGCCCGACGGCAGCCGTTTGTCGCGCGAACCTGCTACGCAGGGCGTGCCAGATCGATACTGGATTGCAGGTCAGGTGCAAGTCCGTTGGCGCAGCGAGGGCATGGTCTGTAAGCCGAGGGGGCGCAAGGGCAGCCGCAGTTTCAAGAAGTTGTGCCAGGAACTTGGAATACCGCCATGGCAACGCGATCGTGTACCGCTGGTCTATGTCGACGAGCGCCTGATCGCTGTAGCGGATTACTGCCTGTGCGGCGAGGCCGACATAAAACCGGGGGATACCTACAGCCGCTTGCGCTGGGATGCCGATTGAATCGGCCGCCACTTTTGTGCCGCTGCCTGATTTCACATGTTAGGCTCGCCGGCGTTTCTATGCTTCGGGCTGGTCAGCTATGGGATTTGCAAAAAGCTATGCTTATTCGCATCCGCTGCGCGGGCTGCTGGTGAACTTGCTTTTGCTGACGGCTGCTGGCCTGCTTGCATTTGGCCTGGTAACCCCGATCCTCACTCTGGAAAAATTCTATTTTTTCAGTAACACGGTGAGTCTGTGGTCTGCGCTGAGACAGCTGGCTGTGGAAGCTGAATGGGGACTGTTCGTGCTTATCGGCTGTTTCAGTGTCCTGTTTCCCGTACTCAAGATCACCATGCTGTTGATGGTGTGGAACCTTGAAAACTTCCGGGACGATCGCCACAACCGCCATCTTCGCTGGCTGGAAACCTACAGCAAATGGTCGATGCTCGATGTGTTCGTAGTGGCCCTGCTGGTTGTTTCGGTCAAGCTTGGCGCTGTTGCCGAAGCCAGGGTGGAGCCGGGTATCTATGCGTTTGCGGGAAGCGTCGTCCTGACCATGCTGGTATCCAACTGGATCGGTCGGCACACGCGGGGACCGCGATTGCCGCCTGAGAACGCGGGCCGGCGTGTGGAATGAGTCTGCCCTGTTTCTGATGGGCCGCTCTTGAGGTAAGATTGCGCGCTTGTTCTTGGGGTGTTGCAGCGGACCAGCAGGCGACCCCCGCCGAGGTAACTATGCAGGATATCAACCCGATCACCAATTCGATTGCTGACCTTCGGGGGCGTTTGGAAGCCCTTAGGGGGTATCTTTGACTACGAGGTCAAGAAGGAGCGCCTGGAGGAAGTACTAGGCGAACTGGAAGATCCGGAAGTCTGGAACGAGCCGGAGCGTGCCCAGGCCCTGGGCAAGGAACGTGCGATGCTCGAAGGGGTGGTCATCAATGTCGACCAACTGACGGCCGGCCTTGCCGATGCCGCTGATCTGCTCGAGATGGCCGTCGAGGAAGGTGACGAAGAGACTGTCGATTCGGTAGCGGCTGACGTGGAAGAATTCGCCAAGCGTGTCGGCGACCTCGAGTTCCGCCGCATGTTCTCGGGCGAGATGGACACCAATAACGCGTTCCTGGATATCCAATCGGGTTCTGGTGGTACCGAAGCGCAGGATTGGGCAGAGATGCTGCTGCGCATGTACCTGCGTTGGGGCGAGGCCCATGGCTTCAAGACCGAGCTGATGGAGGCTTCAGCCGGGGACGTGGCGGGTATCAAATCCGCAACGATCAGGTTCGAAGGTGAATACGCCTTTGGGTGGCTGCGTACCGAGACCGGTGTGCATCGCCTCGTACGCAAATCTCCGTTTGATTCCGGTGGCCGTCGCCATACCTCTTTTACCTCGGTGTTTGTTTCACCCGAGATCGATGATTCTGTCGAGATCGAGATCAACCCGGCGGACGTAAGAACAGACACCTATCGTGCTTCCGGTGCAGGTGGTCAGCACGTCAACAAAACAGATTCAGCGGTGCGTCTGACCCACGAGCCGACCGGGATCGTGGTGCAGTGTCAAAATGACCGCTCGCAGCATAAAAACCGTGACCAGGCCTGGAAGCAGCTGAAAGCCAAACTCTACGAGTTGGAAATGCAGAAGCGCAGCGAGAGTGCGCAGGCATTGGAAGAGAGCAAAGCCGATATCGGCTGGGGTAGTCAGATCCGCTCCTACGTGCTCGACCAGTCACGCATCAAGGATCTACGCACCGGTGTGGAAACAGGTAACACGCAAGCGGTTCTCGATGGCGGCCTCGACATGTTCATCGAAGCGAGTCTCAAGAGTGGGCTGTAAAATCGCTGTGGCGGATGTAAAACATGACTGATCAAGACGAAAACAAACTCATCGCCCAGCGTCGCGAGAAGCTCGCGACTATCCGTGAGAACGGCGTGGCTTTCCCCAACTTCTTCCGTCGCGATGCGCTGGCTTCCGAACTCCAGGACCGGCTTGGTGACAAGAGCAAGGAAGAACTGGAAGAGCTTTGCCAACGTGCCAGCGTGGCCGGACGCATCATGGCCAAGCGCGGTCCGTTTCTGGTTATCCAGGACATGTCTGGCCGGATTCAGTTTTACGTCGACAAAAAGAACCTTCCTGAAACACTGGCTGCGGATATCAAGACCTGGGATATCGGCGATATCGTTGGTGGCGAAGGGCCGGTGCATAAGTCGGGTAAGGGAGATCTGTACGTCTATCTCGATCAGGCGCACCTGCTGACCAAGTCTTTGCGGCCTTTGCCAGAGAAATGGCACGGTCTGGCGGATCAGGAGCAACGCTTCCGCCAGCGTTACGTCGACCTGATCGTCAACGAGGATGCGCGCCGCACCTTCAAGTTGCGCTCGCAAATCATCAGCTACATCCGCGATTACTTTAACGGTAACGACTTTCTCGAAGTCGAGACGCCAATGATGCAGGTGATCCCTGGCGGCGCGACGGCGCGTCCCTTTGTGACGCATCACAATGCCCTGGATATGGGCCTTTATCTGCGTATTGCCCCTGAACTGTACCTCAAGCGTCTGGTGGTCGGTGGTTTTGAGAAAGTGTTCGAGATCAATCGCAATTTCCGCAACGAGGGACTTTCCACGCGCCACAACCCCGAGTTCACCATGATTGAGTTCTACGAGGCATTCGTGGATTACAATGCGCTGATGGACCGCACGGAGGAGCTCCTGCGTGGTATCGCCCGTGACGTCGTGGGTAGCGAAGAAATCGAATACCAGGGCGATACCTACCACTTCGGCAAGCCTTTTGCGCGCATGACGGTGAAGGAATCGATCCTGCACTTCAACCCGGAAATCACCGAGGCGCAGTTGGACGATCTGGACAGTGCCAAGGCAATTGCAGAAGGTCTGGGTATCGAGGTCAAGCCGACCTATGGCCTGGGCAAGGTACAGATCGAGGTCTTCGAGAAAACCGTGGAACACCGGTTGATGGATCCCACTTTCATTACGGCTTATCCGACGGAGGTTTCACCGCTCGCGCGCCGCAATGATGCAGATCCCTTCGTGACCGACCGGTTCGAATTCTTTGTCGGTGGCCGCGAGATCGCGAATGGTTTCTCAGAGCTCAACGATCCGGAAGACCAGGCTGAGCGTTTTCGCCAGCAGGTTGAAGAAAAAGAAGCGGGTGACGATGAGGCGATGCACTTCGATGCCGACTATATTCGCGCGTTGGAACACGGCCTCCCGCCGACTGCGGGCGAGGGTATCGGGATTGACCGACTGGTCATGCTGTTTACGGATTCGCCGTCGATCAGAGACGTGCTCCTGTTCCCGCATATGCGGCCGGAGGCTTAAAGCCTTTGCCACAGAAACCTGCGAAACACCGCCAAAATATGAAGATTAATTTTAGTAATTACAATAACTTGGTATATATTCTTTAAGTTCTTTGTAGATCAATTCCATCCCGGTGTCTTCTGGGTTGTCGACCAAGCCGCGTTACAATCGTGCCATGAGACGTGACCCCTCCCTTTATCAGGTTGCGATGGAGAGTGTGCCAGACGCTCGTGCTGATGAGT
>Ga0180429_10003537_pt1 | contig 12611 bp, 10 predicted proteins | sample SS_ome_FD_132428 | JGI IMG/M metagenome (GOLD analysis project Ga0180429, IMG submission 132428) | Hypersaline lake sediment archaeal communities from the Salton Sea, California, USA - SS_1_S_1 metaG | ecosystem: Environmental > Aquatic > Non-marine Saline and Alkaline > Hypersaline > Sediment ... | reverse complement strand
GTCATTGGTGGCATCGGTTTGGGTCTCGGTGGCGATGACGTTAGCATCCTCGTCGGCCAATACCGAGGAGACATCGCGCAGGAGCCCCTTACGGTCAGCCGCCGTAATGACGATGTCAACGGGGTAGGTGGCATGGTTGTGCTGCTCGGCCCATTCCACGTCGATCAGTCGTTCCTGCTCCTCGTCGGCCAGGTTGGTGATGTTGCCGCAATTGGCGCGATGCACGGCGACCCCGCGGCCACGGGTGATGAAGCCGATGATCGGGTCATCAGGGACCGGATGGCAGCAACTCGCGATCTGTGTCATCAGGTCCGGTACGCCGGCAACCATGACCTCTGGCTGCCCCTGGGGCTGGCGCTTGCGTTGACTCTGAGCAAGCTGCGCGCCCTGCTCGGGCTCAGTCAGCGCGTCGCGGCGCTCGTGACGTGGCTCACCCACCTGACGCGCGGCGGTGCCGACTGACAGATCGCCACGGCCGATCGCCGCCAATACGTCATCGCCACGCTGCAGGTTGAAGCGTTCGGCGAGCTGTTCGAGCGGCGGTTTAGCGTCGATGCCAAGGCGCGTGAGTTCCTTGTCGAGCAGGCTGCGGCCTTCGGTCAGATGGCGCTCGAAGTCTTGCTGTTTGAACCACTGGCGTACCCGGTTTCGCGCCCGCGAGGTGGTGAGATAGCCATGATGGATGCTCAGCCAGTCGCGGCTAGGCGCCGCGTTTTTTTGGGTGATGATCTCGACTGTCTCGCCACTGGCGAGCTTATGCGTCAACGGCACAATGCGTCCATCGACGCGGGCGCCACGGCAGTGATGACCAACCTCGGAATGGATCGCATAGGCGAAGTCGAGCGGTGTCGAGCCTGGCGGTAGCTCAATCACCTTGGCCTGCGGGGTCAGCACATAGATGCTCGCCGCGACCTCCTGGTGCGCGGTTGTACTGGGCTCGGCCTCCAGGGTCCGTTCCAACCAGTTGCGCATCAGTACGATCCGGCGCTGGAAGGCGGCATCATGACCCGCGGCTTCCTTATAGGCCCAATGCGCGGCGACACCGTATTCGGCATGCTGATGCATCTCCGGGGTGCGGATCTGCACCTCGAGCACCTTGCCGTCGGGTCCAGTGACCGCGGTATGCAGCGACCGATAGAGGTTACCCTTGGGCTTCGAGATATAGTCGTCGAACTCGTCCGGGATATACGGCCAGAGGCTGTGCACCACGCTCAGCGCCGTATAGCAGTCATCCTCGCTGTCGACCATGATGCGCACCGCGCGCAGGTCGAAGATGCCGTCGATATCGACGCGTTTGCGCTGCATCTTGCGCCAGATGCTGTAGATGTGTTTTGGCCGGCCGGTGATGCTCGCGCGCAGCCCGATGCGGTCGAACTCCGTCTGCAGGCGCTCGACGACCTCGGCGATGAACTGCTGGCGCTCCTCGCGGCGCTCGCGCAAAAGCCGCGCGATGCGTTGATATTCGTGCGGCTGCGAATAGCGCAGCGCGAGGTCTTCGAGTTCCCACTTGAGCTGCCAGACCCCTAGCCGGTTGGCAAGCGGGGCATAGAGCCGCGAGCTGTCCTCGGCCAGCTCGCGCAGCCGCTCGGCGGGAAGCTGCTTGGCCGCGCGCATCAGATAGAGGCGCTCGGCGAGGACGACCAGGATGGCGCGCACATCCTCGGCGATCGCCAGCAGCATGCGTCTAAGGTTCTCTTCGCGGCGCGCGTGCTCACGTGGCTTATCGCGGGTCTTATCGCGGGGGGCGCTGCTCGCCTTCGGCTCCAGCTCGGCGAGCTGGGCGATGCGCCCGAGATCCTGAACCATGCGGGAGACGCCGGCGCCACAGTGGGCATCGAGCGTCGTCGCGTCGATCTCGCCGCGGCCGATACAGCCACCGAGCAGGGCCGCGCAGAGGGTCTGGGTATCCAGCCGCAGCCCCATCAGGATATCGGCGGTGCCCAGCCGATGGCGCGCGGCGCTCTCGCCGGTCTCAAGCAGTTCGTCACCAACGCAGCGCTGCATCAGCGCGATGGCGTCGGCGATACGGGCGCGGCCCTGCTCACCGTAGTGGGTTGGGATCTGCTCGAGCCAGAGCGCGGCGGCGGTCTCGTCGTCGATCTCGGCGGTGGGTAGGGCTGTTCGCGACGTGACCATGAAGCCGATAGGCTATCCTGCATCAATAACTTAACGCCGCCATCCCTGCATCAGTCATGACTAGGGGTACCATAGTCAGGCAAGGATAGAAGGCAAGGGCTCAATTGGCGTGCGTCATGATTATGTCACGTTCAATCTCGAAGAGCAGTGAGATCCTTAACCCGCAGCCAATTTCGCGCAAGCCGATGAAACCAATCAACCTGCTCGTCTTCGATTCCGACGGGGTTCTCACCAGTGGCGGTGCCGCTCTTCCCATGGCTCGGGAGCTGATTTCGACACTCAATGCACGCCGATTCCCATATTTCGTCATGTCCAATGGCTCCTTCCTCTGTCCCCAGCGTAAGAGTGACGGGTACGCCAGGATGGGGCTTGCCATCGAAGCCCAGCGCATCATCGGCTCAGCACAACCGCTAGGAGAGGCCCTCACGAGGGTGCCGCGGCGATATGGACGTTTGTTCGTCATCTCCGCGGAGGACCCAGGCCCCAGGCTGAACATGCACGGCTGGGAGGTCGATAACAGCAGTCCGGAGATCGATGGCGTTCTGCTCCTCGATGATGACCTGCACTGGACCGCCGAGCGCCTGTCCCGGCTCCTTAACCGCTTCTTGCAAAGGCCGGATTTACCCCTGATCGTGCCCAACCCCGACCTGGTCTATCCTAGCCAACCAGGTCGGATATTTCCGACCTCGGGGACTTGGGCGCGCTTGTTGTGTCAGCTCTGCGCGGCCCACGGCGTCCAGTTGACGCCGGTTTTCTTGGGCAAGCCCTATGATCCCATCTATCGCTCCCTCAGCGTGCTCCTTGAGCGCGACCATCCGGGCCTCGAACCCGCTACCATCGCCATGCTTGGCGACAGTCCCGAAACCGATATCCTGGGGGCCAACAGGCAGGGCTGGACATCGATCCTGATCAAGACCGGTAACTTCCGCTATGGGGGGCATCGCGCAGGCAATGAGGCGGACCTATGCTTTGAGGATCTGGGGGCGTTCCGCCGAGCATTCCTGCCAACCCTCTCGAACGGGTAGCCATCGCTCGGCGCCTCGCCATGGTCCAGGCCTGCTCGATCATCAGATGAGATGAGAGATCAGTCCGTCGGCCAGCTTGGGCTCGAACCAGGTGGATTTAGGCGGCATCAGGGCGTCGGCATCGGCCACCGCTAGCAGATCCTCCATCCGCGTTGCCGGTAGCGAGAAGGCCGCCGCCATCTCGCCATTGTCGACACGCCCGCTGAGTCCCTCGAGCCCGCGGATGCCGCCGACGAAGTCGATCCGCTCATCGCGGCGTGGATCACTGATGCCGAGTATCGGTTCGATGAGTTGGTCATGGAGGAGACTCACATCGAGTCGGCCGATCGGGTCTTGGGTCGGGATACGCTCAGGCGATAGGCTCAGCCGATACCAGCGTTCCGCCAGATAGAGTCCGACCTCACCACGCGCGGTCGGCGCCACCGGCTGCCTGCTTGGCTCGACGCGATAGGACGCGGCGATACGGTCTAGGAAAGGGTCCGGTTCGAGACCGTTGAGGTCGCGCACCACACGGTTGTAGGGAAGGATACGCAGCTGATCATGCGGAAATAGCACGGCGAGGAAGTAATCGCTCGGCCGCGTCCCTGTCGCGCGCTGCCGTGCCTCGGCGACGCGCGCGGCGGCCGCGGCGCGGTGATGGCCATCGGCGATATAGAGCCGTTCGACGCCGTTGAAGGCTTGACTGATGGCCGCGATCTCATCGTCGGCATCGATTGACCAGAGCTGATGACGCACGCCATCCGCGGCGCGTATGTCGATGGCTGACGGACCTTGGCAGAGCGCTTGCAGCCGGTCGTCGATCGCTGATGCCGCCGGGTAAGCAAGGAACACCGGACCGGTTTGGGCATTGAGCGCGCTGATCTGGCATACGCGATCCTGCTCCTTTGCTGGCCGGGTCAGTTCATGCCGACGGATGCGGCCCTGGCGATACGCGGCTACCGATGCGGCTGCGACTAGGCCCGTCTGCTGGTGTTCGCCGAGATGGAGGCGATAGGCATAGTAGCCCGCGGTCGGATCTTGTTGCAGGGTGCCGTCCGCGCGCAGGCGCTCAAGGTTCTCGCGCGCCTTGGTGTAAACCGCCTCCGAGTAGGGGTCGGTGCCCTCCGGCAGGTCGATCTCAGCGCGCGAGATGTGCAGGAAGCTCAGTGGCCGCCCCTGCACCATCGCGCGTGCTTCGGCGCTGCTCATCACATCGTAGGGGGGAGCGGCCACCTCGGCGGCCAGCTCAGGGCGCGGTCGCAGGCCGGCAAATGGGGTAATCAGGTCCATCTGTGCCGCCTCAGCGCGATGGGGGCGCGTAGAGCAGCCCGCCTTGAGTCCAGAGCGCGTTCAAGCCGCGTTTGATGTCAAGCCCGGAGGCCTGACCGAGATTACGCTCAAAGACCTCGCCATAGTTGCCCACGGCGAGGATGACGCGGTAGCCCCACTCTGGCTCGATCCCGAGCGCCTTGGCGCTCTGGCCGTCGAGATCAAGCAGGGTGCGCACGGCATCCGTTTGGGCGCGTGCCTTGGCGGTGAAGACGTTATCCGAGCTGATGCCCATCTCCTCGGCATTGATCAGCGTATAGAGCGTCCAGCGCAGCAGGTCGAGCAGGCGGGTCTCGCCCTTGGCGACGGCCGGCGAGAGCGGCTCACGCGAGATCACCTCGGGCAGGATGCGCTGGCCCTCGGGTTGCTCGAGCCGGGCGCGGAGCGCGTAGAGCTGAGAGCGATCCGTGGTCAGGGTGCTGCATTCGCCACTCAGATAGGCATGGGAGGCCGTCTTCAAATCAGGGTATTGCTTCAGGGTCATCGGCATGCGATGGCGCTTGAAGTAGCTGGCCGCGCGCTCGAGGCTGGTGGTGTCGGCGATGGCGCAGATACGCGCGCCGCTGAGTTCAAGCGTGCTCAGGGTGTTGGTCGAGCGCGGCACCATAAAGCCTTGGCCATCATAGTAGTAGATGGCGGCGAAGCTGATGCCTTGGCTGAGGTCGCGGGCTTGGGTCCAAGTGGTATTGCGCGCTAGCAGATCGACCTTGCCAGCGCGCAGGGCGTTGAAACGCTCGGCCGTGGTCAGCGGGATCAGCTCGATCTTGTCCGCGGAGCCGAGCGCCGCGGCAGCCAGGGCGCGACAGAGATCGACGTCGATCCCGCTCCAGTTGCCGTCGGCGTCGCGGTAAGAAAGGCCCGGGATCTCGCCATTGACGCCACAGCGCAGCAGCCCGCGCTCGCGGACATCATCGATGCGATCCGCGGTGGCCGCGAGTGGGGCGAGTAAGAGTATGAGCAGCAGCCCGAGGTGCCGGGAGGTTGCCAGTTGCATGGATCGAATCCTCTTAAAGGTCAGCGCTCACCAAGACATCAGCGTCCATTGGGGCACTTGTAGATCGAAGCCGGGTCGTCCGCGGTTCCATTCCATATCGCCGGAGCCATCGGTATCCACCAGATAATAGGGGGCGCCGGCCGCCGGGGTGACTCGGATCATGTAGACATGGTTGTTGACGCTGTACTCCTCGACGGTGCGGTTGTCGTAGTTGCGAACTCGCACTTGTGGGGCGATATCGGCCTCGGTGATGCTCAGGTCGAGTTCGCTGAGCGCTCGCTGAGCCCAAGCGGTCGTCGTAAGGGTTAGGGTCGTGCTAGCGAGCAGACCGAGCGTCAGCGAGCGGCAAGACCTGAGTCGGCGCATAGGAAATCCCGGCAGTCTGAATCAGTCGCCATGATACCAGGACGCCAGGCGGATCACCGCTCGCCGCACGGCATTGATTAACCCGACTGACGCAGCGCGGCCAAGGGTGGGCGTACCAACAGCCCATAGGTTCCCAGGGTACCGGCGGCGCCGACCAGCAGCCCGCTGCCCAGTACCCCGCCGATCCACAGCCAGGGATTCAAGGCGAACGGCAGCCCAAACAGCTCGCGCGCCAGCACCCAGCCGGTCAGCTCGGCGAAGAGTGACGCGATCAACCCCGCGAGCAGGCCTGCCGTGGTCAGCTCAACGGCGAGCGCCCATAACAGTTGTCGGCGCTGAGCCCCGAGCGCGCGTAGCACGCCATGCTCGGCACGCCGCACCGCTAGACTGGCTTGAATCCCCGCGTACATCACCAGCAGGCCAGCCAGCAGGGTGAACAGGAAGACGTACTCAACCGCCTGAATCCCTTGGCGGATGATGCCCTGCACCTGCTCAAGCAGGATGCCGACATCGATCAGCGTGACGCTGGGGAAGGCCTGCATCAGCTCAGTGACGAGCGCCTCCTCGCCCGCCGCGAGATAGAAACTGGTGACATAGGTCGCCGGCTCCGCGGCGAGTAGCGAGGGTGTGGCAATGACGAAGAAGTTGACGTTGAAGCTATCCCATTGCACCCGGCGCAGGCTGGTCACCGGTGCCTCCAATTCGCGTCCGGCAACCCAGAAGCGCAGTGTCTCGCCCAGTTCGATCCCGAGCGTCTCGGCGATGCCTTCCTCGACCGAGAATTGTCCAGGCGCGCCGGCATCGGCCCACCAGCGACCAGCAAGGATCTCGTTATCGTCCTGTGGCCGCACCGCGAAGCTGAGATTGAATTCGCGCTCGGCGAGCCGTTGCGCGCGCGGTTCCTCGTAGTCATCCTCAGGCACCACGGTCTGACCATCGATGGCCTGCAGACGACCGCGCACCATCGGGTAGATCCCGGAGGATTCCAGGCCATGCCGGCGCAGGAAGGCCGCGAGTGCATCGACCTCGCTCGGCTGGATATTGATCAAGAAGCGGTTCGGCGCTCCCTCGGGCAGGGTCTCTTGCCAGCTGCGCAGCAGGTCAAGGCGTACCACGGCCAGCAGTAGCAGCGCCAGGATGCCGAGCCCCAGACCAACGATGCTCAGCACCGCCGCCGTCGGCCGTCGCGATAGCCCGGCAAGTCCGAGCCGCCAGACCCCGCGGGCGTGGCGAGTGGCAAGCCCGGCCAGCCAGACCAGCAAGCTTGCGATCAGCGCGAGCACCAGCACGGCCGCCGCAACGCCGCCCAGTAGCTTGCCGGCGAGCGCGGTATCTCCCGCTTGCCAGAGGATCAGCAGGGCCAGCGCGCCGAGCGCGCTTGCGGCACTCAGCGCGACCGAGGCCCGCGGCGGGCCAAGATCGCGCCGCAGCACCCGCAGTGGCGGCACATCAGCGAGCTGCAGCAGTGGCGGCAGGCCAAAGCCAGCCAATGCCACCAGGCCGGTGCCCAGTCCGACCAGCGCCGCCGCGCCACCCGCTGCCGGCAGCTCGCCAGGGAACCAGTCCGCGAGCAGTGCCGCCAGCCCAAACTGCGCCAGCCAGCCGAGCGCGACACCGACGACACCCGCCACCAGGCCGAAGAACAGCAAGCGCAACGCAAACACCCGCGTCAGCAGATGCCGTGGCGCGCCAAGACAGCGCATCACCGCGACGGCATCGGTCTGACGCTCGACCAGTCGCCGGCTGGCCAAGGCCATCGCCGCGCCGGCGACTAGCAGCGTCGTCAGCGCCGCCAGATGTAGGAAGCGGCTGGCCCGATCAACCGCCGATTCAAACTCCGGGCGGGCGCTGCGTGCATCGATCAGCTCCGCATCCGGGGGCAGCCGGGTCACGGCCCAGTCGCGATAGGCGGCGACCTGGTCCGGCTCGCCTGCAATCAACAGCCGATGGCGCACGCGGCTCGCCGCGTTGACCAGCCCGGTCGCCTCGACGTCGGCCAGCGCCAGCATCACGCGCGGAGCAATCTGGAAGAAGTTGCCACCGCGATCCGGCTCATAGGCGATCAGGGCACTGATCGGGAACGCGCGCTCGCCGAGGGTCAGCGGGCTGCCGGTTTGCTTGGCGAGCACATGTAGCAGGCGCGGCTCGACCCAGACCTCGCCGGATGCAGGGCCAGTCGCCACTGGAATCTCGACGGGGGCTGAGGCATCAGGGGCACTCAAGCGCGGATTGAGCCGCAGTTCACCGCGCAGGGGATAGCCCTGATCGACGGCCTTGACCTGCACCAGTTGACTGGTCTCGCCAGCGAAGACGACGCTGCGGAAGGTTAGGGTGCGCGCCAGCTTCAGCCCGCGTTGCTCAGCTTCATCGGCCAGCGAAGCGGGAATGGGTCCGGTGGCGTCGATCGCCAGATCAGCGGCCAGCAGCTCGCCGCCTTGGCGCTGCATCGCCGCCTCGATGCGATCGGTGAAGAAGCCGACGGCGGTGATCGCGGCGACCGTCAAGATCAGCGCGCTGGCGAGCAGATACAGCTCTCCACTGCGCCAGTCGCGACGCAGCAGGCGCAGCGCAAGTCGCCAGGCGGCGATCGGATTAGGCAGCGAGCCGTGGGGGTGGCTGCTGACAGCCGCATTGGGAGCGCTGCCGCTGAGACCTCTGTTGTGAGAACCGCTGCTGCTGTCATCGCCTTCAAGGCGCTGCTGCATGGGGACCTGTTGAGACCGGTCGCTCATGCCGTCACCTCGAGTCGCCCCGCACTCATGCTGAGCCGGCGGTCACAGCGGCGGGCCAGCGCCGGGTCGTGGGTAACCAGCACCAGCGCCGCGCCGGCGTCCTGACGCAGCCCGAACAGCAGATCGATGATGCGCGCACCGGTGGCCTCGTCTAGGTTACCGGTGGGTTCATCGGCGAACAGCACCTCGGGGCCGGGCGCAAAGGCGCGGGCAATGGCCACCCGCTGTTGCTCGCCACCGGAGAGCTGACGCGGATAATGCCCGCGCCGCTCACTCAGTCCGACGCGCTCGAGTGCGGCCGCGGCGATCCGCTTAGCCGAGCCGCTATTGAGGCCGCTGGCGAGTTCCAGTGGCAACAAGACGTTCTCAAGCGCGGTCAGGGTCGGGATCAGCTGGAAGCTCTGGAATACGAAGCCGACCCGGCCGGCACGCAAGGCCGCTCGGGCGTCCTCATCGAGCGGCTCGAGCGAGCTGCCGCAGAGCGCCACCGCGCCACTGCTGGCGCGGTCGAGTCCGGCGAGCAGCCCAAGCAGGGTTGATTTGCCGCTACCGGAGGCGCCGATGATCGCCACTGCCTCGCCGGGCGCGACCTCGAGGTCGACGGCGTTGAGGATATCGAGGCGGCCGGTCGGGCCGATGACCTGCTTGGACAGGCCGGTCGCGCGACAGATCGGGCTGGTCTTGGCGGCAACACTTGGCGTGGCTGGCGCTGGGTCGGTACCCTTGCCCGTATGGGCCTTAACATCGTTGTTATCCGGAGCCTGAGCCAACATGCTGCGTATTCTCCTATCGTTACTAATGCTGCCGCCCCTTACTGCCACGTTCGAGGCGTTGCCGAGCGTGCCCGTGGCCGCAACGAGTTCGGCCGCTACAGAGCACCTCGATTCGCCGGTGCTATTGGTGCTTGGCGACAGCCTGAGTGCCGCCTACGGCCTGCCGTTGGACCAAGGGTGGGTTAATTTGTTGCAAAACCGAATCCGCGAGCAGGACCTGCCGCATCAGGTGGTCAATGCCGCGATCTCGGGGGATACGGTCGCCGGTGGCCTCAGTCGGCTGCCGACCTTGCTCGCTGATCACCGGCCTAAGATCCTGCTGATCGAGCTTGGTGCCAACGACGGGCTGCGCGGTTTTCCGCCCTCAAGGATCGAAGATGATCTGGTGACCTTGGTCGAACATGCGCAAGCAGCCGATGCTCAGGTGGTGCTGATTGGCCTGCGTCTGCCGCCTAACTATGGTTCGGCCTATACTGAGCGCTTTCAACGGCTGTTCGCAACCGTTGCCGAGCGGACGGGGGTCAATCTGGTTCCGCGTTTGCTCGCCGGAGTTGCCGAGGATCTTGCGCTGATGCAGGCCGATGGTTTGCATCCAACCGCTGAAGCACAGCCAATAATCCTTGAGACGGTTTGGCCAGTTTTGGCTCCGCTGCTCCATGGGGCTGATTAAGCTCCAACAGCGCTTTAAACCTGCTCATTAATCACTGGCGCCGCCAGGTTGGTCTGGCCAAAGATGATGCATCGCTTTATCTCTATTTTTCTCATGCTAGGCTTTATTGCCATGCTTGCCGCCTGCGCTAGTGGTCCGCCGCTGGGCGGGCAGGAGCCCTATCGGGGGCAGGTCGCTGCTGGGGTGGTGCAGCCGCCTGGCCCCGAGGGTGGTTTGATCCAGCGACGTCTGCTGGCAGGCCTCAAGCCGAGCGATGCCTTTGCTGGTGTCTACCCGTTAATGTCTTCGACCCAAAGCACCGAGGCTGAGGTCTTGATCGAGCCGGTCGTGCTCGAGTCTCGACTCGGTAGCCGTGGTTTCGAGCGTCTTCGGCTGCAGGTTAGGGCCTACCAAAAGAACAACCGCGGCAACCGCTTCGACAAAGGCTACACTGGCAAAGCCGCCGGCAATCGCGATGCCCTCGATGATATTTTAAAGCCACTCGAGCGTGATCTGAAGCGCCGCTTTGGCGCTAAGCCTGTGTATTGAGCATCTCACGCGAAGGTGCTCAAGTCCAAGTTGGAGTGCCGGTCGATCGGGGCTGTACTCTGAAGGGCCTCCAGTGATGGCGCGTCAAGCACGGCAGTGCTTGACGCGAGGCCGATCCGGATCAACGGAAGCGACGTAGATACCACCATTCGAACAGCCGCTTGAGCCAGTGGAAAACGATTGACCTGGGCAGTACCACATTATGCTTCGGGGTGCGGGCGACTAGCATGCCGCGGTCGTTGGCATCGACGATGCAGAGCAGCTCGACCTTGAAGGTCTCCTTTGGCGCTTGGCCGGCGAACTCGCTGATCAGGTTCTTCGCCGCTGCGACTGCTTGCAGATCGGCCATGTGCGCCTGCTTTGGCATCCAGTCAGGTCCCGGGAAGCTGCCCGAGTCGCCGGCGACATAGGTGCGCTCGAAGCCGGGCACGCGACACTGCGCATCGGCTTGTAGCAGGCCGCCTGGAGAGCGCGGTAGGTCGGTATTATCAAACCAGCTATTGCCGGTCATGCCGGGCATAAAGATGATCAGATCGGCCGGGAATTCGCCGCCTTCGGTGATCACCTTGTCGGCGGTGAATTGCTTGGGCTTGTGCCCGAGGTGGGTCTCGATGCCGACGCGATGCATCTCGCCGAGCAGTCTGTCGACGGCCTTTGGGCCAAGCCGGTTGCCAGGACGTTCGGCGGGGGTGAAGAAGATGATACGGAAACGCTCGCGCCGACCCTCCTTGCGCAGCTGTCGATCGAGCCCGAATAAGAACTCAAAGATGGGGCCGCCACGCATCGATGAGGGTTCCTTCGGATTGCCGGAGAAGCCCATGGCGATGGTGCCGCCGTCTAGCGACCGCAGCCGGTCGCGGATGGCCTCGGCCGCGGCAATGCCCTCACAGGGGGTGATGGCATGCGCTATGCCTGGCAGTTTCTTGATGAAGCGACCGCCGCTGGCGATGATCAGGCCATCGTTCTCGACCGGTCCCGCATCGGTTTGCAGCAGCCGCCCTCCCTCGCTCAGGCCCGTTGCCGATGCGGCCAAATGCTCAGCCTTCATCTTGTCCAAGAAGTGCCCAAGATCCAGTCTTAGATCCTCGCCGCTCCGCAGTCCGCTAGGAACCCAGATCAGGCCTGGGTAGTAGACGAATTCGCGCTAGGGACTAACGACCCTGATCTGGCCCTTGAAGCCCTGGTCTCGAAGGGTCTTCAATGATGTCAGCGCACCGAATCCGGCGCCGACGATGGTCACGCGTTGCATAAGGGTCTCCAATTAAGTAGGTAGATCAGCCTGATTTGAGCCTGGTTTGCGCCGGTTTCTAGGTGGGGCTATGCAGCCGCAAGGGGTTGACCAAACGACTGACGGCACCGCATACTGATCGGCTACGTCCGCGAAGGGCGTACTCCTTGCTCCACGGCGCGCCAAAGATCGCCGGGGGCTTAAATATCCGTGAGGAGCATTATGCGTCATTACGAGATCGTCTTTTTGGTTCATCCGAGCCAGAGCGAGCAGGTTCCAGGAATGCTGGATCGCTATCGCACCAACTTAGAGGCACGTGGCGGCCAGATCCACCGTCTCGAGGATTGGGGGCGGCGTCAGTTAGCTTACCCAATCAACAAGATCCATAAGGCACATTATGTGCTGATGAACGTTGAGTGCGATGCTGAGGCCCTAGCCGAGCTTGAGAGTGCATTCCGCTTCAACGATGCCGTGCTGCGTAACATGATCATCAAGCGCGACGCGGCGGTCACCGAGCCCTCGCCTCTATTAAAGAGCGGTGATGAGCGTGAGGGTTCCGATGATGACGGCGGGGAACGAGCTGAGCGTCGCTCACGGCGCTCCGATGAAGGCGGTCGCGCGGATGATGACGGCGAGGAGCGCGAGCGGTTTCGCGACTCTGATCGCGATTAGGCCGGCGTCCTTTGGCTATCCATTGAGATGCCCGCGCTGCACTGAATCTCTCTCTGCTCTAGCTTATTCTCGTCGAGGCACCCTATGTCACGCTATTTCCGCCGCAAACGCTACTGTCGGTTCACCGCTGAGGGCATCACCGAGATTGACTACAAGGATCTTAATCTGCTCAAGGCCTT
>Ga0180429_10003534_pt1 | contig 12615 bp, 14 predicted proteins | sample SS_ome_FD_132428 | JGI IMG/M metagenome (GOLD analysis project Ga0180429, IMG submission 132428) | Hypersaline lake sediment archaeal communities from the Salton Sea, California, USA - SS_1_S_1 metaG | ecosystem: Environmental > Aquatic > Non-marine Saline and Alkaline > Hypersaline > Sediment ... | reverse complement strand
CCTCAAATCCGTAGCTGTCTGCTGCAATGGCAGCGCGATTATGTAAAGGCTCCGGGCCTTGTTGCAGACGGACGGGACATGGGTACGGTGGTTTTTCCACAGGCTGATATCAAAATATTCCTAGATGCTTCAGCTCAAGTGAGAGCGGAAAGACGCTATAAGCAGTTGATTGAAAAAGGATTAAGTGCTAATCTCGCCGACCTTGTTGAGGAAATTCGGGAAAGAGACGACAGAGACAGGAATCGGGCAGTTGCGCCACTGTGTGCGCCTGACGATGCCGTCGTTATTGATTCCAGCAATATGACCATAGAATCTGTTAAAAAACAGGTGCTTGAAGTCGTGCAGCTGAGGCTCCCTGATCTGGTTATCGGGTAATCAGGTTTTAAGAATTCTTTTAACAGGACTGGTGGTCTGCATGCAGCATTTTTAAATGTGTTGCGCACAGGCTTTTGATTAACTTAAATTTAGACAAGCTGTTTCAGTGGCCTGGCCCCTGAAAATGGCACGATGTGATTAGCACATCAGGATATTTTTCATGACAGAAAGTTTTGCTGAACTCTTTGAAGAGTCAATTGCCAATACCAATTTTGAACCAGGTTCCATTGTTATCGGCACCGTAGTAGAAGTTAATAGTGACTTCGTCGTAGTAAACGCCGGCCTTAAATCAGAAGGCGTAATTCCCCGTTCACAGTTTTTGAACATGCAGGGCGAGCTTGAAGTTGCCGTAGGCGACCAGGTTGAAGTGGCCCTGGATGCAGTTGAAGACGGTTTTGGTTCAACCCGTCTTTCAAGAGAGAAAGCAAAACGCAACCAGGCATGGGGCGTTCTCGAGCAGGCATTCGAAGACGAAAAAATCATCACCGGCCGTATCAATGGCAAGGTCAAGGGTGGTTTCATTGTCGAGCTCGAACAGATTCGTGCATTCCTGCCAGGCTCACTGGTTGATGTCCGCCCGGTTCGCGACACTTCCTACCTGGAAGGCAAAGACCTGGAATTCAAAGTTATCAAACTGGATCGCAAGCGTAACAACGTTGTTGTTTCCCGTCGTGCAGTTGTTGAACAAGAGTACAGCGAAGAAAGAGATCAGCTGCTGGAAACCCTGCAGGAAGGCCAGGAAGTCAAAGGTATCATCAAAAACCTCACTGACTACGGTGCGTTCGTTGACCTCGGTGGTATCGATGGTCTGCTGCACATTACTGACATGGCATGGAAACGTGTTAAACATCCATCTGAAGTCATCGATATCGGTGACGAAGTAACTGTTAAGGTTCTCAAGTTCGATCGTGACAAGCAGCGCGTATCACTGGGTCTGAAACAACTGGGTGATGATCCATGGGCTAACCTGGCTCGTCGTTATCCTGAAGGATCACGTCTGTTTGGTAAAGTCACCAACATCGCCGACTATGGTTGCTTCATTGAGCTGGAAGACGGTGTTGAAGGCCTGGTTCACGTTTCAGAAATGGACTGGACCAACAAAAATATCCATCCTTCAAAAGTTGTTTCACTGGGCGACGAAATGGAAGTTATGGTTCTGGATATCGACGAAGAACGTCGTCGTATCTCACTGGGCATGAAACAGTGCAAGCCAAACCCATGGGATGAGTTCGCTGCAACCCACAAGAAAGGCGATCACGTCAGCGGTAAAATCAAATCTATCACCGACTTCGGTATCTTCATCGGCCTGGACGGTGGTATCGACGGACTGGTTCACCTGTCTGACATTACCTGGGATGAAAATGGCGAAGAAGCTATTCACGGTTACAAGAAAGGTGACGAGCTGGAAACTGTTGTTCTGGCTGTTGATCCTGAGCGTGAGCGTATTTCTCTGGGTGTTAAACAACTGGATAAAGACCCATTCTCAAGCTTCCTGGCAGCCAACGACAAAGGCAGTTTTGTAAAAGGAACTGTTCATGAGGTTGATGCTAAAGGTGCAGTGATTGATCTGGCTGAAGGTGTTGAAGGCTATTTAAGAGCTTCTGAACTTTCTCGTGACCGTGTTGAAGATGCGCGTACTGTACTGAAAGAAGGTGACGAAGTTGAAGCCAAGTTCACCGGTGTTGATCGCAAGAACCGCACTATCTCATTGTCCATCAAGGCGAAAGATGCTGACGAAGAAAAGCAGGTACTTGCGGGTTACACGGGTGAATCTGCCAGTTCTGGTGGTGCAACCCTCGGGGATCTGCTCAAAGAGTAGATGAGTGATAACGACTAGTAAAACTCTCGACTATGGAACAAGGCGAACGTATAACAAAATCTGAACTGATCGAAATGATTGCCAATGAGCAGGGACACCTTGCATTCAAGGATGTTGAGCTGGCAGTTAAATGTATGATCGAACAGATGGGACAATCTCTTGCCACTGGTGACAGAATTGAAATTCGTGGTTTTGGCAGTTTTTCACTGCATTACCGCCCGGCAAGAATCGGACGAAACCCTAAAACGGGTGACTCTGTTTCTTTAGCCGGTAAATATGTACCGCATTTCAAGCCTGGAAAGGAGTTAAGAGATAGGGTTAACAAGGGCCTTGAGAAAGAGGAAAACTAATTGTAGTTACATTCTCAAAAATAAAAAAAGCCGTTTTATAACGGCTTTTTTTTTACATGCTGTTTTTGTTTATAGTGTTTGAGCGAGCATCCAGAGAAATGAAAGACCGCCAATAATGGCCAGATGCAGGGATTTGCTGGACTTTTTCTGTCGCCAGGTCAGGTCAAACTGCATGATGCTATCGATATTGCTTTTGTTCATATCTCTCATGACATAAGGGATTGTGTTCATTGTTCGCTCCATTTGTTCTATGTATGTACTACTCTAGACCATAGAGAACAAAAAGAGAACAAAAAAATGCAACATATTTTTTTATGGCCGTTATAATGCGGGCTAATTTTAGAAAATAGTTATCTTTTTATGAAGAAAGTTGAAGAATGCGTCGAGGTGCTTTGTGAAAAAGGCTGCGGCTCAGTCAGGGAAGATATTGAAAAGCTGGAAGCTGGTATCGAATTACCGGAAACCCAGGATCTTTCAAAGGAAGAACTTTCAAAAGTAGTTGATGAACTAAAATCTATTATGGCTGTTTATGGTGACAGTTGCCGTGTTACTTTCTGAATAATTCATTGTTTTCTGCCAGTGCGAATTTCCCTGAAAGTTGATGTTGAGGATTCGTCTGGATTCAGGGAAGGGCTGCCTGCCATTCTCGGCCTGTTGGAGCAATACCAGCTCAAAGCTACCTTTTTCTTCTCAACCGGTTATGACAATACGGGTCTTAGAATAAGAAACCTGTTTCAACCGCGCATCCTGTCACGCCAGTTGCCCATTGTGCAGAAAACATATGGATTGTTATTACCTCCGGTCTCCTTATCGAAAAAATTTCGTCACCTCATGCAGGAGTGCGCCGCAGCAGGTCATGATATCGGGTTAAAAGGTTTTGACAGTGTGACCTGGCAATCCCAGGCGATAAATGCCGGCGAGGGCTGGGTGCGCTCACAGTTGCAGTGGGCTATTGAGAATTTTGATACTGTTTTTGGGAAAAAGCCTTCCCTTAGCTCGGTGCCTGCAAATGTTGTTAATGTCTTTCAGCTCAAACAGCTGGATGAATACGGTTTTGATGCAGCATTTGATACCCGCGGCAAAGTTCCGTATTACCCTGATTATCAGGATTACCAGGGCAGTACCCTGCAAATTCCGGTAACACTGCCATCGATCGAAGCATTAATACTTCAGCCTGAAGTCACTATGGATAATGTCCACGAATACCTTTTTGTGGAAAGCCAGAAGCAGTTGCCTTATGGTCATGTTTATGAAGTAAGGGCAGCCTATGAAGGTCGACAATGGTTGCCGGTTCTTGAGAAAATGATTGTTATGTGGCGTAGCAGCCAATGGGAATTTATGACTGCATCTGAATTGCTGGATCAATTATCAGGCCAGCAACTCAACAGACACCACATAGGCTGGGATCAATACAAGCCCGATTATCATTTCAGGGCAACCCAGAGCTTGCCAATCGACAATTAAGAAATCACCAGGGAGCTCTATGCATAAAAGAATTTTTAACCGTGAACTCAAAGATTGGGTCTATGCTGCAAAGTCCGGTCTTCATGGTACAGGGCTGTTTGCCAAGCGGGATATTGAAGAAGGTGAATATATTGGCACCTATCATGGTCCTAAAGCCAAGCGTAATGGTACCTATGTTTTATGGGTTTATGATCCTGATGACAAGGAAGACTGCATTGGTATCAGTGGCCAGAACCTGTTGCGTTTCCTGAACCATGATAAAACAGAACCAAATACAGAATTCGAAGCAGCTGATCTTTATGCATTGCGTGATATCAAAAAAGATGAAGAGCTTTGTTTCAACTACGGAGATGAGTGCGGACTCGACTGATTTTTTATGCGTGATTCTCTCTATGCAAAACCGGTAGAAAGTATCGAAGGCTTCACTTTTGATGAAAAGGTTGCAGCTGTTTTTCCTGACATGATCAAGCGCTCTGTACCTGGTTATGCAACCGTGATTGCCATGACCGGTGTGCTTGCAGGGCAGTATGCCCAGGCAGGCAGTAAATGCTATGACCTCGGTTGCTCACTGGGTGAAAGCAGTTTTGCCATGGCGGATGCCACAACAAATATTGACTGTTCCATAACCGCTATCGATAACTCACAACAGATGCTCGATGAGTGTCAAAAACGCTTACAGGTCATTGGGGCTTCAGAAAAAGTAGAATTGCTGTGTGCGGATATTCTGGATGTGGATTTTGATGCAGCTTCAGTCGCCGTGATGAACTATACCTTGCAGTTTATTGATATTAGCCAGCGTGATGCTTTGATGAAACGCTTGTTTGATGCCTTGTTGCCTGGCGGTGTCCTGCTGTTATCTGAAAAGATAAAGAGCGAAGATCAACCAACCAATCACCGACTTATCGATATGCATCACAGCTTTAAAAAGGCCAATGGTTATTCTGAACTGGAAATCAGCCAGAAACGCACGGCGCTTGAAAACGTGCTGTTGCCTGAAACTATTGAAGATCATAAACAGCGCTTGAGCAAGGCAGGCTTTGAAAATATCGATATCTGGTTTCAGTGTTTCAACTTCATGTCACTGATTGCATACAGACCCTGAATTGCATAGATGATTGGCAACAATGATTGATACCCGGACTTTAAAACAGGCAATGCAGTCAACCTCCCTGGCTAAATGGTCAGAAACCATTGATGATGACCTCAAGGCAGCCATGTCCGAGCGTGAACATGGTGATGAAATAAAATGGCAGCCAGCACTCGATGCGTTGCCGGAGATTGACTCAAGTCGTATCGATATGAGTAGTGGTACGATTGAGATTTATGGTGACCAGCCATTGCTTCATGAAATAAAACATGAGCTGCAGGAAAAGCTCGAAGCTTTTATACCATGGAGAAAAGGACCTTTTAACATTCACGGTATTCATATCGATACAGAATGGCGCTCTGACCTGAAATGGGAGAGACTCAAGCATGCGGTTTCAGATTTACAAGAAAGGGTAATACTTGACGTTGGTTGTGGCAGTGGTTACCACGGCTGGCGTATGGCCGAAGCAGGTGCAAAGATTGTCATTGGAATTGATCCCGGGCGCTTGTTTTATTACCAGTACCGGGTGATAAAACATTTTCTCAGGCCACAAAACTATCCTTTCTATATGTTGCCGATGGGTATTCAGCATGTACCAGCCAATCTGCAAGCATTCGATACGGTGTTTTCCATGGGTATTCTGTATCATCGCAAGTCGCCGCTGGATCATCTGAGTGAGTTGAAAAGCTGTTTAAAACCCGGCGGTGAGCTGGTACTTGAAACCATTATCGTTGACGGCGAAGAAGGTTATTCACTGGTTCCGGAGGGGCGCTATTCAAAAATGCGTAATGTCTGGTTTATTCCTTCAGTGCCAACATTGATTGCCTGGATGAGACGAACGGGTTACAAAAATATCAGACTGATTGATGAATCAGTAACAACGACGAAAGAACAGCGTGCAACTCACTGGATGCGGTTTGAGTCACTCAGCGATTTCCTCGATCCTGATGATCCAACAAAAACGGTTGAGGGTTATCCTGCTCCGAAACGGGCAGTCATCATTGCTACTGCCTGAGCCTGTAACATTATCGATAACTGCGCATCTGTCCCACTAATACACCCTGAATCTTCACCTGATCGGGATGATAATGCATGGGTTGCATGGTTTCGTTAGCGGGATGCAGGATGACCTCGCCGGGCTTTTGTTCGATACGCTTGAGTGTGGCATCAGAATTCTCTACCAGGGCGACGACAATTTCACCATTACGGGCGGTATTTTTCTGTTCGATAACAACCCAGTCACCATCCAGAATGCCTTCGTCAATCATGGATTCACCTTTCACCTGCAACACATAGCAGGGTTTATCCGATCGCAGGGTAGGAGGTACTTCAAGGTTTTCCGGATTTTCAATCGCTTCAATTGGACGCCCGGCTGCAATATAGCCCATCATTGGAATCTGATAGGAGTTGTCATGATCATTTGCCGCTTCAGCTGAAGCCCGGGCCGTCAGGCGGATGCCGCGTCGCTGATTGTTCATCGGTTCAATTAACCCGGCATCAACCAGGGCATGGATCTGTTTGTGCATGGAGCCTCTGGAGCTCAATCCAAGTGCATCACAGAGTTCATTCAGGGTAGGGGGCTGATCAAACTGATCCAGGTTGTCTTTCAGGTAATCATAGATTTCCTGCTGGCGGCGTGTCAGTGAAATACTCATGTTTAATGATCCTGTTTGTCTTTGTTATAAACGATAGAACATTAATAGAACAAAGTAAACAGTGATTTTGGATATTGAGTATTCAGAATTCGATAAGGTGTTGGTGGTAATAGTCGTCTATATATAAAGATATTTCGGTTTCCTGTCATTTAGAGCTTGTCGAAAATCCTTTTAACCTGAACAATAAACAAAGATCTCTCCTCTATGGTTGAGATGACAAAACACAATCAAGGAGAACCCTGCGTGCAACATTTTGATGTCATTGTAATTGGCAGCGGACCGGGCGGTGAAGGCGCGGCCATGACTTTGTCCAAACAGGGAAAAAATGTTGCTCTGGTTGAAAAACATCACCAGGTCGGGGGTGGTTGTACCCACTGGGGCACAATACCCAGCAAGGCATTAAGGCATGCAGTTCAATTGCTTGCTGACTATCGTCATCATCCATTGTTTGAACATACCCTGTCAAACATGGATGTGACCTATCCTCAGTTACTGAAAACAGCCGATCGTGTCACCAGCAAGCAGGTAAGTATGCGCCAGCGTTTCTACTTGCGTAATCATGTGGATATTTTTCATGGCACAGCCAGTTTTGTTGATGAACATACACTGGAAGTAAAAAAAGAGATTGGGGCCAGCGATCAGATCAGTGCCGACCTGTTTGTTATTGCCACCGGTTCCAGTCCTTATCATCCGCAAGACATTGTCTTTGATGGTATAAAAACCGTTGACAGTGATTCGATCCTGAAACTCGACAGTACGCCCCGAATTATTACCATTTACGGTGCCGGCGTTATTGGCTGTGAATATGCATCAATCTTTGCCAATCTTGACATAAAGGTTAACCTGGTGAACACCCGTGACAGGCTGTTATCGTTTCTTGATGATGAGATTACCGATGCGCTCAGTTATCATTTACGTGATCAGGGCGTAATGATTCGTCATAACGAAACCTACGAATCTGTCGAAGTACTTGATGATGGTGTCGTTTTACATGGCCAGTCCGGCAGGAAGCTCAAATCAGATGTCCTGCTGTGGGCCAATGGTCGCAGCGGTAATACCAGGGGGCTCGGGCTGGAGAAAATTGGTATAGAGCTGAATAATCGCGGCCAGATCGAAGTGAATGAAACCTTTCAGTCCAGTCAGCCACATATTTATGCCGTAGGTGATGTTATTGGGCCGCCAGGTCTAGCCAGCGCCAGTTACGACCAGGGACGTTTTTCAGCGTTACACATTGCCCATGGCCAGCCTGACTGGTCAATGGTCAAGGATATTCCAACCGGAATATATACCAGCCCGGAAATCAGCTCGCTTGGCAAAACCGAGCAGCAGTTGACCGAAGAACAAATACCTTACGAAGTCGGTCGTGCCGAATTCAAAAATCTCGCCAGGGCGCAAATTTCAGATCATACCGTGGGTATGCTGAAGTTACTGTTTCATCGTGAAACGCTCGAACTGCTGGGTATACACTGTTTTGGTGAAGATGCGGCTGAGATTATCCACATCGGTCAGGCCGTCATGCGCCAACAGGGCAAGGCCAATTCCTTGAATTACTTCATTGAAACAACCTTTAACTATCCAACCATGGCCGAGGCGTACCGTGTCGCCGCCTTAAATGGACTGAATCGTAACTTTTGAAGTTTCCTTAAAACAATGCCCAAAACCATTTTCTCAATCATCGAATCGCCCTCACATCCGGCACTTACATCCCTTTATACCGATTGTGGACTTGAAGAACAGCGCTATACCTCGATGCGCAAGGCTATCAGCGCATTGAAAAAAACAAAACCTGATTTCGTAGTGGCTGATTTTCTGTACGGTTACGGCAACAATTATGCCGGGGTGAATGTCAGTAATCTGGATGTCTTTCTCTACAGCCTGCAGAAATATGCACCGAAAGCCAAAGTCATAACCCTGGTGAGTAAAGAAGAATGGTCCTTCGTTGAAAAACTGGCAGAACTGTTTCCACTACATGGAACTCTGGAATATCCGGTTACCAGAGCGCAAATGCAACAATTAATCGATGGATGATGTTAAAATTAACTGCAATTTAATCTAATTTCATCTGGAGTATTTTATGAAACTGACAATAACTGTATTGGTATCGACTTTGATTCTGGCGGGTTTATCAGCCTGTGGAGATTCAGACTCTGATAAATCGCCTGCACCAGCAGAAAGCAGCATGAGTGAGAGTGCCACTGAAGCTCAGTCTGCGGTATCAGAAGAAGCTGTATCAGAAGTGGAAGAGTCTGAAGCAAAAACTGAAGAGCTCAAGCAAACAGCCTCTGAATGGAAAGAAAAAACTGGTGAATTGATTGAGCAGGCTGTTGATGTCGCCAAAGAAAAAGCTGTTGAAACCAAGGAAGGCTCCGCCGAGCTTTACGAAGCGGCAAAAACCAAAGCGGTAGATGTGGCTGATAAAGTCACCGAAAAATCCTCTGACGTGTATCAGGCGAGCAAGGAAAAAGGTGCAGAAATGCTCGAGAATATGTCCGAACCAGCTAATACAGAAAATTCGGCAGAATAGTCGGCCCTGTATTTGGTTTAAATACCTGCGTGGTTTTACCACGCAGGTTTTTCTTGTTTAGTAGAGGATTAAATGACAGTTCGCACCCGTTTTGCTCCCAGCCCTACAGGCTATCTTCACGTCGGTGGGGCCCGTACAGCCCTGTTTTCCTGGCTTTATGCCCGCAAGCATGGTGGAAAATTTGTATTGCGCATTGAAGATACTGACCTGGAGCGTTCAACCGAAGAATCCGTCAACGCCATTCTCGAAGGCATGACCTGGCTGGGCCTTGAATATGAAGAAGGCCCCTTTTTCCAGACGCATCGTTTTGATCAGTACAATGCCGCCATTGATAAGCTGATGGATAAAGGACTGGCTTACCGCTGCAACTGCAGCAAGGATCGACTTGATGCCTTGCGTGAAGAGCAGATGGCCAACAAGCAAAAGCCACGTTATGACGGTCATTGCCGCAATGCCAGTGTCAGTGCCGATGAGCCTCACGTGATTCGCTTTAAAAATCCACAGGATGGTGCAGTTGTCATCGATGATATTGTGCGTGGTAAAGTTGTGGTTTCCAATCATGAGCTGGATGACCTGATCATCCGTCGCACAGACGGCTCGCCGACCTATAACCTGACGGTTGTAATTGACGATGCCGACATGAACATCACCCATGTTATCCGTGGTGATGATCATCTCAATAACACGCCTCGCCAGATCAATATGCTGCAGGCACTGGATTTGCCGGTGCCAAAATATGCGCATTTGCCCATGATCCTCGGTGACGATGGCGCACGCCTGTCCAAGCGCCACGGTGCTGTCAGCGTCATGCAATACATGGAAGATGGCTATTTGCCCGAGGCCCTGCTGAACTACCTGGTTCGCCTGGGCTGGTCACACGGTGACCAGGAACTGTTTTCTATTGATGAAATGATACAACTGTTCGAACTGCAAGATGTCAACAAGGCACCATCCAGTTTCAACACTGACAAGCTTAAGTGGATTAACCAGCAATACATCAAGGATAGTGATCCAAAACATATTGCGCATTTACTTTCAGTACACCTCGGCAACAGGGATATTGACCCTGCTGAAGGGCCAGATTTGAGCGAGGTGGTTGAGGCGCAATGTGAGAGGGCGCAAACGCTGGTTGAACTGGCACAAATCAGTGAATTTTATTACAGGGACTTTGATGAATACGCCGAAAAACCGGCCAAAAAAGCCTTCAAGGAAGCGGCTATCGAGCCTTTGAGCGTTGTCAGGCAGGAAATCGCCTCTATCGTGGGCTGGAACCGGGAAAACCTGCATGCCGCTATTGAGTCTACCGTAAATCAGCTTGATATCGGCTTTGGTAAAGTAGGCATGCCATTGCGCACGGCTGTGACTGGCGGTGCTCCATCACCGGATCTCGATCTGACCTTGTACCTCGTCGGAAAAGAAGCCTGCCTGCGCCGTATTGATCGTGCCCTGGAAGAAATCAACAACAGGATTTCATAAATAAAAATGACCACATCAGAAACTCCAAAACCAACCAATTTTATCCGCCAGGTCATCGACAAGGATCTGGAGAGCGGAAAACACAACTCTGTAGCCACGCGCTTTCCACCGGAGCCCAATGATTATCTCCACATTGGTCATGCCAAGTCGATAGTATTGAACTTTGGTATTGCCCAGGACTATGAAGGTACCTGCAATTTACGCTTTGATGACACTAATCCACATAAGGAAAACCTCGAGTTCGTCAATGCCATTGAGGAAGATGTCAGGTGGCTTGGCTATGACTGGGATGACCGCCTTTACTATGCCTCTGATTATTTTGAAAACCTTTATGAATTCGCTGTTGAGCTGATAAAAGCGGGCAAGGCCTATGTTTGTGACCTGAATGCTGAAGAGGTACGTGAATACCGCGGTACTCTGACAGAGCCCGGTAAAAACAGCCCATACCGTGAACGCTCCGTAGAAGAAAACCTGCAGCTTTTTGAAGATATGAAAGCCGGAAAGTTCGAAGACGGCACCAGGACACTACGCGCAAAGATCGACATGTCTTCACCCAATATCAATCTGCGTGATCCAGCTCTGTATCGTATTCGTCATGGTGTGATTCATCACCAGACTGGAGAGGCCTGGTGTATTTATCCAATGTATGACTATACGCATCCGATATCCGATGCCCTGGAAGGTATCACGCATTCGCTGTGTACCCTTGAATTTGAAGATCACCGTCCATTGTATGATTGGGTGCTGGATAATATCTCCATCGACTGCCATCCCCAGCAGATTGAATTTTCACGCCTCAACCTGCAATACACGGTAGTCAGCAAACGCAAGCTCACAGAACTGGTTGCAGATAACCACGTCTCCGGCTGGGACGATCCGCGTATGCCGACGATTGCCGGATTAAGAAGAAGAGGTTTCACGCCGGCTTCCATTCGCGAGTTCTGTTATCGCATCGGTGTCACCAAGTCAGACAACTCGGTTGAAATGGGTATGCTGGAAAGCTGTATCCGAGAAGACCTTGATGCCAATGCGGCCCGTCGCATGGCGGTGATTGACCCGTTAAAAGTGACTATCACCAACTTTGAGGAAGCTAGGGTTGAAGTCTTGATGGCTGCCAACCACCCGAAAGATGAAAGCTTTGGTGAACGTGAAATCCTTCTAACCCGTGAAGTCTATATCGACAAGGCGGATTTTCGTGAAGAAGCCAACCGCAAGTACAAAAGGCTCGTTACCGGCGGCGAAGTGCGCTTGAGAAATGCCTACGTAATCAGGGCGGATGAAGTCATCAAGGATGACAACGGTGAAATTATCGAGCTCAAATGCAGCTACGATCCTGACACGCTTGGATCAAATCCCGAAGGACGCAAGGTCAGGGGAGTGATCCACTGGGTATCGGCGACCGAAGGCGTGCCCGCCGAGATCCGTTTGTATGATCGCCTGTTTAATCATCCGGCACCGGATTCTGATAAATCTGTTGCAGACTGGAAAGAGCATATCAACCCCGAATCACTGGTAACAAAAACTGGTTGCATGCTCGAAAAAGCACTCTCTGACTCGACAGCAGGGGATACTTACCAGTTTGAAAGAGAAGGGTATTTCTGCCGTGACAAGGAAGAGTCAGGCGGCAAAATCGTCTTTAATCGCGTGGTCACCCTGAGAGACTCATGGGCCAGGATTGAACAGCAAAATAAAGCTTAAAAACTGCCAAAAAATACTGGACAGAAGAACAGGGTTCCCCTATTATTTGCGCCTCTTTTGCAGAGCTCTGGTTCAGCAAGACAGCATTAAGGGGCTATAGCTCAGCTGGGAGAGCGCAACACTGGCAGTGTTGAGGTCAGCGGTTCGATCCCGCTTAGCTCCACCAT
>Ga0180429_10003530_pt1 | contig 12618 bp, 7 predicted proteins | sample SS_ome_FD_132428 | JGI IMG/M metagenome (GOLD analysis project Ga0180429, IMG submission 132428) | Hypersaline lake sediment archaeal communities from the Salton Sea, California, USA - SS_1_S_1 metaG | ecosystem: Environmental > Aquatic > Non-marine Saline and Alkaline > Hypersaline > Sediment ... | reverse complement strand
TGAACACGGTGATCGACGGCGCCGAACGGGAGGACAAGGGCCCGATCCGGTCGGTCAGCGGTATGCAGCTTCGTGCCGAACGCCGACTCCATTTTGATTCCAGGTTCTTTATCGACTGCTCCGGCGACGGCACGGTCGGCTACCTGGCCGGGGCGGACTACCGGGTGGGGCGCGAGGCGCGGGAGGAGTTCTGCGAAACGTTTGCACCCCAAAAGTCCGATCGCGGCACCATGGGCGCCACACTCCTGTTCTCGACAGTCGATCGCGGGCGGCCCGTTCCCTTCAAGGCGCCCCCTTGGGCCCTGGATATGAGCCGCCTGCCACCGCTGCAGCGGCCGGACAAGACGCTTCAACGGGAATTCTACCGCTTGCCGACCGGTACCTTCTACGGTCTGTGGTGGGCCGAGTACGGCGGCGCGGTCGATTCCATTCATGACGATGGCGATGTCGTCTGGCATACCCGGCGGCTGATATACGGACTGTGGGATTATATCAAGAACAGCGGCCGGTTCGATGACGTGGAACGGTTGGAGATCGACTGGATCGGCGTCTTGCCCGGCAAGCGCGAATCCCGGCGGCTGATGGGACCGCTTATTCCGACCGCCAACGATTTCCTCATGCAGCGGGAGTACGACGACCGGATCGGCTTCGCCGGCTGGCCGGTGGATATCCACCCTCCGCGGGGCTACGCGGATACGGCGCCCGCCTGCACGCATGAGTACCTGCCGGGCATCACCGATATCCCGTTCCGGTGCCTTTATTCGCGCAACGTTCCGAACCTCCTGTTTGCCGGGCGCGATATCAGTGTCAGTCACGAGGGCCTCGGCGTTTTGCGCGTGATCGCCACCACGGCCGTGATGGGACAGGCCGTTGGCGCCGCGGCGGCGATGGCTCTGCGCAATTCGATCACGATCGACGCTCTGGCACGGGACCACATGCAAACGCTCCAGGACGAGCTCGCGGCCAACGATCAGTCGATCATCGGCCATCGCCTGATGCAGCCGGATGACGTGTCGCGGATCTGTGCTGTGGATGCTTCGGGCGCCGGACCGGTGACCGACGGCGAACCGGCGCAGTGGCTGCCGCTCACGCAGCGGCTCGGCCTGGCGCTGCCGGTGGACGCGGCATTCCTGAAGCACGTCTCCTTCATGGCCAGGACGCAAGGTCAACAGACCCTGACCGCGGAGGTCTTTCGCGCCGACAAGCCGCACAACTATCGCTTTAGCGAATGTGTCGGCCAATGCACCGGGCAGGTCGACGAGACGGGGTGGGTAAGGTTCACGCTGAACGCATCACCGGGTGCGGGGCAGAAACTCTTCATCATCTTGGAAACAGATCCGCACGTGCAGATCGGGTGCCGAGCGGACCTGCCTTCGCCCGGGATATTCGGCTTCACGATTGCGGCCAGAGCCGCGCATCAAGTGGAGGATCGGACAGGACCCATCGGCAGCGAGACCAGCTTCAACGTCACGCCGTTCACCCCTGTCTTTCGTGCCGATCCGGTGCTGTCCCTGGGGGCGCCTGCCAATATCATCGACGGGTACATTCGGCCGCATGGGCTTCCGCACTGCTGGACCTCCGGGCCGATCGACAGCGGCCATCCGGCCTGGATTCGGTTGCGACCGCCCGCGCCCTCCGAGGTCGCCCGCGTCGAACTTGTCTTCAACTCCGGGTTGAACGTTCGGCGGCATGACCAGAAGGAAATTTATCCGCGCCTGGTTCGGGACTACGACATCGTCGTCGAGACGGTGCGGGGCGAGCAAACTGTCGTGCAGGAGCGGGGCAACATCCACCGTTTCCGCCGGCACGTATTCCCGGCAGCCGCGGTCCGTTCACTCCGACTGCTCATCCACCGAACGTGGGGTGCGGATAGTACCGACGTGTTCGATATGCGTCTGCACACCGTTCCGCGCTGAACTGTGATGGCATGATGGGGACAGGCAAATAGTCGACGGCGACCTGGAACAGTACTTCACGGCCTGGTTCAATCGACGTATCCCGCGGCGACGGCGGGAAAGTCATTCAGGCAGGGGTGATCTCGATGCTTCATGCCTGGCGCGCGAGACGCTGGACGTCTACCGCCGCATCCTGCCGCAACCCGGCGGACCCTCCACAAGCGCGGCATGACCGGATGCCATCCGTGCGTCCGCGCTTGCCGAGGGATCTTTCCCCTGGTGCGCGCGCACTCAATTCCACCGCAGCATCAGCGCGGCGCCGATGGCGCCGAAGAGAGCCACCGGGAACCAGATCAGGAGGTCCGGGCGCAGGAACGGGCGATCGACAAAGGATTCCGTGAAGGCGACGATGGCATAGAAGACAAAGACCAGGATGAGGCTGAGTCCGATGCCGATGGACGATTCCTTGCGGTGGGACCGGATCCCCAGGGGGATGCCGAGTACGATGAACGCGAGACAGGAAGCCGCCATGACGAAGCGCTGGTTCACCGTATAGGCGAGGACCATCCGCTTCCTGGCGGCGTCGGCCGGGTTCTCGTGCGGCCCGGCGCGCTCGATCTCCCGCAACTGCGCCAGCAGATCAAGGAGGTTGCGGTCCTCTTCGTCCGGCACGTACTGCGCGCGCCGCGCGATGTCGTCGAGCTTGATGGTCCATTTCTCCATGAAGACCGTCTCCGGAACGTCCTTGGAAAACGGCGTGACGCGAGCATCGGAGAGGTTCACCACCAGGGCTTTGCCGTCGTCGGCCTCGTGAATGACGCCCCGTTGCGCATGGATCTCGCGTTTCTCCCGCACGCCGAGCATTTGCACGATGCGGACATTCTGCAGAATGTTGTCGCGCCGCTTGCCGGCGTAAATGCTGAATTCCCCGAGCGTGACGAAGCGGCCCTCCTCGAAGAGTTCGAGCGGGAACAGGGTGCGGGCTTCCGCCAGCGCCATGCGGCGCTGCAGGTGGCCGACCGGTTCGATGAAATGGTTGTTGTACACGCAGAAGGCGGTGAGCAGCACGCCGGCGAGCAGGGTCCCGCGGCATGCCGACCAGATCCGGACCCCGCTGGTGCGCATGGCCGTGATCTCGCCGTCGGCGGAGAGCCGTCCGAAGATCAGCAGGCAACTGACGAGCGCGCTGACGGGGATGGACAGGCGCAGCGAGGTCGGGATGGAGGCCACGAGCATCGTCACCGCCGGTTCCATCGGGATGCCCAGCGCGATCAGGTCGGCGATCTTGAAGATGAACGTCAGGGAGATGACGACCGTGATCACCAGGAGCGAGACCAGGAACGCGACGACGAAGTCATGGAAAATGTAGCGGCTGATGATCTTCACAACTCGCGATTGTCCCCATGCGGGGTTCGAAGTCAAGCATGCGGCGGCATCGACCGCCCCGGCGGCGCCGCGGGGCGGGGACGCGCGCGGCTACGGCATGCCCACACCAACGCGGTAGAAGCGCCGGCCGGTGATGTCGACGGTTCCGGTATAGGACATTGTGCCGTCGATGCCGGGGATGTTCGTGTAGCCGGGGACCGGCCGCCACGGGCCGGCGGTCACATCGTCGGTCTGGAGAATCCCGTAGAGACGGCCGGACACGCCCTGCCACGTGAGGACGACCTGCCCGTTGGTGACGGCGCCGGCGCTCTTGAACGCCGACGCCGCGTCCGCCGCGTCGGTGCCCGCGAGCTCCTCCGCGGCGTTCGACAGGGCGTCCCCATCGTGATCGGCGGCGTCCGACAGAACGAGCACCTCGCCGAGGGCGTGCGCCCCGACCCAGCCGAGACGGTCGCGCGCCCGGACGCGCACGGTGTTGTGGCCGTCCGCAACCGCGGCGGCCAGGGTGCGGGACAGGTTCGTGGTCCAGCTTTCCGTGCCGCCGCCCGCCCCGGCGTCGATCGACACGTAGTATCCTTCGATGCCCGCCCCGGCGTCGGTAAACCCGGACCAGCGGCAGGGCACGGCCGTTCCGACGACGTAGGGGCCGAAGGGGCTCAGCTCGGCCGTCACGACCGCTCCCGCGGCGGACGGCGGGAGGGTGTCGACCCGGAACGGGCCGGCCTCGACCGGCGCGCCGACGTTCCCGTACCGGTCCACGGCCGCGAGCCTGGCCCACAGGTTCGTGCCGTCCGGCACGCCGCCGCGAATGGCAAACCGGCCCGTTGCCAGCTCGGCCGCGGCCGGGTCAAACGCCGGTTCCGCCGTGACGCTGTACAGTGTGCCGCGCAGGCCGATCCCGTCTCCGTCGTAGCGGTTCTCCCAGTACAACAGGAAGGTCGGGCTCGTGGACCAGACGTTGGTCTCGTGGGTCAGAACCGCGAACGGCGCCGGTGCGGCGGGCGGCTCGTTATCGACGAGGAACGGCGGGCTGACCGCCGGCTCGCTCCAGAAGTCGCCGTCCCACAGCCGTACGCGGATGCGGGTGTTCGTCGCGAGAAGAATGGAGGCGGGTCCGTTGGTCGTGCTCCAGCGGAATGCCACCGCGTTCGTGGCCGGCGTTCCGCCCTCGTCGGTCGCGATCCCGGTCACCTGCGGCATGTTGCCGGTGGCGGCGGGCGGGGGGCCGAACGCGGCGTCGGCCGCGGCGATCGCCGCCGGCCGCCACTGCGCGCCGCCGTCGGTGGAGTACAGCAGTTCCGCGGCGGCGGGCCGGTGATCGACGTCGTAGACGAGCCCCGTTACGGTGACGATGCCCTCGCCCGCGCGCGAGGTCTGTGCCGCGCCCGTCAGCGTGAACTCCGGGTAGGAGCGCACGCGGACCTGGATCCGCGCGCGGTCGACGGGGTCGAGCGGATCGTTGCCCGCCAGCTCCAGGAACCAGACGTCGTCGTCGCCGCTGTCCAGGCCCTGGGTGGACAGTGCCAGGTCGATGCCGGCGGCGGCCCCGGCCGGCGTCACGCCGTTGGCGCCCGCGAGGGCCAGCCATTCCGTGGTGGCGCTGCGCGGCTCGATCCGGACATCATCGATGTACCATCCTTCGTCGACGACGTACGCGTCCGAACCGAAGCGGAAGCGGATATCGGCCTCCGCGCCGGCATGGGCGGAGAGGTCGACCGTCACCCGCTCCCAGCCGCCGGTTCCGGCGAAACAGGGGGTATCGGGTTCGAACGGGGAGGCCGGATTCTCCACGATGCGGTAGGGATATCCCCCGTCCGGGGTCAGCATCGAGAACGTCGCGCCGCGGTCGGTCGAAATCTCGACGACCGCCCCGTCCCAGGCGTAGTCGCCGCTGTCGAGTTCCGTGTTGCACCAGTGCCGGAAGGTGAGATGCGCGTTTTCGGCGAGGTGGACGCGGGGCAGCACGAGCGAGGCGTCCATGCTGTCCGTATACTCCTGCGCGGCATCCGAACCGCAGTACCAGGCGTTCGAGCCGGACCAGGCGCGCCGCGCGGTGAGATGCCATTGATCGTTGAGGCCGCCGTGCGTCCACGTATTCGTGCCCGATTCCATATCGTCGAACGCGCCCGTCGCGAGCAGCCGCGCGGTCCAGTGCAGGTTCGTGTTGCCGGTGTTGCGGAAGGCCACCGTGCGGTTTGTGGCGGCGCCGGGCAGCAGGAGCGCCGTCACGACGGGCGTGTCCAGCTCCTGCACCGGGTATGCCACGAAGCAGGTGTGCGGGCCGGACTCGGCGACGTAGCCCGCGCGGTCGGCCGCCTGGATGACGTACTCGATGGTGTCCCCCAGGAGACCCGGTGCGGGAAGCTCGGCCGTGAAGCGGTGGACCGCGCCGGTGGCCGTCAGCGCCACCTGCCGCCACGCCAGCCCGTTGCGCCGCCAGCGCAGGACCGCCGCCGCCACCTCGTCGTTATCGGTGATCGCCGCCTCCAGGCGCCACGGCGCCGGGCGGCCGATCGTGGCGGGCAGCGGCGTATGGGCAATCACCGGCCCCTCCGGGACCGAGCCGGGATCGCGCGGATTGGTGCGATCCTGGGCTTCTTCCAGGTCGAGGTAGCCGTCCCCGTCCTCGTCGCCGCCGGGGCCGGGCGCGAGCGAGCCGAAGTAACGCCGCTCCCACCAGTCGGGCAGCGCGTCCTGGTCGCTGTCCGTGTCTTCCGGCAGCACCACCGCCACGGCGTCGCGCGCCGCGGTCATGGCGAGCGGCGCCGCGGGATTCGCGGCGACGGCGTCCGGATCAGGCCGGCGCGCGCCGTCGACCTGCCATTCCACGAAGCGGTAGGTGAGGTCGCCGGCCGGAAACGTCTCGGGGGCCGTGACGGTCGTCCCGGCGGCGCCGTCCGGCCACCAGGTGTTGGTGGCCAGCAGCCCGGCCTCGCTCGACGTCTGCCGGAGCCGCCACTGCGACTGCCACCGCCACAGCAGGTGCGACGCGCGGGTGAGGAGGAACGACACCGTCGGCAGCTCGCCGGAGGCGGGAACGCTCTCGGTGCCGGTCCAGCCGATGCAGGCGTTGCGGTGTCCGTTGACGACCGGGGTGAACGGTTCGGCGACGGCCTCGACGACGATGCCCGAGGCCATGATATGCGTGCCGTAGGCGGGCGCCACGGTCCCCAGCGTTGTCGGCGAGCCCAGCACGGTGAACGGGATTTCCGGCGTGACCGCGAAGCTGTGCCAGGCCGCGGGGGCCGACGGCGGGTCGGCGCTGCGCAGCCCGAGCTCGGTTTCGGCGCTCAGGTAGTAGGCCACGACGGCGCCGACGGGCTGGGGCGGGATGGCGGCGCGGTAGGTGCGGTCCGACACGTGCGCGAGCGGCGCCGCCGCGAAGGGGCCGGCCGGCGCGTTCGTGGTCCAGAAGACCGTCAGCCGGTTGGTGTCCAGCGGCGAGACGGCGTCGATCACGGCGTCCACGGTGTAGGGCGCGTCCACGACCGCGGTGTTCGGCAGCGGGACATGCTCGATCGACGGCGGCCCGGTGACGCCGCTCAGCAGGAGCGTATAGTGCTGCACGCCGTTCGTCAGCGTGCCCTTGTGCGACACGCGGACCGTATAGGTGGTCGCCGCGGGCGCGGGGATCAGCACCTGCTCGATGTTGTCGAGCACGTTGTCGCCCGTGACGGCGGCGGCGGCCGGGTTGGTCGGCGCGAGGACGAACGGGGCGTGCATGGCGGCGGGGCCGGTGACGCGCAGGTCGAGATCGTTCACCAGGACGGCGGCGCGGCTGTTGAGTCCGGTTTGCGCGAGACCGGGCGGATCGGTCCAGCACAGGGTGACGCGGAGCGCGTTCGTGCCGTGGGCATGGACGGTGAAACGGTCCACCGCGTTCGTGCCGCCGAGGCTTGCCTCGCGCAGGAGCCCGGCGGCGGGAAAACGGGCGTGCCGGCGGAGCAGCTCCGCGGCCGCGGCCGTGTTCATGAGGCCCCACCCGGACCGGTAGTCGGGGCCGGCGGGACCGAGATCGTCGGCCGTATGCGCCGCCAGGCCGCGCAGCGTCGCGCCGCGCGCGGGCCGGTCGAACAGGCGCCGGTGGTAGGCGGCGAGCAGCGCGAGCGAGCCGGAGGCATTGGCGGCGGCCATGCTCGTGCCCGACAGCGAGGTGTAGTCGGCGTCGTATCCCGAGTCGGCGGAATAGAGCGCGCTCCCGTTGGCCACGAGATCGGGCTTGATCCGTCCGTCATCCGTGGGGCCCCAGCCGCTGTACGATTGTATCGTGGCCTGGCTGAGGGCGCGCTGATTGCCGATCAGTGCGTCGCCCACGGCGCCGATGACGAGCACGTTCTTGGCGTTGGCGATATCGGGCAGCGTATCGTAGCCGCCCTTCTGCCCGTCCCCGAGCGGGTCGGCGTCGGGATCGTACGTCTTCTGCACCCAGTTGACGCCGTTGAAGTAGCTGAACGAGGTCCCGCCCGCCGGCGGGCCGTCGGCCCGGTCGTTCCCGGCCGACTTGACGGGGACGTAATAGGGCGCCTCGTAGCAGATGGCGTCCCATTCGGCGGCCTCCAGGCTGTAGAGACCGAAAAGGTCCGACTCGCGGACGCCCGGCGTCCAGGTGCCGTACCATTGCCACGGATTGCTGGTCCAGCCGGCGATATGTCCGTAGGAGTGGTTGGAGATGGGGATCCCGTTCGTTTCGCCCGGCGCGGCCAGCGCGCGTTCGGTCATTTCGGCCGCGTCGGCGTTCCAGTCGTACGACGCGCCGCGCGCGGCGGGCGCCATGCCTTTCGCTTGCGGCGAGACCCCGGCGGCGGCGATGGTTCCGAAGACGTGGGTGGCGTGGTAGTGCATGGCCGCGCCCGGGTCCATGGACGTCACGCGGCCGGCATATTCCTGGTGGCTGGCGCGGACCAGGCCGGCGTCCCAGACGCCGACGGTGACGTTGCTGCCCTGCACGTCGAAGGCCGGAAGGTCGCGCACCAGGTCGGCGGCCGTGGTCACGGCGGCATTGGCATTTTCCGTCTGGTACACCAGGACCTGCCCGCCGCGGACGGCCATCAGTTCGCGCGCGGCGGGGTCGGGCCCGTTGGCGGAGAGAGCCCATGCGCCTTCGCGCGCCCGCTCCCGCGCGGCCGCGGTCGCGGCCTGCCGGCGGCGCCGGCGAATCGACGCCTGCCGGCGGCGGTACGCCGGATCGGCCAGGCCGCCGGGGCGGGCGGACCGGAGGGAAGGGGGCGCCGGGGGCGGCGCGGATGCGCGTTGTGCACCGGCGGCGGCCGGCGCGGCGCCGGGCGCCGTCCGCGGAGGGAGCGGCCGTCCGGTGCGGCGCGGCGCCGGCGCGCGGACGGCCGCCGCGCCGGCATCCGGCCCCGCCGCACCCGCGGATGCGCGGTCCGCCGGCGGCGCGGGCGGCAGAGTCCGCCAGCCCCAGAATCCGACCCCGAGCAGGAGCGCGACGGCGAGGCCTCGGTATGGATACTGTTTCACGCGGGGACAAGGATAGCAGATACGATGCCGCCGGAGCAAGGCGCGTTGACGCGGCCGTTCCGCCGGCGCGGTTCGCCGCGGCGGGCCGCGCGGCGGCCGAAAAGGCTTGGCTGCGCGGCGGTGGTCGCCGTATGTTGCGGGTATGCGGATCACGGGCGGCGTGCACGCGGGACGACGGCTGGTGGCGCCGCGGACGGGCGTGCGTCCGACGGCCGACCGGGTGCGCGAGGCGTTGTTCGCGATGCTGGGAGCGGCCGTGGACGGCGCCCGGGTGCTCGACCTGTTCGCCGGCTCCGGCGCGGTGGGCCTCGAGGCCTGGAGCCGCGGCGCGGCGCGCGTGGTCTGGGTGGAGTCGCGGCGGACGGCGCTGGCCGCGCTGCGGCGGAACGCCGCGACGCTCGGGATCGAGCAGCCGGCGGTCCGCGCGGTCGATGTGATGACGGCGCTGCGCCGGGTGTCGGGCGCCGAGTGCTTCGACCTGGTGTTCGCCGATCCGCCGTACGCCTGGGGCTCGGAAGACCGCGGCGCCCGCGGTTCGTGGCCCGCGCTGCTGCGGGCGATCCGCGAGGGCGGCTGGCTGGCCCCGGCCGGTGTGCTGTCGATCGAGGTGGATGCGCGGCGCCCGACCCCGCGCGCCGCGGGCTGGCGCGATGTCGACCGGCGGACGTACGGCGGGACGAGCCTGGTGCTGTATACGATGGGAGACGAAGCATGACGCAGCGGGTCATTTACGCGGGGACCTTCGATCCGATTACGCTGGGGCACATGGACCTGATCGAGCGCGCCGCGGAGATCTTTCCGCATGTCATCCTTGCCATGGCCGTCGACACGCCCAAGACCACGCTGTTCACGATCGAGGAGCGGCTGGCGATGGGGCGGGAGGTCGTCCAGGAGCTGCCCGGAACCGTGGAGGTCCTGCCGTTCCGCGGATTGCTCATCGACTTCGCCCGCCGCCAGGGGGCGTCGGTGCTGATGCGCGGACTGCGGGCCTACTCCGATTTCGAGTACGAGTTCCAGATGGCCCTGACCAACCGCAAGATGGCGCCCGAGCTGGAGACCCTCTTCATGATGCCCAAGGAGACGCACAGTTACGTCAGTTCGAGCACCGTGAAGAAGATCGCGCGGCTTGGCGGCGATCCGTCCGACTTCGTGCCGCCGCCGGTGCGGGATGCGCTGGTCGCGAAGTTCGCCGGCCGGGCGGAGGAATCGTGATGCAGGTCGACCTGGAGCAGGTCTCCGCGGAGGGGCTCGTCCTGGAAGGCGAGGAACCGGCCGGGACGCTGGACCTGCCCGCCGGCGATCCGGTCACCGCCGTGGCGCCGCCGCGCTACCGTGTGCGGGCGCAGATGGCGGGCGACGAGCTGATCGTACGCGGCGAAGTGTCCGCGCGCATTGCCGCCCGGTGCGTCCGGTGTTCGGAACCCTTCGAGACCGAGGTGCGCGAGCCGGACTTCTTCGCCGCGGTCGACGTGCCGGCCCTGGCCGCGGAGGCGGACGCGCCGCCGGGCGACGGCGCGGACGCCGCGCCGGGATGCGTGTTGCGGGAGGGGCGATTTGTGGACTTGACCGCGGAAATGCGCGAGTCTATTCTCCTCCGCTTTCCTTCGCATCCGGTTTGTCGCGCCGATTGCAGGGGGTTGTGTCCGCGGTGCGGCGCGAACTTGAACAACGAGACCTGTTCGTGCGCCGCGCCCCCGGACGCGCGCTGGGGCGCGCTCGACGGTCTGGAGCAGAGAAGTTGAGGAGTCGTTATGGCGGTACCGAAAAGGAAAGTATCGAAGTCCAAGGTCAGGTCGCGCCGGGCCTCGCATCGTAAGCCGATGCCCGCGACCGCGCCCTGTTCGGAATGCGGGGCCCCGCACCTGCCGCACCGTGTCTGTCCGTCATGCGGGTCCTACCGCGGCCGGCAGGTCCTGACCGTCGAAGCCGAGTAGCCTGGGGTACGATGCGCATTGCCGTCGACGCTATGGGGGGCGATTATGCCCCCCGCGAGGTCGTGAAGGGTGCGGTCGAGGCGGCCCGCCGTCTGTCCGGGGTCAGCCGGATCTTCCTGGTGGGGGACCGCGCCGCCATCGAAGCCGAACTGGCGGCGCTGGGCGCGCCGGGCGCGAAGATGGAGATCCGGCACGCCTCCGAAGTGGTGGCCATGGACGAAGCGCCCGCCCAGGCCGTGCGCCGGAAGAAAGATTCCTCGATCGGACGCGCGATCGACCTGGTGAAGGCCGGCGAGGCCGACGCCGTGGTTTCGGCGGGGCACACCGGAGCGTGCGTGGTGGCGGCGACGTTGAAACTGCGCGCGCTCCAAGGCGTGGAGCGGCCGGCGATCGCGGCCGTGATGCCGACGCGGAAACGCCCGTTCGTGCTGATCGATGCCGGAGCGAACATCGATTGCGGGGGGGCGCTGCTGGCGCAGTTCGCCGTCATGGGCAGCCTCTATTCCAAGACGATCCTGGGCCGCGAATCGCCCGTGGTGGGCCTGCTGAGCATCGGCGGGGAAGCCACGAAGGGGAACGAAGCGACGAAACAGGCCTTCGGTCTGCTGTCGGAATCGAAGCTGAATTTCCGCGGGAACGTGGAAGGGCACGATCTTTTTGACGGCGCGCTCGACGTGGTCGTGTGCGACGGATTTGTCGGCAACATCGTGCTCAAGACCAGCGAGAGCATTGCCCGGGCGATCGGGCACTGGATGAAGCAGGAGTTCACCCGCAACCCGCTGCGCATGGCGGGCACGGCCCTGTTGCACGGCGCGCTGCGCAACATGAAGCACCGGATGGATCCCGAGTCCTACGGCGGCGCGCCGCTGCTGGGCGTGAACGGCGTGTGCATCATTACGCACGGGGCGTCGTCCTCGCGCGCGATCTACCATGCCATTCGTGTGGCGAAGGAATCCGTGCACCAGCATCTGAGCGAAGCCATTATCCGCGACATCGCGGCCTTCTGAAATCCCATGTCCACACCGCCGTACAGCACATCCGTCCGCATGATCGGGACCGGGTCCTATCTCCCCGCCAAGGTCTTGCGCAACGCCGACCTGGAGCAGATGGTCGACACCAGCAACGAATGGATCCTCACCCGCACGGGCATTGCCGAGCGCCGCATCGCGGCGGCCGGCGAGACGGCCTCCGACATGGCGGCCGCCGCGGCGCGGCAGGCCCTGGAGCAGGCCGGCGTGAGCCCGGAGGAGGTCGACCTGATCATCGTGGCCACGGTGACCCCCGATATGCTGTTCCCGAACACCGCCTGTTTCCTGCAGGACAAGATCGGCGCCGTCAACGCCGTCTGCTTCGATCTGGAGGCCGCCTGCTCCGGGTTCCTGTATGCCGTGGAGACGGCGCGGCACTTCCTGGCCTCCGGCGACCGCCGCACCGCGCTCGTGGTCGGCAGCGAGAAGCTCAGCAGTTTCACGGACTGGGAAGACCGCTCGACGTGCGTCCTGTTCGGCGACGGCGCCGGCGCGGTGCTGCTCCGTGCCGGCAACGCCGGGCGCGGCGTCATCGGCACGGTCATGGGCTCGGACGGCGCGCTGACCGAGCTGCTGAACATCCCCGGCGGCGGCAGCCTGCATCCGGCGAGCCCCGAGACGATCGGCCTGCGGTTGCACAGCATCAAGATGACGGGCAACGAGGTGTTCAAGCACGCCGTTCGGTGCATGTACGAAGCAGCGGTAGCGGTCCTCGAGCGCGAGGGCATGACGATCGACGACGTGGACTGGATTGTGCCGCACCAGGCGAACATGCGGATTCTGAAGGCGGTGGCCAGCCGGCTGGGAGACTGCTGGGACAAGTTCTGCGTGAATCTGGACCGGGTGGGGAACATGTCCGGCGCGTCGGTGCCGGTCGCGCTGGACGAGGCCGTCCGC
>Ga0180429_10003529_pt1 | contig 12621 bp, 18 predicted proteins | sample SS_ome_FD_132428 | JGI IMG/M metagenome (GOLD analysis project Ga0180429, IMG submission 132428) | Hypersaline lake sediment archaeal communities from the Salton Sea, California, USA - SS_1_S_1 metaG | ecosystem: Environmental > Aquatic > Non-marine Saline and Alkaline > Hypersaline > Sediment ... | reverse complement strand
CCATAAAACGCTCATAATAAGGCACCACCGTCGCCACCTGCGTCTGCTGCAGCATCACCTCCGACACCCAGATCGCATACGGATCACGACGCGCCCGCCAAGGCAGCTTCCTGCCGCAACGCCCATACCACCCCAACAACGCCGCCTGGATCCTCCCTGCCTCCTCCTCCTGCAATCGCCCTCCCCTGCCCACACGCCCACTATCCTTAACCGGCCTGGCCATGCAATCCATCCACTAGCCCGCATTGCCTGTAAATCCTCGGCGACATACCCACAAACCCTTTACTAAACTAGAGTTACAACCCTGTAAGCGTTCACGCCTGAGCGGGCAAAATGCATCACAACTCCCCAAAAACATGCACGCTTACCCAGCGACAACAGAAAAGACCGCTAGAAAACAAAAAAACCCGTGAAACATGCGCCTCAAAGGCCAATATGCCCCGCAAACCCCAACATATCAAGACTTCCCCAAAACGTACAGCACCACCACATCCACCACCACCGCCAACACCACCACCGCCCCCGCCACGACACCCTTGCCCAGCTTCTTACCCCTGCCCGCCGACGCACCCGCCTTGCCCCCGCGACGCCCCCGCACACGCCTGCCACGTAAACCCTTGTCAACATATAACTTATGCTGCCGAACCGCCTCCACGATCTGCGCAATCAGCAAGTTCGCCCGAAAAGCCTCCATCCCCAGCTCTTGCGCCAAACCCAAAAGCTCCCGCCGACTCTCGTACCGAATCAAATCCCCCTCCAGCCGATAAATCACCTCCCGACAGTAACGATCCTCCACCGCCGCTCGCGCCAACCGGTCCCGCACCTCACCCCCGCCCCCGCTTGCCGCCGTCTCCTTCGCATACCCCGCCACCGTCCGCGCCCGCAACGTCTTAGGCTCTGCCGGAAGAATACAACCCCTCCGCAACGACGACGCCGTCGGCCCCTTCAAAGGCCCCGCTACACCCAACCTCGCCGCCCGACGCGCCACCACGCTCAAAGCCTTCGGCACAGCCACACCCGATTCCTCAACCCCTGCCACCCCCTCACGTGACTCCCGATCGCTGATCTGCCGCCGCAAACTCCTGTACGCCTTCTCCGTATCACTAAGCAAATCCGCCCGGTAGTAACGCAAAGGCCCCTCAGACGTCAAACGACGATAACGCGCTTTACTGGACTGATACGCCCGCTCCAGCCGATAAGCGTCCACCGCGCCGCTCAACTGCAAAATTGTGCAGTAACTTTCTCCCATGCCCCATCCTCTCAAGGTCTTTCTCCTTAACTCAGCATACCACACATCCCCCCCAAAAAGTAAGACCCTGCCGCCTACACCTGCCTCCACAGCCCCTGCCCGCTCCCAAACCAATACCCCACAGCACTTTACGGCCCCTGCCCCCACACGCAATTTCCTCCTTTCCACCATTGGTTATCGGACAACATCCTGCTATTATAGTCAACTGCTCTCAAACCATAGCGTAATGGCCCCTTGGCCCACCAGGCCCGGCCAACTCCATATAGCCAGCACACACAGAGCCAAAAACGATCCAGCAAACCAGAGAATGACCGCTAAAAAACGAAAAACCGTGAAATACCCGCCCTGGACCCACAAGGCATGAAGCAGTCCCAATCAACCACCCCCCAACCGGACCAGACCACCAAACGACCATCCGCCTGGGCCACACTCGCACGCATCACCACCGCCGCACTGGCACTGCTCATGCTCGTGACCCTCCTGCTCCTCGCAGCCTACCTCTTGATCAGCAAACCCCCAGCCACCTACCACCCAAAAAAACTCTCCCCCCAACAACAGCAACAAGCACTCAACGAACTCACAAAGCACATGGAAGTCCTCTACAACAACACCAACGAAATGGACCCCTTCGTTCACGTCGTCGACCAACAACTCCTCAATCGCCTGCTACTCCTCGATGAGGTCCAACGCTTCCTCAAAATGCTCGCCCCCGAAACCCAGCAGTTCGTCCAAAAACCCCAAATCGCCATCGGCCAACAAACCCTACGCATCATGGCCACCGCACGCTACCAATCCGTCGAGTCCGTCTGGACCATCACCCTCAAGGGACACATCGACGCCCAAGGAAATCTCCAACTCAGCCTCGGCTCCATCAAAGCCGGCGCACTGGCCCTGCCCGATACCGTCGTCCGCTCGCAACTCGAAAGACTCCTCGTCGCCCTGCGGACCCTCCCCCAACGTACTAACGTCAAGGTCCAAGGACTCGACGACACGCAACCATACCCCCAGCTCTACGAAATGCTCGCCGAGCGCCTCGAACAGCTCCTACACACCGGCCAGGTCACCATCGAACCCGTCTTCCCCATCGACAAAAACAAAAACGCCCGCGTGCTCGCACTCACCATCCGCCAGGGACACATCGAACTGGCCTTGCAGCCCATGTTTGCTCCATAAAAACAATCCAAAAAAACACCCCCATACCCCCAGACCATATTACAAAAAGGCAGTGATCACAAGTGACTCCCACCAACCAGATATATCTGACACGAGCCGTCGACTTCATCATCGCCGCTACCTCCCACCAACTCTCTATCGATACGCCCCCCACCCTGGCTGCCTGGCATGTGCCCGCACGACTCTGGGTCACCCTCGCCGCACCGCCACACCCCGCCACCGGATTCGTCGTCAACGTCACCAAAGTCGACGCCGCGTTCCGCCAAACCCTCGCCCAACAACCGGTGCACGCGCTAAACCCCTTCCAACTCCTGACATGGGCAGCTCATGTCGTGCAATCCCGACTCTCCCCAGCTCGCCTCGTCCAGCTTCAGCTTATGTGCGCAGACCAACGCCAACTGACCCTCTTCGTGGAGAAAAATACAATGATGCAATTGACCAGCAAATACGAGTTGGCCGCCTCACACAAACTCTGGAACCCCGACTGGGACCAAAAACAAAACACCGACGCCTTCGGCAAATGCTCCAACCCCAGAGGCCACGGCCACAACTACTCCGTCGAAGTCACCCTCCGCAGCCAGGCCAACCCGACCACCGGCCTGGACATCCAGACCGGACAGATCGACCACGTCGTTAATAAACTCATCACCAAACGCTTCGACCACAAAAACCTCAACGAAGACACCACCGAATTCGCCCAACTACTACCCACCGTCGAAAATATGGCCCGCGTCTTCTTCGAACTACTCGACGGCCAATTCCAAAATGCCCAACTGGCCGCCGTCCGCGTCTGGGAAACCGAAAAAACCTACGCCGAATACTTCGGTGACCAAAACCAACCCCTACGCTACAGCAACACCGTCTGACTCTAACACCAAACACCAAAAAAAACCACCACAACCAAGACGCCAGACCACCTCATGAATAACAACCAACCCATCATCGTCATTGACCGAAAAACCGGCCTGCCGTTCCAGGAAACCATCCTCGGAGAAAAATGGATACGATGGGCATATCAGAATGCACACTCTCGCTTACTCAAACGACTCCTCTTCCGCTCCCCATGCATCAGCAAACTCATGGGCAAATGGTACGACTCCCCCTTCTCCAAAAAAAAAATCGACACCACCATCAAAGAACTCGCCATCGACACCACTGAATTCGCCCAACCCGCAAACTCCTACAAATCATTCAACGACTTCTTCACCCGCCACCTCAAACCCGACGCCCGCCCCTTCAGCACAGACCCCCTGACTCTCGTCTCCCCGGCCGACGGCCGCGCCCTGGTCTTCCCCACACTCAACGAAAACTCCTATGTCCCCATCAAGGGCCACCCCTTTACAATCCGCAAACTCATCCCGGATACCTACTCTCGCTTTACCAACGGCGCACTGGCCATCGTCCGCCTCTGCCCCGCCGACTACCACCGCTACCACTTCCCCTGCGACGGCAACATCATCGATTACCGCCACATCAACGGCACCCTCCACTCCGTCAACCCCATCGCCTTAAAAAGTGGCCCCGACGTCTTCGGCGAAAACAAACGATCCTGCACCCTCATCAACACCCAACAAGCCGGAACCATCTGCTTCGTAGAGATCGGAGCCTTCGGCGTCGGCAGCATCATCAACACCCGCCAAACAGGCCATGTCAAAAAAATGGAGGAAAAAGGTTTCTTCAAGTTCGGCGGCTCCACCATCGTCCTGATCTTCCAGCCTGGCCGCGTCCAATTCTGCGATGACCTCCTCGCCAACTCCAACACCTATAACGAAACCCTCGTCAAAGCCGGCCAACCCCTCGCAACCGCCTGCCCCCATCCCGCATAATCTCTGCCCACCTAACCCACCGGCAACCCGATCAGCGACGCCTCCAGCGTCCGACCTATGAATATCTCATGACCGTCCGCCGTCATCGACCGCTGATCCGCCGCCTCAATACACACCCGCTCCCCGTGCGCCCCCGCCAGAACACCCATCGAACGCACATGACCCTCCAACCGCTCACGAGCCCACAACTCCGCCTCCGAAAACGCCCCAAAACGAGGCGCATCCGCCAAACCCTCCACCGAATAACCCCCGTCCCCGTCCGGCTTGATACGTACCGCGTGCCGTACCACCACGTTGCTCGTGATCGCCCCGATCGCATTGGCCACATCCGCATCCTCGCAAATGATCGCCCGCGCGTTAAGCAAAGACGCCGCTCGCGGTATAAACCAACCCGCCGGCGCACCAATACCCACCACCGGACGGTGACACTCGATGCTCAACGAAAAATCCTCCCCCACCCCGTCCAGCAAATGCGATAAAAACGCACCACATACCGGACAACTCTCAAGAACCTCACCCGACGTCTCCTCGTCCAGCTGACGCTTCAACAACTCCACCGCCAACCGACGCACCACCTGCTTCAGCACCCCCTCAACAAACGCCTCCACCGCCACGCCCGCCACCGCCGCCGTCAACTCCGTCATCCGCCGCGCCGACACCACGTCCCAACGCAAAAACTCCCCACGCACGTGCAGCAAATCCGTCGGCGTCAAACCGCACCGCTGCACTATCCCGTACTCCTCCAGCCGCCCCAAACGAAGCACCGACCAGTGACCCGCATGCGTCACCCCCGCCAGCTCATCCAGACTGTATGGACGCTCCAAAAGCCGATCCACAATCCCTTGCTCCGAACGCGTCAACGACAAACCACACCCCGACCCCCCCGTCAACCGCCCCCCACCAACGCCACCACCACGACCGCTCAGCAACACCACCTGCATCGGCTGCGTCGACTCACGATACTCCTCCAAACGCCGCCCCAAAAAATCCAGCGCCGCCCCGAAACCCTCATGCTCACACCCCCCCCACGCTGCCGGCGACACCCGAACAGGACCTACCGACAACTCCCCACCATGATACCCCACCAGACTGTCTCCACCCAAACCCGCCGTACGCATCTCCAACGCACGCACATGCGTCGCAAAAGAACCCACCCGCGTCCCCTCCTCACACACACTCACCTCACCACCACGCAGCATCGCCGTGTCCGTCGTCGTACCCCCCATATCCACCACCAACGCCTCCGTCTCCCCCGTCAAATGTGCCGCCCCCGCAACACTCGCCGCCGGACCCGACAACACCGTCTCCACCGGACGATCCTGAGCCACCCCCGACCCTATCAGCGTCCCGTCACCCTTCACCACCATCACCGGCACCGCCAGACCACGACGACCCAACACCCCTCCCAGCTCCGTGAGCAGCTTCTCCAGACGCGGTATGATCCGCGCGTTCAACACCGCCGTCTGAGCTCGCGTCCGAAAGTTCAGCATCGCCGACAACTCATGACCGCACGTCACACCCAGACCCGTCTCCTCCACCACAATCCGCTTCACCAACAATTCATGCGCCGGATTGATCGAACCCGCAAACCCAGACACCGCAAAAGCCTTCACCTGCTGGCTCGACACCATCCTGCGAACCACGCTGCGAACCTCCCCTTCATTGACCCCCTCCAACTCCTCGCCATCAATTTCCAGCCGACCGTTAATCACCGCCTTCGGCTCGTGCGCAATGTCCGCCCCATCAAACAACCCATAAGGAGGCATCACCAAAAGCCCCACCTTCTGCCCCTGCCCCTCCACTATCGCATTCGTCGCCAGCGTCGTCGACACCGACACCAGCTGCACCTGCCCCAGAATACTGCTGCCCAGACTCTCCAACGCATCCTCTATCCCCACCGCATAATCCCACCGCGTCGTCAGAGCCTTCGCCTTGGCCACTACACGCTGGCCCACCAGATCATAAATCACCGCATCCGTGTACGTGCCCCCCGCGTCGATACCCAACCCGTAACGCGCCCCCCCAACTCCCCCCTGCACACGCCCCTCCCCACAAACCCGCGCTGGCTCACCCGCCGCCGCACCCACCGAACACGCCTGCCCCGACGAACCCCGCTCGACCCCACCCCCGCCCACGGGCACCGCCTCAAATGCCCCACCCACCGCGTCATACCCAATCAGGTGCCCCCTCGGCACCACCAGCACATCCCCATCACTGACCGTTGACGTCAGCAGCTTCTCCAGCAAACCCGTGCTCCCCTCCAAACGCTCATACTCCCAACCGTAACGAGCCGCCATCGCCTGCGCGTGTTGCGCCGCCGCCGGACCATCCGCCGCCCCCGTATCTACAAATACCGCCCGCTGATAGTTCTGCTGCCAGCTGTTCAGAAAAGACCACACCGCCTCCGCCTTCTCCTCACCGTACTGCTCAATCAGCTCCGCCTCACTCACCCCTGCCTTACCCAGATATGCCCGCCCCGGACGCTGGCCCAGCGGCTCCACCTTCCCCTCGTACCAACCCGCCGATATATAATACGTACCCGGAGCCCGCTTGAACTCACGCCGATAAGCACCGTCGCTGCCCAGAAACAACGCTATGCAATCCTGGACCCGAGGCATCACCAACGGCACCTCCCGCGCCTCAATTCCCACCGTACCCCGACCGCACAGACCATAACCCACAACAATACGATCGCTACCCGCCGGCGCACGGTCGATGCCCGCCTGCAAACAACGACGCAACTCCGCCGGCTCCTCGTGCAGACCCCCCTTGAGAAACTCGCAGCTGTACGTCAGTTGCAACTCCTCCGCCAGACGCGTCAGGTCCAGACGCAGCACACCGCAACCCACTATATGAACCCTGTCACCCACCTCAGACCCTCCACGCGATCGACCCACTCGTATCCTCTAATTTCAGGCTCGCCCCGCCTTCCACTCTCCCCCCCCACATCAACCCTTAACCCGCCTCACCCAAAATCGATCCGTCAATCTCCAACCCGAAGTGCGCCACGTTCGCCACCATCTGCTCCACGCTCAAACCATGCTTGACGCCACCCGCCCCCGCCGCCTGCAAGTATACCCCCGCCGCCTTCTCCGCCGCCTCCATCAGCCCGAACGCCTCCTCAAACGTCGCCCCCATCGCAAACGCACCATGCAACTGCCATACACATATCGGCCGACCCGCCAACGACTCCCCGTTCGCCACCGCCAGGGAACCCGTACCCGCAATCGAATAAGGCACATACCCCACACCCTTCGGAAATATCACGATGCACTCCCCGTGAACACCCCAAAGCAAACGCGAAAGTCCCCGATAATCAAAATCATACGCCAGCGTCAACGCCAGCAAGTTCGGCGTGTGACCATGCACCCCCACCCGATCCCTGCCAGCCGTCAACGCCTTGCGAACCGCGTGACCCTCCAAATGCGCCCCCAACTCCGATGAAGGCCCCCCACTCCCTCCGAAACCCCACACTACCCGATAGTGCGTCCCTCCCTCGTTCAACTCAATGATCCCCAAATCCCGCTCCGGAGCCAACGCCACGTTCCGCAGATAACTCCCCGTCGACGTCACCAGAAAACGCTCTCCCCCCAACCCCGCCAACCCCCGCTCCAACCCCACCCACGCCCCACGCGACGACAACTCGCATGAACCAACCATATCCTCCGCCCTCAAACGGTACGATATGTTGCCCCCGTTCGCCTCGGCCCAGCCCTGCCCCCACATGTCGCCGCACGTCCGGCCCGCATCCCACAACAACCGCGCAAAGCACGACGATAACGCCCCGCCCTCATGCCCTGCCGCCGCCGGCATCCGCATCACCCCTTCGACCGAATCGTCTTGATCAGCTCAGGCACCACCTCGGTCAGGTCTCCCACTATACCATAGTGCGCCGCCTGGAATATCGGAGCGTCCGCGTCGCTGTTGATCGCCACTATCTTCGCCGACTCCGCCATACCCGCTACGTGCTGAACCGCTCCCGAAATCCCCAACGCAATATACAACGCCGGACGCACCGTCGTGCCCGTCTGACCCACCTGGTAATCGTGGTCGATAAAGCCCAAATCCACCGCCGCACGACTGCCCGCCGGCGCCCCGCCCAACGTGTTCGCCAAATCCCACACCAAACCAAAATTATCCTTCGAACCCACCCCTGCTCCACCTGCCACAATAATCCGAGACGCCTTCAGGTTCACCTTACGCTTCGCCCGGTGACGCTCCAATACACGCACCGGCAACGACTCGCACGTCAAACCCGAACGCTCCTCCACCACAGCACCACCCGACCGCCCGTTACGGCTGGGCATCGGCATCACACCTTCACGCACCGTCGCCATCTGAGGCCACCGGTCATAGTTCACTATCGTCGCGATAATATTACCACCAAACGCCGGACGTATCTGAAGCAACAGGTCCTTGTGCACCTCCTTGCCTCCCGCCGTCGAAAAATCGCCTATACGCAAATCCGTACAATCCGCCGTCAGACCCGCCTTCATCGCCGACGCCACACGCGGCGCCAGGTCACGACCAATCGCCGTCGCACCGTAAAGAACGATCTGGGGCTTGTGCTTCTCGATCAGCCGACAAACCACCTTCGCGTAACTCACCGTCTGGTATTGCTCCAAAAGCCGATCCTCTACGTGGTACACCTTGTCCGCACCGTAAGCGATCAACTCCTCGCACAATGCCCCCACCTGACGACCCGGCAACACCGCCGCCAACGTCACCCCCAGTTGATCCGCCAGTGACCGCCCACGCCCCAATAGCTCCAAAGGAACGTCATTGAGCTTGCCGTCCTCTTGCTCTGCAAACACCCACACTTCACCCTGTCGATTCACTTCGATCATGCGATTCCCTGCCGCTTGTCCTATTCTTACCTGTATTCCGTCTCGCAGGCATCTTGCCCGCGTATAAAATCCCGTCCCCGCAGGCGATACCTTAACCGATCGTATGGTCCTCGATCAGCTCCCGTACCATCTCCTTGAGACCCGCCTCCGTCGGCTCCACACGCTTGTGACCCGTCGCCGTCAGCACCACGCTCTGGATCCGATGAACCTTCGTCGGCGAACCGCTACGACCACACCACGTCAAATCCGCCTCCAAATGATCCAAATCCCACTGCTGAATCAACAGCCCCTTCTCACGATACTCACCTATCTCCTGCTCCCCCGCCCCCTCCGCCGCCAGCTCCGCTGCCGACCGCGCCTTCTTATACTTCATCAGCCGCTTCGCACCCGCCGGCCGCGGCTCATTCGCCGTATCCATCACCGTCAACAGCACCGGCAAACCACAAGAAACCCGCTCCCAACCCGCCCCCAGGTTACGCCGAACCGTCACCGCACCCTCCCCTATCTCCTCCAGCTCGTCCACATACGTCAACTGAGGCACACCCAGCTTCTCCGCCAGCTGAGGACCCACCTGCGCCGTGTCCCCATCGATCGCCTGGCGACCGCACAATATCACATCGCACTTGTCCAAACGACGAATCGCACACGACAAAATATAACTCGTCGCCAGCGTGTCACTCGCCGCACAGCGACGGTCCGTCACCAGCACTGCATTATCCGCTCCCCGATAAAGACCCTCACGCAACACGTCGCACGCCTTCGGCAGCCCCATCGTCAGCACCGTCACCGTGCCGCCAAATCGCTCCTTGATCTCCAACGCCATTTCCAACGCGTTGAGATCCTCCGGATTCACAATCGCCGGCAACGCACCACGGTTCACCGTGCCGTCATCGTTCATGGCGTTGCTGCTAACTGCCTTTGTATCAGGAACTTGCTTTATCAATACCACACAATTGTAGCCCATAAGCCTTCTCCGAACTCTTTATCCTTCGCGGGCCGATAGCCTCAAACCCACGCATGCTTCCACGCTCTGTCGGACCCTTGCTCGCCGACTGGCCCTGTAGCCTACGCTAACCTCGCCCCCATGTCAATCCCAACTGCCCTGCAAGTTACCCCGCATACTCCACCCACACACACACCACCACCCCCCAACCTTCAACCATAAACCATAAACCTTCAACCATAAACTAATGACTTCCCAATCCAAGTGCCGATAACTAATACCAATACAGGCAGACCACCTGCGCCCGGGCCTACCAAATAACAATGCCCGGACCGCACCAACCGCCTATTTGCTCGCGAGAACCACATATATGGCAGGCCAAACCGAACAAACCGAACAAACCGAACAGCAGACACGCAACCACACCCAGCCGGCACCCACCCCGCACCAACCCCCCGTCAACGACCCCCAGCCCCCCTCCTCAGACCCCCCCTGCCTCTCCCAAACCGACTCCACCCCTGCCACCTCGCCCGAATACGCCCCCAAAAACTCCACCCAGGACCAAAACGTAAAACACATCCTCGCCATGCGAGTCCCACTCATCGTTCGCATCGCACAAAAAAAACTACGCATCGCCGAAGTCCTCAAATTCAACCTCGGAAGCGTCATACACTTCGACCAGGACGCCTACCAGCACGTCGACCTCATGGTCAACAACGAGGTCATCGGACTGGGACAACCTGTAAAAATCGGCGAAAACTTCGGCCTCAAAATCACCCAGGTCGGCGACCTCTCCGACACCATCAAACGCCTCGGTGGCAACCACACCTGACCCCCAGCACCCTCCCGGACCCCCCTCACCTCCCCGCGACCCAGCCCCAACCTGCCTTCCTCCAAATTTACCCTTGCTCGAAACGACCAAAACGCCAATGATATGCTCCGTCCCTTAGGGAAACTGATGGTACCGCCTACGCCACCGCCATACGAGGCTCACCCCTCGACCACGCGATGGCCACCGGCATTGATTGTGACATAAAACGAGGAAACCGCAAACGTTATGGCCAACTTCTACAACGACAACGACGACATCAAATTTCTCTTCCGCCACTATGACCTCGCCCGACTTGCCACCATCATGGAGGGAGACTTCGCCGACGCCGAAAATTTCGACTGGGCGCCCGCCGCACCCAAGGAAGCCGTCCAAAACTACGAACAAGTACTAGACGTCCTCGGCCAGCTCAGCGCCGACCAGATCGCACCAAGAGCAGAACAGGTCGACCTCGACGGAAACACCCTCAACGACGACGGCACCGTCACCTACGCGCCCGGAATGCAGGCCAACCTCAAAGACCTCGCCCACGCCCAGGTCATGGGCTTCACCCTCCCACACCGATTCGGCGGCCTCAACTTCCCCAACCTCGTCTACACCATCAGCAACGAAATCATCTCACGCGCCGACGCCGCTCTCATGAACATCTACGGCCTACAAGGCATCGCCGAAACCATCAACGCCTTCGCCAGCGAAGAAATCAAACAACAATACCTCCCCGGCTTCGCCGACGGAAAACTCACCGGAGCCATGGTCCTCACCGAACCCGACGCCGGCTCCGACCTCCAGGCCGTCAAACTACGCGCCTATCAGGACGACCAGGGCCAATGGCGTCTGCACGGCGTCAAACGCTTCATCACCAACGGCTGCGGCGAAGTCCTCCTCGTCCTTGCCCGCACCGAACCCGACCGCTCCGGTGGCCTGGGCCTGAGCCTCCTCGTCTGCGACCGAGGACCCACCGTCAAAGTCCGACGACTAGAAAACAAACTCGGCATCCACGGATCACCCACCTGCGAACTCTACTTTAACCACACCCCCTCACAGCTCATCGGCGAAAGACAAAGAGGCCTCGTCACCTACGTCATGAGCCTCATGAACGGCGCCCGCGTCGGCATCGCCGCCCAGTCCCTCGGCATCGCCGAAGCCGCCTTCCGCATCGCCCGCGAATACGCCGCCAGCAGAAAACAGTTCGGCTCCGCCATCGAACAATTCCCCGCCGTTCGCGAACTCCTCATCAACATGAAATCCGACCTCGAAGCCGCCCGCACCCTCACCTACGAAACCGCCTTCAACGTCGACATCGAAAACGGCCTCCTCCGACAACTCGAATTCGGCAACATCACCGACAAAACCGAAAAACGGGCTCTCAAACAACAAGAGAAAAAATACAAACGACTCGCCGGCATGCTCACACCCATGTCCAAATACTACGCCAGCGAAATGTGCAACCGCGTCGCCAATGACGCCGTCCAGGTCCTCGGCGGCAGCGGCTACATGAAAGACTACGCCGCCGAAAGACACCTCCGAGACGCTCGCATCACCAACATCTACGAAGGCACCAGCCAACTACAGATCATCGCCGCCGTACGTGGCGTCTGTGGCGGCGTCGCCGAAAAATACCTCGAAGAACTCGAATCTCAGGCCCACCCCGACACCGACAAACAACTACTCGAACTGCTCATAAAAGGCCGCCAACAACTCATGGACGCCGTCGCCTTCGTCAAACAACAGGCCGGCACCGAATACATGGACCT
>Ga0180429_10003525_pt1 | contig 12630 bp, 22 predicted proteins | sample SS_ome_FD_132428 | JGI IMG/M metagenome (GOLD analysis project Ga0180429, IMG submission 132428) | Hypersaline lake sediment archaeal communities from the Salton Sea, California, USA - SS_1_S_1 metaG | ecosystem: Environmental > Aquatic > Non-marine Saline and Alkaline > Hypersaline > Sediment ... | reverse complement strand
CTGGCGGAGTCCCTGGAGGGCATTACGCTTTATGGGACACGAGGAAGGCCCGCCCGTTCGTACCTCCGATGAAGGAATGTCATTCGATCCCTTTGCGTCATTCCGACGTCATCGCAGACATCGGGGCGTACGTCGGGACCTTCGCGCTCTACTGCGCACGCTTCCCCGTGAAGCAGGTCGTTGCTTATGAACCTACGCCGAGGACGCGAGAAGTGCTACAGCTCAACAAGGGAGAGCTGCCGAACTTGCGGATAGAAGAGGCCGCGGTCGTGCCTGACGACAGACGCGAGGTCGATCTATACGTATCGAAAGGCATCGGGGTGACGAACAGCGTCATTCTCTCACGACGCAAAGCCGGGAAGATCACCGTCCCGGCGGTCAGCTACGAGGCCGCGGTCGCCGGCGCTTCTGTCGTGAAGATCGACGTTGAAGGGGCCGAGTACCTCTACCCTATCGTGCAGCCCAGCTTGCGAGCGGTCATCATAGACTTCCATCCCTTGCCCAAACGCAACTGGATCGAGGCAGCGAGACGCATCATCCAGGAGCTGGAAGATGCTGGTTTCACCTCAGTGGTAGAGCCAGACTTCACGAACGGATGGACGCGCGCGGGTAGCTGGATGAGGCTGATGGAAACTGAGGGGGCGTGCAAATCACTCATGAACGGCGAGCAGTGTTGTGGCTGCGGGAAGAAGATACGAGCGACGAGCAAGGCGCTATGTCAAGACTGTTGGGCAGCCTGGTCTGAGAAGGACCGAACAGGATTTGAGAGGGGACGGTCATGAAGCTCCCACGTTACCCGATCTACATCCCGTCTAAAGGCCGGGCTGCAAAATTCTTGACGGCCAAGGTGCTGATGCGGGACGACGTGCCGTTCGTCGCGGTAGTTGAACCGCAGGAAGCTGCTGGATACGCTGCTGTCGTTGGAACTGAGCGGCTGCTCGTCCTGCCCTTCCGGGACAGAGGCAGCGTCATCCCTGCACGCAACTTCATAAAGGATCACGCGACGGCAGAGGGCCACGCGAGGCATTGGCAGCTCGACGACAACCTGACGTGCTTCTACCGGACCTACAGAGGGAAGCGTATACCGTGCCGGGCCCACTTGGCCTTGAGGATCACGGAGGACTTCGTCGATCGCTACGAGAACATAGCCATCGCGGGCCTCAACTACGACTTCTTCCTGGGCGGGCGCTCGCAGCCGTTCACGCTCAACTGTCACGTGTATTCGTGCACGCTCGTCCTCAACAGCCTGCCGCATCGTTGGCGCGGGCGCTACAACGAGGATACAGACATCTGCCTCCAGGTATTGTCAGATGGTTGGTGCACGGTGCTGATGCACGCGTTCGCCGTCCACAAAAAGTGGACGATGAGCATGTCAGGCGGGAACACGGACGCGTTGTACCAGGGCGACGGGCGGTTGAAGATGGCGCGCAGTTTGGAGCGCATGTGGCCGGGCGTCGTGGAGACGCAGCGCCGCTTCCAACGCCCACAGCACATGATCATTGCCGGCTGGAGGAAGTTCGACACGCCGCTCAAGCGCAGGGCAGATGTAGACTGGGACGCCTTGGAGGGAACGGTCGACGATTACGGGATGGAGCTGAAGCAGGTCGCGCCGATCAGGAGCGAGGACTTGCGGAGGTTCATGGAGCAAGAAGCTTGATCTCGGAGCGCAAGACCTCAGCCGCTGTATCCACGTTATCGGGATCATTCCACCAACGGTTGCGGCCAGACGGATGCGGGAAGGCGAGGAACTGCGTGCCGTCCCGCTCCACAACGCCGAACCAAGCCATGCCGGGGAAGCCGAGCGCCTGCTGGACCTTGCGGCCGAGCATCACGACCAGGTCGTACCGCGAGAAGTCCATGCGACGGGCAGCTCGTCGGGCTTCCGTCATCGGGAACTCGTCGATCGTATCGAGCACGTTCGCCGTGGAGAAACGTTGCAGGAACGCGGGGCCGCACATCCCTAGCAGCGCCCCGAGCCGCCGCGCGTTTCGCCCGCCGACGGGAACACTGCCGTCCCGCCAGGATCGCCCTGGCGACTCGCCGAGGAAGAGGACGTTCTTCATGGTAGGGCCATTATACCATGAGGCTGCGAGAGGGTAACTCGTGGAGGTGTGTGATGTTCGATAAGATCATCAGTGCCATCAAGGACCTGCTGAACCTGTTGCGCAGCTTGTTCTCGCGCACGAGGATCCTCCCGGCGAAGGCGTTCGCCGTGCCGGAAGGACTGGTCAATCCAAACATGGAGGCGCCCTGGGTGGATCACGTCGCCTACGCCCTGGTGCCGGGCGAGCTCCCTGCCCCGCGAAAGATCGGCAACATCTTCCGCCCGAAGGGCTGGCGCATCACGTTCGTGCACGATCCACGGGACGACTGCAACCAGGGCTGGGATCAGCCCGAGGGCCGAGACGCTTGGATTCACATCGACCCGAATCGCGTCGCCGAGGGCAGCAAGGGTTACCTGCTCTTCACGTACTACCGGCGCGGGTGGGTGACGCTCAACCAGACGGTCGCCGCCGAACCGGGCGCATGGTACCGGTTCGCGATGCAGGCGCACGGTTGGAGTAACACGCCGGGGTTCGGCGCGTGCAGCGAGGACGGACGCTGCTCGATCGGCGTGGGTGAGGGAGCGTTCTTCACCTTGGCCGAGGACGCGCCGGCTCCAACGGGCGATTCGTGGAGCGACGCCGTCACGAACCATACGTTCCGCGTGGGCATCGACCCGTGGGGCGGCACCGATCCGCGCGCCGACACCGTAGAATGGGGGCCGCCCGCGCACGTCTACAACTCCCACCATGCGCTCCCGCCGATCGAGGCGATGGCGAAGGCCAACTGCATCAGCGTGTTCGTGGAAGCCCAAAGCCGCTGGGCGTTCAGGCACAACGACTTCTATTTCGACGCCGCCGTTCTGGAGAGGATCGCCGCGCCCGAACCGCCACCTGAGCCGCCGCCTGAGCCATGCAGAGGCACGCCGCGCGTACCGTATCGCCGGGTATACGCGCTCGTGCATCCGACAGGTGCAGCTGACGTCGTCTGCAAGATCATCGAGGCGGTTTGGGACCTGTGGCGGTTCACGGTCGGGGGCAGCGCCGACGACGCCGGGATCGGAGACTTGGACGAGCGTTACGTCATCGCCCTCCAAGACGGATGGGGCGGGGACCTCGCTGTGTGGTTCCAAGAGCACTACCCAGGCGTCGTCTTCCTGCCGCTTCATTACGACACGGCCTACCAGCTCGCGGGGCGGCTGCGGGCTTACGGCCTCTACATCGAGGGCTTTCGTCTGGCCTATCCCACGACGCACACGCCGCCGCGCATCACCAGCGAGTTCGGCGCTACGGAGGCGTGGCGCACGTGTCCGCACAACGGGCTAGACCTCGCGGCCTCTTGGGACACCTGGGCCGACGTCATCTTGAGCAGCACGCCTGGTACGGTCACGGTCGCCGGGTGGGACAATAACCGACAAGGGCTAGGTTACCGCGTCGCCGTCGAGACGACCTCTCCGGAGGGCAAGCTGGTGACAGTGACCTATGGGCACCTGCACTCAAACATTCTCGTCGCCGTCGGCCAAGAGGTAGCGGAGGGTACTCTGCTAGGTTACCCGAACGACTCTGGGGCGAGCCGGGGCGATCATCTGCACGTTCAAGTCGAGGTCGGCGAAGAGTACGCCGATCCCAACCTGTTGATGACCTACCCGTCACCGCCTGACGAGCCTGACGAGCCTGACGAGCCTGACGAGCCTGACGAGCCTGACGAGCCTGACGAGCCGCCCTCGCGGGTGGCAGTGGGGCTGCACGACGAAAACGGCGGGGTCGCGCTCATACGTGAGTGCCCGCAGGCCGCGTCGAACCGGTTGTACTGCCTGGCGCACAAGAGCCAGCAGCATACCTACCCCTACGACTACCGCTTCATCAGCGATCGCGGGCCGATCGTCGCGCTGCGCTTGAACTGGGGCTATCCCACGACGGGCACCGTGCCGCCGCCAGACTTCGCAGAAGCGTGGGTCGATTCGATGGCGACCACCATCAACGCGCTGAGGGGCGTGACGTACGTTCACATCGGCAACGAGGTGAATAATCCGGCTGAGTGGCCGGACGGGCTGCCGAGCCCGGTAGTGATCGACCCTGCGTACTACGTCGAGCTTTACAACCGCATCGCCTATCGCGTCGGGCCGGGCGTGAAGCTCGCGCCGTCGCCTGTGGATCCGTACAACGTCGTCGCCGGGCAGTTCGGGGTAGCGAACGACCCGAAGGTATGGGCACGTTTCTTCTACGATTACTGCGAGCGGGTTGACTGGCTGCCGTTCCACGTGAAGACACAGACCAGCGACCTGGCAGAGTGCGACCCGACCACGCCGGAGGGTAGCGCCGTGTTCATCCACCCGCCGCTCGTGGGGCGGTACATGAACCTGCGCAGCTACGAGGATCAGGTGGGTTGGGTGCCAGAACGCTATCACGGACTCCCACGCATCGTCACGGAGCTTAACCCGCAGCACCGGATCGGGGGGGTGACGCTCGGATGGGACGACAACGCGGCTCAGTGGGTCGAGGCTGCTCTGACCTACTTCGGCCAGGTAGCCATGTCTCCAGAAGCCGTGATCCTCTACAGGTACGACCCGGCCGGTGACCAGGAGAACTTCGGACTAGCAGGAAACGCTGACGTTTTCGCGGTTCTTCGCACAGAATCGCTCTAGGAGCTTGGGGAATGGCAGACCATCAGCGCAGAGCCGACGAGGGCCAGGCCGGGTCGAGGGGGGTCGACCAGGCCGTCGCAAACATCCGCATCACGTATCTGCTGCAAGACATGCTGGAGGAAGCGAAGGCTGCACGCGCTGATGTGAGAGAGCAATGGTTGAAGCTGTCGCAGCATTGCGCTGAGGTCGCCGTTCTCCGAGCCCGCGTCGACGTGATCGAAAGTCAGCTCACCGGACTAAGCAGAACGCAGGATAAGCAAGAAACTCGCCTGTGGGAGATCATGAAGGAGCTTGCGCCCTGGGCCCTCTTGGCGGGGCTAGCCGTGAAGGAGCTGATCAAGAACATCGTCGGCAACCAACTCGCACCTTGACGACCCAGGGCGCGCGCATGATCATTCTGTCAACTCGTAGAACGTGTAGCTTTGCACCTCAGTCCAGGTAAGGAATCGCGTGGGCGTGACCGTGTTCTGACACTCCGTCAGTACCAGGCCGCCGAACGCGTTGAACTCTATCCCTGTGTAGATATCCCGGCGCTTCTCGTGCCGAACCTCGAACCCTCCGCAGTACAATGGTTCGGAGCCGTTTATCGTGAGGATCCATCTCGGGCTAGGCGTGGGCGTCAGAGGTATGGGAGTTGGCACTGGCGTCCAGTACGGCAGCTCCGTCGGCGTGGGCGTCTGCGCTAGCTCGATGGCGTCCAGCGTCGCGTCGAGCGCCGCCGCCGAAGTCGCGGGGGCTTGAACGATCGTGCTCAACGTCAGGACGAGCATGAACAAGCCCGCGATCCCCAAAGCGCTAGCCCACAGGATGTGCAGGGCCGGGCCGACCCTGCGGGCTGCCGTCCTGTACGAGCGTGTGAACTCTCGTAACAGGCCGCGCCGGGCGCTCCCGCGATCGGCCACAATGGAAACAGGAACAGCTTCCTCCAGAGCCGGCGCGCGTTTGCGCTTCTCTGCGTAGAGAACAACTTCAGAGCCTTCGAACTCGCCGACGATGCGGGCACCCTTGGGCAAGGCCGTGATAGGCCGTGTATCGCCTTCAACTACGACGACCGACCCCCCTTCGTACACCTGCGCCGGGCAACAACTCTGCGTGCCGGCGCGTTGCACCCAAAACGATTCGTCGTTACTTCCAGACATGATCTACCTCCCGTGACAGTTAGGACGCCGGCTAGGCCGGCGTCGTGCGTTGTCCTTGAGGCTGCAATGTCTAGTACCAGGGTAGCACAACTCTCGTCGTTTGTCCACCTCCGTCATTATATCGAATTGATATATCAGCGAGACCTTGCAAGAGCCTGGTGCAACACCTTGAGCTTGCAGAGGATCTCTGCCGCCTGCCAGGCCGCGACCACCGGCACGCCGGGGTTCATCTGAAACGGGAACGGCCACACGCCGAGTGCGTTCAGGTAGGTCTGCTGATGCGCTCTGAACGGGGCGTCGAGGCTTGACTTCAGCTCGACCTGGAGCCACACGCGGGGCGAACCCCAGTCGCGCGGTGAAAGCACGAACAGGTCGAGCGGGTTTTCTGCGTCGCTCCCTGGCAAGGCTGAAACGTCGATGACAACGCAGCCGACCTTACGCAGCGCGTCTTTGACCTCGCTCTGATTCGCATCCGGTTTTGGGCGTGAAGGCCGGGGCGTCATCGTCTTCTTTTCGCCAATGTTTCGAGGGCCGCAGCGATGCGCTCTTGCGCTCGTAGCGCGCGCTCTTGCAGCCTCAAGCTGCGCTCCTGCAAGGATACCATCTTGCGTAGCATCAGCTCGGACTCGGTCTGTTTTCCATTCATGGCTTCCTCTCTTGTGCGGCGCGATCTTTCAATTCCTTGTCCACCGCGTCTAGGGCTTCAAGCTGCTGCCAGCGGTCGATGACGCGCCGGACATACGTAAAACCGCTCAGAAGAGCTCGAAGCGTTTTGTCAATTTCTTCCTGGTTCTTCTCCAACCCGGCAAGCCGCTCATCGGTCGTCTTCAACGATGGGCGCAGCTCGGCCCAAGCGCCGATGAGGTACAACGGGCCGTCGCAGATCGGGCAACGATCATCTGACTTCACCCAGCATCCAGGCGCGTTGTCTAACCAGGAAAGTGGTGTCCAGATCGGGTCGCAATGCGGGCAACCGTACAGGTTCCCGCGCAGCTCGAACGTACGTGCGTTAACCTTTCTCTCCATCGCTTTCATCCTCCGCGCCGATCGTCTGCATCAGTTCATTGAACTCTTGTTGGCGTTTCTGCCGCTGTTGCTCGGTTTCTTCTGGTGTCAAGTACACATTAGCTTCTCGGCCCAACACACCAACCTCTTCGCCTGCGTCTCCCAAGACATACCAGCGGGGTTTACCTCGACCGTAACCTACGCGCACGACCTCGCAGATGCGCCCCTTTGTCATCCCGTGTTGTTCACCCACTGGTAGGTTTCGCATCAATTGGATCTTCATTGCGCTTCCCCCGCGACCTTGGATGAAACATAGACGACGACGGCGGCAAGGGCACACAAACACGCGCCGAGCTCGTACCGCTCTGCAAGGGCGCACACGACACCCGCAATGGCTAGAATGACGCTGAACACGTCAAGGACTATTGCCCACTGCCTGCGTATCATTTGAACACCTTCCCCATGATGTAGCCGGCGATGATCGCCGTGATGAAAGCGATGGTTTCGATCGCCAGGGCTTTGCCGAACCTCGGCCAGTTGAACGCCCCGCCGTCCTCAAACCCGAACAGGGCGGCGATGAACACCCACGAGATGACGCATACCGGCACGGCCACGATGAACAGCAAGCGCCGGTGACGGTCGTATCTCGCGTCGATCTCTTTCAGCTCGTCCATCTCAACCTCCAGGCAAGGCGGTGCAGCCGACCGCCAATGCCCACACGAGCGCAGCGATGCCAGCCAAGGCCACCGCGATTATCGCGCCGTGCAGCTCCAGGTGCCACCCATCCCCGTACTCATCTCTGCCGCGTTTCATGACTCGACCTCCGTTTCCTTTCTTCTGCTTCTGGACGAAACCCACGCATCGCTGCGCCACACGATCGGCAACCAAAGTCGGTTGCCTTGGCTGTCGCCACAAAGTACATCTCCGCCTGATAGCAGCTAGGGTTAACGCACCAACACTTCCACACCCGCCCTTTGTTGTCTCTCCTCAATTGAAATGGCATGATTATCCCTTCTTCCTTGGCATGAAGTCGCGCGCGTCCTGGAAGTCGCGCGGGTGAATCTCGCCTGCTGCGAGCTTATGCAAGAGGCTGCTTCCCTGTTTGCGTGCGTGAGCCGCTACAAGGTCGCCATACCGATTGTATCTCTCGCTCATCTCTCGTTCATCTTTCCTTCATCTCAGCGCCACTTGTTCAACACGCGCGTGGCTCGCAGGAACGCTTTGCGCGTGAAGTGGATGACCATCGAGGGTGGGACGATCTCTCCGTTCGGCGCTCGTCGTGCCAAGCCCACGTGGTAACGTCCGTAGTCGTGGGCCACGATCGACGCCGCCGCAACGTCCTCGCCGTAGAGCCGGGCCAGGTGCTTGCGATACGAACTGCACAGTTGTTCTGCTGTTCGAGCCATCGCGCTACCTCCGACACTCGACGACGGTCGAGCCATCTAGGCTAACCGTGATCGTCAAGCCGCCGCTGCATAGCAGTTCGATCTTGTCCTGGCACACCGGGGTAGGGGTGACCTTGCTCTCGTCGATCCTCTTGTAGACGAACGGTGAGAAGATAACGAACAGGAACGCGACGACTCCGAGCATGGTGATCACGGCCACCAGCACGCCGTTCCACCTGCCGCTTCTCGCCAACCGCAGACGCAGCTTTTCCATGTCATCACCTCCGCACGCTCACCGCGCCCGGCAAGAACACTGCCGTCGGGACGGGGATCGTCGCCGCCGGGGTCGGACTCACCTCGAAGAGCTCGCGGTTCGAGTCGTAGTACCCGTACAGCAAGGCCGCCACCAAGCAAACAAAGAACAGAACGAACCCCAAGGCCACAACGATGTCCTTCAACGTCCATCGTGAGAGTCGCTGTAACGTCCACATGATCATGTTCATGTCTCGTTCTCCCCTTCTGACTTCTCATCTTCTCGGCTCCAGCAGCCCGCTGCCCAGCAATCAGGGCAGAGTGGCACGCCTGCATAATCGCCTTCCTCTAGAATCTCTGCGTCGTCGTTGACTTCTTTGCCACATCTTTCACAGACGATCGACATGTTTCCTCCTGTCGTCGTCGGGCGGGATCCTACCCGCCGCAAAAGCGCTTCATCCCATTTCGGACTGGGTGTATGCACGGTTAGGCACACGCTGACCCTCACGGGGCCAAACTTGAGCACCTGTCAACCCGTGACGTCCTGCACTTCACGCTCGAACTCAGAGCCGCACGTGAACCCGTCGTTCCATCCTTCCTTGTAGTCATTCCAGTGTCGCCGGATGGCCAGCAGCGCCGCGACGATCGCCGCGCACGTGACCAACGCGACCGCGCCTATGATGACCGTCTGTATCGTCTCACCCATGATCACTCACCTCCACCAGTGAACAAGCCGAGAGCTAACTGCGTCGCGATCGCGTCGGCCCGCTCTTCATCTATCCAACCTCTGCTATATGACGCGAACTCCACGTAGTAGATGTACCCAACTGGGACCGTGCCGCCATCATGGCAGAAGTATCCTCGCTCGTAGATCGCTACACCGGGCGCGGTTGCGACGGCGCGATGCGTGAAGACACGCCGATCCTGCATTGGATCGTGCTCGTCGTGCCGTTCAGCGATCGCCAACACGGTTGCTTCCCCTCGCGGGGTCGTCACCCTATCGCCGAGGGCGAACCGGGGTTTTGTCATTCTTCACCTCCGTTCTCGTATGAGTCGGCCAAGACCTCGCGCTCCCACGCACGCTCTTCAGCCGCGTATGAGCTGGCCTCGACCTCGCCGGCTAGGCAGAAGAGGCAATCCTGGCCGGCAGGGATCATGCGCCCGCAGGTCGGGCACTCGTCCATCTCCTGCATCTCCTGCGACCGGGCGATGTCCTCGTTCACGCCTGAGACACGATCGTTGATCTCGTCGCGCAGGATAAGCAACCTACCGAGAGTGGCGGCATAGGACACCGAGTCGTCAGAAACAACGGCGCGTACCGCGTCGATCGCTCGCTTTAGAAGTATGTCCTCGGTGTTCATACCTGTTGCCCCTGTACGGCTCGATCGTTCGCCTCTATAATGAGCCGCCGCCGCGCGATTCGCCCGCGTCCAGGGCCAGGCTCAAGCGATCGTACGTGTTCTACGATCATGCTTGGGTTCTCAGGCCGCCCGAGCCGTTCGATGACGTGCATCAGGTGATACTGGGCCGGCGCGTTGCCCCATTCCAGGCCGAGCCCTCTCCATAGTTTGTGACTCGGGGCGTGCCATACCTGCCAATCACCGCGCTCGTGAATGAGGCGAACGTGCGGGCCCAGGTCGAGCCCATGTATCATCAGCTCGTCGTCAGAATCGCTGTAGCGCCGCGCGCGCACGCGTCGACTTCCACACCAGCAGACCTCCATCTCTTTTACGTCCATGCGTCTTTCCTCCTGTGCCATTCGATCTCTTCCTGCTCGAACTCAGCGCCTGAGCGGTAGCTCGGGCCGGGGAAGTCGACGATGGCGAACGTCGCGCCCACGATCCGATCGAGCGTCGCCGGACCGACGAACGGTTCCAGCATGAAAAAGTTCAACTGCGTGTTTTCGTCGAACAGCGGCGCGTTGAACGTCAGGATCGTCGGGCGCATCTCTCGTACCCGCTCGTCGATGATCGGGAACAACGTTTCCTTCGCCCAGGGCGTGCCACGCTTCTTGTCGATGTCGTCCAAGGCCACGAGTTGACCCATACGGACCTCGCGCAAGATCGCGTCCTCGCAGCGTTGCAGCGGGCCGGCGGGCTCGTGCCATGACGCCTGTATCTCCTTAAGCATCGCGCCCCACGGACGGAAGAAGCAGTCCTTCCAGCCTGTATCTAGTGCGCGTCGCACCGTTGCTGCTGCCAGATGGGTCTTGCCGGTGCCGATGTTCCCGGCTAGCACGAGGAAGCAGTGTGGTGAGCCGCGTAGCTCACCACTCATCAACGCGTCCGCGTACGCCTTGGCGGTCTGGAGGCAGCGCGCCGAGGCCGGCCAGTCAGCACGGACCTCGAACGCGTCGAACGTGCAGCGGACGAGGGAGCCTGAGAGGCCGGCAGCGCGGAGCTCCGCGCTGTACGTTTCTTCCTCTGCGTGCTTGCGCGCGGCCTCCGCCGCCTCATCACCTTGCAGAGCTGCCAATCGCTCACCGGGGCAGCCGCACTCGTCGGGGCACGACAGGTGAGGCTGCTTTCCCCAAGGCAGCTCGTACTGCACGATCTGCGGCGTTAGAACTCTCCCGCAGTAGGGACAGACGCGCCCCATCTCCCGCGCGCACGCTTCGGGATCCTCTCTCGCCAAAGCGAGAAGCCGGGCCATCTCTGTGCGCCTTGAAGCTTGTTCATCGTCGCGCCGTTGTTGGGCAAGCCGGCGCGCGCCGATCTCTGCGTTGTCAGTGCGGTTGGTTCTTGCCATTGCTTGACGGCATCCAACCGAGGTGCTGCCCTACTACTCCGAGCAAGACGAACAGGCCAAACGCCGGCCATACGAGCCACCAGATGAAAAAGAGAGCGAGGCCAAACCACCACTTCGGCCATTTGCCGCCGCTAACGGTGAACATCGTCATCATGGCACACAGGGTGTACCAGCTCAGGAACACCAGAACCCATCCGATCATCGCCCTGGTCATGCGTCACCTCCATGTCTCTCGATCGTTTGTTGTACGTTCGCGTCCCACCGCTGCGCCAGCTTCTGCATCGCCGCCCGGTTGCGGGCTGCTCGATCATCATCCACGACAGGCTGATGGCTGCCGTCGTGTGCTCGTCGTTCCTCGTCCCTCAAGCTCTCCAGCGTGATGTCACCCGATCGCACGCCGGCCAGGCAGTGCCCGATCTCTGCCGGAAACGACTTGTAAAAGGGGTTGATGACGCTGCCCGTCTTCCAGGCGAACTTCACCCGCCAGGCCTGCCAGGCCAGGCGGGCCTGCTCGGGCGTCGTCTTGTACCCCGCGCATATCTCGCCGACGTGTCGCATCCAGTTCTTGCGCTGCGTCTCTGAAAGAGCGTCCGCCCCTTGAGAGAGGCCGTTGTGGAGGGCGATGCCGTTGACGATCACCCAAGCGGGATCATCGCCGCCGCCCGCGCCGACCGGAGCCGCGTATGGAGCATCGTCGAGCCTCTTCCCATGTGATCGGCGTTCAGGTCGAGGACCGAAAACAGCATCCAGAGCGGCCTCGCCGCTCGGTGATGATTCTCGTTCCATGTTTGTCGTTCCATGATTCTCGTCATGGGGTTCACTTTTGGGGGGGGGTGGGGGTTCATTCGGGGTGCCGATCGTGCCATCAGTACCCGCAGTGCCCGCGTTACCGGCCGCACCGTTACCGCCATTACCACCGGCACCACCGACACCGGAGGCCGCGGTCGCACCGCCGCCACCGATACCGCCGGCGCCACCGTTACCGCCCACACCGCCGTCACCGCCATCGGCGCTGCCCAAAGCGAAGTTGCCGTCCGCGCCGTCACCGGCGGCGCCACCGGCGCCGCCGATACCACCGGCACCCGTGGCACCCGAGGTGCCCGCGTCACCGGAGCGGCCGAAGAAGATCAGGATCGCGCCGGTGCCCGCGGTGCCCGCGGTGCCCGCGACACCACCAGCGCCGCCGATACCGCCGTTACCGCCGTTGCCGCCGTCATTACCGGCGGTCACCGCGGTGAAGCCGGTGCCACCGGCACCGCCGGCACCGCCGTTGCCGCCGTCACCGGCGTTACCGCCGTTGCCGCCCTTACCGAAGATGATCGACCCGCGGCCACCATTGCCGCCCTGACCGCCATCACCACCGGCAGTGCCATCACCACCATCGGTGCCGTTGATGCTGCCCACCGTGCCATCG
>Ga0180429_10003522_pt1 | contig 12634 bp, 12 predicted proteins | sample SS_ome_FD_132428 | JGI IMG/M metagenome (GOLD analysis project Ga0180429, IMG submission 132428) | Hypersaline lake sediment archaeal communities from the Salton Sea, California, USA - SS_1_S_1 metaG | ecosystem: Environmental > Aquatic > Non-marine Saline and Alkaline > Hypersaline > Sediment ... | reverse complement strand
GTAGCGCTGCGGATAGAACAGCCGCAGAAGATCGGCATGCACGGTGTTCGACAGGAAAAACAGCCAGGTCAGGTAGCGCCCGCGCCCCGGCGCGCCCGGCGCCGGCGCCAGCCCGCCATGCATCTCCGACAGCCACAGAAGGATCGCGGCGGTCTCGAAGATCGGCCCCTCGGCGGTTTCCAGCACCGGGATCTGGCCCAGCGGGTTCAGCGCCCGGTAGGCCGGCGCGTGTTGCGCCCGCGCCGCCCGGTCGACCAGCGCGGCGCGGTAGGGCAGGCCCAGTTCCTCCAGCGCGAGCCGCACGATGCCCGAGGCATTGTCCGGCGCGTAGTGCAGCACGTACATCCCGGCGTCCCCTGTTCCGGCGCTCCGGCGGCGGGCCGCGCCGGAACCGGCGAATTGGCCCTCGCGCCGCCCCGGTATCTTCCCTATAACGTGGCCCGTGTGAAGAGATGGGGGGCAGATGGCTGCCGAATTGTCGCCCGGCGACCGGGCGAAGCTTGCCGCGGCCGAACGCGCGGTCGGGTTCGTCGAGGACGGGATGAAGCTGGGCCTTGGCACCGGCTCCACCGCCGCGGTCATGGTGCGCCGCCTGGCCGAACGGGCGGGCCGCGAGAACCTGCGGCTGACCTGCGTGCCGACCTCGAAGCGCACCGCCGAGCTGGCCGCCAGCCTCGGACTTGACGTCGTGTCGCTCGATACGGCGCGCTGGCTTGATCTCACGATCGACGGCGCCGACGAGGTCGACGGCGACCTCACGCTGATCAAGGGCGGCGGCGGCGCGCATCTGATCGAGAAGATCGTCGCCACCGCCTCCGACCGGATGGTGGTGATCGCCGACGCGGGCAAGCGGGTGGCCAGCCTGGGCGCCTTCCCGCTGCCGGTCGAGGTCATCCGCTTCGGCTGGCGCACCACCCAGGCGCTGGTCGAAGAGGCGCTGGCGGCCTTCGATGTCGATGGCCGCGCCTCGGTGCTCAGGCTGGCGGGGGGCGAACCCTTCGTGACCGACGAGGGCAATTTCGTCATCGATCTGCAGCTGGGCCGGATCGGCGATCCGCGCGGGCTGGCGCTGGTGCTCAACCAGGTGCCCGGCGTGGTGGAAAACGGCCTTTTCGTCGATATCTGCGACCGGCTGGTTATCGGCCATGCCGACGGCACGGCCGAGGTGATCGAGGCGCCCGCGGCCACGGGCGGCATGGCGGCGGGGGCGTGACGATGGCGGAGTTCGATGTCGACCTGTTCGTGATCGGCGGCGGATCGGGCGGCGTGCGCGCGGCGCGGATCGCGGCGGGCGAGCATGGCGCGCGCGTCGCGCTGGCCGAGGAATACCGGATGGGCGGCACCTGCGTGATCCGGGGGTGCGTGCCGAAGAAACTGATGGTCTTCGCCTCGTCCTATCCCGAGGCGATGGCGGATGCCGCGGCCTATGGCTGGCAGGTGACGCCGGGCGGGTTCGACTGGCCGGCGTTCCGCGGCAAGCTGGATGCCGAGCTTGACCGGCTGGAGGCGGCCTATCGGTCGGGCCTGTCGGGGGCCGGGGTGACGGTGCATGACATGCGCGCCGAGATCGCCGATCCGCATACCGTGCGGCTGGCCGACGGCCGCGAGGTCAGCGCCGCGCATATCCTCGTCGCCACCGGCGGGAGGCCCTTCGTACCCGATTTTCCCGGCGCCGAACACGTGCTGACCTCGAACGACATCTTCCGGCTCGATACGCTGCCGGGTTCCGTGCTGATCGTCGGCGGCGGCTTCATCGCCTGCGAATTCGCCTGCATCCTGAACGGGCTGGGTGTGCGGGTGACGCAGTATTACCGCGGCGCCCAGGTGCTGCGCGGCTTCGATGACGAGGCGCGCGGGCTGGTCGCCGAACGGATGCGCGAGGACGGGATCGAGCTGCATGTCGGCACCGAGGTCGTGCGGATCGACCGGGAAGAGGGCGGGCTGAGGGTGCGCGCCTCCACCGGTCGCGAGGCGGTGTTCGACGCCGTCGTCTACGCCACCGGCCGGGTGCCGAACACCGATGGCATGGGGCTGGCCGAGGCCGGCGTCGCGCTGGGCCGGCGCGGCGAGATCGTGGTCGACGGCTGGAGCCAGACCGGCGTGCCCTCGATCTACGCGGTCGGAGACGTGACCGACCGGATCAACCTGACCCCGGTGGCGATCCGCGAGGGCCATGCCTTCGCCGACACGGTGTTCGGCGGCCGGCCGCGGAAGATGGATCACGATCTCGTGCCCTCGGCGGTCTTCACCCGACCCGAGCTTGGCACCGTCGGCCTGACCGAGGAACAGGCGCGCGACCGCGGGCCGATCGAGGTCTATTGCACCTCGTTCCGGCCGATGCGCTCGCTGTTCGCCGGGCGGTCGGACCGGGTGATGATGAAGCTTGTGGTAGACGGCGAAACCCGCCGCGTGCTGGGATGTCACATCGTCGCGCCCGAGGCCGGCGAGATGATCCAGCTTGCCGCCGTCGCGATCCGCATGGGCGCGACGAAAGAGGATTTCGATCGCACGGTCGCGGTTCACCCCACGATCAGCGAAGAGATGGTGACGATGCGCAAACCGGTGCGCACCGCTTGATTTTCGGCCCCGGGTGCCCAATTCGCAGGGCAGGCCGATGAACACGACCAAGGAACGGATGGAAGCGCACATGGCTGGAAACGGTGGCCCCTGGGGCGGCGGTGGCGGCGGACGCGACGACGACGATGACGACAAGCGCGGCCCGCGCCGGCCGAATGACGGACCGCAGATCCCCGAGATCGACGAGATCGTGAAGAAGGGGCAGGAGCAGCTGCGCGTCCTGATGGGCGGGCGCGGGCCGCGTGGCCCGGCGAACGGCGGCGGCGGTCCGGGCGGCGCAGGCTCCGGCGGACCGGCGTTCAGCCGCGGCACGCTGGGGATCGCGGCGCTCGCGGCGGCGGCGTTGTGGGCCTATGCCAGCTTCTACACCGTCAAACCCGAGGAACGTTCGGTCGAGCTGATGTTCGGCAGCTTCTCGTCGGTGGGCAACCCCGGTCTGAATTTCGCACCCTGGCCGATCGTGACGGCCGAGATCGTGCAGGTCACCGGCGAACGGTCAACCGAGGTCGGCCAGGCCCGTTCCGGCGGCGTCGACAGCGGGCTGATGCTGACCCGCGACCAGAACATCGTCGATATCGAGTTCCAGGTGGTCTGGAACATCCGCGACCCCGCGCAGTTCCTGTTCAACCTTGCCGATCCGGCGGACACGATCCGCGCGGTGGCGGAATCGGCGATGCGTGACATCATCGCGCGATCGGAACTGGCGCCGATCCTGAACCGCGACCGCGGCGTGATCGCGGCCGACCTGCTCGCGCTCGTGCAGGAAACGCTCGACAGCTACGACTCGGGGATCAACGTGATCCGGGTCAACTTCGACCGCGCCGACCCGCCGCGCGAGGTGATCGACAGCTTCCGCGAGGTGCAGGCCGCCCAGCAGGAACGCGACCGGCTGGAGAAAGAGGCCGATGCCTATGCCAACCGCGTCGTCGCCGGCGCGCGCGGTGAGGCCGCGCAGCTTCTCGAACAGGCCGAGGCCTATCGCGCCGAGGTGATCAACAACGCCCAGGGTGAGGCGAGCCGTTTCCTCGCCGTCTACGAGGAATACGTGAAGGCGCCGGAAGTCACCCGGCGACGGATGTATCTGGAGACCATGGAAAAGGTGCTTGGCGGCATGGACCTGATGATCCTCGACGGCATCGGCGGACAGGACGCGTCCGGCGTCGTGCCCTACCTGCCGTTGAACGAACTGCGCCGCACCGGGGGGACCAACTGATGAACCGCTCGACCCTGCTTTTGCCGATCGTCGTCGTCCTCGTCGCGCTCGGCCTGTCGTCGATCTTCATCGTCGATGAACGCGAGAAGGCGCTGGTGCTTCAGTTCGGCCAGGTCAAGGCCGTCAAGGAAGACCCGGGCCTGTCCTTCAAGCTGCCGCTGATCCAGGATGTCGTGCGCTACGACGACCGGATTCTCGGCCTGCCGACCCAGCCGCTGGAAGTCACCCCGCTGGACGATCGGCGGCTGGTCGTCGATGCCTTCGCGCGCTGGCGGATCGACAACGTGGTCACCTTCCGCGAGGCGGTCGGCGCCGAGGGTCTGCGCGCCGCGCAGGGCCGGCTGGACCGGATCCTGAACGCCGCGATCCGCGAGGTGCTGGGCTCGGTTCCCTCGACCACGGTCCTGTCGGACGACCGGACGCCGCTGATGGTCCGGATCCGCGACATCGCCCGCACCCAGGCCCGCGCGCTGGGCATCGACGTGATCGACGTGCGGCTGACGCGCACCGACCTGCCCGAGCAGAACCTCGCCGCCACCTTCGCCCGGATGCGCGCCGAGCGCGAACGCGAGGCCGCCGACGAGATCGCCCGCGGTAACGAGGCCGCGCAGCGGGTCCGCGCCAGCGCCGACCGGACGGTGGTGGAACTGGTCTCCGATTCGCGCCGCCAGTCCGAGGTGATCCGAGGCGAGGCCGATGCGGAGCGCAACGCGATCTACGCCGAGGCCTTCGGCCGCGATCCCGAGTTCTTCGCCTTCACCCGGTCGCTGACCTCCTACGAACGCGCGCTGCGTGGCGAGAACTCGTCGATGGTGATGGCGCCGGACAGCGAGTTCTTCGACTACCTGAAGAACGACCAGGGCCGCTGACCGGGGCGGCATGGCGCTGATCGTCTTCGGCCTCGGCATGGTGCTGGTGGTGGAGGGGCTGGTGCTGGCACTGGCCCCCTCGCGCATCGAGGACGTGCTGGAGCTTCTGCGCCGCATCCCGGTGGAACTGCGGCGGATGATCGGCCTCGGCGCGGTGGCGCTGGGGGTGGCGGCGATCTGGCTTGCCCGGTCGCTCGGCGTCTGATTGACTCGCGCCGTCACGGCCATGTGACGGCACGCGATGGCCCCGCGCCTTGCAGCCCGGGCCCCGGCGGCCGACATTGCGCGATGCAAACGCCCTCGTCGCGAGGGCGGATCGAGAGGAGATTGTCATGACGTCCCAAGCAAGCAGTCTCGCCCTGCCGTCCGCCGGCGCCGCGCCGGGCCTCCTGCGGCTCGTCTGGGCGATGGCCGCGGCACTCGCCCTGACGCTGGCCCAGGTCGCCAGTGCCGAGGCGCGCGGCGTGCCCGAAAGCTTCGCCGACCTCGCCGAAAGCATCAGCGACTCGGTCGTGAACATCACAACCACGACGACCGTGGCCGGCCCGCTCGGCGGCGGCCCGATCGTGCCCGAAGGCTCGCCCTTCGAGGATTTCTTTCGCGATTTCCAGAACCGCAATGGCCCGGGCGACCGCGCGCCGCGCCGGTCGAACGCGCTGGGCTCCGGCTTCGTGATCTCGGCCGACGGCTTCATCGTCACCAACAACCACGTGATCGACGGCGCCGACGAGGTCGAGGTGGAATTCTTCTCCGGCGAGCGTCTGGTGGCCGAGGTGGTCGGGACCGACCCGAAGACCGACATCGCGCTGCTGAAGGTCGAGAGCGATGCGGCCTTGCGCTACGTCAGCTTCGGCGACAGCGACACGATGCGCGTCGGCGACTGGGTGATGGCGATGGGCAACCCGCTGGGGCAGGGGTTCTCGGTCTCCGCCGGGATCGTCTCGGCCCGCGGCCGGGCGCTCAGCGGCACCTATGACGATTACATCCAGACCGACGCGGCGATCAATCGCGGCAATTCCGGCGGGCCGCTGTTCAACATGGACGGCGAGGTGATCGGCGTGAACACCGCGATCCTCAGCCCGAACGGCGGCTCGATCGGCATCGGCTTCTCGATGGCCTCGAACGTGGTGACGAACGTCGTCGACCAGCTGCGCGAGTTCGGCGAAACCCGCCGCGGCTGGCTCGGCGTCCGGATCCAGGATGTCACCGAGGACGTGGCCGAGGCGATGGAACTGGCCGAGGCGGCGGGCGCGCTGGTCACCGATGTCCCGCCCGGTCCGGCGGCCGAGGCCGGGATGCTGGCCGGCGACGTCATCATCTCCTTCGACGGGGCCGAGGTGGCCGACACCCGCGAACTGGTGCGCCGGGTGGCCGACACCAGCGTCGGCAAGACCGTCGAGGTGGTCGTGCTGCGCGAGGGCGCGCGCGAGGTGCTCGAGGTCACGCTGGGCCGGCGCGAACTGGCCGAGGGCGAGGCGGTGCCCGCCGCCGCCGCGCAGGAACCGGCCGAGGCCGATATCCTCGGCCTGACGCTGAGCCCGGTCGACGAGGCCGAGGCCGAGACGCTGGGCCTTGCGCCCGGCAGCACCGGCCTTGTCGTGCGCGAGATCGACGACCTCAGCGAGGCCTACGAGAAGGGCCTGCGCGCCGGTGACGTGATCACCGAGGCCGGCCAGCAGAAGGTCGCGCAACCGGGCGACCTCGAGGACCGGATCGAAGAGGCGCGCGACGCCGGCCGCAAGTCGCTGCTGCTGCTGGTGCGCCGCGCCGGCGAGCCGCGCTTCGTCGCGCTTTCGGTCGAGTGACCGGCCGGGCCGGGGTGCCGCGCCCCGGCCCCGCCGACCGCGCCGTGCGCGGGGCCGGCTCAGGGCTGATCCGCCGCCCGCGTGCCATCGGCCGCGAAGCCCGGCCGCAACAGAAGGTCGAGCAGGTGCGAGACATCCTCGATCCGCTCGGCCACCACGTGAACCACCCCGGCCTCGCGCTGCAACCGCCCGGTGACGCGCAGAAGCCGCCCGGCGATCACCGCGCGGCGGAACCTCTCGTAGACCTTGGCCCAGACCACCACGTTCGCCACCCCGGTCTCGTCCTCCAGCGTGACGAAGATCACCCCCTTGGCGGTCCCCGGCCGCTGCCGGACAAGCACCAACCCCGCCACCGTCACCCGCGCCCCCGCCGGCACCTCCGCCAGCCGGGCATGCGGCACCGCGGCGGGCGGGCGCGGCCAGGATCGCGGGGCGGCGGCGGGGCGATGCGGCATCGTCATGGGAACGAAGGTAGAACATCCGCATGCGCCCGCCAAGCCCCGCATGCTCTGGCGAATCCCGGCCGCATCCCCTATGTCGGGTGGCGGACAAAGCTCGAGAAGGACGACCATGGCGAAGATCACCTATGTGGAATTCGGCGGCAAGGAACATGTCGTCGACGTGCCGAACGGCCTGACCGTGATGGAGGGCGCCCGCGACAACGGCATCCCCGGCATCGAGGCCGATTGCGGCGGCGCCTGCGCCTGTTCGACCTGCCATGTCTATGTCGATCCCGCCTGGGTCGACAGGCTGCCGCCGCGCGACCCGATGGAATCCGACATGCTCGATTTCGCCTACGAGCCGGACCCGGTGCGCTCGCGCCTGACCTGCCAGATCAAGGTCACGCCCGAGCTGGACGGGCTGATCGTGCAGATGCCCGAAAAGCAGATCTGAGGATGCGCGCCGCCGCCGTCGCGCTGGCGCTGCTCGCCGCCCCCGCGACGGCCGGCACGATCACCGAGGCGCGCTACGGCGAGCCGACCGGCCGCTATCCGCATGCCGTGCTCGGCGACGCGGTGGAATACGGCGCGCTGAGCGTCACCCTGTCCACCGGCGCGCGCCAGACCGCGCGGCTGCCCGAGATCCTGGTCTTCGAGGATACCGCGCCGCGCCTCGCCGATGTCGACGGCGACGGCGCGCCCGAGGTGATCGCGGTGGAAAGCCATGCCCGGCTGGGCGGCCGCGTCGCGGTCTGGGGCCTGGTCGAGGGCCGGCTCGCCCGCCGCGCCGCCAGCCCCCATATCGGCACCCGGTTTCGCTGGATCGCGCCGGCCGGCGCCGCCGATCTCGACGGCGACGGTGCCGTGGAGATCGCCGCCGTCGACCGGCCGCACCTGGCGAAGATCCTGCGCGTCTGGCGCTTTGGCACCGGCCCCGACCGGCTGGAGCCGGTGGCCGAGGCGCCGGGCCTGTCGAACCACCGGATCGGCGAGACGGTCATCTCCGGCGGGATTCGCGATTGCGGCGCGGGCCCGGAAATCGTCACCGCCGATGCCGGCTGGACGCGGGTCATGGCCACGCGGCTTGCGCCGGGCGGCCTCGCCTCGCGCCCGCTGGCGCCGTTCGACGGCCCGCACGGCTTCGCCCGCGCGCTGGCCTGCGCCGAGTGATCGCCCGCCAGGCGCGCCCCGCCGGTTTTGGTCGGGAAATATCCTCGGGGGTGAATGCCGCCGCATGGCGGCAGAGGGGGCAGACAGCCCCCTCGCACCCTCAGCCGTCCAGCGCCCGCCAGCCGATATCGCGCCGGCAGAACCCGCCCGGCCAGTCGATCGCGTCCACCATCGCATAGGCCGCGTCGCGCGCCTCGGCCAGCGTCGCACCGCGTGCGGTCACGTTCAGAACCCGGCCGCCGGCGGCGATCGTCCGGCCCTCGCGCGCCGCCGTCCCGGCGTGAAACACCATGTGCCGCGAATCCTCGGGCAGTTCGGCAAGGCCCCTGATCTGGCTGCCCTTCGCCGCCGGGCCGGGATAGCCGTTCGCGGCCATCACCACGGTCAGGGCGTGGTCCTCGGCCCAGCTCACCTGCGCCGCGTCCAGCCGCCCCTCGGCGCAGGCCAGCATCAGGTCGAGCGCCTGCGCGCCCAGCCGCATCATCAGCACCTGGCATTCCGGGTCGCCGAACCGGACGTTGTATTCCACCAGCCGCGCCCGGCCGCCGTCGATCATCAGCCCGGCATAGAGCACCCCGCGATAGGGCGTGCCGCGGCGGGCGAGTTCCGCGACGGTGGGTTTCACGATCTCGTCAAGCGCCCGGCGCGCGATCGCCTCGGTCAGGACCGGGGCGGGCGAATAGGCGCCCATGCCGCCGGTATTGGGGCCGGTATCGCCCTCGCCCACCCGCTTGTGATCCTGCGCGGTGCCGATCGGCAGCACCGTGTCGCCGTCGCACAGCACGAAGAAGCTCGCTTCCTCGCCCGCCATGAATTCCTCGATCACCACTTCGGCCCCGGCCGCGCCATGCGCGCCGGCGAACATCGCGTCGATCGCCGCCATCGCCTCGGCCTCGGTCATCGCCACGGTCACGCCCTTTCCGGCGGCGAGCCCGTCGGCCTTCACCACGATCGGCGCGCCCGTGTCGCGCACGTAGTCCCTCGCCGGGCCGGCCGCGTCGAACCGCGCCCAGGCGGCGGTGGGTGCGCCGCAGGCGTCGCAGACCTCCTTGGTGAAGGCCTTGGAGGCTTCCAGCCGCGCGGCGGCGGCCGAGGGGCCGAAGGCGCGGATGCCGGCGGCCTCCAGCCGATCCACCACCCCGGCGGCCAGCGGCGCCTCGGGCCCGACGATCACGAAATCCACCGCCTGATCGGCGCAGAAGGCCGCGACCGCGTCGCCGTCGAGGATGTCCAGTTCGGCGCAGTCGGCCAGCTCCGCGATCCCGGCATTGCCGGGCGCCACGATCAGCCGGTCGCATTTCGGGTTCTGCGCCACCGCCCAGGCCAGCGCATGTTCCCGACCGCCGCCGCCCAGTATGAGGATGTTCATCGCCGCCCCCGCTTGGCCCCCGCTGCCGCGTGTCTAGCCGAGCCGGACGGGGGATTGAAGCCTTGCGCGGCGCGTCCCGAACCGGGCGCCGGAATTCCTCGGCCGAAGGGCCTTGCGGGCCCGCCGGCGGGCTTGCATCCGGTGCGCGGCTGCCGCAGGTTTGCGCCAGCGGGGTGGGCATGGAACTGTTCGAAGACGACGGGCCGGGCGGCGAGGCGGCGGGCAACGCGCCGGAATTCTCCGTTTCGGAACTGTCGGGCGCGGTCAAGCGCACGATCGAGAGCGCCTTCGGCCAGGTCCGGGTCAGGGGCGAGATCGGCCGCGTGTCGATGCCGCGCTCGGGCCATGTCTATTTCGCGCTGAAGGACGATCGCGCCACGCTCGACGCGGTGGCCTGGAAAGGCCAGGTCGCGAAGCTCTCGGTGAAGCCCGAAGAGGGGCTGGAGGTCATCGCGACCGGGCGGATGACCACCTATCCGGGCCAGTCGAAATACCAGCTGATCGTCGATGACCTCGCGCCCGCGGGCGCCGGGGCGCTGATGGCGATGCTGGAAAAACGCCGCGCCGCGCTGGCGGCCGAGGGGCTGTTCGACGCAGCGCGCAAGCGGCCGATTCCCTACCTGCCCGAGGTCATCGGCGTCGTCACCTCGCCCTCCGGCGCGGTGATCCGCGACATCCTGCACCGGCTGCGCGACCGGTTCCCCCGGCACGTGCTGATCTGGCCGGTGGCGGTGCAGGGCCAGGCCTGCGCGCCCGAGGTCGCCGCCGCGATCCGCGGTTTCAACGCGCTCGCTCCCGGCGGGCCGGTGCCGCGGCCCGACCTGATCATCGTCGCCCGCGGCGGCGGCTCGCTGGAAGACCTGTGGGGGTTCAACGAGGAGATCGTCGTCCGCGCGGCGGCGGACAGCGCGATCCCGCTGATCTCCGCCGTCGGGCACGAGACCGATACCACGCTGATCGATCACGCCGCCGACCGCCGCGCGCCGACGCCGACCGCGGCGGCCGAGATGGCGGTGCCGGTGCGGCTGGAGCTTCTGGGCCGGGCCGGCGACCTCGGCGGCCGTCTGGCCCGCGCGATGGCGCAGCGGGCCGAGGCGCGGCGGGTGCGGCTGGCCGATCTGGCGCGCGGGCTGGGCCGGCCCGAGGCGCTGACCGGCCCGGCGCGGCAGCGCGCCGATCTTGTCGCGCAGCGGCTGGAGCCGGCGCTGCTGGCCGCCGTGCATCTCAAGCGTGCGGTCTTCGCCGGGCTGGTCGGGCGGGCGCGCCCCGAGCTTCTGGCCCGGTTCATCGCGGCCGAGCGGCGCGGGCTGGCGCAGCGCGGCGACCGGCTGGCCCCGGCGCTGGCGCGCGGCGCGGTGCTGGCGCGCACCGGGCTCGACCGGCTCGCGGCCCGGCTTTCCCCGGCGGCCGAGCGGATGGCGCGGCGCGGCGCCACGGATCGCACGCAACTCGCCGCGCTGGCCGGGCGGCTTTCGGCGGCCCCGGCGGATCGGCTCGCGGCGCTGTCCGACCGGCTGGCCGCGCTCGACCGGATGCGCCAGACGCTGGGCTATGCCGAAACGCTGCGGCGCGGCTACGCGGTGATCCGGGCCGATGGCGCGGTGGCGACCAGCCGCGCCGCGGCGGCCGGGGCGGCGGCGCTGGAGATCGAGTTCCACGACGGCCGGCTTGACGCCGTGCCGGGCGGCCGCGGCGCGCGGCCGGCGGCCCGGACAACACCCAGGCCGGGGGCGGGATCCGGCGGGCAGGGCGAACTGTTCTGACGCGTCAGACGCCCAGCATCGGCCCGGTGCAGGGCATCGGATCGGGGCTTTCGCGCACCGAGATCATCGGCGCATCGGCCGGATCGTCGCGGAACCGGGCGCGCAACCCGTCGGCGGTGTTGAAATAGCTCCAGCACTGCGGCACCGGGTTGTTTTCGTAGACGAAGCAGATTTCGGACCCTTCCGGATACCAGTGCCCGCGGCGGCATTCCTCGCCGATGAAGGCCCACAGAACCTGCCGGCCGGGCAGGTACTGCTCGATCCCGTAGGCGCGGTCGCCATCGGAATAGACCAGCGTGCGGCCCTGCGAGAAGGCATCGAAGGCCTCGGGCGACACCGGGGTTTCCGCGGCGGCGGCGGCGGTGGCGAATGCGGCGAAGAACAGGGTTGGCAGAATTCTCATGGCGCCAGTCTGCCAGAAGCCGGGGCGCCCCGAAAGGCCCCTGATCGGCCAGGTCACGGCCGTCCTCCGGGCCCGCGCCGCGGCCGGTCGGCGCGGATGGTCCGGGCCGCCAGCGCCCGGCGCCACAGCGGCGGCACCAGCGCCAGCGCCGACATCATCGGGAACGGCAGCGGCAGGCGCGGCGAGACGCCGGGGGCGGGCGGCGCATCGTCATGCGCGGCATGGTCGCCGGGCCGTCGCGGCCGGCCGCGGCACAGCCGTGCCAGCGGATCTGGCGCGGACCATTCATGCGCCGGCCCGTAGGGCTCGACCTCGCCTGCGCCCCGGCGTCGGCGCTGGCGGCCGTGGTGGCGGGTGAACTCGCACAGCAGCATCTGGACATGGACGAGCGCAGAGATCACGAGATGCAGGACCAGCGCGCCGGCACCGGCGAGGAACGCGATCGCGAGACTCGCCGCGGCGGAGCCGGCCACGAGGATCAGGCCGGGGTGCGGGCCGGTCGCGCCCGGCCCGTCGCGGCCGGTTTCCGCCTCGATCTCCCAGCCCGCGACGATGGCGTCGGGCCACGCCCGGCCGAGATAGCCCCAGAACCCCTCGTCGGGATCGGCGGTGAACGGATCGTCGGCGGTGGCGGCGGCGCGGTGGTGGACCAGGCGATGCGCCGAGGCGAGGGGCCCGGCCCAGACCAGCGCGTAGAACGCCAGCCCCAGACGGGCCTTGCCGCGGCCGGCATGGATCAGCGCGTGCCCGGCGGCAAGACCGACCTGGCCGAGCCACAGCGCGGTGGCCAGCAGCAGGCCGAACCAGCCCCAGACCCCAAGCGCGGTGCCGCCGTCGAGCCCATGGAGCACGATCAGCAGCACCGGCGCCGCGCCGGCGACGAGGGCGGCGGCGAGATGCGGGGTGTCGCCGGTCTCGTCGACGGCGGCATCCGGCGCCTCCTGCACGACGACCGCGAGGATGACGGCCGCAAGCGCCACACCGACGGCCCAGCCGCCGACAAGCGCGGCCAGCGCCAGCAGCGG
>Ga0180429_10003519_pt1 | contig 12643 bp, 6 predicted proteins | sample SS_ome_FD_132428 | JGI IMG/M metagenome (GOLD analysis project Ga0180429, IMG submission 132428) | Hypersaline lake sediment archaeal communities from the Salton Sea, California, USA - SS_1_S_1 metaG | ecosystem: Environmental > Aquatic > Non-marine Saline and Alkaline > Hypersaline > Sediment ... | reverse complement strand
TTCTGGCTGATGCAGGCAGCCCACAGGTTGCGCTGCTTGTCGAAGGAGACCCCTTTGAAGCGTGAGGTCGCGGATCGGCCGGGGCGGTTCCGCAGGTTCTGCGCCTGGGTGCAAACCCGAAGATTGCTGCGCCGATTGTTCAAGCCGTTGCCATCGATATGATCGACGACGAGTCCGGCGGGCGGCTCCATCATCAGCCGATGCATTCGAACGGGTCGCCGACGACCCGCGTGACACATCGCGTAGCATTTGTCGGCGTGGCCTTTCGACACGTACCACTTGTACCGGTTGAGCCATTCGTAATCGGCGGCGTCAACGATGGCGAATCTGCCCTGGGTCAGTGCGATGTAGCGGATCTCGTCGTTGGGCGGGATCGGGGGTTCGGCTCGGACGATGGGCGGTCGCTTGGCATGGAAGTTGCGACAGGTTTCGTCGCCCTCGACCGACCGCAGCCGGCCTGGCGACGCGATGTGGTTGACGCAGATCCGCTTGCCCGGCTCGTCGCCCGGGAGGAGTTGACTGTAGGCGCAATACGTGCAGTTCCGCTTCGCCCCCGGCAGCACTGCCGAGGGCCCTCCCCGCCCGTGGCCTGCGCCCGGTTCGGTGTTGGCGATCATGGCTTGTCCTTTCATGGGCCGTCATTGCCGGCGGCGCTTCGCAGAAAACACGCGCCTCTATAAAGGGGCGAACCTGCACGTTCTGTGCGAAAAAAAGCGGAAAACCGCATCACGACCAGGCGCGCAACCCGAGCCGGGACAAGCAATAAAAAAAGTTCTCGATGTCACCCGGATTCGAATATAAAGCGCTGCACGTTCTGTGCGAAATAGCACTTCCAGGGAGACCCTGAACACACACTCTGGATTCCCCCCAGCCGGGAATGACGGGCCAGTGGCGGGCGATACGTCCGTTTTTCCTGTAACGCGGCGGGCGGGATTGCGTCTTTACAGATGAGGGCCGGGCTTGCCCACGGGCCCCGAACGCAAGCGATTAAGCGGAAGGGAGCTGCCATGTCGTACGCACGCATCGCGGTGATCGGAATCGCATTGGGCTTGGTGGCGCACGTGCGCCCGGCCGGGGCCGACGTCCCGCCCCTGGCCGATCTGCTCGATCGATACACCCAGGCCCTGGACGCGACGCAGAGTTTCATCAGCACGTGGGAACTGAGTTCCCTCGGAAGCTCCAACGTGCCCAGCTGGGGACTGAAGACGAGCAACGCGAAGAAGTTCGCGCGGGGCGAGCACCGCACCGATGGCAAAGGCAACCGTTCGGATACGTCGCACCAATGGGGGCACTTGAGCGGCAAGGACCTCACCGAAGACAAGGCCCACTACTTCCGAAACGTCTACGGCGACGGGTTCATCTACAGTCTCAACAAGGGACTGGGACAGGATGTGCACCCGGGGCAGCTCACGTATCAGGACGAGACCAGCAAGGACTTCGAGATGTACCGACAGGCCGGCGGCTATTTCGCCCGCAGCGGCACGGCCGGCTACTTCCTCGGATACTTCCAGACCCGCGCCCGACTCGACCGGGTCCTCAAAAAGGCGCTGCGCATCTCCGTGCGCCGGACGCCCGCGAGGATAAACGGCTCGCTGTGTTACGTGGTCCAGGCAACCACGCGCCGGGGTCGATTCACCGTCTGGCTCGATTCCGAGCATGGCTATCATCCCGCCCGGATCGAGGGGTACGTGGGACCCGGACACGACATTGGCGATCCGGGCAGCCCCCACATCATAAAGCGAAGGGAAGCAATCACCCGTCGGTACACCGTTGAGAACATCCGGTTCGAACGGGTGGACGGCGTCTGGACGCCGATGGAAGCCGATTCGAAGACCCACATCGTGTTGGGCTACGAGAACGGCTTCTCTACGTCACACGCTCACTTCAAACGGACCAAGATCGTCCTCAACCCCGACCACGACGCCCTGCACTCGTTCGGCGATCCGACCCAGCAGCCCCACCTGGACCCCGAACTGACCGACGGCACCATCGTCCTCGGCCGGGGCCCCAAGAGCATCTGGCGCAGCGGCCGAATTGTCCCCCTAGCCCAGGCGAAGGAGCGATGACGTGCCGAACAGATTGATCGGTGCAAAGCGAATGCTCTACGACTCTCGTGGTTCAGCCGAGGGGCGGATGCGCAGTTCGACCCACACGATTCGCTGGGGCGAGCCGCCGGGCGACTGCTGGATGTGCAGCGTGTTGTAGCCGTCACGCAGGGCCGCGCGCGGACAGGCGAAGTAAAGGACGCGGTCCGCGTCAGATCCGATGCCGGTGGTGTCCTGGAGATCGTCGCCTGCCGAGGCGGCGACGCCATTGACTTTTGCGCCGAACGTCGCCTCCGAGGCGCCCTGGCGCTGGGCCAGTCCGACGATCAGCTCGACGCGGCCGGAAGCCGGGGCCGGACCGATGTGGACGCGAAACTCGCGACCCTCGGGCCCTTCGGCTGGCAATTGCGCAGCGTTGGGGAAACCGGGAGGAACCGTGTCGCGATAGCAGACCAAGTGGCGACGCTCCGCGCGGTTCACGACCTCGGCGCCGAGCCCCTTCTCCACCAGACGTCGGTACGCGTCGGCCGCCACGGGGCGGGTCTGCGAATCCATCCAATTGAACAGATACAACGCGTCGGCCTGGCGGGCGTGAGCGGAGGCGGCGAACCCATAGAGCGCCGCCAGCGTGTTGGCGACGGGCTGGCCGCCGGGCCAGGGCCGTACGTTGTGTTCCACACCCGGAGCGACCACGACCGAGCCGGCCTTCGAGCCCAGACGCTGCTTCCACAACTCCACGGGGATGTCAAAATCGGAAGACGCCCAGAAGGGACAGGGAACCAACACATCGACCAGGCCCTCCCGAGCCCACTGGACGCCGTCCAGCCCCAGCCCAGCCGCGGCTTCCGGATGCGCCGGGACACGGACGCCCAGCAAGATGGGATGCCCGCGCCGTTTCTCCCACGTCCGCACCGCCGCACGGACATCGCGTACAAAGTCGGTGAGGTAGTGTCCCTCGTCCTTCGCTCGCCCCGGCGTCAGGTGCCAGCCGAACCGCATCCAGTCCAGCTCCAGCCCGTCGGGGTCGTAGCGTTCGAGCAACTCGCGCACGAAGGCCAACTGGTGGGTGCGGACCTCGGCGTGGGCGAAGTTCAGCGCCCGGTTCTGCCAGGGCGAGGCCGACCCGTTCGGCACGCGCCACAGTTCCGGGTGCCGCCGCCAGAAGGACGAGTGCATGAAATTGGAGGTCTCGTTGACGCTGTGGATGTCGTTCATGCGCATCGTCAGCCAGGGGGAGATCCCTTTCTCACGACAGCGTGCGATCCAGACGGCGTACGGATCCAGATCGCGCTCGTGCAGCAAGCGAGCATTGTCGGGCCAACGACTCGAATGGGGCTTTCCCTCGACCGGGTCCCAGATCGCCTCGCGCGTCCGACTGCGAAAGCTCGCCCGCATCGCGTTGGGACAGAGAAACAGATGCGTCACCGCCGTATCGGCGTACTGATCGACAAAGGCTTCCAGGCCGGCGCGCGTCATGTCCTCCGGTTCGCGCGATCCGAAGAAGTGGCTGTTGTCCTCGTTGATGATCAGCGCATTTCGAAACGCCAGCCCGCGTTCCGGCCCAGCCGCCAACACCGACACCGTCACCCCGAGCACACAAGCCAACCCGCCGAGCCAACTCAGTCTCCCGCTACCCATGTCGTTGCACCTCCGACTTCGATCCCATCTGTGTGTGAAACCCAGAAGGTCACTATACCTTCATCGCCGCCAAACGACAAGGCGACGGCTCCGTTCACCAGGGAGATGGGCCCGCGACGCCCGGCGCGGCGGAGACGTCCGATCGTGTATCTAAAACGACCTGGGAAAAACGCCTGTCACGACGGTTTTCCTTTCGCATTTGTTTTAGCGCGGCGCTACAATGGCCGGCCATGGAAGGAATCGTCCCCATACTCATACTTTCTGCAGTCTTCTGCCTTCTGTGCGGTCCGGTCGCGTTGGCCGTGAGCCTCTATGCGCTGAGTCGCGTCAAGCGGCTGGAACGGAAGCGTTCGACCGCTACGCCGCCCCTGACATCGGATCGATCCGTCGAGCCGGCCGCGGCGCCGGCGCCCACAGTGACGAAGCCGGTCCTCCCGGTGACACCCGAGTCGCCGCCCGAACCGGTCACGCCGGCGAAACCACCAAGCCCACCCCGCGAGCAGAGAACCATTGCAGCGTCCGAGCCAGTCAGTCTCGAACAGCGTATCGGGACGCGCTGGGTGCTGATCGCCGGGGTGGTGACGGTGATCTTTGCCGTCGGATTCTTCCTGAAGTACGCCTACGACAACCAGTGGATCGGACCGCTGGGCCGAGTGACAGTCGCAGCCATCGGGGGTTTGCTGGCGCTGGGAGTCGGCGAATTCACCCGCAGACGCGGCTATGGCGTCGCGGCCAAGGGCGTCACGGCCCTGGGCTTTGCGATTCTCTATGCGACGGTCTTCGCCGCCCATCGCTGGTACGGCCTGCTCGAGACGACGCCGGCCTTTGCGCTGGCCGTCATCGTGACGACCGCCGCGATGCTGTATGCCGTCTCGGTCGAGGAGGTCGTCGCCGCCCTGCTGGCCCTGCTGGGCGGCTACATCACCCCCGTGGTCGTCTCGACGGGTCAGAACCATCCGAACGCCCTGTTCAGTTACGTCCTGATCCTGAGCGCCGGCGCGATGCTCTGTGCGGCCTGGCGGAAATGGCCCCCGGTCAACATTCTCGCGTTCCTGGGCACGTTCGCCCTGTACACCGGCTGGTTCGAGAAATTCTACCGGCCCGAAATAACCGCGAGCGGTTCGCCCGATCAGATGGCGGTCGCGCTGTTCTGGCTGGCGGTCTTCTTCGTCGTCTACCTCCTGCTGCCAATCCTCAACCCGCTGGTGCGGCAAGTCAGGTCGCAGACCTCCGACGTCGTGTTGCTGCTGGCGAATGCAGCGGTGGTGTTCTACTACCTCTGGACCATCCAGATCGAAGGCCATCGCACGTCCCTGGCCCTGTGCTGCCTCGGACTGGGCGCCGCCCACCTGGGCCTGACGGGCGTAGTGTCCCTGCGCTGCCGGACCGACGAGAGCCTGCGGCAGAGCCTGTTGGCGATCGGTCTGGCCTGCGTGACAGTCGCGATCCCGTTCTACCTGAAGATGTACGCCGTGGCGGTCACCTGGGCGGTCGAGGGCGTCGTTCTGACGGTGATCGGCTTGCGTTACCGCAGCGTGCTGACCCGCATCGGCGGAGGCGTCGCACTCGCCCTGGCCGCGGCGCAACTTCTGATGCAGTTGCCCCTGCACAGCGAGGCGTTCCGCCCACTCCTGAACCCGGCCTTCGGCACGTGGTGTTTCGTCGCGGCCGCCTTTCTCGCGGGGCACGTTCTGTACCGGGTGGACCGGCGTCCGGGCGACTTGACGGGACTGATTACCGAGAGCCTCTACATCGCCGGGCTGTTGGTCCTGCTGGCGGGCATGGCTCTGGAATTGTGGCACCACGGCGCGCTGAATTTCACAGGGGGTCACGAGACCCTCTTCCTCAAGCACATCGTCACGATCTTGGCCGCCTTCACGCTGCTCCTGCTGGCTCGACCCGTCCGCCCGCCCGGCCAACTGGCCCCGGCCGTCGCGGTCCTGATCGCAACCGCGGGGTTCCTGTGCATCGTGGCGGCCTTCGCCACGATCCATCGCGCGGCGTTCGTGGTGTTTCTCAACGCCCACTTCATCCGCGTCGTCCTGTTCATAGGGACATTGTTCGCCGGGGCCTGGCTCTTGCAGCGCAGCGATCGGACGGAGCCCAGAGGATTCGTGCCGCCGGCGTTCATGCTCATGGCCGGCATCATGCTGCTGTGGATCGTACTGGCCCAGGAGATATGGCACTACTGGCGTTGTGTGGACCGGTACCGAGCCGGGATGGTCAACTGGCGACTGGCCGCGCAGATGTATATCTCGATGACGTGGGCCGTGTACGCGATCGTGCTGATGGTCGTGGGGTTCTGGCGCCAGGTTCGCCTGCTAAGGTACGTGGCGCTGGCGATGTTCGTGCTCCTGCTGGGCAAGATCTTCCTCTGGGACACGCGGACGCTGGAGAGCGTGTACCGCATCGCGGGATTCCTGGTCACGGGGTTGGCCCTGGTGGGCGTCTCATACCTGTATCAGTTCCTCCGCAAGAAGGGCTTCTTCGAGAGAACACCTACCGATGAGAGTGCCGACGCACATGGGCGAACCTAGACGACAGGGTCCCTGCCCCGCCTGATCACACGCCGGAGTCGTGTCTGTGCAGAGGGTGGCAGCTTCAAAGCCTGTCCTGAGCGTCGCCGAACGGATCCGAAGGACTTGGGGATGGTCGCCATTGTGTGGGTCATTCTCTCGTATAGATCAGCCCCATCCGCCATCCCCAAAGCTCCGCTTCACTACGCTTTGAGGCTGCCACCCATAGGCCGAAATACTCTCCAACGCCGGAGCCGGTAACGCGAGCCAACCCCGGCGGCTAACCGCCCAAAAGAAGAAGAGAGCAGGGCAACGTGATGTCGCCCTGCTCTTGGTCTGTGCGTTACTGCCAGCATTCCAAAGGGTCGCGATTAGGACCGATCGTCAGCGCCGGTTTGGTGTCGGTTAGTTCCCGTCGGTCGCGGCGGGACGACCAAAACCGATGTCGTCGATAAAGATCAGGCCGCTGCCCGAACCGCCGCCATTGGGATTGCCCACACCGATGGTCATCGACGCGATGCTGTTGAGGTTGACGCCCGTCAAATCACTGTATGGGATCAGCCATTCGTTCCAACCCGAGAGCGCCGTCGCAGCCGCGTTCGGATGTGTCACGGAGACGGTCTGACCCGCGTTGTCTTCGAGCGTCACGTAGAGCGGCTGCGGCTCGTTGCCTTCGTCCAACTGGGCCAGCCCGATCTCTGCGACCTGCCAGCCGCCGGTCACCGCGCCCGTGGAACTGATGTTCGAGAACGCCGCGCCGGTGACCTGCGCATCGTTATGGCTCGTCAGCGCCAGACCGATCAGAACCGGATCAGCCATGTTGACGGTGACGGTCTCGGCCGCCTGGGTCCAGGTTTCGCCATCGGGCGAAAGGTACGCGGAGAAGGCGTTGCCCTCCCGATCGAGTCGAACCCAGTACGGCGGGGCAAACGGGTTGCCCGGCAGCGTGTGCTGCGAAACAGTCGCCACGTCGGCGTCGGGACGCTGTTGGAAGGTCGCCCCGCCGCCACTGCCGCCCGTCAGCGCCATGAAGGCGTTGACGGCGCCGGCCTCGGTGTCCTGGCGAATCATGACACCGCCCTTGGCCCAACTGTTCGGGGCCCCGTCGAGGGCGTCGACGCGGGCGATCAGGGAGCCGTCGCCGGTCAGGGTCTTGTAGACATAGCGGAACTGATCGGCGGCGTTCCAGATGTCGTTGCCGATCCCGTTCATGACGATCGTCCCGTCGGGCGCTTCGAAGAAGGCGGGCGCCGACCCGGAGACGAACAGACGCAGGTATTCGGCGCCGTTGGTGTCCATGTCCAGCGCGCCGAGGTCACGGGTGGCTTCGGAGACAGTGGCGCCGCCGGTGTTGGCGTACACCAGCGGCATGGACTGGGCGCCGCTGTTGACGATGGTCTGCTCGGCGAACGGCGATTCCAGGTAGCCGACCTGCGAGCCGTTGGTATTGACGCCGTAGCCATCGATCCAACTCTCGTAGATCCGGTTGGCGTCGTCGTCGTAGCCCTCGAAGTCCTCGACGATCTGATACTCCTGGGTCGAGAAGCTCCAGACGGGACCTTCCCATGACTCGGCTTCCTGGTTCTCGTCGACTCGCCAGGCGTAGGTCGTGCCGAAGTCGAGGGCGTCCGGCTGATAGCTGGCGGTCTGGACCGTCTCGGCCAGGACCAGCGTGTCCGCGTCGGCGCCGAGGTAGAGGTCGTGCGAAACCGCGTCGCGACCACTCCTCCAGGCCAGCGCAGCATCAACGCTGACATCGGCGGCTCCGTCGGCCGGCGCCGGCTCACTGGCCTGGGCCGGGATGGACAGAAAGCGCACTTCGCTGAGACCGTATTGGCCCATCATGCCGTAGGCGCCGTTGACCGTCAACTTGACGTACTTGGCCGCGACGCCACCGAAATCGATCACGCTGTTGGCGGCGTAGTCGGGCGTGGCGGTCCCCTGAGCCAGTTCCACATCGCCCAGGGCAGTCCACTCGACACCGTCGATGGAGTACTCGACCGTGACGTCCTTGAGTCCGAACCCCAAGACCAGTTCGAACTGAACGTTGTAGTTCCACACGAGCATCTCGTGCAGTTTGTAGACGCCGTCGAACTCGTACTGGAGGGTGACAGGGTCGGCGCCGGGCAGACCCAGCCACATGTCACCGGCCTCGACGGAGTGCTGATCCAGTTCGTTCAAGCCGGACCCGTTAACGGTGTTCTCCACCGCCGAACCGGCCTGGGGAATCGCATTCGTGCTGGCGATGACGCCTTCGACCGGGTAACCGACCGGTTCGGTCGTGAAGCTCCAGACGTCCCCTTTGAAGATGGTGTAGTCGGGGGCGGCGTTGACCTCATCGACGCGCCAGTAGTAGGTCTGTCCGAATTCCAGAATCTCCAGCGGCTGATGGCTCGCCGCGTTCTGTCCCTCGCTCAGCAGGACGTCCAGGGGATTGTCCCGACCGGCGGCGTTGACGTCGTCGAAACTGGTGCCGAAGTACACATCGTGGGTCGCGGCGAATTCGCCGGCCGTCCACCCCAATGTCACGTCGCGCAGCACGTCGGTCGCCCCGCTGGCGGGGACCGGATCGACGGCCGTGCCCATCCCGGCGCCGGTGCGCATCAGCGTCTGGATCTCCTCCTGACTCAGGGCGCGGTCGTACAGACGGCATTCGTCGAGCATCCCGCTGAACGCTTCGGTGCCCTGCGAATCCGGATTGCCGTCATTGCCAATGTGCGCGATGTCGTGAATATCCGTCAGGCCGCTGTAGCTTCCCGTCGCAATGGACTCGCCGTCCAGGTAGACCGCGTAGTTGCCCGCATCCCAGGTCAGCGCGACGTGCAACCAACTCGCCGTCGGCAAGGTCACAATGTCGGTGTTCAGCGTATGCGAACCGCCCAACCCGATGTCCAGATCGGAGGTGCTGCCGTCCATGTAGATTTGGATTCGGTTGGCGTACGACGGCTGCGTCGTATGGCCGAAGAAGTACTGCGTCGTATGGGCGGGCAACGGATCGGAGAGATATCCCCACATCATCACGGTCCCGGCCGACGCGGACATGTCACTCGCGGAAATCTCGATGTGGGCCGTGTCCGCACCATCATAGAGCGCGGCGCCGCGAAACCGACCGGCGTCCGGCGTCCAGGTGACATTCTCGGAAAGCGCCCCATCATTGCCTTGGCCACTGGCATCGAGGGCGACCGTCCCCGAATCTTCATCGAGTGACCACCAGCCAATCAGGCTGGGATCGGCCGCCAGGGCAACGTGGGCCAACATCAGGAAACAAAATAGAACCAGCACCACTCGCACGACCATGAGAATCCTCCTTCAACTTTTGACACAGTTGACATAACCCTGTTCCGGCGGTACTCCTGGTCGCCGGACGGGGTGAACACGCCGCTTGCTTCCGGATGGAGAAGGACCCGAAATCCGAGAAAGCGACCGACCGTGTATACAGCTGGTCCGCCGTCTGATGCCCCGTAGCCCGCACGACTGCGAGGCCTCCCATCCGAACGGTGCTCCTCCCTTGCGTCTCGGTCCCCACTATGCCTGGAACCAAGCTCCTTTATACCACATCGGGACTGTCACACGCAAAGGCGTTTCTTTTTGAATATGTCCAGAGGGACATTGTGCATTGCATCCGGTTCTCCGTTCAGCCTTGCCTGTCGCGACGTTTCCGGAGATAATCGCATCCGACTGAAGTCGTTGAAGCGCCGGCATCTGCGGGCGCGACTGTGGAAAGGCACCTATGACACCGACCAACCAGGGTTCTATTCGGCTGTTTCGCTTCGCAGGGATCGATCTGTATCTGCACTGGTCGTGGTTCCTCGTGGCGTACTACGGGATCAGCCAGCGGGCGGGGACGTACACGTCGCCGATCTGGAACGTACTGGAATACCTGGCGCTGTTCGGCATCGTCCTGCTGCACGAATTCGGCCACGCCCTGGCGTGTCGGCAGGTGGGCGGGCAAGCCAATCGCATCGTGCTCTGGCCGCTGGGCGGGGTCGCCTATGTCAATCCGCCGCAACGTCCCGGGGCGACGCTCTGGAGCATCGCGGCCGGACCGCTCGTCAACGTCGTGCTCTTTCCCACCCTGCTCGGGATCGCCTACCTGATGAGCGTCGCCGGCCTGGCCGAGACCATGCCCAACGCGAGCGAGCTGTTGCAGGCCGTGTTCTATATCAATTTCGCCCTGCTGATCTTCAACCTCTTGCCCATCTATCCCCTCGATGGCGGCCAGATCCTGCGCTCGCTGCTGTGGTTCGTGCTGGGCCGGGCGTGGAGCCTGATGGTCGTGACGGTGATCGGCTTCCTCGGGGTCGCAGGCCTGATCCTCCTGGCGGCGCTGGCCCAATCCGTCTGGCTGGGCCTGATCGCGGTCTTCATTCTCCTGAACTGCCGGCGCGGCCTGCGCCAGGCGGTGGAGATGATCCGCGCCGCCCGCGCCCCGCGTCACGCGGAACTCGCCTGCCCCCACTGCCGGATGCACCCGCCCTGCGGCGCGTTCTGGATCTGTGGAAATTGTCAGCAGCCGTTCGACATGTTCGCCGAACGCGCGGTCTGCCCCAACTGCGCGGCCGCCTACGTCACCACCGGCTGCCTCGACTGCGGCGCCCCCAGCCCCGTCCAAGCCTGGCTCCCCACCCCGCCGGCTGAGCAGGGCCGCGGGCCCGGTATTCACGACGAGTAGAGGGCCACGCTCTCGACGAAGCAGTTCACTGTCGGCGCTGTCCATCCCATAGACATGCGGTGGGGCAAGCCCCACCCTACGCGCTCAGCGTGCGAATCGCCCTTGCTCCTATTGGCCTGTCTGAAACGCCAGGCCGTTGATCGCCTGACCGAATCCGCCCTGAATGGCCAACGCGCGGGAATCGACCAGGCTGTCGGCGATCTTGGTGGCTTTGACAGACTCTGTCACCCCTGCGCAGAGCCCGCCCTGAGCAAAGCCGAACGGGCAGGGGTCCACACCACGCCGAGGCTCTGGATTCCCGCCTGCGCGGGAATGACAGCGAGAGGAGTCTCCCCGTGGAAACGGTCGAGGTAAACCGCCGTGGCTCCAAGACCTCCACGTATACTCTGTAACGAACACTCCGCTGAGCATTGTACTTGGCCCGCTCCGTCGGTACCATTAGGTTTCCATCGTACGTGTGAACCATGCGTTTCGGGACTGGAATGTGGAGAGAGAAGATATGATAGAGACACACGGCTTGATGACACGACGTCGATTCATGGAGACGATCGCCGGCGCGGCATTCGGATGCTGCTGGCGCCGCACGGCGCAGGCCGGCGACTCGAACTCGGCCTGTCTGGTCAAGGACATCCAGCGATCCGTCCTCTGGAACGGTCGGGCGGGCGGAACGACGTGGTTCCACCCCCGCGCCTGCATGGCCCCGACGAAGGACGGACCCATCTGTTTCATGACGCTTCAGTCGATTACCGGCTCGGACATGTTCGGGCACGTGCACTGGTCGATATCGAAGGATCAGGGCAAGACCTGGACGGCGCCGGTGAAGATCGCGGCGTTGGGGCGCCACCCGGCCCGCAACGAACTGACCGAAGGGGTCTGTGACGTCGTGCCGGAATACCACGCACGGACCGGCACAGTCCTGGCGATCGGGCACAATGTCTACTACGACAAGACGGGTCGCTTGGCCCGCCCCCAACTGGAACGCTACCCCGTCTACGTCGTACGCACACCGGACGGGCAATTCTCCAAAGCCAGAGTCCTCGAGTGGAAGGATCCACGAGGGACCGCCATCTACACCTGCGGCTGCGCCCAGCGCGTCACTCTGCCCGATGGTCGCATCCTCGTACCGCTATCCTTCGGCGCCAAAGGCCAACCGGCCCGCTCGGTCGGATCGGTCCTGTGTTCGTACGATGGGCGTACGCTCAAGATCGAGCAACTCGGCAACGAACTGGCCAATGGCGTCAAGCGGGGCCTGCTCGAACCGACCCTCGCGGCGTTTCAGGGCAAGTACTACATGACGATCCGCGCCGAGGACAATCGGGGCTACGTCACCTCCTCGACCGACGGGCTCAGCTGGGACAAGCAGCGTCCCTGGCGTTGGGACGACGGCAAGCCCCTGACGATGTCCACCACGCAACAGCGCTGGCTGCCCCACCGCGATGGACTCTACCTGGTTTACACCCGCAAGGCCCGGAAGAACGTCAACGTAATGCGCTGGCGCGCGCCGCTCTATCTGGCCCGCGTCGATACGAAGACGCTGTGTCTGATCCGCGCAACCGAGCGGATCGCCCTGCCCCTGATCGGGGACTGGGTCAACGACGCGCGCCACGTGGCGCGGATGGGTAACTTCCATACCGTCGCCGCCGGCACCGACGAATCCTGGATCACCGTGGGCGAGTGCCTGCCCCACGACGGCTGGCGCGGCGACGTCCTACTGGCCCGCATCTGCTGGTCTCAACCTAACACGAATGCCCCGACCAAGTAATGGCAAGCTG
>Ga0180429_10003518_pt1 | contig 12649 bp, 8 predicted proteins | sample SS_ome_FD_132428 | JGI IMG/M metagenome (GOLD analysis project Ga0180429, IMG submission 132428) | Hypersaline lake sediment archaeal communities from the Salton Sea, California, USA - SS_1_S_1 metaG | ecosystem: Environmental > Aquatic > Non-marine Saline and Alkaline > Hypersaline > Sediment ... | reverse complement strand
TACTCCTTGGCCTCGAGATGCTGCTCGAACTGCTCCGATAACTCGGCCGGCAGGAGCACGCTCTTGCGGATCTGGAGGAAGCACATCACGAGCAGGGCGACGAGAATAAAGGAGAGCAGCAGGAAGACGGGCCCGAAGACGAAGCCGCAGGCCTTGGCGATGTAGACCAGCAGATTGGTGCCGCCGCCGCTGGAGCCCTCTTCATCGCCCGCCAGATCGCCACCGAGCCCCATGTCATCCTCTCCCTGGGCGACCGCCACGTCGGGTGTCAGCAGGGTCAGGGAGGCGGTCGAGGCAGCCAGGAGCAAGGCGACCAGGATCAGTCGCACCGCCGCCAGCAGGACGGGGCGGCACCGCCAGCCACGAAAGGTGTGTTCTCCCTCAACTGCTGCCACTGCATCCATCTCGTCTCTCCTGGGAAGGTAAGGCATCGTGATCGGGGTGGGGCCCGGGGCGAGGCCAAAGCCTACTCTGGGCGAGGCCGCAGGAGAAAGCCCCTTCCTGAAGCCTCCTGACTTAGGTGGCATCGTTCCCGCCGGCAAGCTGCTTCGCCCAGGTGCTCTCCGGGTAGGTCGTCGTCAGCAGCTGGGCCGCCTGACGGGCCCGTTCAGGCTGATTGGACGCCCCCCAGAGTTGGACCAGATTGAAGAGCGCCCGGGCGTGCCATTCGGGGATGGCGTTGTAGACGAGGTCGACGGTCAGAAACGAAATCAGGGCATCGGTGTCCTGATTTCCAGCCGCGCGTTGGCACTCCCCGAGCGTCCCGTAGGCGGCCGCCAACAGATCCCGATTCTCCGGATCAGCCTCGGCAATCACCACCCGGGCGGCGGCTACGGCCTCGGCCGCCTTGCCGGTTTTGGCGAGGCAGCGGGCCCGACCGAGCATCGCCGACTGGCGTTCCGCCGTAGCAGCTGCCAGGGCCAGTTCTCGCGACGTCTGCTCCAGCTTGATCGTGCTGGGCTTTCCCAACTCCGGCAGCGGGATCCGCTCAGCGGCCGCGAACTCGCGGGCCGCCTCAGCGTACCGTTCCTGGCGGATCAGCAACGCGGCCTGGAGGTTCGCCGAGCGGATCCGCAACGCCGGGGGCCCGCCGTCAAGCTGCTCGTAGGCGGCAGCGGCCGCCGACAAGTCGCCTGACTCGGCCAGCAGATCGCCGAGCAACTCCTGGCCGGCATAGAAGTGATGGCTGCGGGCGTTGCGGTCGAGAAACTCGGCCAGGGCCTTGATGGCCGCCGGGCGTTGTTCCGGGCCGGCGGCCAGGGCCTCAGCGGCCACCGTGACGAACGCATGCTCCTGGCGAACCCGAGGACCGGCCACGCCCTCCTGCAACTCGATCTCCGCGATCTTCGCCAACTCGGCGACCGCTCCCGGCCCGTCCCCCCGCTCGAGCAAGCCCCGGCCGCTCGAGAGGCTCTCCGGCTCGTCTCCAAACCGCACGTCACGGACGGCCGCGATCGAGATCTTTTCCGGGCGTCCGCCAGGTTCCTGTTCGATTTCAACGTCGCCAGGCGCCAGGCTCGTGATCGTGCCGTCGACCTCGGAGCCGTCGGTCAGCGTGACGGTATCGACGGCCTGAGCCGGAACCGTCGCCGCGAGGAGGAAGCAGGTCAGCAGGTGTGCAGCCGACCCGAGGGGCGTCGTGGAATCTCGTTTCATGCGTGTCCGTGGAGTCATGCCAACACTCATCGCGTGCCTCCTGTCGTGCCGGAACCGGTCAGGGCCGCCTGCTTGTCTGCTGCGTCGGGCTCGGGAAATCCGCTGGGTGGCTCCCCCAGTTCTTGCTGGACTTCCTTGAGCACCTGCTCAAACCGCTTGGTGAGTCCCTCCCCGCCAAGGTCGGGATAGAGCTTGCGGGTCATGAGGATGGCGGTCTTGGCCGTTTCCAGCCGCTTGCCGCGATCCTTTTCCTTGCCGGGCAGCTGTCCGCGGGCAAGCAGGCATTCGGCGACCTGCAGGCGGGCATTGAAAAAGATCTCCCGAGCCCGGCTCTCTTTCTCACCACTCCCGGAGAGTCCCTGGCGGGCGATCTTGTTGGCGAGATTCCCCCAGCCCCAGATGGAGACCGCTCCCTTTCGGCCCGACACGGCTTCCCGGAGGAGGGTATTGGCCTGGTCGGCATCTCCCTGCTGGGCGGCGGCCTCGCCGGCCGCCTGGAGGATCTCCGCTGCCGCAATCTGGGTCTCGAGCGAGTTCTGCCGCTTGGGATCGCTCAAAATCCAGTCGATCTGCTCCTGGGCCCGGGCCCAGTCACGGAGCTCCTGATAGATCTTCGCCATTTGCAGGCGGATCGAGGGTTCGAAGCGAGCGACCTCCGGATCGTCCTTCCGGGCCAGCATGGTCTGGTAGGCCTTGGCCGCCTTGGTCAGATAGTCCGACTTCTTGGCGGGCGTGACCGCTCCGCCCGCCTTCTGACCCGATCCAAGCGAGAGGTAGGTGGTGGCAACCCACATCTGCGACGAAATTTTCTGGTCGCGGGCCGCGACCCGGTCGAGGAACGTCTCGAAGCCGGCGAGGATTTTCTGGGCCCGCTTGGTGACATCCCCGCCCGAGGCTCCACCGCTCCCGAGCGACTCCAGTTGGCTTTGGAGATCGCGTCCCATCGAGACGTACATGGCCGACAACTTGGCCGACGCCTCGGCCCCATCGCCGGCGGCCGTCTCCAGCCCGTCCATCGCCTGCTGGGCGCTCTTGAAGTCTTGCTGCTGGATAAACAGCCGCAGCGCGAGCGTGAGGGTCGCCTCCGCCAGGGAGCCCTGCTGAAGTGCCGGGGTGTTCTTGCTGAACAGCGTCCAGGGGCCGTAGCCGGGAGCTTTGAGCACCGTGTCGGCCCGAGCGTCATCGCCGTCTTCCATCGCGATCTGAACCCGCGAGAGAGCCCCGGCCACGGCGAGTGAGCCGAGGGTGCCGGGTGGGAGCGAGTCTGGGTTTCGTGCGGACACGGCCTCGAGGCCGGCGTCGAGCGTCGACCGGGCGGAACCCTTCCAGGCGTCGAGCTGGTCCATGTCGGCCGCGTCGTCTTCGGCCCGCCGTGCCTTTTGAACCTCCTGCCAGAGGGCGATCCCGCCGCGGAGGAGGATTTCCGACTGCCGCGGCGAACTGGCCGGCACCTGCTCGATGATCGCCACGATGCCATCCGGATCGCCAGCAGCGGTGGCCGCGGCCATGGCGATCACCGCCGCATCGGCGGCTTCGGCCGAGTCGGGCCAGGTCTTGAGGACGATGCCGGCCAGTTCCGTCGCCTGGCCGCGGGCAACGGCCTGATCCTCGGCCGTCCCCTGACTGGCAGCCTGCTGCCAGGCCGCCATCGCGATCTTTGCGGCCTGCCGGCTGCCGGTGGCGTTCGGATACCGCTCGGCCAGCATCCGACCAAGGGCGGCCGAGGCAGGATATCGCTGGGCGTCGTAGAGGAGATAGGTGAGCAGGTAGCGAGCACGATTGACCTGGTCAATCGAGCCGTCCTCGAGGCTGCCATCGACAGAAGGGTCTGCGGCGAGGGGCTCTGCAATCCCGGCCAGCCGCAGGGCCGCCTCGAGGCTGGCTACCGTCGCGTTCCGGTGAGTGGCAGCGGCTTTCTGGGCCGCTGCCTTGGCGGCGGGGTCTTTGGCCGCCTTGGCCTTGGCGGCCTCGGTCTGCATCAGATCCAGACTGACCGCCGCCTCGTCCATGGCCATGGCAAACGTCTGCTCGCCCTCCTTCACCTCCTTGCCGAGGGCGGCGGCGATCTCCCGCGCCTCGGCGGCAAACTCGGCGTCGGCCTTGGCCACCTCGATCGCCAGTCGCCGTGCATCGACGAGCAGCCGCGTCTTCTCGGCCTTGGTCTTGGCATCCTGGGGATCCATTGCGTCGGCCTGTGTCTTCATCAGCGCGGCTGCCCGGTACTTGAGCCCGAGCCAGTCGGCATCGAGCCTCGCGCCCGGCAGCCGGTCGACATCCTCGAGGGCGAACCGCCTGGCGGACGCGTCGAACTGTTCGTATTTCTTGAGGGCGAGCATGCACTCCAGCGACGTGTTGAGGGCCCGGGACCGGAGGAGGATCGCCAGGGGGATGCGCTGATCAATCACGGTCAGAGGCCCCAGGGTGTTCAAAGCCAGTTCCCACTTGCCCTGGAGGGCGTAGTTTCGCCCCTCGTAATAGAGGGCAAAGAGGCCGCCACCCTTGGTCGGATACTTCTCGGCGATCTCCTTGAAGCGCTTGGTCGAGGCCTCGAGAGCCTCCGTCCACTCTTTCGACTTCTCGGGGTAGGCCTTGGCTTTCTCAAACACCGCCGCGGCAGCCGTGAGCCGAGTCTGGATCAGCTTGGCACGGAGGGCTTCCTGTTCCGCTTCCAGGGCCTCCAGCCGACGCCGCTCCGGGACGGTGAGCCTGCGAGGCTCTGCCGGGGGCGGCTTGGGCTTTTCATCTTTTTTCTCGTCCTTCTTCGCCTCATCCTTTTTGGGCTCGTCTTTCTTGCCCTTGCGGCTGCCCGGCTTGTCGGTCTCTGCCGCGGGACGCTTCAGCTCGGCGATCTCCGCATCGACCTGCCGGAGCACGACGAGCACTGCGTCTTCGGCATTGGTGACCTCGGTGATGTCCTCACCCGGTTTGGCGTTGCCATCGAGCGCCTTGACCGCCTCATCGAAATAGCGGGCCGCTTCGGTCCGCAGTTTTGCGGCACCGGCACCGGGCCGGCCGGCCTGTTCGGCCTTGGCCCGCCCCCGTTCAACGAGCAGATTGCCCTTCTGCGTGTAGGCGGCGATCGCCTGCCGCCCGCTCGGCTTGCCTTCGCTGAGAAACTTCTCCAGGGCGACCTGGGCCTCATCGAGCATTTTATTCCGCACGGCACGGTCAGCCTCGGTGCGACTGACACCGATCAGGGCACCGGCCCGTCGGAAGAGCGCTTCCCGCTTCAGGTCGGCAGAGGCCCGGGGATCGGCTTCGATGCGGTCGATGACCTCGAGGGAGACATCGGGCATCTCCCGTTCTTCAAGAGCCTCGAGGAGCAGCCGGCTCGATCGGTCAGAGGCCGTCTCGGGCGGGGCGTCAGCGGGCGGGGCCGGCTGAGCCGAAGCCCGCATCGTCGCCAGAAGAACGATGAGAAAACAGCCGCTGCGGATCAAGCGTGTTGTCGTCATGGGGGGCCCTGCACGATCGGAAAACCCTGAAAACCGCATTGTGAGACGCCGGTTCCGGGCCGTCAAACCAGGGGGCAAACGAGCGGACCGGGCATGCTGCTCCCGGCCACCGCTCGACCTGGCCGCGGTCAGTCGCGGTGATGCGACCACGTTCGCCGTGATTCCAGGCAGCGGATGAGCGTTGCTCCGAAGGCCGTGACATCGCCCCGCTCATTCCAGGCTTCTGAGATGCTCGCAGCCGCCGCCAGTGGCGGCCCCCGCTGGGCCACGTGCGGCGATGCTCCGAGGGCCTCGCCGAGGATCGAAGCCAGCAGCAGCTCACAGCCATGCCGAGAGGGAGTCGTGGCCGCACGATCGGCCTGCGAGCCCGGATCACGGATCGTGATGGTCCGGACTGGTCCGTCAGGTTGCCGCCAGCGGAGGACCGCCGAGGCCAGGGGATCGTCGAGCGAGCGTCGAGGGATCACTTCATAGACGACCCGCGTTGTCTCACCACGGTGGAGGTCAACCGCTTCCGGAGGGGCCGCCGAGAGTGATTCGACGGCCGACTGACGATGGCCAAGCAGCCGATAGCCTGCCACGGCCACCGGATCGAACCGCACCTCGAGCCGGCAGGCGGCGGCCACCAGCGTTTCTCGTCGGAGGACTTCGCGGATCATGGCCCGTCGGATCGAGGCGGCATCGCAACCGGCGCGGCCGAAGGTCGGTTCACCCGGGCGGGTCAGGCTCAGGGCGGCGGGGTCGAGAATGACGAAGCGAGGGCCGCCGTCGGGGGACATGGTCAACGAGTCGCCGCCAGCCTCGGCACGCCGGCGATGCCAGCCCGCCAGTGCCGTGCGAACCGTGCCGCGGCCCCGCTCGAGCGTCCCGTCGTGCGCCACGACAATCGTGCGGCTCTCGGTGGCGGAGGCTTTCGCGAGCTGAAGTCCGGCGTCGAGATCGGCCGAGGCGGTCGCCGGCAGCCACTCGAGATCGACGGCCAGGGCTGCCAGCCGATCGGGAGTACCCCGGTCGAGCGCGACCCGCGGCCGCGGCCCGCAGAGGATCAGCGTGACGCGATCAGTCGGCGACAGCTGTCTGGCAACAGCCGCCAGGCCACGACAGATTCGAGGCCAGGCCAACCCGTCGCCCGCGGCAGACTGATCGAGAACCAGGCAGATTGGCCGAGCCGCAGCTTGCTCCGGCTCCGGCCCGCCGCCGACTGCATGGGCCACGATCTCCAGCAACAGCGAGGGCCGGTCCTGCACGTCTCGCCACGATCGCACGACATGCATCCCGAGTCGAAGCGGCTCACCGGCGAGGGTGAGCGATTCGGGAGGAGGCAGGGCGGCCAGAATCTGTTCTGCCCGCAGCGGCTCTCGCTGCCGGCCCGACGCTCCCGAACCAAGCAGATCGAAATCGTCCGTTCTCAGCGTGAGCGGTGGCTGGTCGACCGCCAGCAGGGGGTCGGCGGCGGGAGCGATAAAGGGAGACTGGCCATGCGCCATTTCAAAGGCGAGGTCGAAGGACGGAGATCGCGGCACGGCCCGCCGAACCTCGCCCGGGAGTTCAACCGTCCGCATCGTCAGCGGCAGCCGGCCGGCTGCCAGCGGCTGCATCGGAGCCCCACGGATAATGGCGGCATCGGCCCCGCGCCGGTCGCCTGCCGCCACCGGCCTGCTGGCGGCACGTTCTGGTGCGACAGACGATTCCGGAGTGCCGGCAGCAGCGGTCGAAGCCAGGGCTGGAGCGGGCGACGTGCCAGCCGGGGCACGACTGGAACCGATGACGCGGGGGGGCAGCGAAGGGCCGCCGACGGTAGCCAGCGGCTCGCGGGGCTGCTCTGGTGACGGCCGCAGACGCGTCGCGACCGAGCCCTGGCCCGCCGGCCGGCCTTCGAGCCAGCGAGAAAAGCCGATCCCGGTCAACGTGACGGCGAAGGCGGCAGCGACGGCGATGGCAACGCGGAGCGATTCCCGGAACACGGCCGTCGAGCGGTTCGATCGGCGGCGGCCGGCAGGCTGGTCACGAGCGGATGGCTGCGGCGTGGAAGGCGTGAGCCGGGCCAGGTCGACCGCCCCACTGCGGGGCCGCGCCGGCCCGGAGGTGATCGCCTCGCGTATTCGCGGGCCGAGGTCGGGAGAGGCCGGCACGCGGGACAGGAGGGCGTCAACCGCCGCGTCGTCGAAGAGCGACTCCGCGGTAAGGCCGTCCTTGATAGCGTCGGGAAGCGGCACCTGCCGAAGCGCCGCGTCGAGCCTGCGATCATCGACGGTCATGATCGGCCTCCTCGCCTGCCTGCAGTTCCGACCCCTGCCGGCCGGGTTGGCTGGCGGAGTCGGCCAGCAGGAACTGCCGCAGCCGACTGCGGGCCCGACTGACCCGCGACAGGACCGTGCCGAGCGGCACACCCTGGAGATCGGCCGCCTCCTGATGGGTCAGCTCGCCGACGACGACCAGCAGGAGCGTCTCCCGGAGCTCGGCCGGCAGCCGGCCGAGGGCGGCCTGCATCGCGGCGGAGAGCTCGTCGGCAAAGGGATCGGGGGCCGGGGCCGCCGGCTGGCTGAAATCGCTGCCTGCCGGGACTTCCCGCGACTCCCGCCGCCGCCAGTGATCGGCAACTCGCCGCCTGAGGATCGCCAGGAGCCAGGCCCGCTCGCTGCGAGTTTCGTCGTAGAGGTGTCGACTCGTCCAGGCGGAGCGGAACGTGTCTTGGACGACGTCCTCCGCATCGTGCCGTCTGCCCAGCAAGCGATAGGCCACGCGGTAGAGCACGGCCACGTGGTCGCTCACCCATCGGTCAAACGCTTCTCCGGCCTGGGATGGTACGGGCATGGGAGGAGACCGGATCTCCTGGAGGTGCCCGGCAAGGAATGGTGCCCTGCCGGAAAGACGTTCGCTCGGAAAACCCCCGGTTATTCCCGCCGCCGGATCAGCCGGCCGGATTCCGGCCGCTCCCGGAACCGGCAGCGAGCCAGGGGGGCAGCTGGCCGGCCGGCGGCAGTCGCACCACCCGGGCCGAACGGATGCCGGGGCATTCGAGAACCTTGGCGAGCGCCTCGGCCGAGGGTTCCTGGTCAAGATTGAGCACGCCGATCGCGTCGCCGGATGGCATCGATCGGCCGACGGTCATCTGGGCGATGTTGATGCCGAGTTCACCGAACACCGTGCCGACCCGGCCGATGATGCCCGGCACGTCCTGGTGGGTGAAGACGAGGAGGATCCCGTCGAGATAGGCCTCCAGGCGGTGGCCTTCCAGTTGCACGAGGCGGGGCATCGACCGTCCGAAGAGCGTGCCGGCTGCTCGGTGAACCCGGTCGCCCGAGAGCAGGTCGACCGCCACCACGGAGCTGAAGGCACCCGGATCGGTGCGGCTCTGGGCCACCAGCTCGATGCCCCGATCGCGGAGCAGCACCTCGGCGTTGACGATGTTGACATCCTCCAGCGCCCCCTCGAGCAGCCCCGCGGCAAAGGCGGCCGTCACCAGCCGCGTGTTGCGGCCGGCGATCTCGCCCCGGTAGGCGATCGAGCAGGAACGAGGCTGGCCGGCGTCGAGCTGGGCCACCAGCAGGCCGAGCCGCCAGGCAAGGTCGAGAAAGCCCCGGACGCCTTCCAGGGCCGAGGGATCGATCGGTGAGGCGTTGACCGCATGGCGGATCGCGCCGGTCGCCAGGAAGTCGACCAGCAGGCCGACGCCCTCGACGGCCACCTGCGACTGGGCCTCCTCGGTGCTCGCCCCGAGGTGGGGCGTGACCAGGACGCCGGGCATGCCGAACAGCGGGCTTTCAGTGCAGGGCTCGGTCTCGAAGACATCGAGGGCAACACCACCGATGATGCCCCGCTCGAGCCCGGCCACGAGCGCCTGCTCATCGTAGATGCCGCCGCGGGCGCAGTTAATCAGCCGAACGCCCTGCTTGAGGAGCTCGAGTTCGGCCATCCCGACGAGGTGCCGTGTCTCGTCGGTCAGCGGGGTATGGACGGTCAGGTAGTCGACGTGGGGCAGCATCGCGGGAACCGTCTCGCAGAGCTCGATGCCCAGCTCGGCGGCTCGGTCGGGCGAAAGGAAGGGATCGAAGCCGAGCACCCGCATGTCGAAGGCCCGGGCCCGGGCCGCGACCGCCTGGCCGATCCGGCCGAGGCCGACGATCCCCAGGACCTTGCCGGCCAGCTGGCTGCCCATGAACTTCTTGCGGTCCCAGGCGTGGGCCTTGAGGCTGGCATCGGCCGCGGCGACGTTGCGAGAGAGCCCCAGCAAGAGGGCGAAGGCGTGCTCCGCCGTGCTGACGGTGTTGCCGGCGGGCGTGTTCATGACCACGATCCCCTGCCGGGTGGCCGCCTCCTTGTCGATGTTGTCGGTGCCGACGCCGGCCCGCACGATCGCCCGCAGCCGGGTGTTGCCCGCCAGCGACTCGGCCGTGATCTTCACGCCGCTGCGGCAGATCGCCCCGTCGTGCTTCGCAAGCGCCTCCCGGAGGGCGTCGCCCTTCAGGCCGGTGGCAACTTCGTAGGTGATGCCCTGGCGGGCCGCCTCGTCCAGGAGGGCGATGCCGTCGGGACTGATCGTGTCGAGGACGATGATCGAGGGCATGGGATAAAGGCTCCTGTGGGCCGCCGCCATGCGGCGTCAGCGGGACGCGCCGGCCCGCGTGGCGGAGGCCGACTCCATGAAGGCGAGCATGTGATCCCGGAGGGCCTCGACACCGGCCACCGGCATGGCGTTGTAGATGCTCGCCCGAATTCCGCCCACCGAGCGATGTCCCTTGAGGTCGGTCAGGCCCTTGGTCGCGGCCGCGGCAAGAAACTCCCTTTCGAGCTGCTCATCCGGGAGCCGGAAGGTGACGTTCATCGCCGAGCGGCACTCGGGGCGGGCATGCCCGGCGTAGAAGCCTCCCGAGGCGTCGAGCACGTCGTAGAGCAGTTTGGCCTTGTCGGCGTTGTGGCGGGCCATCGCCTCCAGCCCGCCGATCTCATCCCGGATCCACTGGCAGATCAGCCCCAGCACGTAGATCGCAAAGACCGGCGGCGTGTTGGACCGCGAGCCGCCCTTCACGTAGGCCCGATAGTCGAGCATCTTGGGGAGCTCATCCCGAGACCGCTCGAGCAGATCCCGGCGGATCACCGCCACGGTGACCCCGGCGATGCCGGCGTTCTTCTGGGCACAGGCGTAGACGAGCCCGTAGCGGGAAACGTCGATTGGTCGCGAGAGGAAGTCGCTCGAAGAGTCGCAGACCAGCGGCACGTCGCCGACGTCTGGCTCCGTCTGCCATTGCACGCCCTGAATCGTCTCGTTGCTCGTGATATGGACGTAGGCCGCCTGCGAGGAAAGGCCGATGTCGCCGGGCTGCGGGAGCCGGTCGTAGGAGGTCTCGGCGCCGTCCCAGGCGACATGCACAGCGCCTTCCCGGCGGGCCTCCTTGACGGCGTTGACGCCCCATGAGCCGGTCACGAGGTAATCGGCCGGCTCCGTGCGGCCCCGCAGGAGATTCATCGGAACCATCGAAAACTGCAGGCTGGCACCCCCCTGCAGAAACACGATCTCGTGGTCTGGCCCGACGCTCAGCAGCTCGCGGAGCCCGGCGAGGGTCTCGTCGAGGATCCGGTCGAAGGCCGGGCTGCGGTGGCTGATTTCGAGGACGGAACTGCCGACGCCCGGCAGGCAGAGCAACTCCTCCTGCGCCCGCTCGAGCACGGGGAGGGGAAGCACCGCCGGCCCGGCGGAAAAGTTGAAAACGCGGTCGGGCATCGCGGGGCACCGAGGACCGAAAAACCAGTCCGCAGAATAGGTGTCGGCCCGGAGACGGTCAACGCCCGGCTCCTGCCGGCGTTCCTGGAGCGACCCCTGCCGGGGGCGGAGCGGCGGAGGGGGGCACCGCAGCGGTTCGTACGGCACCGGCCTGCGATGCCGAGAGCGTCGCCACTCGCGCTGCCACCACCGGCTGGCCGGGATCGATGGCCAGGGCGCGGGAGTAGTTGGCGACGGCCTGCGACGTATCGCCCGAGGCCTCCCGCAACTGGCCCAAGGCCACCAGCGCCCGGGCATTGTTGGGATCGATCGCCAGGGCATCGATCAGTTGATTTTCCGCCTCGTGGACATCGCCATGCTCCTCGGCGAGCCGGGCCAGTTCGATGTGCGGTTGGGCGTTGCCTGGCCGGGCGGCCGCCCAGCCCTGCAGATTGGCCACCGCCTCCTGCCCTCGCCCGTCCTCGACGAGGAGGACTGCCAGCGCCCGCTGGCAGGCGACATGGTCGGGATTGCGGGCCAGGCAGAGGTGGTAATACTGCTCGGCCACCTCCCGGTCGGCCTGGTTGCCAAACACCTTCGCCTGCTGATGGTAGGTGGCCCCGAGGTTGTAGAAGCAGTCGGGATTGCCTGGCTGGCGGGCCAGCGCCTCCTGGAAGTGATTGACCGCTCCGAGATAGTTCCCCTGCTGATAGAGCTGCACCCCCTGGGCGGTATCGTCACGGCCCATCCGGCCGCAGCCGAGGGATGCGAGCATGAGCAGCATGACCGGGCAGAAACGCACGCGCAGACCTTCTCCAGGGGGGCGGGAAGGTAGCCGCCCGGGCCACGGCACGGCAACCCCGGCCTTTCGCGGGCTTTGGGGCGGGCCCGTATTCCGTGTGCGGGTGTCGACGCAATAAAAGCCCCTCGGCGCGAGCCGGGGGGACGGCGGGCCGTTGGGCCATCCCGGTCCCCGGAAGCCCGAGGAACCGCTCACCACCAACCCGTCCCCAAACGCCGTCACGACCAAGCGACCTCTGGTGGCTGTCCACGCTTCTCGGGGGGACGGCGGGCCCTTGGGCGGGGCTCACCTCACGCGGGCTTCGGGGTGGGCCCGTGCCATCTCGCCGGACGCTTGTTGCGGCCATCCTGGCCTCCACTGCGCTCGGAGAACTCCTCGCTTCGCCATCCTGGCTGCGCTCGGATTTCTACGCCGGCTCGATTGGCACGGGCCCACCCCTCGCGAACCCGTATTCCATGTGTGTGTTGACGCAATAAAAGCCCCCCGGCGCGAGCCGGGGGGACGGCGGGCCGTTGGGCCATCCCGGCCCCCGGAAGCCCGAGGAACCGTTCACCCCCAACCCGCCCCAAACGCCGTCACGACCAAGCGACCCCAGGTGGCTGTCCACGCCTCCCAGCGCGGGCCGGCCGGCCGGTCACGCCGTGACCGCATCGCGGCGGTAGCCGAGCGACTTGACGACCTCGAGGATCTCGCTGCAGGTCGGAAACATCCGGCCGCTGGTCCGCTTGTAGTGATCGAGGGCCTGCATGAACTCGAGTTCCTCGGCCTCGTAGTCCCGCTCGCAGGTCGTGGGGTCGATCATCCGGCGGCGACCGTGGCGGACGGCGGCCCGGGCGGCGGGGCTGGAACGGCGGGCGGTGCGGGGCTGCTTGATGGCGGTGGCGGGCATCGGGGGGGCTCCTTGGCGGTGGTGGCAGGCGGCACGTGCCGCGTGTGAAGGACTGCCGAAAGCATGACCGCTGCCGATGGGGCAAGCCCTGCCGATCGGTGAAAATCGACGGGGAAATCCGGACGCTCCGGCGGCAGGGTCGGCAC
>Ga0180429_10003517_pt1 | contig 12649 bp, 12 predicted proteins | sample SS_ome_FD_132428 | JGI IMG/M metagenome (GOLD analysis project Ga0180429, IMG submission 132428) | Hypersaline lake sediment archaeal communities from the Salton Sea, California, USA - SS_1_S_1 metaG | ecosystem: Environmental > Aquatic > Non-marine Saline and Alkaline > Hypersaline > Sediment ... | reverse complement strand
GCTTCCAGATGGCCCGGGCTGACCAGTTGGATTCCGCCGATGTGGATCACCCGTTGCATGTAGACGAGCAGTTCATCCAGCGTGTCCTGGCGCTCGTTGACGATATGGAAGATGTCGCCCTCCAGCGAGTCTTCCATGATCGCCAGGCACGCGCGGGTGAGGAAGTCGATGGGGATCAGGTTCACCACGCCCGTTTCGGCACGCTCGATCCGGATGGTTGCTCGGGTGATGCCGTCCTCGCCGCGGGTCACGCCCATGCTCGCGGCGTGACGCCCTTCGTTCTCGGCGAAGTCTCTTTCCCAGACCGTCTGGAGATAGTGGGCCAGCTTCATGGGGGCGTAGAAGGCGTTGAAGAGCAGGCTCTTGCCGGTTCGCGAGTCGCCATAGACGATCGAGGGGCGATAGATGTTGGCCCGGATCCCCTCAGTGCGGCACGTTTCCAGCACGAGCCCTTCGGCGACGTGCTTGGTCCGTTCGTAGGCGTTATGGAAATGCTCCTGGGGGGCGTACTCTTCCTTGCAGAGTCCATGTCGCCGGCCCGCCACGTAGGCGGTGCTCATATGGTGAAAGAAGTAGCAGCCGCTCTCGACCGCCAGTTGCAGCGCGTGACGGGTGCCCTCGACGTTGATCGCTTCGAGTTGCGACTGCTTGGCCTGAGAGAATGCGGTCTCGGCGACGCAGTGGAAGATCTCGTCGGTGTTGTCTTTCAGGTAGGCGTAGGTTGTCTCGTCCAGCCCGAAGCGCGGCTGGGCGACCTGACCTTCGACGACCCGGCAGTTGTCCCCGGTCGGCAGGTCGAACCAGTCGAAGAGTTGGTGCATGCGCTGCTCGGCGCTCAGGCCGTTTTTCGGTCGGCACAGCAAGATGACGAAGTGCCCCCGGCGCAGCAGTTCAACCGCCAGGTGGCTGCCGAGAAATCCCGTGCCGCCGGTCAGCAAAATGGTGCTCTTCTTGTCCCGCCGCCGCGCGGCGATGAAATCCGCAGACTGTCGCACCGTGCTGGCCCTCCTACTGCGCAGGCTCGGGGTACAACAGGTTCTCTTTGCGGCACAGTCCCTGGAACGGCACCACCGCAGCCGAGCGGCCGTTCATTCTCTTCATGTACCGGTCGATCGTTTCGGCGGCTTCATCGGCCGCGGCTCGGGCGTGCTCCCTTTCCTCGGGATTCGTGTGGTCGTGGTAGAAGTCATACTCCAAGGCGGCCCGCTTGCCGAAATCGATCGGGATCAGATAGCCGAAGTCGTTTCGCAAGCCGTGCTTGTCGGCGACCGCGCCGAGCTGCTCGCACAATTCGACGATCATCTCGGGCTCATCGAACGGCATGTACATGACCATCCCGAAGAAGGGGCGACCCCGACCCGTGCGGGACGACAGGATGCGGTACATGTTGAGCCAGACGAGGTTTGTCATTTCAGGTCGCTGGTAGAGATCGCGGTAGAACTCGCGCATGTCCTCATCGACGGCCGGCATGATGTTGTCCGGCGAGGGCGACAGCGCCGCTTCGATCAGCGGAATCATCTCCTCGTCAAACAGGGTCTTGTAGAGCGTGCCGTCACTGGGCAACTCGGACAGCATGGCCAGCCCCGCTTCGCCGTGCAGTTGCGGCATGCTCAGCATCATCGTCCGAATGAGCTTCTCGTCGATCGTCACCTCGGCCAGGTCCTTGACGGCGGCCAGATCGTATTTATCGCCCAGAACGAGCAACGAATACTCGAGTCCCATCTTCTCGCGGAAGAGCTGCTTGAGCTGTTCGGCGGTCTCGTTCGTCGGCGCCATGAAGGCCGAGACGTAGTCGGCGCCGAGAATCCCGGCCGCGAACCCCAGTCGCCGGTGACCCACTTCGCGGGCCATCGCGGCCGCTTCCTGCAGGGTCGGGAAGGGCACGAGGATCGCCGACTCGTCCTCGGTCATCGGGTAGAGCCGAATGCGCGCCTGCGTGCAGATCCCATTCGGGCCGGCGCCGGCCTTGTTGAAGTAGAACGGGTTGGACTGGCGCGGATTGTTCATGGTGTAGAGTTCGCCTTCGGGATCGACGAACTCCGCGTCGCTGCAATGGTCGGCGCCCATGCCGTAGGCGTGGGAGAATAGCGAGTGCATGTTCGTGCTGATCAGATTGGCGCAGACGCAGGCGGCCGGCTCGACCACACCGGCCCGCATCCCGTGCCGGTTGGCCTCTCGCTGCAGGTCGAAAGCGGTCACGCCCGGCCCGATCGTCGCGGTCCAGGTCTTGGGGTCGACTTCCAGTTGCTTCATCCGCGTCAGGTCGATAATGATCCCGTCGCCCAGCGCGACGGCGAACGAACTGGCGCCGTGGCCGCGGGCGGTGTAGGGCAGGTCTGCGTCGCGGGCGATCTTGATGATGTGTTGCACCTCGGCGGTCGAGGCGGGCATGGTCACATAGCGCGGCATGCGCCGCTCAGTCAACGGGAAGCGGTCGACGGAGTACGCCACCAGGATCGCCGGGTCGTTGCTCGACCATTCGGCGCCCGTGACCGCCTGTAAACGCTCCAGTACGTCGTCGGTTGGTGGCCGTACGACCGCCAGACCCTGCTCCAGATGAGAGGCGATGTGATCCTTCAGCGCCCTCATTACCTTGATGGGGCGCAGTTCACGGACGAAGTAGCATTGCTTGTCGCACTTGCCGCAGAGGGTGCAGGACTGGACGATGTCAACCAGCTTCTCCGTGACGGGAATCACCTCATCGGCCAGCGCCGCGGCGATCTCCATGCGCCCCTGAGGGTAGTAACTGACATAGCCAGACCGGGTCCCCGAAGCACAGACACCGGTTCCCAGAAAATCGATCCGGCACATCGCGTAATGCACGCATTTGCCGGCAATCCCCTTGACCTCTTGTAGCGTCACTGGCCAGACCTCCCATTTCAACAGGTGACATCAAACACATGTTGCAGCCGGAAGATGTAGTGAGCGGCGTCTGTCAGAATCAGCCAGGGCCGCGCCGGCAAACGGTTTTCAGGTATCCTGTATACCTGTTTCTATCCAGGATGCAAGGCAATCTCAGGGCAAGCTCGTCGGCATCCTCGATCCACTTCCGGTGACGTGTCAGGGCATTGCCGTGGCCCAACGCCAGTCTATCACCGTTGAGCTTTCAAGAGGGAGGGCTTTGGTCGTCAACGGTTGCATGCGAGTGGCCCAGAACCGTCTTGAGACTTGGATGGCCGCGCGGCCGAGTGCATGCGAGTGGGTTGGATGTTCTGACTCTTGACCCTGGGCAGTCGTAGAGGTGAATACCATGATCGGCGATGACAAGACGCTGGAAGCGATTGCTCAAGAGGCGACGCAGTAAGAAAGGGACAATTCCCTTCCCCAAGGGTTTCCTTCAGACCAAGGCGTGTATCGAACATGCACTGCCCAGCAGAAAGAACCCGAGACACAGAGATTCGCTCAGCAAGAACCTCTGCTACACGCTGATCGAAGCAGACGTACTCCGATGGCTACTGATGCGAACGCATCTGGGCCTGGTGGCCAAGAGAATGGTGGTCAAGGAAGTGATGCGTATCCTTGGTGACGTCTGTGACAATCTTATGGCGGATGCGCTCTAATCGTTGCTGTTTCACTGATCGTCCGCGAGCCTCTGCCGATGGGGCGGACGACCATGTTCCTCAGGGAAATTGAGCCAGGCGTAGGGTCCGAAGCGTTCTACGGCTTCACAGTCATATGCCCGCGCGGCATCGATCTCGTCGTCGTAGGCGCCCAGGAACGTCCGCTCGCCGCGACACCGGATGCTGGCGTGGTATTTCCTTGTCCGTACATGGCGATGTACGCCCTTGTATTGCGAGGAGCAGCCGGGCGCCTTGGCTCGGTTGCAATAGTTCTGTTGACGTGTGCAGATCCTCAGGTTGCTGCGCCGGTTATTGAGGCCGTCACCGTCAATATGGTCGACAACGTAACCGTCCAGCGGCAGCATGATTTCACGATGCATCGTGATGATCTTATCATGTCGTCGACGGGCGGCGTAGTGCCTTCCGCTGGGGGATTGTACGTGCCAGTTGTGGAGACTGAGCCAGTCATAGTCGCTCGTATCGACGATGGCGACTTTGCCCTTGGTTAAGGGAACGTAGCGCATGTCCTTGTCTGTGGGTTGTTCCGGCACGCTCGTTTTTTGTGTGATCACGGGCTGTCGGCGAAACTTCGCGCACGTACCATTGGCCCGCACGCGCACGACTCGCCCTGGCGCTTCGGACGTACGCGTACACGTGTACAGTGTACGCTTCCCATCGCATACGTGTCCAACGTACATACAACTCTTGCAACTTCGCGTCTTCATTTGCATTCCTTTCGATACGTGATTCGTAGTGATGGTTTTCGGGTTGCATCGGCCGTCCGGGGCGGTAAGATGGCGTCCCTTGCGTTCACGATGGTTTCGATCCAGTGAGAAGGACGGCGCGACGTTTATGAGTTCAGAGACAGTCAAACAGACGATCCTGGTGGCGACGACGAATCCGGGCAAGGTTCGCGAACTGCGGGCGATGCTCGACGCGAACGTTCAGTGGAAAGCGCTCTCGGATTTCCCGGGAATCGGGGAGGTTGAGGAGGATGGCGCGACGTTTGCCGCCAATGCGCAGAAGAAGGCGACCGAATACGCCCAGGCAACGGGGCTCTGGACGCTGGCGGACGACTCGGGTCTGGTCGTCGACGCGCTGGACGGCGCGCCGGGTGTGAAGTCCGCTCGTTTCTGTGGCGATATCGCTCCCGGCACGGACCGGAAGGTCATCGACCAGCGGAATATCGTCAAATTGCTTGAGCTGCTCAAGGACATTCCGGCCGAGCAGCGGACGGCGCGGTTCGTTTGCCATCTGTGCCTGGCCCGTCGGGACAAGGTTCTGTTGGAAACGCACGGCCAGGTCGAGGGCTGCATCGTGGACGAGCCGGCCGGCGATAACGGCTTCGGATACGACCCGGTCTTCTTCATTCCGTCGCTGGGCTTCACGGCGGCGCAGCTGCCCGACGAGCAGAAGAACGCCATCTCGCACCGCGGCAACGCCATCGCGAAGTTCAAACCGCTGCTGACCGAACTGCTGGCGGACATGGGGCTTGCCGGCTAGCGCTATTTCGCGTAGGCAATGGTGGGGCTTCTCGCAGAGGCTCGTGTGGCAGCGTCAAGGCCAGAGGCCTTGGCGATGGTCCATGGATGCTCCGGAGCGACCATCGCCAAACTGCGTTTGACGATGCCACGCGATGTTGTGCTCGTTCGGTTGGCGTTGTCGTTTCTCAAGACAACGATTGACTCGGCTCGGTCGAATCACTAAACTGCGGTTTTGGTGGGTGATACGGGCGTTCCTATGAATTGACGTTGTCAACCTCTGGGTATCAGTGTGAGGGTCATGTCTGAATCGATGTCGGAATTTGACGGGTGCGAGGTCTTCCCTGAGAAGAAGGAAGAATGTGGGTTGATTGGCATCTATGGCGATCCGGAGGCGGTCCAGAAGGCCTATTTCGGCTTGCACAGTCTTCAGCACCGGGGCCAGGAGGCGGCCGGGATCGCGAGCAGCAACGGCGAACTGATCCAATGCTACAAGGGCATGGGAACGGTCTCGCGCGTCTTTCGCCGGGGCTCGGGGATTCTCGAGAAGCTGACGAACCCGATCGCGATCGGCCATGTGCGGTACTCCACGACCGGCGCCTCCAAGGCGGTCAACAGCCAGCCGCTGCTGGCCGAGTACTCTCGGGGCCAGGTCGCGGTCGCCCATAACGGCAACCTGATCAACGCCAGTCTCCTGCGCGACGAGTATGAAGCCTACGGGAGCATCTTCAAGTCGACCAGCGACACGGAGATTATCGTACACCTGTTGGCCAAGCCGACGCATCAGAGCAAGGCGGACCCGTTGGGCCATGTTGTGAACCACCTCCAGGGCGCCTATTCGCTGGTTTTCATGTTCAACGATCACATCGAGGCGGCCCGCGATCCGTACGGGATCAGGCCGCTCTGTGTGGGCCGGACCGACAAAGGCGGTTACGTCGTCGCCAGCGAGAGCTGCGCCATCGACGCCATCGGAGGCGAGTTCATCCGTGAGGTCGAGCCGGGGGAGATCATCCGCCTCGACGAAAAGGGGCTTCGCAGCCGGTTTTTCGTCAAGCCGGGAAGCGTCACGCCGGCCCACTGCATCTTCGAGCATGTTTATTTCGCCAAGCAGAACTCCCGCTTTTTCGGGGAGAACGTCCATACGCTGCGTAAGAAGTTCGGTCATCGGTTGGCCCGCGAGTACCCAGTGGAGGCTGACGTGGTGATCCCCGTGCCCGACTCCGGGACCGCCGCGGCGGTTGGTTACGCCGAGGAGAGCGGCATTCCGTTCGATATGGGTTTCGTGAGGAGCCACTACGTGGGCCGGACGTTCATCTCGCCCGAGCAGAAGCTGCGCGAGCTGGCGGTCAAACTGAAGCTGGCCGTCATTCACGAGGTTGTCAAGGGCAAGCGGGTGGTCGTTGTGGATGATTCCGTTGTTCGCGGCACAACCACGCGCGGCAAGATCCGCACCCTGCGCGAAGCGGGCGCCAAGGAGATCCACATGCGGGTCAGTTGCCCGCCCATCCGGTTCCCCTGCTACTACGGCGTCGATTTCCCCACCAAAGAGGAGCTTATCGCGAACAACCGGAGTCTCGACGAGATCAGGGACTTCCTCGAGGTCGACACCATGGGGTACCTCTCGCTGGACGGCATGCTCGACTGTGCGACCTTGCCCAACGACCACTATTGCACCGCTTGCTGGAGCGGCAAGTACCCGATTCCCATCGACATCGCTCTGAACAAGTTCGCGATGGAGCACTATCAGATGACCATGTTCGAGGATTTTTCGACTGCCCATGAGTGAGTACGTAAGCTACGAACAGGCCGGGGTGAACATCGACGCCAACGATGAGATGGTCGGGCGGATTCAGCATAGCCTGGCCAGCACGTTCGGGCCGCGCGTGATCGCGCTGCCCAACGGATTCGCGGGTCTGTTCAGACTCGACTACGACGAGAAGCTGTTTAAGAAGAACTACAAGAACCCTGTCCTTGTCGCCTGCACCGATGGGGTGGGCAGCAAGGTCCAGTTGGCCGCCAAGGCCAAGAAGTTCGACACCGTCGGGATCGACTTGGTCGCGATGAGTGTCAACGACATGCTCGTGATCGGGGCCGAGCCGCTGTTCTTCCTGGACTACCTGGCGGTCAATACGCTCGAGCCGGCCTTCGTGGCCGATCTGGTCCAGGGCATTGCAGCCGGCTGCCGCATGTCCGATTGCGCCCTGATCGGCGGGGAGACCGCTGAGATGCCGGATACCTATCGCAAGGGCGATTTCGACATGGCGGGTTTCGCTGTCGGCGTCGTCGAGCGCGACAAGATCATTCGGGGCAAGAAGGTCCGTCCGGGCGATGTCATCCTGGGCCTGCGCTCCAGCGGCCTGCACAGCAATGGATATACCCTGGCCCGCAACGTCTGCTTCAAGCGGGCCCGGCTGAAGATGAAGGACGTCATGGACGAACTCGACGGGACCACGGTGGGTCAGGCCCTGCTGGAGCCGACCCGGATCTACGTCCAGCCGATCGTCAAGCTGCTGAACAAGTACAAGGTCAAGCGCGTCGTCCACGCGATGGCGCACATCACCGGCGGCGGCCTGGTCGGCAATATCCCCCGCGTCCTGCCCAAGGACTGCAACGCGGTGGTCAAGACCTCGAGTTGGCCCGTTCCGAAGGTCTTTCCGTTCCTCCAGGAGACCGGCCCGATCGAGGAGCAGGAAATGTTCCGCGTGTTCAATATGGGGATCGGCTTCGTGCTGGTCGTCGCGGAAGACTTCGCCGACTCGATCGCCGCCAAGCTGACCAAGTGGGGCGAGAAGGTCAACCGGATCGGCAAAATCACCCGCGGGACCGGCAAGGTCGTCCTGAAGAGCTGATGGTGTTGCTGAAAGGGGCGACGAACTGACCATGCCCCAATCCTCGCGAAACCTGTCTTACCTCTTGCTCGGCGCCGTCCTCTACGGCGCGTTCGCGGTCTATCTCTATCAGCCCTATTTCGCTCGCTTTGCGCGCTGGGACTGGCTCTTGCCTTTCAACGCCCTGGCTGCGGCGGTAGGGTGCTTCGTATTGAGCCGCCGCTGGATCGTCGGTTTCTCGGGCTCTTTTCTGGCCGGCGTGGTCTACGGCTTCGGTCCTTTCCTGCTGGCTCTGGGCGGGTTCCATCCGCTGGCGGGTCTGCTGGCGGCGTCGATCCCCTGGCTGTTCATGCCCGCCGCTCATATCGGCCTGCGCCGGCGCGGGCCGGTCAGTGCGTTGCTCGCGCTGGTTCCCTTCGCGGCGGTCGTGGGCTTCTTCCTGTTCTTTCGCCTGGTCGCTCAGTACCGCCTGTTCGCTGTGCCGATCCAGCCCGAACTGAAGCCAACGGACTTGGTCGGCTTCCTCGCGCCGCTGGTGATGGTCAGCCGCACCGCCGCACTGCCCAGCCTGTACCACATTCCCATCGCGCCGCTGATCCTGGGTCTCGGTATGATGCTCAAGGCCCGGCGCTTCGGCGTCCTGGCCGTCATTCTTCTGGGCCTGGCGCTGACATTTTGCCGATCCTATCTCGGCCCCGGCCCAATCGCCTGGCTGGGCGTCAGTCCGATTCTCTGGCTGAGCATCCCGCTGACCTGCCTGGCCGTACTGGCCGGCGTGGGCCTGCAGGGCTTGATCGAGGCCGGCGCGTCCGATCGCAAATGGCTCCTCGCGATCGCCCTGATCCTGGGCGCCCTGGCGGTCCTGACGCTCATGCTGGCGGCGAAGTACTTCCAGGTCATCTTCGGCCTGGCCGACGGGTACGCCCGCCTCTTCGTCGAAGCGGCCAAGATGTACCTCGTCGGTGCCCTGGCGGTCGGGATCGTGTACTTCATGGCCTGGAAGCAACTCCGCTTCCGCTGGCTCCGCTGGGCGGTCCTCGCGGCCGCCCTGGGACTGGACATCTACCTCGGCGCCCTGCACCTGATCGGCAAAGTCCTCTGAACCCAGGCCCGCCCGCGAGCGAATAGTCAGGGAAGATTGTGATAAGTGGGCGAATCTCTCGGAGGCATCGCATGCAGGGTCGGATGTCGCAAGCTGACGACAACAGGGCGGACGTCCATGTCGAAGCGCACGTGCTGGGCGACGATGGCGTGTTCCCGAACAATCCGACGTTGGTCCTTCTCCTCTACCGCCAGGTGCTGGATGTGAGCGGTTCCGATGCGCCTGAAAGGGTTCTCGAACGGTTCGCAGAGAACCGCTGGATCGGCGGTTGGGTCAACGGGATCTACGGATTCCATCACTACCATAGCACGGCGCATGAGGTCCTCGGGATTGCCTCCGGCCAGGCGAGGGTCCAACTTGGCGGGGAGCAGGGTTTGACCGCGACCGTGACCGCCGGCGATGTCGTGGTCGTCCCGGCCGGCGTGGCTCACAAGAATCTCGGGGCCGGCGCAGATTTCACCGTTGTTGGCGCGTATCCCGAGGGCCAGCACCCCGACATGTGCTATGGCAATCGCGACGAACGTCCGGTTACTGACCGGAACATCGCTTGCGTCCCTCTACCTCAATTCGATCCTCTCGCCGGGGCCCAGGGGCCCCTGATCTACCACTGGATTACCTAGCCCCATCCTCCCTGCGGTGAGATTGGAGATCGCGGAGCCCGATTGCCGATAAGCACAGACAGGAGGGGACTCTTTGGGAGGTCGTCATGAGGGCACCCGTACACATTGCCATCGTTCTGTGTTTCGTTGTCTGTCCCGTCGCTCAGGGCAAGAGCAAGGCTATCCATGTCTTCGTGGCGCTCTGTGACAACGAGCACCAGGGCATTGTCCCTGTACCCAAGAAGCTGGGGGATGGAGACGACCCGGCCAACAATCTCTACTGGGGCGCCCTGTACGGTACGAGGGCGTTTCTCAAGAGGAGCAAGGACTGGACGTTGCTTGCCAGTCAGAAGCGACCATCCGAGCCGATCCTGGAGCGGGCTGTTTTCAAGCATGCGACCAAGGACGCCTATCTCGTGGCGGATGCCTATCGCGGTGCTGAGATCAGCAGGGCCGTTCAGGACTTCCTCAATGCCGCCGCCGGGCAGAATCGAACGCGACTGAAGTGCGGCGACGCCTTGATCGCCATCGGCGGGGCGGCCGACCTCGTCGTATACATCGGTCACAACGGTTTGATGGAGTTCAATGTTGCGCCGCCCAGGCGTCAGGCGAGCGCGGGTCAGAAGGAAGCGATCGTGCTGGCCTGCAAGAGCAAGCCGTATTTTCAGCCGCACCTGGCCGCCCTCCAATGTCGCGCCGTCCTGCTGACCACCGGCTTCATGGCGCCCGAAGCGTATACCCTGCAAGCCGCCCTGGCGGGATGGCTTGCAGGCGAAACCCGCGCCCAGATCAAAGATCGCGCCGCCCGCGCCTACCACAAGTACCAGAAGTGCGGCCTCAAAGCTGCCCGGCGATTGTTCTACACGCGTGGATGATCCCGAGGGCTACTTCAACAATTCCGAGTGCGATCCCATCCGCTCCAAAATCAGGTCCTTCCCTTCAACTCGGTAGATAAGCAACCAGTCTGGTGTGATATGGCACTCGCGATGGTTCTTCCACTCGCCGGACAGACTGTGGTCTCTGTGCCTCGGAGACAGAGGCTCGCCCTCGAGGAGCCTGTCCAGGATGGAACACAGCGCCGTCATGTCCTTGTGCTGTTTCTTGGAGCGTCTGTAGTCCTTCTTGAACTGCCCCGTCCAGACAATGTTCAAGACTCCAACTCCTCAAGGAGTTCGTCGACACTCGAGGCGGCGTGGAGGTCTATCCCCTGCTCAGCCTCTCTTAGCGTCTTGGCGGTCAACTCGTTGGGGATCTTGACCTCGAACGGGAGGCCCTTTTGCAGGACAACTTGTCGCAGGAACAGCTTCACTGCCTCGGACATGGAGATGTGCAGCGCCCCCAGAACTGTCTGAGCCTGCTTCTTCGTTTCTTCGTCTATCCGTATCTGAATCGTCGCCGCGCTCATAGGTTACCTTCTCAAGCCTGGGTTTCATGTAATGCTGATGGTGTTACAATGTCGCTACAATATACATACAGAAATACTCGGCCAAAGTCAAGCCAGACTCCAGGAAATCAAGTCTATGGAGGAAACTCATACCTACTGGATAGCGTTGGGTGGCAGCGTCAGGGCGCTAGGCCTGTTGCTTTCGATACGCTCCCGGACTGCAGCCGAGATGCCGCCGAAACACGGTGGCGAAGTACTGGCTCGAACCGAAACCGTAGTCCATCGCGATACGACTGATGCTCAACTCGGGCTTGTGGATAAGTTGCTCGGCGGCGGCCTTGACGCGTTCGCTGTTGAGGTACTTCATCGGGGTCATGTTGGTCAGCTGCTTGCAGTGCTGGACGAACGCCGGTGTGCTGAGCCCACATTGGTCGGCCATGTCCTCCAGCGTCCACGCCTGACTCAGGCTATGGGGATTCTGCCTGATGTCGCTGAAGAACAGTTGAACCGTGCGCCGGGTGCTGGACAGGAACGGATCCAGCGGGACGCGCCGCTGGCGCAACAGGTCCAGAACCAGCAGCCAGGCCTCGTTGAGATAGACGGTGATGTGCGAGATGTTCTTCTGCGCGTCGTCGCGGCCCACCACGGCGCTGATCCGACGGAAGCAGCCGGCCAGTCCATTGTCCGCGCGCCAGATGGGCTCTTCGTGGTGCCGGAGCATGTCCGTCAAATCGGCGATGTCGTTCCTGGCCAGGACGAGCCAATTCGGCCAATTCCACGCCTGATTCGGACGGCGCACCCCCACATCGAGGATGATCCAGTGCAGCCGGCTGGGCCCGATGCAGGGCTCGCCAAAACGGTGGAGCTGCCAGGGCCGGGTAATGGCCAGGTCGTTGGGCTCCATCACGTAGCTCTGATGGTCCACCCCCAATTCCAGGCGGCCGCTCTCCAGGAAGAGTAGCTCGATACCTTCGTTGCGGTGCCAGTCCAGGCCCCAGTCCAGTTGTTTCTTGATGTCCCAGAATCCCACACTGCTGACGCCGGGCAATTCGGAACGCCCCAGGCGCTTGCCGGGATAGCCGCCGTGTGCTAACGTGCAATACTGGCGAATCTCACCGCTCTGGACCCCCTCGGTCAAGGGGCGGCAGGTATAGGCTTGCCAATTCCTGCCTTTGGCTTTGAAGATCGGTCGGAGCCGGGCCATTGGGGTACCGCCATGTTCAAAATACTTAAATCATGGATATTGAACGGCAATATGCAAATGGAAGCGTATCATGTCTGTATGGCGTTGGCAAGAGCCATGCACTTTGATGCAAATGCACAGACAAAGGAGACCCTATGGCACGCTCAAATGAACCCGGTCAAGACCGACTGACGACCCGTCGCGATTTCCTCAAGGCCTCCACGGTGGCCGCTTCGGCTGCCGTTTCCAGTTCGCTGAGTCTCCAGCCTGCGGCGCACGCCGCCGGGCGTGATATCATCCGGGTCGGCATGATCGGCGCCGGTGGGCGCAATACCGGCGCGGCGGCCCAGGCGTTGGCGGCCGATCCCGGTGCTCGCCTCGTGGCGATCTGCGATATCTTCATGGACCGGGTCAAGAGCAAACGCGACATGCTCAAGAAGCAGAAGGGCGATCAGGTCATGGTCGATGACGATCACTGCTTCGCTGGATTCGACGGGTACAAGCACGTCATC
>Ga0180429_10003516_pt1 | contig 12651 bp, 7 predicted proteins | sample SS_ome_FD_132428 | JGI IMG/M metagenome (GOLD analysis project Ga0180429, IMG submission 132428) | Hypersaline lake sediment archaeal communities from the Salton Sea, California, USA - SS_1_S_1 metaG | ecosystem: Environmental > Aquatic > Non-marine Saline and Alkaline > Hypersaline > Sediment ... | reverse complement strand
GGCGGGGACGCAGGGGGCGGCCTCGCAGAGGTGACAGCGGCGGGCTTCGGCCTTGAGGCGTGCGGGGTCGAGGCGTTGCCGGCTTTGCCATGGCGCGGCGTAGGACTCGGGGTCGCGGATGAGGCAGCCGACGGGTCCCCCGGCGGCGAGCATGGCATCGCAGGCGAAGCAGGCCATGCAGGCGGACTGCTGGTCGAGGCGGCCGCGGGCGAGGATGCGGGCGGGGGCGTCGGGGCAGGCGAGGGCGCCCCGGCCCATGCCTACGATATCCATGGTATTTGAGGCCAGCCCGCCGGCGGCGGCCTGTGGGAGGTGGTGGCGGAGCCATGCGAAGCCGCTGGCGACGACGGCGAGGCCGGGGGCGGCGGCGCGGAGGGAGCGGGCGGCGTCGAGGCGGCGCGCGAGGGCGGTGAGGGGGTGTTCGTCGGCGGGATGATGGTCTGAGAACGGGAGGAAGGCGCGCCGGCCGGCGGGGCCGCGGAGGTTGGGGCCGGCGGTGGTGACATTCAGGAGCGTCACGCCGGCCTTCCGGAGGAGGCGGGCGAGGCGGGCCGGTTCGGTCCAGTCCGGGCGGCGGTAGTCGGAGGCGTGGACGCCGAATCCGAAGGGCATGCGGACGGCATGGCAAGCGGAGAGGCGGACCGCGAGATGAAGGCCGGGGGCGGCGGACCGGATGCCGGACAGCACATCGAGGAGAAGGCGGGATCGGTTCTCGAAGGTTCCGCCGTAGGGACCTTCGCGGGTGAAGGCGCCCAGCACGGCGCCGGGGAGAGCGTGGCGGGAGGCTTGCACGTCGACTCCATCGAAGCCGGCCTCCGCGGCAAGGGCGGCGGCCTGGACGAGTTGTGCGGCGCATTGCGTGATCTGCTGGTCCGATGCGAGGGGGGCGTTCTCGTCGTCGCCGGGGGTGCGGTGCACGCGAAGCGGGCCGGGGAGGCTTGGGGCGAGCTGGAGGATGATCGTCACGTGGCGGCCCCATTCCGTGCGGGCGGCTTCCCGCATACGGGTCACGAGGTCCGCGAAGGCGGGCCGGGTTTCCTTGTCGAGGCGGAGGACTCCCGGCGGGGCGGAAGGGCCGGCGGCGGTGGATTCCACCCACACGAGGCCGAACCCTCCCCGGGCGGTTCGCAGGTAGCGTCTGCGGGTGAGCGGGCCGGGGCTGCCGTCGGGAGCGGCGTCGAGGCCGGTGACGGGTTGGGCGCAGAAGCGGTTGGGGATCGCAAGAGGGAGTCCCGGGAGAGGGGCGCCGAGGAGGGAAAGGTCTTCGTCGAGGGGAAGGTCGAGCCCGAGCCGGGCGATCTCGGTCCGCAGCGCGTCGAGCGTGGGAAGATAGAAGGGCTCGTAGTGGGGGAGGGACATGGGGGTGTCGCATTTGTGACGACTTCTGGATTTCAAGGGCGCCAGCGGGTGTGGTTGGCGGGCGGGGCGGGTTTGCCGACGCAGGCGAGGTAGAGGGTGAAGTGGGAGTTGCCGTCGACGCCGAGGAGGGAATCGAGGGCGGGTTGGTGGTAGCCGAGGAGGGCGCAGGCTCCGGCGTTGATGGATTCGGCGGCGAGGTAGAGGTTCTGGCAGGCGTGGCCTGCTTCCATGGCGATCATGCGGTGGGCGAGGTATCCGTATTTCCATTCGGTGCGGGCCGGGACGGCGGACCAGATGAAGACGACCGCTGCTTCGCCGGCCATGGGATTGCCGTAGCAGGCGGTTTGCATTTCTACGGAGAGGCCGGGGTCTTTGCGGAGGAGGGCCAACTGATGGGCGGGGGGACGATAATGGTAGAGGCCGGGGGTCAGGCCCTCGACGCGATGGACGGCGAGAAAGGTTTCGAGGGGATAACGGGCGCCCGCGGAGGGGGCGGAGCGGAGTTGGCGGACCATCCCGCCGGCGGCATCGCGTTCCGTGTGGGTGACGCCCTGAGCGGCCCAGACGAGAAAAGAAAGTTCGCCGAGGGCGAGCGGCTCGGAGGAGAACTCACGCCGGCTGCGGCGGGAAGCGATGGTTTCACGGAGCGGCAATTTCCCGAGACCGGATTCGGCGACCGGCGGCAGATCGAGGAGGGCGGAATCCGGCGGGGTGGGGAGTGCTGCCGGAGGCTCGGGTTTGCCGGAGGTCCGCGGGGTGTCGTGGCGCCAGTCGTCCGGGTGTCCCCTGAGGAACAGCCGCAACTGTTCCAGCGGGATCTCGTTCAGCGGGCGGACGGCCGGCCGGGAGTCCGTCGCCGGCGGGGGCGGACCGGGTTCGTCACATCCGGCGAGAAGGAGGACGCCGGCGAGCGCGCCGGGAATTCGTTGGGCTGACATGAACGCCGCGGGGTTGTGGAGATCGCCAACGCCCGGCGCCGGGAGAGGCATGGTGGCGCGGGCGCATGGACATGGATACCATTACGGGTTCGAGGCGGGAAGTCTTGCCGGCAGCTTTCCGGCCCCTCCGATGCAGACTGGCGCGCGCAGGGCGCCGGGGGAGTTGAAAAGGCTTTCCTCGGCGGGGATCCTGGCTTGAGATCGGTGGCAGCAGGTTGCATCGAGACGGACATGGTGGAAGCGCTGTTTAAACGGAGCAAGGACGACCTTGGGAGCGAGTTGCGGGCGGGGGGATACGAGCCCGCGGAGGAGTTGTCGTCGATTGTTCTGGTCGGCGGCAAGGGGACGCGTCTCGATGAGGAGCGCAAGCGGATCGACCCGGGCGACTATCCGGCGCTGGACGGCGCCTATCACGGGACGGTGGGGCCGAAGGGGATGGCCATCCTTGAGGCGGAGCTTGGCGGCGTGGCGGTTCGCCGGCCGATGACGGACTGGCATCTGGAGATTCATGCGGCGTGCGACGAGGTGAGGCGCCTGACCCTTGCCCTTGGGACGGGCGCCGGCATCATCCGGGACTACTATCGTCAGGTTTACGGAGGGCGCTACAAGGGGCGGGAGATCGACTATCTGGTCGAGGAGAGGCCGGCGGGGACGCTGGCGCCGTTCATCAAGCTGCATCGGGCGAACGCCTTGCCGGTGCGCCCCACCGTTTATGCCAACGGCGACAACCTGACGGACGTTGATCTTTACAAGGCCTACCTTGCGGGGTGCGTGGCGGCGGTGGGTTGCGGGGCGGACCCCGGAGAGGCGGTGATCGACGTTCTCGCGATGGTGGGGTGGGAGGATTCGGGGGCGTATGGCACGGTGGAGCTGGACTACGAGACCGGCCGTATCAACCGGTTCAAGGAGAAGGGTCCGAAGGAGGACAACACGCATGTTCTGGTTGAGGGCCGCAAGGTGACGCCGATCAACTCGGGGGTTTCGATTGTGGTGAATCCGGCGCGGGTTTACGGGCGGTATTTTGAGGAGCATCCCGGCGTGGAGGAGACCTCGCGGAGGCTCGAGGCGGGGGAGCTGGATTACGGGGCGAACGAGGCGGTGGTGAAGTATGAGACGGCCTATCAGATTTTCGCCGACCGGGGGTTGATGGTGGGCGTTTACGAGCGGGGCAGCTACTGGGCCGACCTCGGAACCGAGCAGAAGATCATCGAAGCGGAGCGGGCGTTTCCCGCCTCGCGGATCTTCCGCACCTCGAGGCGGATGATCGGGAAGGAGGCGTGAGCATGCGAGTGGTGACCTACCGGGACCGGGACTACGGAGCGTTCGCGAGGTCGCTTGACCGCCGGGCGGAGCCGGCGGGGGAGGTGCGGGCCGCGGTGGAGGAGATTGTTGCGGAGGTGCGGCGGGCCGGCGACCGGGCCTTGCTGGATTTCACGGAGCGGTTCGACGGCGCAAGGCTGAAGGCGGGGTCGCTTTTTGTGAGCGGGGAGGAATTTGCGGAAGCGGAAGCGGCGGTATCGAGGGAGACGAAACGGGCCGTGGCGGCGGCGCGGCGGAACATCCATGCCTTTGCGAAGGAGAGTCTGCGGCGGGATTGGTCGAGGAGGAACGCCGAAGGGGCGGTGGTGGGAGAGCGGTTCATGCCGTTCGAGCGGGTGGGGATCTATGTTCCCGGCGGGAAGGCGCCCCTTGTGTCCACGGCCCTGATGACGGGGGCCTTCGCGCAGGCCGCCAAGGTGCCTGAGATCGTGGCGGCGACGCCCGCCGGGCGCGACGGCAAGGTGAATGCGGAACTGCTTTACGCGTTGCGGCGGTCGGGGGCGACGGAAGTCCTCAAGGTGGGCGGAGCGCAGGCCGTGGCGGCCCTCGCGCTGGGGACAAACAAGGTGAAGCGGGTCGACAAGATCTTCGGCCCCGGCAACAAATACGTGGTGGAGGCCAAACGGCAGTTGGTGGGGGCGGTCGCGATCGACCTCCTCCCCGGGCCGAGCGAAGTGCTGGTGGTGAGCGACGCGAGCGGCGAGGCGGCCGGGATCGCGGCGGACCTCCTTGCCCAGGCCGAACACGGCGGTGACAGCGTGGCGGGATTCATCACGAACTCGTCCCGGCTGCTGGAGCGGGTCCGGAAGGAGATCGAGCGTCAGGCGGCCGGGCTGAGCCGGGGCGCATTCGTCGAGGAGGCGCTGGCGAGGAACGGGTTCGCGGTGCTCGTGAAGTCGATCGACGAGGCGATTGCGCTCACGAACGCTTTTGCGCCGGAGCATCTCTCGCTGATCGTGCGGGACGAGAAGAGACGGCTGGGGCAGGTTCGGACGGCAGGCGCGATCTACCTCGGCAACGACTCGCCGATTGCGGTGGGGGATTTTCTGGCGGGTCCGAGTCACACCCTGCCCACGGGGGGGGCGGGGAAGTCGTTTTCGGGGCTGCGGGCGGACCAATTCCAGCGGCGCACCAGCATCGTGAAGATGGATGCGCGGGCGGTGGCGAACGCGTTGCCGGTGATCGAGGAGTTTGCGCGTATCGAGGGGCTCGATGCGCATGCGGCATCGGTGCGCCTGCGAATACGGCGGTAGAGGATTCTACTCGACGCCGGGCGGGACGGTGGTGGCAGTTTTGGTCCCGGCGGCTTCTTCGGCGGCTTCTTCGGCAGCCTCGGTGGTCTCCTCGGCGGCCTCTTCGATCATTTCCTCGGCTTCTTCGGCAGCGCTTTCGAGGGTTTCTTTGGTCTCCTCGACGGCTTCCTCGACGGCTGTCGCTGTTTCCCCGGCGGCCTCTTCGACTTCCTCTTCGGGTTCTGGGGTTTGGCCGGCCGGTTCTGGGGCTGGTTCCTCAGCGGGTTGTTCGGGTTCTTCGGCGAGTTCGCTGGTGCCGGGGGATTCTGCGGGTGTTTCGGCTGGTTGTCCGGTGGCGGTGGCGGCCTCTTCGGCGGGCTTCGACTCCGGGCCTTCGGTTTCGGTGGCGGGTTCGCAGGCGACGAAGGCGAGGGCCCCCCCAAGGATGATTAGATAGGTCAGTTTCATGGCGATTCAGTATGCTGGTTCACATTGGCGTTTGGCGGCGGGACAAGCCATATGTCGCGCGCGCCCCTGATGAATACGTCGTTTGGGGACGGAAAACAACGGAAAATGCCGGGGAATATGGGAGGCAACCTGTTGACGGGGGTGAGGGTGGCGTTATCCGGGGAGGAAATCGGGAAGGACATCGTCGAGGGCGGCGAGGAGCTGTCTGATGGAGTCCTCGGTTTCATTGCCCATGTTGCTGATGCGGAAGGTGGCGCCTTTGATTTTTCCGTATCCGCCGTTGATGAGGAAATGATGTTTGTTGCGGAGGGCGGCGATGGCGGCCGGGAGGTCGAGGTTGAGGTTGTTGGCGACGGCGGTGAGGGTTTTGGAGCGGAATCCCTCCGGGGCGAAATGGTGGAAGCCGTGATGGGCGACCCAGTGATGGACGAGCCGGTTGGTGCGGGCGTGTCGGGCGTAGCGGTTTTCGAGGCCCTCGGCGTGGATGGCGTCGATTTGTTGTTTGAGGGCGTAGAGGTGTGCGATGCTGGGGGTCGAGGGGGTGTTGTTTTTGGCGTCGTTTCTTGCGAACTCGAGGAAATCGAAGTAGTAGCCGCGATCGGGGGTGGACTCGGCGCGAGCCATGGCGCGCTCGGAAACGGTGAAGAGGGACAGGCCGGGCGGGAGAGCGAGGGCTTTCTGGACTCCGGCCAGCAGGACGTCGAGGCCGAGGTCGTCGAAGGGGGTGGGCACGGCGCTGAAGGAGGAGACGGTGTCCACCACGAGGAGGACGTCCTCGAACTCCCGCACGGTTGCGGCGATCTCGGGGAGGGGGTTCATGACGCCGGTGGAGGTCTCGTTGTGGACGAGGGTGACGGTGTCGAACCCGCCTTCTTCGAGTTTGGCGCGGACCGCCTCGGGCGGGATGGGCTGTCCCCATTCGACCTGAACCTTGTCGGCCTTGCAGCCGCAGCGGCGGGCGACGTCGAACCACTTGTCGGAGAAGGCGCCGCAGCAGAGGTTGAGGACTTTTTTTTGCACGAGGTTGCGGATGGCGCCTTCCATGACGCCCCACGCGGAGGACGTGGAGAGGAAGACGGGGCGGGTAGATCCGGCGATGGCGCGCAAGCCGGGCTGGATGGAAGCGTAGAGTTCCTCGAAATCGGAGCCGCGGTGGCCGATCATCGGCCGGCACATGGCCTCGTAAGTTTCCTTCGCGACATCGACGGGGCCGGGAATGAAGAGCTTGGGTTTCGTCATGGGGCGGCAGGTTTGTCGCGGGGAGGGGGAGGTGTCGAGGATTTTGGGCTCGTTAATCGTCCCAGATCATGTGTTCGAGTTGGATGGCGCGGGCGCGTTTGGCGGCTTCGGGGGCGCGGGGTCCGCCGCTGGCGGCGAGTTTGCGTGCGACTTCGAGGGCGGAGTGCCAGCGTTGGCCGGTTTCGAGGACGCGGAGGGCGTTGAATCCGCAATCGTAGAACCAGAACCATTCGTTCTGGGTTTTGTCCGGGGGGAGGTTTTCGCGGTTGATGACGCGGTAGTATGAGTCGAGGGCGGCGGACGGTTCGTGGAGCAATTCGAATGCCTGGCCGCGGAGGGAGTGCAAGCGGTTGCTGAGCGGGTAGGGGAGGCTGGGGCGGGCGAGCAAGCGGTCGTAGATGGCGATGGCAGTGCGGTATTGGTCGTCGCCGCCGAGGGCGCGGTGTGCTTCGGCGGCGAGGACGAGGGCGTCGACCTGTTCGGGGGCCGTGCGGTCGCCGGCGATCATGGGTTCGAGGGCTTCGAGAGCCTTGCGGGGGTCGGTCTGGATGAGGGCGCGGGCGAGGTGGAGGCGCGCTTCGCCGGCGAGGAGGCCGTTGCCGGCGGCGACCCGGCGAAGGAGCGTGACGGCTTCGTCGCGGGACTTGTCGGTGAGCACCTTGAGGGCGGCCTTGGAGGCCATGAAGAGGGCCACTTCGCGCAGGGATTCCTTGTTGGCCTCGGCGGCGGCGTCGAGAAAGAGGAGCCGGGCCTTGTTGAAGTCTCCGTTGCGGTAGTAGGCCTCGCCGAGTTTGATCCGCACGGCGGGCGCGATCCCGCCGGCATCGCGACGTGCGAGGTAACGGTTGGCGGCAGCGATGGCGCCCGACCAATCACCGGCGAGTTCGCCCATGCGGAGCCGCGCCTTGAGATGGCGCAGGGCGTCGCGGGCGGTGAGGCGGGCGGGGTCGATGCTCTCCAACTGGGCGCGGGCCATGGAGAGGTCGGGCGAAGCGGCTGCGAGCGAGAGTTCCGCGAGGGCGAGGCGGGCTTCCGCGGCGCGGGGGTGCGAAGGGTTCCGGCGGAGGAAGCGGTCGAGAGCGGGCCGCACGTCGTGGCCGGCGGCGGCATCGAGCAGGATGCGTTCGAGTTTGAGGGCGGCGACGGTGGAGCGGTCGTCGAGGTTGTCGAGAAGTGATTGGAACTTGCCGCTGGCGCCGGACAGGAGGAGGCCGATGGCCTGGTTGGCACGCACGGGCGGGGCGCGTTCGGGTTCCATGGATGCTGCGGCGCGGGCGAAGGCGTCGGCGGATTCCCGATAGTCCTGTTTCCTGAAGCGGACGTATCCGGCGAGCTTGGCGGCGGCGGCCCGGACGTCGGGAGAGGGGCTGAGTCTTTCGAGGCTGTCGAGGGCGGCGAGGGCCTTTTCGGGATGTCCGCGGGCGTTGTGGAGGCGTGCGGTTTCGAGAAGCGAGGTCTCGGCGAGCGGGTGGGCGGGGTGTTCGAGGCGCAATCTTGCGAGGAGGAAGCGGGCGAGGTCGACTGATCGGGGGTCGTTTTTGCGGGCGAGGAGCCGGGCGTGGTGGAAGAGGGCGAAGGCGGAGATTTCCGGTTCCGGGGTTGGATCGACGGCGGCCGCCATGGCGACGACGTCTCCCAGTTGGCGCAGTTCGAGGGGCGTGGTGGCGGGGGGCTTTTCGCGCCATGCGGAAAGGGGGGGCGTGCCGGACCACGACCGGAGGTGATCCTCGAAGCGGGTCCGAAGGGTTTCGGCGGACGCAGACCACTGGGCGAGCCGTTGGAAAGCGTTCGGCAGGAGGGGGGTGCGGGGATTTTCATCGAGAAAGCTGAGCAGGAGGCTGGTGGCCTTTTCGGTTCGGCCGAGAGCGTGAAGGGCGTCGGCTTCCCCGATGATGGCGCCGTGATGGAGAGGCAGTTCGAGATTGCCGGGATGGGCGGCGAGCCCGCTGAAGAGAGCGGCGGCATTCGCGAACCGTTCGCGGGCGAGGGAGAGCTGGGCCTGCAGGTAACGGAAGTGGGGGTTGGAGGCTGTTACGGTGTTCGCGAGTTCTCCGGCGAGGAGGATTTCGGCATGGTCGAGGTTTCCGAGTTCGAGGTGGAGGGAGGCTTGGAGGAAGTTGGCCTCGGCGGCCACTTCCTGATCGGGGTGGTTTTGGAGTTGTTCGAGCAGGTCGAGGGCGTTCTGGTGGCGGCCGAGTGCGGCCTGCAGGCGGGCATGGGTGAGGAGGGCGGGAATCCGAAGGGAGGGATTCGATGAGTCGTGGAGGGCGGAGAGGTGTTGGGCGGCTTCGTCGAGGCGTCCGAGAGCGAGGCAGGCGTGGGCGGCCCAGAAGCGGGCCGGGTCGTTGGCATCGAGTCCGGTGGCGGAGAGGTGATCGAGGGCGGTCAGGGCGTGGGTGCGGGAGGCCTCGGGATCGGGCACGGCTTTGGCAGCGCGGGCGGAGGCCTCTCCGAGGCGGAGGTGGACGAGGCGGCGGGCGGGCTCGTCTTCGGGGAAGGCGGCGAGAGCTTCCTCGAAGCGGGGGATGGCGAGGTCGGGGAGTTCGTCGTGCAGGGCGCGCAGACCGGATTGGTAAGCAGGGTGCTCTTCGACGGTGGCCGCCCTTGCCGCGAGGAGGGGGGCGAGAAGGAGCATGAACCGGAGAGCAGGCGGAGGCACGCCGGGCACTATAGGACCGGCTCGCGCAGGCGCAAGATTTGCGGGGCGGGCTGGTTTGCGGGGAGGGGACGGTCAGGGCCGGAGGCTGCGGACGAGGCGGGCGATGGTTTCATTTCCGAGGGCGAGGGCGGCGTCGGGATCTTCGAGCGGCTGTGGGGAATCGTGACCGGCCCAGAGGCAGAGAGTGTGGCGGGCCCCGCAGGAGACGGCCCAGAGGTCGGTGCGGGCGGGGCTGAGGGCGACGAGGAGGCGGGGTTCGCCGTCGGGGAACTGCATGGCGAGGGCGGCGGCGGCGGCGCGGCGGCTGAGGGCCGGGGAGGCGGCCGGTTGGCTGGCATAGAGCGGCCGGCCTTGGGAGCTGAGGATGGCGCGGATGAAGCGGGTGCGGGGGCGGTTGCCACCGTTGGCGAGGGTGGAGACGGCGGTGGCGAGTTCCATGGGGGTGGTGACGAGGGCTCCGCGGAGGAGGTCGTCGCCCTCTCCGAAGGGGCCTTGGAATCCGAGCCGGGCGAGGAGGCGCAGGAGATCGTCGCGGTCGAGCTGGCGGCCGGTGCGCACGGGCTGGTCGAGGCGGGGCGACTTGCCGCGTTCGGCGGCGGCGGCGTAGAGGAACGGGGTGAGGAGTTCGCCGAGGTCGCGATGGGCGTCGAGGGCGCGGTTGAAATCGGAGCCGGGAGGGCTGCCGCCGACGATGGCCCGGACGCCGCCGGTGCGGTTGTTGATGCAGAGGCCGGCCGTCTCGATGCCGGCGCCGAGGTTCTGGCGCAGGGCGCGCAGTTCGGATTCGAGGAGGGTTTGGATGGTGTCGTGGATGGTGCTGAGGAATTCGAGTCCGCCGTGCCGGATATCCTCGCCGGCGAGCAATTCTTCGAGGTGCCGGCGGACGGCGTGGAGGGCGGGGCTGCCACGATGGAAGTCGTAGTGGTCGGCGATTCCGAGCTCGTCGGAGCGGATCTGCGCGGCTGCGGCGGGGGTGAGGAATCCCTCGGCGATCATGCGGTCGAGCACCTGGTTGCGCTGTGCCATGGCGCGTTCCGGGGAGCGGAGCGGGGAGAAGGCGTGCGGGGCGCGGATGATGCCGGCGAGCAGGGCGCACTGGTTTGGGGAGAGGCCTGCGGCGTCGGTTCCGAAGTATCGGCGGGCCGCTTCATCGAGGCCGTGGCACCCGGAGCCGAAGTAGATGCGGTTGACGTATGCGGTGAGGATTTGATCTTTCGTGTATTCCCACTCGATGCGGGTGGCGAGGGCGATTTCGAGGAGCTTGCGGTGGAGGTTTTTTCCGCGGAGGTCGAAGGTATTGCGAGCGAGCTGCATGGTGAGGGTGGAGGCGCCCTGGCTGAACGAGAGGTCTTGCAGGTTGCGGAGGGTGGCGCGGGCGAGGCCGAGGTAGTCGACGCCCATGTGTTGGTAGAATCGTTTGTCCTCGCGGGCCCGGAGGGCGCTGACGAAGAACGGGGGGATTTCGAGGCGCGAGATCAGGCGGCGGCTGTCGCCGTGAAGGGCGCCGAGTTCGCGGCCGCGCAGGTCGCGGACGATCGAGCGTTCGGGCATGCGCCGGATCTCCGAGAGATCGTATTGCAGGGCGAGGACGAGGTAGAAGAGGGCGAGGCCGAGTGCGGCGCAGAATGCGGCCACGCCGAGCCGGAAGCCGATCCGGATGGCGGAGCGGACGGGGGGCGGGATCCATGCCGGGAGGCGCGATCCGCGGCGGGCCGGTTTCCAGTCGGACCCGGGAGGGACGGGCGGGATGGGATCGGCGGCGCGACCGAGGCGGCGGTCTCTTCGGGTTGGGGCGTGGTCGGGCACGGGGGTGTGATTGGCGTCACTGACTCAACGGCGCGGGGAGGGGAACCTTTCGGAGTGATGTCAATCCACGGGGATGGCGCGGAGGGGCTGCTTCCTTGGGGGCGGCGGCGGGTCGCCGACGGCCTGGGCGCGGAGGGGATGGATCGTGCAGAAATCGTTTTCGGCGGGGAGGAGGCCGGAGGGGACGCGGTCGTCGTAGGCGGCGCCGGCCTGTTCGCACCCGGCGGTGGCGCGTTTGGCGGAGAAGCGGCAGAGTCGGCAGGAGGTGTATTCGACGGGGTGTTGGATGGGGCCGAATTTGTAGCGCTGAAGGCGGTCGGCGGTTTTCATGACATCGACCCAGATCGGGAGGGCGAGGGCGGAGCCGTATCCGCCGCTGGTGATGGGTTGCGGCTGATCGAGGCCGACCCAGACGGCGCAGGTCAGGGACGAGCAGTAGCCGGCGAACCATGCATCGTGGAAGTTGTCGGTGGTTCCGGTTTTGCCGGCCGCGGGCCGATGGAAATCGTGGCGGGAGCGCATGCCGGCGGCGGTTCCGCGTCTGGTGGCGGTTTCGAGGATGGAGGAGACGCTGGCGGCGGCGCCGGCGCGGGCGGCGCGGTAGCCGAGGGGGGGTGTGCGGTAGAGAACGCTGCCGGAGCGGTCGCGGATTTCGCGGATCAGGAAGGGGCGGTAGCGCGTGCCGCCGTTGGGCAGGAGGGAATAGGCGCTGGCGACCTCCCATGGGGAGGCTTCCCATGATCCGAGATAGGAGGCGGGGGTGCGGGGGAGTTCGGTGGTGAAGCCCGCCTTCCGGGCGACCTCCGCGACGTTCGCGATGCCGGCGAAGTCTCCGACCCGCACCGAGGACGTGTTGCGGGACTTCATGAGGGCCTCCCTGAGAGTTACGAGCTTGTAGTATTTTCCGTCGGCATTGCGTGGGGACCAGTCGGCGGGGGCATGGTCGAGTTCTCCGGGGCGGAGGGGGCCGTCCTCGATCCATGTGTCGGGACGGAGGCCGCGGTCGAGGGCGGAGAGGTAGACGAACGGCTTGAAGACGGAGCCGACCTGCCGGCGGGCGTGCAGGGCGCGGTTGAACTTGGATTCGTCGGCGTCGCGTCCTCCGACCACGGCGAGGACGGCGCCGGTGCGGTTTTCGATGACGGCCGCGGCGCCTTGGACGTAGGCCGGGTCGGGGCGATTGTCGGGGGGCAGGCTCTGCCATGCGGTGCGGGTCTGGTGGCGGTATCCGGGGCGGCGTTCGAGGGCCCGGAGGTGTTTATCGAGGAAGCGTGCCGCGGCTTCCTGGAGGTTTTTGTCGATGGTGGTGACGATGGTGAGGCCGCCGAGTTTGATGTTTTCGCGGGCGAGGATGACATCGAGGTCGCGCCGGATGGCGTCCATGGCGTAGGTATCGTGGATGATGCGGCGGTCCGGGGGGCGGATGTGGAGGGGTTCGTTGCGGGCGGCGCGGGCTTCATCTTCGGTGGCGAAACCGTATTTCACCATCGAGTCGAGGGTGTCATCGCGTTCGCGTCTCGTGCGGTCGAGGTCGTCGAACGGGGAGAAGGCGTTGGGGGCGCGGATGATGCCGGCGAGCATGGCGCCCTCGCCGAGGGTGAGGGAGCGGGCGGGTTTTTCGAGGTAGGTG
>Ga0180429_10003514_pt1 | contig 12653 bp, 9 predicted proteins | sample SS_ome_FD_132428 | JGI IMG/M metagenome (GOLD analysis project Ga0180429, IMG submission 132428) | Hypersaline lake sediment archaeal communities from the Salton Sea, California, USA - SS_1_S_1 metaG | ecosystem: Environmental > Aquatic > Non-marine Saline and Alkaline > Hypersaline > Sediment ... | reverse complement strand
CGCCTGGACGAGATCGAGCTGCTTTCGCTGCAGGGAGCGGGCCATGCGCTTGTTCTCGATGTCCGGGATCAACTTCGCGATGCTCGTCTGCTTCGTGTCGATGTGGACCCCCTGGTAGGCACCAGGCAGAAAGGCCGACCGCCAGTTCTGCGTCTCGACGATCGGAACTCCGCCGGGACAGAGGGCGACGAAACCGGGGAGATTCTCGTTCTCCGTACCGAGTCCGTAGGTCACCCAGCTTCCGACACTGGGACGTACCACGTTGACCCGTTCCGCGCCCGTGTTCATGAGCATCAGGGAAGGCTCGTGGTTCGGCACGTTCGCATACATCGAGTTGACCACGCAGAGATCGTCCGCCATCTCCGCGACGCGGGGAAAGAGGTCGCTCGCCCACAGGCCGCACTCCCCGTGCTGTTTGAAGTGGAACGGAGACTTCATGGCCGCTCCCGTCTTGCGCTCGGTGCGGATGTAGTCGCCGGGCAACGACTGGCCATCGTGCTTTTCCAGGGCGGGCTTGTAGTCGAAGGAATCGACCTGGGAAGGACCGCCGTTGGCGAAGATGTGGATCACCCGCTTGGCGCGGGCGGGAAAGTGACTTTTCCCGGGAGCGAGCGGGTTCAGATCCCGGCTTGCCCCGTGCAGGTGCGACACCATGGGGCCGAGACCGAGGGCACCCATGCCCATTCCCGTTCGCAGGAGGAAGTCGCGGCGATTCAAGGGAGTCATGATCAGGAGATTTGGTGACCTCTGGCGCCAAGAGTAAACGGTGCCGGCAATGAGGCTATATCAATCAATGAAGAGAAAGCGGTTCGTGTTGAGCAGGGCGTGCGCGTAGGCATCCCAGGCACCGGCCGGCCGCGCCGGTCCGGAAAACTGCTCGGCGAGGCTCCAGAAGCCCGAGAGGCTCCCGGTTCCCGCGATCTCGGGAGACCATTGGGTCGAATCGAAACTGGCAGTCTCCCGGGGCTCGATCACGAACCACACCTTGTCTCCCTCGCGCACGGTCAATCCTTTCGCTTCCATCGCCACGGAGGTTTGCTCGGCAGGAAGAAGCGAGTCCTTCACCACGCCGTCCCGCGACGTCACGATCCTCCCCCGCACGCCGTCTCCCTTCCCCTCGTTGGGCCGTTGCAGGGCTCCCGCGATGTCGATCGTCATGTCGCCCGGCGCACGCCACTCGTAGATCAGGCTGTGCCGTTCGTCCGAACCGGGGTGTCCGGAACCTTTCCGGAGATGCAGATAGCTCAAGGGGCTGTTTTTCACCGGATACTCCCTGGAAGCCTGCCAGCGATCACCCGTCCACACGGGAAGGGGCGTGAACGCCACCTCTCCCGTCTCGGCATCCACTCCCCCGTATCCGTAGCTCCACTCGTGGTGGGTCTGGCGCTTTCCGAGCGCCGCCGACTCGCTCCGGAAACTTGCCAGGAAACTCTCGGCCATGTGACGATCCGAGAGTGAAGGATCCCGCGCGAAGAGGGCACGGTGCAGCGCGCCCACCGGATCCTCCTTGCCGGCGATACGCTTCGCCAGACTGGCCGCATGATTCTGGACGAACTCGCTGTTCAGGGTAAAGAGCGCCTGCATCGGCACCGTCGTCTCGGGACGCTTCCCGGTCGACTCCTGCGGATTCGAGAAGTCGAAGGTGCGAAAGACCGGGTTCAGGTTCTGCCGGTCGATGAAAGCATACACGGAACGGCGGTTCGAATAGGGCGCTTCCAGAATCCTGACCGACGGTCCGAATAGCGTGGCATCGAGCCCCTCGGTGGTGGCGAGCACGCCGTCCCGCATCTGCTCGAAATCGACCCGCCTCCGTGGAAACCGCCACAGCTCGCGATTCTCGGGGTCGAGCGGGTGATAGTCGGCATAACGAGGATTCCGCGATGACTGCCGCCACGTCTCGGAGGTCAGGATGAGGCGATGGAGTTCCTTGAGAGACCATCCGTTCTCCACGAACCACTTGGCCATCCAATCGAGCAACTCCGGGTGGTCCGGCAATTCACCCTGGAGGCCGAAATCGCTCACCGTCCGCACGATTCCCTCTCCGAAGTGCCACATCCAGACGCGGTTCACGATCACGCGGGCCGTGAGAGGATTCGTGGGCGAAGCGATCTCACGCGCCATCTCGAGACGACCGCTTCCTTCGCTGAATGGCTCCGGTGGGGAGTCGCTGCCAAGGGCGAGAAAACGCCGGGGCGCCACCTCGCCACGCCGGCCCGGGTTTCCCCGGATGAAGACACGCTGATCGACGGGTGTGGCGCGATCCCTGAGCACCAGCGCCCGGTCCGGCTCCATCATCTCGTCGGCGACGAACTTGTCGACGACACGCTGCAGGTTCTGCAGCTTGCGGCGGTCGGCGCGATCGAGCCGCGCCTTCAGTGCTTCGGTCTTGCCGGCCAGTTCGGGATGCCTCTTCGCCAGCTCGGCGAGCTTCGGTTCGAGGAACTCCTCCACCGGCTTCCGCTTTTCGGCGAGTCGACGCTCGTAGTCCTCGTAGTCGGGACCCGAACCGGGCTCGCCGATGAGCGGCTGCACCGCGTCCGTCGAATTCGCGAAGACACCGTAGAGCCCGTAGTATTCCGCCGTCGAGACGGGGTCGAACTTGTGATCGTGACAGCGGGCGCAGGACACGGTCAGTCCCATCATTCCCCGAAAGGTGGTGTCGATCCGGTCATCCAGGATCAGCTCCTGTCGGCCGTTCTTGCTGAGCGAGAGAAATCCCATTGCGGGGAGGTGCCACCTGGCGTGCGAATTCCAGTCCTCCACCAGTTGATCAGCCGCCAACTGGTAGAGAACGAACTGGTCGAAAGGCATGCCCTCGTTCAGCGAACGGATGAGCCAGTCCCGGTAGGTATGACTGTAGACGAACCGTCTCTCGCGCCCACCCGCCTCGTAGCCCTTGGTGTCGGAGTATCGTGCCACGTCCATCCAGTGACGGGCCCAACGTTCACCGTAGTGAGGCGAGGCGAGGAGATGATCGACCAGTTCGGCCCACACCACATCGTCGGAGCGCGGGTCGTCGACGAATCGCTGCATCTCCTCGTAACGAGGGGGAAGTCCGATGAGATCGAAGTGGGCACGCCGGTAGAGGGTATACCGGTCGGCGCGAGGGGCACGTTCCACCCCTGCGGCGAGACGTGACCGGTCGAGAAACCGGTCCACCGGGTGCCCCTCGCCCGCGGGAATCTCGCGAGGCACGAGGGGTTGGAAGGACCAGTGCTCCCGCGGATCCACATCCTCCGGCGGCGCCTCTTCTTCGGGCCACGGCAACCCCATCGTGATCCACCGTTCGAGGTCGCGAATCGCTTCCTCGTCGAGTTTGCCCCCCTTTCCGGGCATCGGTTTGACGAGGTTCGGGGCGGAATGCCGGACGGCCTTCACCACGAGGCTCTCCTCCGGTCGCCCCGCCACCACGACAGCCCGGTAGTCCGATCCGTTGAGCCATCCCGCTCGCCGATCGAGGCGGAGACCGCTCTCGGCCTTGGCCCCGGTGTGACACTGGTAACAATTTTCGGCGAGCACGGGTCGAACCCGCTCTTCGAAAAACGTGATCTGCTCCGGGGCGAACTCCGGATTCTCCGCGGCGAAAGCCGGGGTCAGGGCGACAATGCTCGCCACCTGAACCAGCCGACCCACGAGGTTTCGATGCAGTCCGATCACCATTGTGCAAAATATCGACCGCAGTCTGCCTCCCGCAATCGCCGCATTCGCGCGGGACGTCTGTCGCAACCGATTCCGGGCGGGCTCCCGCGCGAAGGGGGAAAACAAAGATTGAAATTCCGCCGTGCTTCTCCACAATCGCGACTTCTCGCATTCACCGGCTTATGAGCGACGCAGAAACGAAGGAAAAAAAACGGATCTTCTGGGCGTGTTTCATCGCCCTGGTGGCGACCTCGTTCGCCTTCGGCCTCCGGGCCAACATCATCGGCAACTGGCAGGCGGACTTCGGACTCTCCGAGTCGGACAAGGGGACGATCCTCGGTGTCGGCCTCTGGCCGTTCGCGATCAGCATTATCGTCTTCAGTCTCATCATCGACGCGATCGGCTACAAGACGGCCGCCTACTTCGCGATGGGCTGTCACATCATTTCCCTCCTCCTCACGATCTTCGCCCAGGGCGCGACGGCGCTCTACTGGTCGGTGTTCCTCCTCGCGATCGCCAACGGCACGGTGGAGGCCTTCATCAATCCCGTCGTGGCGACGATCTACCGGAAGGAGAAGGCGAAGTGGCTCAACATCCTTCACGCCGGCTGGCCCGCCGGTCTCGCCCTCGGCGCCCTCACCTCGACGCTGCTGGGTGACGTGCAGTGGGAGATCAAGTATGCAGTCTGCTTCGTCCCCGTCGTGATCTACGCGGTGATGATTCTTCCCCTCAAATTCCCGGTGAACGAGCGGGTCGAGGCGAACATCACCTACCGCGAAATGCTCGGCCAGGTCGGAGCGATCGGCTTCCTCCTCATCGGATGGCTGCTCATTCTCGGCATCTCCCAGATCGCCCAGAGCCTCCGGCCCGATCTCCTCATCCCCAGTTGGTTCGCCATCTGTGGAGCGGTCGCCATCGCGGTGGCGGCGGGCGTCTACACGAAGAGCCTCGGGCATTGGATGTTTCTCCTCGTCCTCATCACGATGGGACCCCTTGCCACGACTGAACTGGGAACCGACAGCTGGATGCCCGACCTTCTCGGGGCCGACTTCACCCCCGCCCAGGCCGGCTGGATCTTCATCTACGTCTCGACCATCATGACGATTCTCCGGTTCTACGCCGGGGCCTTCGTCCACCGGTTTTCCCCCATCGGGCTCCTCGTCGTCAGCGCCGTCGTCGCGATCATCGGGTTGCTCTTCCTCTCGAAATCGGCCGGACTCGTCATTCTCGTGGCCGCCACGGTCTACGCCTTCGGCAAGACCTTCCTGTGGTCGACAACCCTGGGTCTCGTCTCGGAACAGTTTCCCAAGGGCGGCGCTCTCACCCTGAACGGGGTTTCCGCGGTCGGCGTTCTCGGCATGGGCATCCTGGGCACCCCCATCCTCGGTGGTCTCCAGGATCAGGGCATCGACCGGGATCTGCGGGCGAATCATCCTGCCATCTACGAAAAGGTCGTCACCGAACCGCGCGAGGTGCCGTTTCTCGGCGAGACGCCCGGCATCAGCGAAGACGAGGTCATGAAGCTCTCCGACGAAGAACAGGAAGTCGTTCGCCAGGTGCGCTACCCCCACAAGAAGAACGCCTTCCTGCAAGTCGCGGTGCTGCCTGCATTCATGCTGGTCTGCTACCTGATCCTCTTCTTCTTCTTCCGTGCGCAAGGCGGTTACAAGCCTGTCGAGATCGGGGGCGAGGACGAAGGTCCGAGCTTCTGAGATCGCGTACCGTGAGTGACGACTCTCGTGCCCGGGAGGGCCGGGCGAGAGGTAGCCCGGCCGGGTGCGAGGCGCAGGAAAAAACCCCCGAAAACCTGCGTGATCTCGTCCGGCCGGGCTACCGTATCGGTTTCAACCCTTTGGTTTATCCACTGGCTTTACAGTCTGCGGATACCGAGGAAGAGAGCACCCTGTGTGCCAAGCCTGTGTGGAAAGGATCCCGAACGCGCAGTTTTTTGTTATGCCAGAGATCGTGATTCGTCCCCTGCGCCCCGACGAAGTACCGGAGTTGCTCGCGATGGTCAGGGAGTTGGCCGAATTCGAGGACCTGGCCGGCCAAGTCGTCGCGACCGAAGCGGGATACCGGGAGGCCCTGTTCGGGGAACGACCATCGGCGGAAGCTCTCCTCGCGCTCGACGGCGACACACCGGTGGGCTACGCGGTCTATTTCACCACTTTCTCGACATTTCGAGGAACGGCGGGCATCTGGCTGGAAGACCTCTACGTTCGACCGAGTCGGCGACGGCGCGGGATCGGAACCCGTCTCCTGCAGGCGGTGCGCCGGGCCGCCGAGGAGCGGAACGCGGGCCGCTACGAATGGTGCGTCCTGGACTGGAACGAGAATGCGATCGCTCTCTATAAGAAGATGGGCGGAAAGGTTCTCGACGAATGGCGCATCGTTCGTATCGATCTGTGATCCGGCGGGTGCGAAAAATTCCAGGGTCGTCTCCGACTTGAACCGGCACCGGCTTCCCGCAACTTGTCACCATGTCGATCGCCGGAAATCTCGATGTCGTGACCGAACACATCGCCTCTGCTGCCGCACGGTCCGGCCGCGCCACGGACGACATCACTCTCGTGGCCGTATCGAAGACCTGGCCGGTCCCGGTCCTGCGGGAGGCTGTCGGAGCCGGTCAGTCCGCGCTCGGCGAAAACAAGGTACAGGAACTCCTCGCGAAAGCGCCGCAGTTTTCGGGAGAGGTCCAGTGGCACATCATCGGACACCTCCAATCGAACAAGGTGCGCAAGATCCTGCCGCTCTGTTCACTCATCCACACCATCGACTCGCTCAAACTGGCCCGTCAGGTGGACCGCATCGCGGACGAACTCGGGCTGTCGCCGCGGGTGCTGGTTCAGGTCAACGTGGCGGAAGACGAGGCGAAGTTCGGTTTCTCGACAGGCGAGGCGCGCGAGGCTTTCGCCGAGATCGCCGCTCTCCCCCATCTCCGCGTCGAGGGACTCATGACGATTCCGAACTACGATCCCGATCCCGGGGCGATGCGTGAACCCTTTGCCCGCTTGCGGGATCTTCGCGACGACCTTGCCACCGCGACCGGTCTCGCCCTTCCCCACCTCTCCATGGGCATGAGCCACGACTACGAGATCGCGATCGAGGAAGGCGCCACGATCGTGCGGGTCGGGTCGGCGATCTTCGGCAAACGAGACTCGCCGGCCTAGTCCTTCTTCTCCGGCGCGAATTGGGGATTGCGCAGCGCCATAAAATTGTTCACCGTCGCCACGTCGTTCGAAAGCACGCAACCCTGTACACCGACCGAATTCATGTCTGCTTCATCCTCGCGATCCGTCATGCCCCTGCTCAGTGTGATGATGTTCCTGCAGTTCTTCACCTGGGGGGCGTGGTTTGCCACTCTCGGTCAGGCGCTGGGAGCGAACGATCTCGTCGACGTGATTGGCCAGGCCTATGAGTCGGCGCCGTGGGGAGCCATCATCGCCCCCCTCTTTCTCGGCGTGATCGCCGACCGCTTCTTTCCCTCTCAGATCGTCTTCGCGATTCTCTTCCTGATCGGGGCCGTCTTCCTTTTCCTCGCCGGTCGTGCCGCCGAATCGGGCCAGGCGGGCCTGGTCGGTGCCTTCTGCATCGGGCACATGCTCTGCTACATGCCGACCCTCGGCCTGGGAAACACGATCGCTTTCGCCCATATCGACCGCGTCCAGTTTCCCAAGGTCCGAGTCTGGGGAACGATCGGGTGGATTATCGCCGGATTGACGATCGGGTTTCTCGGATGGTCGTCCAGTCTCAAGATCTTCCAGCTCGGGGCGGGCAGCGCCCTTCTTCTCGGAGTCTTCGCCTTTTTTCTGCCCCACACGCCACCACCGGCGAAGGGTGAGAAGATCGATATCAAGGCCCTCCTCATGGTCGATGCGTGGAAGTTGCTCGCCAAGCCGGGCTTTCTCGTCTTCATCATCTGTTCGGGCCTGATCTGCGTTCCCCTGGCCTACTACTACGCTCTCACGTCGAACTTCCTCGCCACCTCCGGGTTCGAGGAGGCCGGTTCCACGATGACGCTCGGGCAGATGTCGGAGATCATCTTCATGCTCCTGATCCCCTTCTTCTTTCGCCGCCTTGGAGTGAAGTACATGATTCTCGTGGGGATGCTTGCCTGGGTCGCCCGGTATCTCCTCTTCGCCTTCGGGGCACCCGATCAGGTGGCGTGGATGCTCTTCATCGGAATCGCCCTGCACGGGATTTGCTACGATTTCTTCTTCGTGACGGGTTTCATGTATACCGACAAGGTAGCCTCCAAGTCGATCAGCGGTCAGGCGCAGAGCCTGCTCGTGTTCGTCACGCAGGGTCTGGGCATGCTCGTGGGATTCCGGGTGGCCGCAGCTAAATTCGGCGACACCGTGACAAGCTACGAGGAGTTGAACACGGCCATTCAGGCGGCGCGCCCCGAACAGGATCTCTCGTTCGGCCAGAAACTCGCCAAGCTCTTCTCGGTCGACATGCCCGACTCGATCGATGCGGATCTTCTCACCGGCACCATGGCACAGTGGAAGGAGTTCTGGATGTTTCCCGCGATCATGGCCGCAGCGATCACGCTGTTGTTCTTCGTCACCTTCTGGGACAAGACCAAGGTCACCGAGGAGGACCTGGAGGATCTCTGATCCCCGAGGCCCGGACGCAATCCCCCCAATCCGATCGATTCCATGCGCTGGAAGGTCGCAGGCATCAATTTCGACCACTTCCACATGGGCGACCTGCTCCGGATGGTGGACGATCATCCCGACGCGGAGATCGCCGCGATCGCCGACGAGCACCCCGAGCGCATGGCGGAAGCGGCCCGCCAGTTCAGGATTCCCGGCGGGAAAGTCTACGCCGACGCGGAAACCTGTCTCGCCGAGACCGAACCCGACCTCGTGATTCTTTGTCCGGCTGCCGCCCACCATGCCGAGTGGGTCGAGAAGGTGGCGCCGTTTCGCGTGCCCGTCCTGGTCGAGAAGCCCTTTGCCGCGTCTCTTTCCGAGGCGGACAGGATGATCGCCGCCATGGAGGCGTCCGGGCAACCCCTCGCGATCAACTGGCCCCTCGCCTGGGTGGCATCGCACATTCGCACCCGGGAACTCATCGCGGAGGGCGCGATCGGTGAAGTGATCGAGGTGCACTTCTACGATGGCAACCGGGGACCACTCTGGCACGGCGCAGACAAGATCGAGCGGGAACCCTCCGTCGAGGAGAAGGCCGACAGCTGGTTCTACTCCCCAGAAGCCGGTGGTGGCAGCCTGCTCGACTACCTCGGCTACGGAACGACTCTCGGAACATGGTTCAACGGGGGGCAGAAACCGTCGGAGGTCACCGCGATGTGGCACCGTCCGGCGGGACTCGACGTCGACGAGCACAGCGTCACGATCGCCCGTTATCGGCACGGCCTGTCCACGTTCGAAACCCGGTGGGGCACCTTCTCCGACCCGTGGACGAACCAGCCCCAGCCCAAGTGCGGTTTCGTCATCCGCGGTTCCGAGGGAACAATCGCAAGCTACGATTACGAGCCCACGGTCAGACTGCAGACGCGAGAGCATCCCGGCGGCATCGAGGTCGATGCCCCGAAGCCATCCTTTCCACGGCACAACCCCGTCGCCTACGTTCTCGACCGCCTCGAAAGTGGTCAGCCGATCGAAGGTCCGCTCGGCATCGAGATTTCCCGGATCGGACAACAGATCGTCGACACCGCGCTCGCCAGCGCCCGCGAAGGACGCACCATCCCCTTGCTGGGCTAGCCGGGAAACGCCGCCCGATCGCGACGGAATTCACCCTCGGACGGCTCGAAGAGTGAGCAGGGCGACCTCGGGACGACAGAGGAATCGCACGGGAACGGCACTGGCACCGATACCGCGAGTGACGAAGAGATGCTGCTCCCGGTGACGATAGAGTCCGTGTGGAAACCACCGGCCATACGGGGGAAGGAGAATGGGGCCCACCCCTGGCGCGCAGACCTGTCCTCCATGGGTGTGACCGGAGAGCTGCAAGGCGATCCTGTCATCATTCCGGTTTCGGAAGGGATCCGGCTCATGCCAACCCAGGATGACAGGTCGATCCCGGGGAACACCCCGCAGCGTGCCCACGAGATCGGGATGGCCACCCCACGCGCTTTCCAACCCCGCGAGGACGAAGTCACCGCAATCCACCCGTTCATTGGACAGGACCCGGACCCCGGCATCGCCGATCGAACGATCCAGGGTCGGACTCATATTCCACTGGTCGTGATTTCCCCACACGGCGAAGACTCCCAACCGCGCCTCGAGCCGGCCGAGAAGGTCGGTAAGCGGTCTCGCCCCGTCGGCCCGGTGAGAGATGAAGTCGCCCGCCAGCACGACAAGGTCCACCTTCTCCCGGTTGATTCCGGCAACTGCGCGGGAGAGAAGACCGGCATCGCCAAAATCATCGAAGTGCAGATCGGCCATGAGGGCGATGCGAAGTCCGTCGAGAGCGGCATGCCGGGAGGGGAGAAAGACATCGACCCGGTTCCAATCGATCCACCGGCGTTCCACGAAGGTGGCGTATCCCGCAGTGGATGCCCCCGCCAGGGCCGAAGCTCCCACTATTCGAATCCAGTTTCTCCGAGAGAAAATCATGACACGACCTTCATTGATTGCTGTGAAAGGCGAATGAACGGCTCGCGAAAATTCGATGAAAGTCCCGGGGATGGCGCGCAACGGGCCTTGCGAGGCAGCACCCCTGTCCGCTATCTTGAAAGGGTCGGATGATCGCGTGAAATGATTGACCGGGGGATTCCCGGGCCACCGATGAAAATGTCCTACCAGAGCCTTCTTCGCACCGCGGAACTGGTCCAACCGAACAGTCTCTTCCACGTCAGGGGCGTGACGGATCGTCGCGTCGCCCTGACGATCGACGACGGTCCGTCCCATCGAACCGGCGAGATCCTCGATATCCTGCGCGATGCCGGTCATCACGCCACCTTCTTCATTCACACCGACCGGCTCGAGCCGACCCCCGAGGGAGTGCGTCTCATCGAGCGCATGCTCGAGGAGGGGCATGAAGTCGCGAACCACATGCCCGACACCCGCACCAGCGTGCGCCTCTCGGCGGGCGAATTCGCCTCCGAGTTTGCCCGGGCTCATCGTGCGCTGCGCGACATCGGCCAGCCTCCCCAGTTTTTTCGGGCCGCCGGAGGGTTCTTTCACGTCGCGCGGATGCTCCCCGCCCTGCGTGACCTCGGCTACTTCGAACGATTCATCATGGCGAGCTACCTCCCTTGGGACACACACCTTCCCTTTCCCACCGCCTACGCCCGGCACCTCATCGACGGCGCCTTTCCCGGTGCGATCTTCGTTCTCCACGACGGCGAGGACGGGACCCGAAACCGGGCCGAACGAACGCTTCGAACCCTGGAGAAGCTGGCGTGGGCTCTCCCCTCGCGTGGTTTTCGCATGGATACCCTCGGCAATTTGCTCGACGAATCAGCTCCATCGTGACCCTCCCCATGAGCGAAGCCCGGCGCTCGGGACAACTCCCCAAACTCGCCTTTCTCATCGCGCTCACGGTCGCGTTGGTGCTGTTCCCGGTCCCCCCCCGGGACGAACGGGCGACCCTCCCCATGCTCTTCACCGCCGTCGCGCTGAATTTCACCGTGGCGGGCTGGATCGTCACGATCAATCGCCTCGTTCCCTTCCCCCCCTGGCGAATCGTCTACGAGACGCGGCCATTCGAGAGGCGGATCTACGAATTTCTCGGCGTTAAGAGATTTCGGAGTTTCCTCGAACTCACCCACTATCGCCGGCTCTGGGGTCCCAGCGTGAAACGCGGCGGCGGCCGCATCAGTCTCGAGGAACTCGCCGACGACATGAGGGAGTCGGAGATCTCCCATTCGCTTGGTTTCTTCATCGTGGGCGCCCTCTCGTTTTACCTCGCGTCGGTGGGACGCGACTCGTACGGCCTCGTCCTCATGGCCTGCAATCTCTTCATCAACGGCTATCCTGTGATGCTGCAACGCTACAACCGGGACCGGATCGATGCCATCCTGACCCGGGCGCGGCGAATCGAGGCCTGAATTCTCGATCTGTATTTCGCATGCGTCGATCCCTTGACACGAAATCGCTTTCCCGGCCTTGTTCGTTTCGGTAGGAAACAGACGAATCTCTCGCTGGTATTTGTCGATGAAAGTAGATCCCATTCCGTGCACCGCTCCACGCGTTGCCCTCTTCCTTGTGCTGGCCCTCGCAACCGCTCTCCTGCATGGCATCCCCTCTCAGGGGAATGCCGCCGGCGGAACCATCATCATTCTCGATGGCTCGGGATCCATGTGGGGGGAAGTCCCCGGGGGAGTGAAGATCGACGTGGCACGCGAAACGATCACCGATCTCGTCGCCGACCTCGATCCCACCATGGAACTCGGCCTGATGGCCTACGGGCACCGCAAAAAGGGAGACTGTTCGGACATCGAACTCCTCGTGCCTCCCGGACCCGGGACCCGGGATCGAATCCTCGAGGCGGTGCGTTCCCTCATCCCCAAGGGAAAGACTCCGTTGTCCGATGCTGTGATCAGCGCAGCGGACCACCTCAGATACGAGGAGGAGAGAGCCACCGTGATCCTCGTGTCGGACGGGATCGAGACCTGCGGAAAGGACCCTTGTGCCGTCGGAGCGCAACTCGCCGCCCGGGGTATCGACTTCGTCTGTCACGTGATCGGCTTCGACCTCGATGACGAGGAGAAAAAGGATCTCGTCTGCCTCGCCGAAAAGACGGGCGGCCTCTACCTCGACGCGGCGGATGCCGAGCAACTCCGGGACTCACTCAACGAGGCCCTGCGCGCCGTGGTCGAACCCGTCACCTCGCTGGTGCTTTCCGCTCGCACGGCCGAAGGCGAGCCGCTCGACGGCGTTCACTTCTCCCTCTACCGGAGTGCAGGCACGGAAGACCCGGTCCATCGGGGAACGGGGGGTTCCTACCGGCGCGAGGTGGATCCCGGCCCCTGGGTCGTCGCCGCACGTTTCGGCGACAGAACCGCCCGGGTCGAGGTGGAGGCGATCGAAGGGGAAACCACT
>Ga0180429_10003513_pt1 | contig 12654 bp, 13 predicted proteins | sample SS_ome_FD_132428 | JGI IMG/M metagenome (GOLD analysis project Ga0180429, IMG submission 132428) | Hypersaline lake sediment archaeal communities from the Salton Sea, California, USA - SS_1_S_1 metaG | ecosystem: Environmental > Aquatic > Non-marine Saline and Alkaline > Hypersaline > Sediment ... | reverse complement strand
TGTCTCGGGCATCCTGACGAAGTCCGCTTTCCACAGCTTCCCCGAAGTGCGCGGCCGCAAGAGCCCGCGGCCACAACGGTGGCTCTCCGGCCGAGCGTTCGAGTGCGATCACCGGTGTGCTGCCGGAAGCCAACTCCGCGGCCAGCGCCCGCAGTCCTTGAACAAATCGACGTTGTGGATCAGATCGCCGTTCCCGCCAACCTCGGACCGACAGCCACGTTCGAAGATCGAAATCCTGAGTCCCGCCTGTACCGCCCAAGGCCCGCATCCTCACGGATCCAGCACTAGGGACCGCATGCCACACGGCTAGCGCCACGGCACCCGCGGCGAGAAACTCGATCAACACGCGCTGCGACTCGAAGACGTACGCCCGAGCAGCCCGGTCAAGGGTTCGGTCACCACGAATCCATTGCGTTCCACGAGCCCATGTATTCCCTCGACTAGACGGGCACCCCCCGGACCGCGCGCGATATGCACGACTGCGTCGACAGCGGATGCGAGCAATGCATGCACTGCCGAACGATCCACGCCCGCGGTCAATCCCAGAGCCTCGATGCGCGCTGGCAGATCCTGGGGCGAATTCGCGTGCACGGTGCCACACCCACCTTCGTGCCCGGTGTTCAACGCCATGAGCAAATCGATCACCTCCGGGCCTCGCACCTCCCCGACCACAACGCGATCGGGCCGCATCCGTAGGGACTGACGAACCAGATCACGCATCGTGACCTGACCGGCGCCTTCCACATTCGCTGGCCGGGATTGCAAACGCACTACATGCGGGTGGCGCGGTTGTAACTCTGCTGTGTCCTCGACCAGCACGATGCGCTCGTTGTGCGGAACGAGCGCGAGCAGCGCCCCGAGGGCAGTCGTCTTTCCCGTGCCCGTGCCACCAGTCACCAAGAAGGAAGCTCTTCTTGCGACCAGATCACGCAACACCGCTGCACTGACTTCGTCGACCGTTCCGCGCTCCTGGAGTTCGTCGAGCGAGAAACCGGTTCGCCTCGGGATCCGGAGCGAAACGCAGGTCCCATCGGTGGATATCGGCGGGATCACACAGTGCAGGCGTGCACCGTCAGGCAATCTGGCGTCCACGTACGGGCTGGCCTCATCGAGGCGTCGCCCCGCCCAACTCGCTAATCGCACCGCTATTCGTCGCACGTGATCCTCATCGTGAAACAGCATTCCCCTGCTTTCCAAGCCAGCACCACGATCAGCCCACACCTCACCCGAAGTGGTAACGAGGACATCTGTCACGTCCGGCTCGTTCATCAGGCCTTCGAGAGGTCCGGCACCCACCAATTCCCGGCGAACCTGACCGACCACCCCCATCAGCGCGGCCTCGTCTAGGACCACTCCCTCGCTTCGCAATGCCCGCACCACGTTGGCAGGAGACGCATCCCGACCCTCGCTTAGCAGTCGGGTGCGGACGCGATCGGCTACGCCGACCACGGAATCGGATGCCTCGGTCGCGATCGCGCTCATGCGGCACGCCTGCGTTCGCTGGCACCAAGGATTTCCTCGACTATCGCCAAGCAGGCTGTCGAGTAGGAACGCGGCAGTGCCGGGAGTTCGCCTTCGTCCGATCTCGAAGGCATCGACGGTACGAAAGGCAGCGTCGCTAAGAAATCCGCGCCCAGAGCGTGGGCGATGTCCTCTCCTGCGACCCCCTTGGGGGTGGTTGCCTGCACCAAGACCACCTGCGGGACGCGGGTGCATAACCATTCGTAGCGCCGGGCCGCTGCCGCTGCGGCGCGAACGTGATCGCCCACCACGAGCACCGCCCTCGGCGCGTGCTCGAACACAACGGGAAGCACGTTGTCGTTGGTTAAGGGGCAATCGACCACGACGAAGTCATGCGAGCGCCTCGCCGATGTCAAAACGGCATTCATCGTCTCGGCAGATAACCCGGATTCCTTGCTTCCTCGCGTACAGGACAAAACAGAGACATCGGCAACCTTGGGTAGTGCTGCGTCAAGATGGCCGGCAGGTAGGTGACCGCTCACGTGACGCAAGTCCGTCCACCTCGCGCCATTGGCTTCCTCGGCACCCATAAGCAGATCCATGCCGCCACCCCACGGATCTCCGTCTATAACCAGGGCGCGGGCACCACGCTGACTTGCGACCACCGCGAGATTCGCACTGAACGTCGAAGACCCCACTCCCCCGCTGCCTGCGAATACCGGGAGGACTACACCGTTGCGTACAGGCCCTTCAGCGCATTCACGGAAGGCATCCAGCAACCAGCGTTCACCTTCGGGCAGTTCCACCACGTGTTCAGCGCCGAGCTCGACCGCGAAGCGCCAGACATCCCGCTGAATGCCGGCATCGGTATTGCTCATGGAATCGCCCTGATGGACGACCACCACGCGCGCTCTGCGCCCGGGCACTTCGTCCACGATCGCATCCGATCCGACTATCACCAGCGGAGCACTGAACCAGTGCGCGAAGCCGGAGCCGATATCCGAGGCAACTTGCACCTCGAGTGCGGCGCTGGATGCGAGGCGGACTATCTCGTCGATCAATGGCAAGGACGAGGAGATGAGCAATGGACGGTTCTGGTCGGTCAGTTCTTCCATGACTGCACTCTGCGCTCGGACAGACGCTGCGTGGAAGCCTCAACTTCACAGCTGTGGATGACGGTTATTGCCCTGTGGACGGCCATGTCGAAGTTGCCGGAGGTTCACTTTCGACAGGTACCGTGATGCCATGCGCGGGGCGGCGTTCTTCGATCTGGATAAGACGATCCTGGCCAAATCCAGTTCGTTTGCCTTCGCTCGTCCCTTCTTCAAAGAAGGGCTCATCGGTCGCAGCGACGTTATCCGCAGTGCCTACGCGCAGTTCATGTTCCATGCCTCGGGTGCCGACCATGATCAGATGGAGGCAATGCGGCAGTACATGTCCGATCTGGTCACCGGATGGGAAGTCGAGCGGGTGCAACAAATCGTGGCCGAGACCCTCGACCAGATCGTCGATCCGATGGTCTACGCCGAAGCCGTCGAGTTAATCGAAATGCATCGCGAGGCCGGCCTGGACATCGTGATCATCTCTTCGTCTGGCACAGATGTCGTCGAGCCGATCGGGGAGCGCTTGGGAGCTGATCTCGCGATCGGCACCCAAGTAGCTATCGAAGAGGGTCGGTACACCGGCGAGATCCTTTTCTACGCATACGGAGAAGGCAAGGCGGAGGCGATGCGAACTCTGGCGGCCGAGCGCGGCTACGACCTCGCTGAATGCTTCGCATATTCCGATTCCCAAACGGATCTGCCAATGCTCGAGGCCGTCGGCTACCCGGTGGCCGTGAACCCCGATGCCGCGCTGCGCGCACTTGCAGCCGAACGTGACTGGCCGATCATCGACTTCGCCAAGCCCGTGGCAATGCGGCGAACCATCGAGCCCCGCCAAGCCGTCGCCGCTAGTGCCGGAGTCGCGCTAGGTGCCGTCGCCCTCGGCATTACCTGGTACGCCCGGCGCCGCAGCCTGCGCACCTAACCCGATCGCCGAACCGAACCAGCCGAAGTAGGCGGCCATGTCTCCTGTCGCATAGGCACGGATCGCTTTGACGTAAGCGGGCCTGCCTAATTGCAGCATGCCTGTCTCCGGGACCGAGAACAAGGACGGATCCACACCTCGTGCTGCGAGGACCAAACGAACAGCAGCGCGCCCGAGTAGTCCCGATCCCCAGGCGAACGGACGCGCACTGAGCAGCTCGGCATGAACGATGCCGGCAACGGCGAGCGCCGGAGCCTGTTGACCTTCGGCCACCAAGTCCGCCAGCAGCGCCATCCTGCCGGCCGCAGCGGGCGCGCTCGGCGCATCGATCGCCACCCGCAGTGGATCATCGGGAACCTCGACCTCGGTCCGCGGACGTCCGAGTTGGTCTTCACCTACATGTCCATGGGCGGCCACCGCATGCAACCGGGCGAGGACCTGCAGCGGAGCTTTCCCCCAGGTTTCGACGAGGGCCGGGACCTCGGCCGTGATGGCCTGGGCGGATCCGAGCACCCGGCCCATGGGCGAGTCTTCGACAACCACCACGTCAGCACCATCGATGACCGCGGAATCCCGTGACCCACGTTGCCTCGAGCCACTCGTGAATTCCACGGCCTCCGCGCGTACGTCACGCCGCCACAGCAATGCATCGATCTGCCCACGCGCTTGATCCAAGTCCTCTCGGATGCCCTCGATGGCCATCAACCGATCCACTGCCTGGGCTAGCGCGTCCGTCACGGCCTGCACGCTAGTGGGCAATCCCGGTCACTTCCATCGACGAATCCGTCGCGTCAGGAGCGTTGATTTGGTTAGGTGGAACCACTCGAGGAAAGGACCGCCGTGAGCAACGAGGCTCTGGAGAACCTGCTACACGAGGATCGGGTGTTCCCGCCCTCCGCCGAATTCGCTGCAACCGCCAACGCCACCGGCGCCATGTATGACGAAGCGGCCACGGACAGACTCGGGTTCTGGGCCGAGCAGGCGCGCTACCTGACCTGGGCGACTGACTTCGATCAGGTTCTCGACTGGTCAGATGCCCCCTTCGCGAAATGGTTTGTCGGCGGAACCTTGAACGTTGCCTACAACTGTGTCGACCGGCACGTGGAAAACGGCTTCGGAAACCAAGTCGCGATCCGCTTCGAAGGCGAACCCGGTGATCGACGAGATATCACTTACGCAGAATTGCGGGACGACGTCTCACGTGCGGCCAACGCCCTGATCGAACTGGGCGTTGCCGCCGGAGATCGGGTGGCCATCTACATGCCGATGATCCCCGAGGCGATTGTTGCCATGCTGGCCTGCGCTCGGATCGGAGCTGCGCATTCGGTCGTGTTCGCCGGGTTCAGTTCCGAGGCCCTACGCAGTCGCATCGAAGATGCGCAAGCTGTTCTGGTCATCACTGCGGACGGCCAGAACCGTCGTGGGTCGGCCATGCCGCTCAAGCCCGCCGTCGACGAAGCAGTAGCCGAATCACCTAGCGTGAAGAACGTATTGGTCGTCAAGCGCACCGGCACCGATGTCGACTGGAACGACGGCCTCGACGTGTGGTGGCACGACATCGTCGAACGACAGTCAGCCGACCACACCCCCGAGGCCTTCGATGCTGAGCACCCGCTCTTCATCCTCTACACGTCGGGAACCACCGGAAAGCCGAAGGGGATCTTGCACACCAGCGGTGGCTACCTGACGCAGGCGTCCTTCACCCATCGGAACGTCTTCGATCTCAAGCCCGCTGAGGACGTTTACTGGTGCACCGCCGATATCGGCTGGGTGACCGGACACTCGTACATCGTCTACGGACCGTTGGCCAATCGTGCGACCCAAGTGGTCTACGAAGGAACGCCGGACACCCCTAACAAGGACCGCTGGTGGGACATCGTCGAACGCCACGGAGTAACTCTCTTCTACACAGCACCAACTGCCATCCGTACCTTCATGAAATGGGGCGACGAGCTACCGAAGTCACACGACCTGAGTTCGTTGCGACTTCTCGGATCGGTCGGAGAACCGATCAATCCCGAAGCGTGGATGTGGTACCGCGATGTGATCGGCGGAGGTGACTGTCCGATCGTCGACACCTGGTGGCAGACCGAGACCGGTGCCATCATGATCAGCCCGTTACCCGGCGTAACCGCCTGCAAACCGGGTTCGGCAATGGGTGCATTGCCCGGCATTGGAATGGCGGTCGTGGATGACAAGGCCACACCGGTGGGCAACGGCGGCGGGGGCTATCTCGTGCTGACTGAGCCCTGGCCGTCCATGCTCCGCGGCATCTGGGGGGATCCGGAACGCTTCAAGGAGACCTACTGGTCACGTTTTCCTGGGATGTACTTCGCCGGGGACGGCGCCAAGCTCGATGACGACGGCGCCATCTGGCTGCTGGGGCGCGTTGACGATGTCATGAACGTCTCCGGACACCGGATCTCCACCACAGAAGTGGAGTCCGCGCTGGTGTCACACGAGGCGGTGGCCGAAGCTGCCGTAGTCGGGGCCGCCGATGAGACCACCGGACAGGGGATCGTCGCCTTCGTGATTCTCCGTGGAGGTGTTCCCGAGGAGACGGCAAAGGGTGAACAGCTCGTCAAGGATCTACGTGATCACGTGGCGAAGGAGATCGGCCCGATTGCCAAGCCTCGCCAGATCATGGTGGTTCCTGAACTGCCCAAGACCCGTTCGGGAAAGATCATGCGTCGGCTCCTGCGCGATGTAGCCGAGCACCGTGACATGGGCGACGTCACCACGTTGGCCGATCCCACCGTCATGAACTTGATCGCGACAGGTTTGGACTCCGGCGGCGATGACGACTAACCCCTGCCGCTAGCCTGATGCGTACTGTCAGCAACCTGACTCGGAGGCGAGATGGCTGACCAACAGAGCCTGGGGACCTTGGTATCCAAGGTCGTACGGGATGCGAAGGCACTGCTGAACGCTCAGGTTGCGCTCACGCGAACCGAGGCGCAAAAGACCGGTCAGCAGGTGGCGGTCGTCTCCGTCTTCGGCATCCTCGCACTGGCGGCTGTGTCCATCGCTGGACTGTTCGGGTTGATCGCCTTGGCTTTCGGCTTCGTCGCTCTTGGACTACCCGAGTGGGCCGGGTTCTTGATCGTGGCCGGCATCTTGATCCTGGCAGCGGTGATCGCTGGCATCGTCGCCAAGGTTCGATCGGGCAAGATCACGGGACTGCACGTCGCACAAGCCGAGTGGCAAGCCACATCGCAGGCGGTATCCGAGGCGGTCGGTCGCCCGGCGATCGGCGACTGACCGAAGCTTGTCCCGCAGTAGCGAGCGCCCGCGCGACCGTCTGGGTCGCCCGTTGGATCACGGGGATTCCCGCGCCTTCCCGACTGTCCCTGATCGTTCGGATCTCGCCGGGCCGCAAGCGTGGGTTGAAGGCATCGAATACGTGGCTCAGGGTCTTCCTTTCCACGCCCACGAGGTGTTCGAGCAGCGATGGAAGTGCTGCCCGGAGACCGAGCGCGATTGCTGGCAAGCTCTGGCGCAGTGGGGCGCGGCAATCACGCAACGCGAACGGGGAAACAGCGTTGGGCAACAGCGCCTGGCCGAGCGGGCCCGCGAGAGATTGATTCGGGCACAACGTGAGTCGGCAATTCCCGACTATGTGGACGCGCAGCGAGTTCTTGACGAACTAGCGCAACTCACATGAGCCGTTGGGTACCGCCGATCTCGCTTCTCCAGCCGCATCGAGTGCCGATCGGATCTCGGCACTCGTCAGCGCGTAGGAAATGTCTTCATCCGTCATACCCGTCGCGAAGACCATTCCGTGCACTTCTCCAAATTCATCGGTAAACGGGCCCCCTGAGTTGCCTTGCTCAACCCGTCCGCGCAACACGTAGACATCGCGCTCGACTCCGGGTTCGCCGTAGATGCTTTCTCCGCGCGCGAGGACCTGTGTGCGAACCCGCACTGGCAAAGCACTGAAACGTTCACCCCTCGGGAAGCCCGCTACCACCGCGGAATCCCCTGCGGACAGCGTCGATCGAGCTAGGCGAACCGGACGAGCTTCTAGTCCCGACGCGCGGACGAGCGCAATATCGGTCTGTGGATCGAAGTACACGACCTCGGCTCGCTTGGAAATCTGTCCGGGACGTACGCGCACGGTGAGGTCTTCAACGCCGGCCACCACATGCGCATTGGTCACCACCAGATCGGGTTCGAGCGCGAAGCCCGATCCGGAGACGAGAACATCGCATCCCGGCGCGACACCGCTGAGCCGAACGCTCGAGTTGCGGATCACCTCCACCGCCCCACGAGCCGCCGCGGCAACCGGGGGCTCGACTTCCTCCCCAGGGACAGGTGCCAAGCCGGCGAACACCCTGGGTACCGCCGTTGTTCCCACGAGATCACGCAATTCGGTAAAGGCAGAGCGGGCGGCATTCGGTAGGGCCCGATCCATCGTCGTCAGGACAGTTGATCCGCTCACCTGGCGGGTCATCTCACTGCGGGGCAGGTAGGTCACGACACTGGCGATGACCCACGCCACGAGTGCGAGGGCCGCCACATTGAGCAGGGCTCCCGCTGAGCTGTCCACGAATCGAACCGGGCGCCATGTGATCGAATCGCGGAGCCTGCGTCCGAGCATGGACAAGAGCGTTTGTCCGATCAGCGCACTGATCAAGATTCCGACGGCTAACGCGACGATCCGCAACGTCTGCGCATCGATGAATCGCTCGACGAGAGCGGGTAGCCACAACACCGCCAGCAATCCACCGCCCAAGAACCCGAGGAAGGACAATGCGCCGGCCAGGAAACCCTGACGCCAGCCAACGAGAGCGAAAACGATGATCGCCCCGATCATTAGCCAATCGACGAGGTTCACAACTCGACCGGCATCTCGCGGGTGCTGTCCCATGGAAGGGTCCAGCCGGAACGCTCGAAAAGACCGGAGAGGACTCCAGCGGTGAAGCCCCAGATGAGCATGTCGTGGACTACGAAGCCCGGACCTCGATAGCCGGAAGGGTGGGCAACCGTATAGCGGTTTTCCGGATCCAACAGATCGGTTACGGCAACACGCTCGACCCTGGAAACCTCCGCACGGTCTTGGACCGCGATCTCGTTCGGCTGGCGCCACCACCCCAGCACCGGCGAGACGACGTAATCGCTGACCGGGAGCCAAAGATCCGGCAGCACACCGAAGACCTCAACTCCTTGCGGCTGCACGCCGGTCTCTTCGTGTGCTTCGCGCAGCGCTGTAGCAATGACGTCCTCGTCGGTGTCCTCGAATGCCCCACCGGGGAAGGCAGGCTGTCCGGAGTGGGCCACAGAGCCGCGTGCCCGCTCGATGATGAGTATGTCCGGTCCATCACCGAAAAGGACAAGGACTGCCGCCGACCGACCGATGCCATCACGCGGCAGGAAGTTGGTCAGATCCTCGGTCTTCGCATCTCGCGTAGCTCTCGCTACCGGTTGCAGCCACTCGGGTAATCGCGAGAGGACTGTCTCGTCGACGAAGCCGGTACGTCGCCAACTCATCGTTCGATGCCTAGGTACTCGCGAAGTAGAGCGTTGAAGTACTCAGTGCCCGGCAGGGCGCCATCGTGACGACCGACGATCACCCCGCGTTCATCGACGAAGAACGTGACGGGCGGGCCGGAGATCGCCATCGCCCCGCGGATCGTGCCAGCTTGATCGACAACGGAGGGAAAATCGGCTTCGAAGTCCGCCATCATCTGCAACGCAGAAGAGTCACGGTCCTGGATATCGACCCCGAGAAACTGCACGTCACCACGCAGCTCGGAGGCAGCTGCGGCCAAAATCGGCATCTCGGCGATACACGGTGGGCACCATGACGCCCAGACGTTGACCACGAGGGGCTTGCCACGCAACTTCGACAGATCCACGTCCGGTCCGTAGCCGAGGCAGCGGAATGTGAGGGCCGGTAGCCCGGGAATCGCCGCATCGGCATCGGGATCGCTCGGAGGACAGGGGTCGAGGCCTACTTCGTCGATCAGTGGCAGCAGAGCCGGATCCTTCTCGGTCGTCTCCTGAGTCGAGGGGACCGGCTCCGACGTCTGCTGAGCCTGTGCATCCGATGGACCCGCTTCATTCGCACACGCCGCGCCAAGGACCGCCGTGATCGCAAGTAGGGCTGCCAAGAGCAGTGGGCGTTGCACTCTCATGCCCGACCCTCACTGCGCACCAACCTGGCCGCCTCCTGCCGATCGGTGGGGCCTTCACCGAACGACGGACACCAACGCGCGATCGAACAAGCCCCGCACGCCGGCTTTCGCGAGTGACACACGCGCCGGCCGTGCCACACGACGTAGTGCGAAAGCATCGTGTAGTCCTTCTCCGGGAACAGCAAGGCCACATCTGCCTCGACTTTGTCGGGGTTCTTGTGCTCAGTCCAGCCGAAGCGGCGGGCTAGACGACCGAAGTGGGTATCCACGGTGATGCCCGGAATGCCGAAGGCATTACCGAGGACGACATTCGCGGTCTTACGACCCACTCCTGGAAGGGTCACGAGTTCTTCGATTTCGGCAGGAACCTCACCACCGTAGTCATCGCACAGGCGCTGGGCGATTCCTTGGATCGTTTGAGCCTTCTGCCGGAAGAAGCCGGTGGGTGTGATGAAGGATTCCAATTCCTGGCGATCAGCACCGGCGTAATCCGCTGCCGAGGGGAAGGCAGCAAAGAGGGCGGGGGTCACCTTGTTCACTCGCTGGTCGGTGCATTGGGCGCTCAATACCGTGGCGACCAGAAGTTCCAAAGGCGTGGTGAAGTCGAGTTCGCAGTGGGCATCGGGATAGGTCTTCGCCAACGCTCGGAAGATCGCTCGCGCCTGTTCACGAGATCCAGGCCGCATGGCAGTCGACTTATTCCCCACACCCGCAAGGGTAAGCGCCCGCCGAGACCCCGGTGAACGCGCGACCCACCCGCTCGAAGCACCGACTGTTTCCCCACTGCATGGACCCTGTCCTATCGGCGGTAACACACCTACGACAGAATGCCGGTACCAGAGGACTGAGGTTCTTGAACGAGAAGGGCAGGTTCGTGGACGACGTTCTGGCCAGCACACCGCTGTTCTCCGCGCTTGATCCGCAGGGTGCAGCCGCATTACGGTCGTCCCTACAAGAATTTCGCGTGGTCAAGGGCCAAGAACTCTTCCACGAAGGCGAACCTGGGGATCACCTCTACTTGATCCTCGAAGGCAAGGTCAAACTCGGCCACGGCTCGCCGGACGGCCGCGAATCCTTGATGGCGGTGCTCGGCCCAGGTGAAATGTTCGGAGAGCTCAGCCTGTTCGATCCCGGACTTCGCACCTCCACCGCAACAGCACTAACCGACGCGATCGTTCTTGGCCTAGGCAACGAGCAACTGATGCCACTGTTGGAAGGGCGGCCTGAAGTCGCTGCCGCACTCCTGCAAGCACTCGCTCGTCGGCTTCGGCGCACGAACGAAGCTATGGCCGATTTGGTGTTCTCCGATGTACCTGGGCGCGTGGCAAAGGCCTTGATGGAACTCGGTGAGAAGTTCGGAACGCTCACTCCCGAAGGTTTGCTTGTCACACACGACATGACCCAAGAGGAATTGGCTCAACTCGTCGGCGCATCCCGCGAAACGGTCAACAAGGCGCTCGCGGAGTTCGGACACCGCGGCTGGATCAAACTGGAATCCCGTCAGGTGTTGATCATCGATGTCGAGCGACTGGGCAAGCGAGCTCGTTAGTCAAGGCGCTGGCGCACCTATTCGTCTCCTTGGCTCGCAAGGAACTCCAACTGCGCTCGTACCGTCGCTTCGGCGGCCGGCCACACCTCGCGCGGCACATCCGCATAGACAACTTCGACCACGTCGCGCGCGTTGACTGCCCCTCCCTCGACGGCAAATCGAACCTGAGACAGCCGCTCGTATCGGTGGGCGATGTAGTACTCGACCACCCGCTGCGGATCACTGATCACCGGGCCGTGTCCCGGCAGCAGCAAACTCACATCCGTTTCAGCACAGATTCGACTCAACTCATTCAAACTCGCGAAGTACTCAGCCAAGCGACCGTCGGGATGCGCAACCAGCGACGTTCCTCGACCCAGCACAGTGTCGCCGGTTAGCACGGCTCCATCGACGACCAGGCAAACGCTGTCTGAAGAGTGACCGGGAGTCCCGAGTACCGACATCGCTAAGCCTTCTATGTCGATCACCTCTCCGGATGCCAGCGATTGCGGATCGCGGCTACCAGGGCCGGGGGTGGCATGGCGCGGATCCCATGCCCGTACGTCCACCCCGTGGCGCTTGGCGAACTCCGGGGCTCCAGCGGAGTGGTCTACGTGACCGTGCGTCAAGACGACTCCCGCCACGCGGTGTCCACGTTCCTCAATGCGTTGCTCGATCGCCTCGCGATGCCCACCCGCGAGCGGCCCAGGATCGACAACCACGCACGCCGATTCGCGGTGTCCGACTATCCAGGTGTTGGTGCCGTCCAGCGTCCACGCCGATGCATTGGGGGCCAGCACGCACTCGGTCACGGGTGTGACTTCCCCCCCGGTCCACGGCTCATCACCACCGATGAGGATCCGACCGCTCACAGCAACTCGGCTCCGTCGGTCTCGGCTCGAGCCGGACCTTCGATGCCCGAGGCCAGGACCTCACCGCTTGACGCATCAATCACATCCCACGCGCCGTCTCCACGTAACCGGGGCAACTTGGCGCGGACCTCGCAGCTATCTTCAAAGACCCCGCCAACAAGGCCTTCGAGTACAGCCGAAGTCGGACGCAGCATCGGCAACTCGCCGCGGCCGTGTAATCGCAGGGCCTCGCGGGGTTCTAGCCAGACCATCGCATCCGCCTCGCTCGTACTGAGTTCACCACATTCATCGGTCTCAGCCAAATAGAAGAAGACGTCGTAGCGACGCTCTTCGATTTCGGGCGTTACCCACCTATCGATCAATGTGCAAGTGGTCACGTGAATCGCTACTTCCTCGAGTGTTTCACGCACTGCGCACGCCAGTAGCGGGTCAGGATGTTGGTGATCAACTGCATCAAGTCCGCCTCCGGGAAACACATGCATACCCGGGGCGAAGGCCATCGAGAGTGCTCGCCGCATCAACAAGACTTCGCCATTTCGAATCAGCACCATCGTTGCCGCCGGCCGCGGCTCGGGTGGGACCCAACGGCCGTCTCCGGCTAGCAGCGAGGACTGCCGGGTGCGACGAT
>Ga0180429_10003512_pt1 | contig 12654 bp, 7 predicted proteins | sample SS_ome_FD_132428 | JGI IMG/M metagenome (GOLD analysis project Ga0180429, IMG submission 132428) | Hypersaline lake sediment archaeal communities from the Salton Sea, California, USA - SS_1_S_1 metaG | ecosystem: Environmental > Aquatic > Non-marine Saline and Alkaline > Hypersaline > Sediment ... | reverse complement strand
GCGTTTATGCTTGCCAAAAGTCTTGATCATGCGCGTCCCCTTGCGCGCCAGTTCGGCCACGATCCGGTCGGCGTCTTCCATCGTGTCGACGGCGACGGTGAAATCGGGAAGCGCCTCGTTCTGGCTCTCCCAGGTCAAGGGGCTCGCCTCGAGCATCGGTCCCGTGAAGAAGATTTCCGGCCCCCGAAGCGCGCCGCGCGCGATCTCCGTGCTCATCGTGCTGAGCACATCAACCGGACCGCCCACATCGCGTACCGCCAGAATGCCCGCATCGACGAGATCTCCCAGCAGTTCGGCTTTTTCCTCATCGCTCATCGTGGCAAGGTGGGCCACATGGGTGTGGCAGTCGAAAAGGCCCGGAAGCGCAAACCGTCCGCCGCAATCGATGATCTGTGTTGCGCCGGGCGCGCCGTCAATCGGCCCCATCGCCCTGATCCGGCCGCCGTCGATAAAAATGTCCTGCAACTCGGACATCGTCCCCGTCTGCACGTCGAAGACGTGGAGGTTTCGGAGGAGCAGCCGGCCGGCAGCCCCCTCGGCGCCGTTTTTCTCATCGGACGCCTGGGCGGCGGCGCCTCCGAAAACCAATCCACTGAGAAAGACGATCAACAGGAGCCAAAGAGAGCGTTTCATGACCTGTCCTCTGTTTACGGTTTGCCGAAAGATCCTCGGTGCCGCATTTCATTCTGGAGACTGGACGGACGCAAAGCAAGCGCGCGCTGATTTGCCATCGAGCCCGGGCCGATTTGCTTCAAGGTTCCGCTCAGCGCCCCGCACGGCGGCCCATTCACAGCGGCCGTTTTCTTCGTTATGATAAAAACAACTGCAGCCACCCGACTCCTGCGCCGGAAAGGGAAGGCCATGAACATCCCAACCATCGAGACAGCGCGTCTCCGCTTGCGCGGCTTCAGTCCCCTCGATCGCCAACCGCTTCAGGCGATCCTCGGAGACCGCGACGTGATCCGCTACCTGCCGACCACCGAACCGTGGCCCAAGCAGAAGGTGCGCGGCGCGCTCGACAGGCACTGGGCGCACTGGACGAAGCGCGGCTTCGGGTGGTGGGCGGTGGAGACGATCGCGGCACGCGAACTCCTCGGATGGTGCGGGCTCGGATATCTCGACGACACGGCCGAGGTGGAGATCAAGTACCTCCTCAAGAAGTCCCACTGGGGCAAGGGGATTGCCACCGAGGCGGCCACGCCGTGCATCGAGCATGCTTTCAAGACGCTCGCCCTCGATCGCATCATCGGCCTCGTCCATCCCGATAACAGACCCTCAGCGCGTGTCCTCGAGAAGCTCGGCCTCGTCCTTGCCAACGAGGCGCACTACTTCGGGATCGACGTCGTGCGGTACACGATCGACAGGGAAGGGTACGAGGAATTCTTACGGCGCACACCGCCTCGCGAGCACTGAGCTCATCGCACCGACGCGGACACCGACAGGCCGACATCGTCTTCGGCCGTGGTCCGGATGGAGACAAAGAGCGCCCGTCCTCGCAGTGCGTCGATCCGCTCGGCACCGATCTCGATCGCGCTCGAAGTGGTCGACTCGAACCAATCTGAATCGGTCTCGAGGTTTTCGCCGTCGAGCGTGTATCGCACCGGTTTTTCAGCGCGCAGATCGATCCGGAACGCGACCGCTTCTCGCGGCTCATCGTCGTCGGCTTCCATTGAAAGCGAGATCGACAGCGCTGTGCACTCGTCGGGCACGTCGATGCGCATCTGCAGCGGCGCGGGCAGCCCGCCTTGCCGGGATTCCACATTTCCAAAAGAGTCGGCAATCCCCGGAAGCCAGAGACGGCGCCTTTCGCCGATCGCCAAGGGCACGACGTCGCAGTCGGACATCAATCCTCGCGCGGCGAAAAGGCGCCGCGCTTGGTCCACACTGTCTCCAACGATCGCTCTTTGCAAGTGGGCCAAGATGCGATTTGCAACGAACCCGAAGGTGGGGCATCGTTCCCCCGAACGGCGCCCCTCCTGCACGAGGCGGGGCATCTCGACGAGCGCATCGTAGAGCGCCTGATCGAGCGCGTCCGCCCCGACGACGGCGCGCACCTCCCAGAGCGCGCCCGACAGAGCTTGCCCATCGCGGTGCGATTGCCCCGTCCTGTCCCGCGGAAAACGGGCGTCGTTGGCCAGCGTGCTCAGAAAGGGAAGGCCCAGCGCGGCGGCCGTGTACTCGCCCACGTCGGGATCGCCGCTCAAGGAGCAGGAAAAGTAGTCGGCAACCGCTTCGGCCACCGCCATGGGAATGGTGTTGAAACCGAGAGCATCGATGGCGTTCTCCACCTCGGCCGTGCTGCCTGGAACGATCTGGCTGTGCACCACGTGGAAGAGCTCGTGGCCGAGCACGTCGGGATCGAAGGCGAGGTTGCGCTCACCCCACTGGCCGACCACCATTCCCGGCCGGCCGCGCACCAGGGTCGATCCCGCCAGAAAATCGCCCTCTCCCTCGGGGCGATAGTTGACGGCAATGTTCAACGCCTCGCCGAAATCCCCGAATCCCAGTGTGCGAAAATAGGCGAGATAGCGATTGAGATGATAAAAGGCGCTCACCTCGGCGGCCGCGTCGGCATGGCCCCACGTGGGGCGGATCAGAAAGTTTCCGTCGGCGTCGCTTTTTGCCAGGTGGCGGCCTCGGTCCCACTCAAGACTGTCCCGTTGATCGGCGCCGGCCGGCTCCGCGGCGCTGTAGACAACAAGACTTTCGCCTACAAGAAAATGCGTACCTGGCACCAACCCCTCGATCGGCACCTGTTCGAGCGCGCTCCTGTCGGGTGTGGCGCGGTAAGCCAACCCCCAATGCCCGTCCGACTGGCATGCCGCGCAGAGCGCGAGACATGCCACGATTATCAGAATCAAACTCAGTCTTCTGCGTCGAAGATCCATTCCGGCACTGTCTCCGATCTGCCGATTGCAATCAGCAGTACCGCGGCTATTCTCAGTGTGCGGGGCCATGATATCATTGTCCCGCGCAGGGCTGAACCAAATCAACGAAAGGTGCCGGTCGCGCGATCGCGCCCGCCGTCAGTTCAGGAAGGAATCGACACAATGGGGAAACCTTTGTTCGCCACTCTCGTCATCGTTCTCACAGTTGTACTTACAGCCGTTCCAATGGCCGCAGTCGTTCCCACGGTCGCAACCGTTCCCACGGTCGCAACCGTTCCCACGGTCGCAACGCTCTTCGGCCAGATCGACCAGTGCCGCCGGCCGGTGGCCACCTACTCGATCGTGGCGCGCGATCCGGTCACCGGCGACATGGGTGTGGCCGTCCAGTCGCACTGGTTTTCGGTGGGGCCGATCGTGCCCTGGGCCGAGGCCGGCGTGGGCGCCGTGGCGACTCAGTCCTTTGTCGAACCGTCTTACGGCCCGCTCGGTCTCGAGCTGATGCGGAGCGGCCGCAGCGCGTCCGAAGCGCTCAAGGCGCTCATGTCGACCGATGAGGGCGAGGCGGTGCGCCAGGTGGCGATGGTCGACGCCGACGGAAACGTGGCCGTCCACACGGGCAGCCGCGCGATCGCCGCCGCCGGCCACCACGTGGGAGACATGTTTTCCACCCAGGCCAACCTCATGGAGAAGCCGACCGTGTGGACGGCGATGGCCCATGCTTACGCCCACACCAAGGGCGATCTCGCCGAACGCCTCCTCGCCGCACTCGAGGCGGCCGAAACCGAGGGGGGAGACATCCGCGGCCGCCAGTCGGCGGCGATCGTGATCGTCTCGGCCGAGAGCACGGGCCGCCCCTGGGAAGACCGCCTCTTCGACCTGCGCGTCGAGGACCATCCCGATCCGGTCGCCGAGCTCCGCCGCCTCGTGCGTCTTCAGCGCGCCTACCGCCTTCTCAACGAAGGGGACGGCTGGTTTTCGGCCGGCGATATCGACAAGGCTCTCGAATCGTACACCCAGGCGACCGAGCTCGTGCCCGATGGGGCGACCAATGGCGAGGCGCCCTTCTGGGTCGGTATCTCCCTCGCCTCGGCCGGCCGCGAAAGGAAAGCGATCGCCTTTCTCGCCCGCGCCTTCGCGCAGGACAAGCGTTGGGCGGACCTCGTGCCGCGCCTCTTGCCCGCAGGGCTTCTGCCCGAAGACGAGGATCTCATCGAGAGACTGCTCGAGGGGATGAGAAAGGAAGGCTGATTTACAGCCGGACCAGCTCGTAGTCGCACCGCCCCAACCCGATCGTCTCGCCATGCCGTAGCTGCGCTTTCGGATCGATCTCGGGATAAGCCATGTCGGAAAGACTCCGGCCCGCGGCCTCTTCGATGAGATCGAGGCTCGCCGCGTCGATCGCCACGGGATCATCGCTCGCAATGATGCCGATGTCGGCCATGCACGGCGTCTGCTCCTTGTTGAAACAGTCGCAGTCCTTGGTGATCGCCATGAGGTAGTTGAGGTAGACCACCTTGCGCTTCTTCTTGATCACCGCGCCGAGGGCGTGCTCGGCCATGAGCTCCTGCAGTTCGTAGTCGCTCCTGTTCCAGTCGAACTTGATCGCGTCGAAGCGGCAGGCGGTGACGCACTCGCCGCACCCGATGCAGACCTCGTTGTCGATCGACGCCGTCTCGCCGTCCTGGCCGATCGCCTTCGTGGGGCAGTGGTCGGCGCACTCCCAGCAGCCGGTGCACGCTTTGGTGACGATCGACGGTTTCGACACCGAGTGCTGGCGCAGCTTTCCCTTGCGGCTGGCGAATCCCATGCCGAGGTTCTTGATCGCGCCGCCGAGCCCGGCGCCGATGTGGCCCGTCACGTGGGTGAGCACGACGATCGCGTTGGAGTCGAAGGCGACGTTGGCGATCGACACGCTCTGAAAGATCTTGCCCGGAATCTCCACTTCCCTCTCGGCATTGCCCACGAGCCCGTCGGCGATCATCACCGGCGCGCCCACCTTGCCGAGAGTGAATCCCTGCTCCTGGGCGAGAGCCAGATGGCCCACCGCATTGTCGCGCGGGCTCTTGTAGAGCACGCACGTGTCGGTGAGAAAGGGCTTTGCGCCCCGCTTCTTGATGACCTCCACGACAGGCCTGACCAGGGCGGGAGCGATGTGGGTCGTGTTTTTCCTCTCGCCAAAATGCATCTTGATCGCGGTGAGGTCGTTTTTGCCGATGTATTTGGCCAGGCCCGAATCGCGAAAGAGTCGGGCCACCTTCGGGGCCACGGTCTTGGCAGGTTCTTCAGGATCGACTGCAACGAAGTGGACTTGAGGTGTGGTCATCTGTCTCTTTCCGCCATTCTGGCCGGTGATATCGGTCTATGAACAGGATCCCCCTTTTTACTACTTGGGGCTCGTTTTTTCAAAGGTCTCGACGACCGACGGGTTGGCGCTTTCGTGATCGTGAGAACCGATCGATATTTGAGTCGCTTTTTGGTGCAAAAAACCAGGATTTTTCCACCTGTTCAGTCTTCTCACGCTATTCACAACGAATAATACCCCACCTCGATCGAGGACGACGTTTTTCACCACAATTCGCGCAACTCTCCCGGGGGCAATCAGGAATCTCGGTGTTCTTTATGAAATGGAAGGACGGAAATGAATTACTTGATCAAGCCACTTTGTATTCTGATTCTCTCGAGCCAGATCTTCGTCTCGGTCGCGAGCCGTGCGTCGGGAGCCGAGGAGTACACGGTCATCGATCTCGGAACCCTCGGCGGCAACACGAGCTATGCTGGCGCCTTGAACAACACGGGCCAGGTGGTCGGCTCGTCCAAGATCGCAAACAGCGCGCTCCACGCTTTCCGCTGGGAGAATAGCGCGATGACCGATCTCGGCACGCCCACGGGCTACCTCGTCACCAGCGCGTCGAGCGTGAACGACCTCGGCCAGGTCGTGGGATCGACACAGGGCCAGTACCAGAGCGAGTATGCCTACATCTGGGAAAATAACGTCTGGACCTACCTCGGCACCCTACCGGCCCTCGACTACAGCTCGACCACCGACATCAACAATTCGGCGCAGATCACCGGCTACTCCTACATGCTTGGCCCTGGCGGCCAGTTTCATGCCTGGCTCTGGGAGAACGACGTATTCACCGAACTCGGCACGCTCGGCGGGGCGGACAGCGTGGCGGCGGCTCTCAACGAGCAGGCGCAGGTCGTCGGCTGGGCGCACACGACGGAGCCCGGAATCTCACATGCCTTCCTCTGGGAAAACGGTGTGATGACCGATCTCGGTGTCCTTCCCGGCGAGACGGACAGCTCCGCCGCGGACATCAACGCCACCGGTCAGGTCTGTGGCCTGTCGGCTCACACCCTGACGACCTATCCCTTCCCAACGTATCGTATTGCGTGTTTGTGGGACAACGGCGACATCATCGAGATCGGCAAGCTGCCCGGCTTCAGCAAAAATTCTTCCGCCGCCGGTATCAACGACCAGGGCGTGGTGGTGGGATACTCGTCGGACTATGGCAATGACTCGCACGCCTTCGTCTGGCGGAACGGAATCCTCACTGATCTCAACGATCTCATCGACCCAGCCGCGGGCTGGGAACTCTTGACTGCGGCGGACATTAATGAAGCGGGTCAGATCGTCGGATACGGATCCCACAACGGCGAGACGAGGGCTTTCCTGCTCGAGCCCCTGGGCGTCGAGCCGGCGCCGGACATCAAGGTCGATGGCCAAGACGGCCCCCTGACCGTTCCGTCCACGCAGAGTGTGAGCATGACCGTGTCTCTCGATCCCGGCGAAATGACTGGCGTTGAGTTCGACTGGTGGATTGGCGCCGTGCGGGATTCGATCAGCCTCTTCTGCTGGACCTATCCTGGAACGTGGATCTACTGCCCGGGCTGGATTCCGGTCCGAGCCTACGACGGGCCGCTGGTGGAGATCTCCGACTTCGTCATTCATCAGGGTACGATCCCCGTGGGCTCGTGGTCGTTCGTCTTTGCCGTGGACGAGCTAAACGGCCAGTACGAGGGATCCTTTCTCGATTCGATCGAGGTCGTGTCGTACTGAGAGCAAACGCGAAGGGTTACTTGCCCCTCTTGCCCCACTCGCCCTCGAGCTTGCCGGCGCGCGCCTTGAGAACCTTCTCGATCGTCTTGGCCTTGAAGTCGGCAAAGAGGCCGTACCATTTTTCGAGGTAGATCGTGTTGTCCTTGCGGTTGGGCTGGGTGTAGCTATCCTTGCCCCCGCCCACGTCGAGAAGAAAGGCGAAGCTCTGGATGTCGTGGTACTCGAAGGATCCCGACGACCCTTGCGTGGCGCCGCCGCCCGCCTGGTAGGTGTCGTTGCCGCCGCCGTCGAAGAGGAGGGCGAAGGCGGTCTGGGCCACGCCCCCCTGGGCGAGCCCGTCGGCCTTGTACGAGTCGTTCCCCTCGAAGTCGAGAAAGACGCCCGCCGTCACATCCCACGTGCCCGCCTGGTTGGCCGCCACCGATGAGATGTACTCGTCGTCGCCGGCGTCGTTGATCACGATGCCCATCGCCTGGTGGGCGCCCGTCGCCTGCGAGTAACGGCTTCCGCGCATCCAGTCGTCGCCCTCCCGATCGGCGAGGATCCCATAGCCGAAGAAGTAGCCGCACCCCTGGCTGAAGTTGCCCGCGTCGTAGCGGTCATCGCCCTCCACATCGAGGAGCAGGCCGATGCCGCCGCCGTAGACGGGTGCCGACATGTCCTTGTAGCGCCGGAGCCCCGTGCCGTGCCCCTGGGACGATGCGTGGAACACACCCTTCTGGCCGTAGGTGCACGGGTAGTGGCCGGTCGCCGTGTACCTGTCGTCGCCCGCTCTGTCGACGAGCGCGCCCAGCGAGCGGGTCATCCCGAATCCCTGGGCGTGGAGCCACGAGACGTATTCGTCGTTGCCGTCGCGATCGACGAGCAGGCCGAGACCGAAGAAGCCGCTTCCCTGGGAGTTTTCCTCGCTTGTATAACGATCCTTGCCCCGTTCGTCCCAGAGAAGCCCCACCCCGCCGCCGCCAAATCCCTGCACCATGCGCGTCCCCTCGTAGACGTCGTCGCCGGCGAGGTCGACGAGGAGCGACACGCCGAGTCGCGCCGACGCGAGGCTTTCGCGTTCTGTGCAGAGGTATTTGTCCTTGCCCACGAGGTCGACCACCATGCTGAGGCCGCGGTCCTTGTCGAGGGTGGCGGCGGCGGCCTCGTAGGTGTCGTTCCCGCCGAGATCGAGGACGAAGGCGGCGCGCCCCTTGTAGCGGGTCACCCTCTTGCCGCCGATCACGATCGGCCCGTGGCGCGTCTCGCGATAGGCGATGATGTCGCCCGAAAATCCCGCTTCCTCGGCGGCGGGGGGGATCTTCTCCTTGTAGCGCAGGAGGTCCTTGCGCGCCTGCTTGACATAGTCGGGATCGGCGAGGCTCGAAAGGAGCATCGCCGCCTGCACCATCTTGTCGTAGTCGACGACCATGAGCGCCTTGAGCCCCTTCTTGAGGGTGTGCATCTGCTGCTTGTCGGTGTCGACCTCGAGGTAGATGTGGTGGATGAACTTGTCGATCACGAGGGGGATCGTGTCGTAGGCGAGTTCCAGATCGGATTCGGAGAGCCCCTCGAGCGCGCTTGCCCGGAGCTCGGCGGCGCGGTCGAGAACCATCTCGATGTGAACGAGGTGATCCTGCGCGAGCGCGCTCGGCTCGTAGAGGGGAATCTCCGGGAGCTCGGGTTCGGCGTCGATCAGATCGGCGGCCGCCTTCAGAAACCGGGGCAATCCCTTGGGGCCTTCGTCGGCGCACTCCTCGAGACGGTCGCGCAGCGCGACCGTGATAGGTTCGAGCAGAAAGGGATCCTCCAGGATCCGCGAAACCCGATCGAGCCGGCCCGCCGGCTTGTAGGCCCTGTGCTCGCGGCGGAACTCGGCCACCATCGCCTCGTATTCACCCACGAGTTCGTTCTCCTCGAGGAGCCGCATGGCGAGGGTGCGGATCGGGGTTTCGATGGGTGGATCGTCTTCGGTGCCCGGGGCGTAACCGGTGCTCAGGAAAAACGCAACGAGCAGAAACGGGCTGAGTCGGTTCATGGTCTCTCTTTCCATTCGTGAATCTTCGGTGCGCTCTGGGACAGGAACTCTTTTTTACCCTCTGTCGCCGCAATTTTCAAAGGCTCGCCGATCGGCGAGGGATCGATTCTGCTATGATCGGTCTCGGCTTGTCCTGAACACCGGCACGACTGGGAGGAGAAAGTGTTCCCATTAAAAAAAACGCTGATCGTCGTCGCCGCACGTTTTGCGGTTGCCGCTCAGTGTGCGCTGCTCGTTGGTGTGCTGGGATCGAGCCCGTGCGCGGCGCAGGATCCGGCCGGCGACCACCAACGGCTCGAACTCGAGGAGCACGTCGATCCGTCGACGGGCGCCACGACTCTCCACGGTACCTTCGAGGTTTTCGAGAACCGCGCCGCCGGGGCGGGCCGCACGATCAAGTTGTATCTCATGGTGCTCAAGGCGACCGGCCCCGATCGGGAACCCGACCCGGTCTTCTGGCTCCACGGCGGACCGGGCGCCGCGGCGACGAACAATGCCGGCGGCTACGCGCGCTCGTGGATGCGCGCCAAGAGGGACATCGTTCTCGTCGACCAGCGCGGCACGGGGCGCTCCAATCCTTTGCAGGTCAGCCTTCCCGGAAGCGATGACAATCTGCAGGGCTATCTCGATCCGATCTTTCAGCCCGAGCCCTTCCGCGCCGCCCTGAAAGAACTGTCACGCCGCGCCGACCTCACCCAGTACACGACGCTCGTTGCCATGGACGATCTCAACGAGGTGCGGGCCGCTCTTGGCTACGAGACGATCAACGTCACCGGCGGTTCCTACGGCACGCGCGCGGCGCTCGTCTACCTCCGCCGCCATCCCGAAACGGTGCGCACCGTGATCCTCAACGGTGTGGCGCCGATCGCGTTCACCAATCCGCTCTTCCACGCCGCCGCCGCCCAGGAGGGGCTCGAAAGGGTTTTCGAGGAGATCGCCGAAAATTCCACCTACAGGAGAGCGTTCCCCGACCTCCCGCGAAAGTTCAAGGCGACCCTGGCGCGCCTCGAGAAGGCGCCCGTCGACGTGGAGATCTCCCACCCCGCCACGGCGGAGCGGGTCACGGTCCGCCTCACGCGCGCTGCCTTTGCCGAGGCGTTGCGCATCATGCTCTACTACACCGGCACCAACCGCCAGGTGCCCTACCTGCTGCAGCGCGCCGCCGTGGGGGATTTCGAACCCTTCGCCCAGCTCGGAGTGGAGAGCAACCGGCGGATCCGGGGCATCATCAATTTCGGCATGCTCATGTGCGTCACCGGCAGCGAGGACATTCCGCGCATCGATCAGCGATCGATCCCGCGCCTGACGGCACGCACCTTTCTGGGCGACGACCGCGTGCGCCAGCAGAGCGCAGTGGCAGCGATCTGGCCCCGCGGCGATGTGCCGCCCGAGTATGGCGAGCCGGTGCGGTCGAAAGCGCCGGTCCTCGTTCTCTCGGGCACCCACGATCCGGTCACGCCGCCCCGCTTCGGCGCCGAGGCGGCGAAGCATCTCACGAACAGCCTTCATCTCGTGGTTCCGGGAGCGCACGGCGTGGGCGGTCGGGTGATCGACCGCATCATGGGCGACTTTCTGGAGAAGGCGTCGGTCAAGGGGCTCGACACGTCGGGGATCGACACGATCCGCCTGCCGCCGCTCAAGATGCCCGAGCGGAAAAGGAAAGAAAAATAACCGGCACAGGCCAGCGCCGTTTCGCGCCGAAGGGAGCGACTCGTTTGCGCAAAAGGGATCTACTCGCCCTTCACGCTCCGAAAGAGCATCTCCGCCGGGATCGTCTGCTTGTCGAGCCCGGGCCCCGCCACGGAAACATCGAGCGCCTCCCCCCCCGAAAGCTCGAACACGCCCACCGTGATCGCATGGAGCCCCTTCCCGAGGGCCACTTCGCCCCCCTTCTCGAGCGCGCTGTGAAGGCCGTCGTTGTCGACCACCATCTCGCCGTCAATGAGGAGCCGGCTGCCGTCGTCGGAGTCGGTGAAAAAGTTGTACAAGCCGTCGCGCGGCACACGGATAAATCCGTCGAAGCGGAACGCCCACCGCTCGTCGCGCCGCTCGAGATCGATGGTGAAGGTCTCGCACGTTCCCGCGCGCGCGGGCTTGAGAGCGTCGAAGTCGGGCAGCGTGCGCCACTCGCCCTCGTAGTAGGCGTAGTCGAGGCCAGCCGCAAGGGCGCCGGCACTGACCGCCGGGCGGGGGGCGAGTTTTTCGAATTCCATCGCCTCGATGCCGCTCAACCGTTTGCCGGCGCGGAAGACGGCGACCTTGAGCGTGCACGAATCGGCGAGCGCGATCGGACCGTTGTAGAGTGTTGACGCGACTGTCGGTTCCTGCCCGTCGAGCGTGTAGCGGATCGCCGAACCGGGCACGTCGGTGACGAGCGCGACGGTACGCTCGTCGATGAACCGCGTCGACTCCGTCTCGATGCGCGGCGGGCCGATCACCACGGGCCGCCCGCGAATGGTGAGCGCCACCACCGAGTCGTGGAGGTCGGGCGCCGTGCCGGGCAGGTCGATGACGACGTCATTTCCGGCGCGGGTCACTTTCAGCGCTTCGGCGGCCGGTTCGGCGAGCAGATGGGCGCGCTCCGTTTCATTGTCGAGGGCGGGGACAACAAGGCGACCATCGGCCGGCCAGTCGAAGACGTGCAGATAGAGGACCGTCTTGCCCTCTTCGGTGGTCTTGACCGTGCATCGTCCCCAGGGAAGCGACTCGAAGGGGCTTGCGGTTGTTCCGTAGATCGACGCGCCATTGGCTTTCATCCACTGTCCGATGGCGGCGAGCCTCTCCACGCTCGGCTGGGGAAAGAGCCCCTCGGCGGTGGGGCCCACGTTGAGGAGGAAGTTGCCACCCTTGGAGGCGATGTCGGCGAGCTTCTGGATGAGGTCGGTCGTCGACTTCCAGTTCTGGTCGTTCTTGTTATAACCCCAGTGGTTGTTCATGGTCATGCACGTTTCCCAGTCGATGCCGGGAAGTCCCGTGGCGGGGATCTGCTGCTCGGGCGTGCCGAAGTCGCCGCAGTACTTGCCCTCCTGCGTGAGTCCCTCCATGCCGGCGCGCCCCTTGTCGACGCGGTTGTTGATAATAATGTTCGGCTGGAGGCCGCGCACGTAGTCGTAGAGATCCTTGCCGTAGTCGTGGTTCCACGTCCCCTCCCATTCGCCGTCGAACCAGAGCACGCCGATCTCGCCATAGTTGCCGACGAGCTCGGCGAGCTGCTTCTTCATGTGCGCCACGTAGCGGTCGAGGTTGGCGCCCTCGGCCGAACGCTTTTCCCAGGGGCGCCGCGGCAGGTAGTCGTGATGGTGCCAGTCCATGATCGAGTGATACCAGCACATCTTGAGGCCGTGGCGCGCGCAGGCGTCGGCGAGCTCCTTCATGATGTCGCGCTTGAAGGGGGTGGACATGACGTCGTAATCGGTGTGGGCCGAATCGAAGAGACAGAAGCCGTCGTGGTGCTTGCTGGTGATCACCATGTATTTCATGCCCGCATCCTTGGCCATGCGCGCCCAGGCGTCGGCGTCGAACTTGACCGGATTGAAACGGGGCAGGAACTTTTCGTACACGTCGACGGGGATCTGGGCGCTGTGCATGATCCACTCGGCGTGGTTGGTGGTTTCTTTCCATTCACCTGCCGGAATCGCGTAGAGCCCCGAGTGGATGAAGAGCCCGAACCGCGCCTCGCGCCACCACTC
>Ga0180429_10003510_pt1 | contig 12657 bp, 10 predicted proteins | sample SS_ome_FD_132428 | JGI IMG/M metagenome (GOLD analysis project Ga0180429, IMG submission 132428) | Hypersaline lake sediment archaeal communities from the Salton Sea, California, USA - SS_1_S_1 metaG | ecosystem: Environmental > Aquatic > Non-marine Saline and Alkaline > Hypersaline > Sediment ... | reverse complement strand
CGCCCAGGGAGGCGGAGTTCATCGCAACGTAGGCACCGCCGTAGGACTTGCGGGTGACGACGGTGACGCGCGGAACAACGCACTCGGCGAACGCGTGCAGCAGCTTGGCGCCGCGACGGACTACGCCTTCCCATTCCTGGCCTAGCCCAGGCAGGTAGCCGGGGACATCCACGAGGACCACGAGCGGCACGGCGAACGCATCGCACATCCGCACGAAGCGCGCGGCCTTCTCCGCGCTCGCCGAATCCAGGCAACCACCCAGACGAAGCGGATTGTTCGCGACGATTCCAACGGTGCGACCGCCGAGACGACCGAGCCCCACGACGATGTTCGGTGCCCACTTGGCGTGCAGTTCGGTGAACGTGCCCTCGTCTACGAAATTCTCGATCAGGGGGTGGACGTCGTAGGCGCGGCGCGAGGAATCGGGCATCAAGGCACCGAGATCGGTGTCCTCGATCGCGTCCAACCGCAGTGAGCCTTGCTGGCCGAGCAGACAGACCAGGGTGCGGGCTTCGTCGAAGGCGGCTTCGTCGGTATCGGTGGTGATGTGGACGACCCCGCTGCGGCGACCGTGCGGTTCGGGTCCGCCGAGGATGTCCATATCCACGGCTTCACCGGTTACCGACTTCACGACCTCCGGTCCGGTGACGAAGATGCGTCCCTTCGGCCCGAGGATCACCAGGTCGGTGAGTGCCGGTCCGTAGGCGGCGCCGCCGGCTGCCGGGCCGAGGACCACGGAGATCTGCGGCACCTTGCCCGAGGCGCGGGTCATCGCCGCGAACACCCGGCCGACGGCGTCCAGGCTCAATACGCCCTCGCGCAATCGGGCGCCGCCGGAGTGCCAGATGCCCACCACGGGAACCGAATCGGCGAACGCGCGGTCGTAGGCAGTGACGATGGCGCGGCAGCCGTCATTGCCCATTGCGCCGCCTTGCACCGTCGGATCGGTGGCGAAGGCCACGCACGGGGCCCCGGCGACCTTGCCGACACCGACGAGCACTCCGCGATCGTCATCGGGGGTGATGAGTTCGAAGTTGCCGCCGTCGAAGAACTGCGCAAGGCGAAGCTTGGGCGATCGAGGATCGATCTGCGCTTCTTGCTCAGGGGGTGTTGCGGTGGCAGTCACCTAGGCGCTCCGAAAGACGAGGGCGACATCGTGGCCGCCGAAACCGAAGGAGTTGTTCAAGGCGGCGATATCGCCACCGGGTAGTTCGCGGGTGGTGTTGGCGGCTACGTCGAGGTCGATCTCGGGATCGAGTTCGTCCACGTTGATCGTGGGCGGCACGATCCGATCGCGTAGCGCGAGGATGGTGAAGATCGATTCGATGGCGCCGGCGCCGCCGAGAAGGTGGCCGGTCATCGACTTGGTGCCGGTGACGATCGCGTGATCGGTATCGGCACCGAGGGCTCCGCGGATCGCCACCGCCTCTGCGATGTCGCCCTGCGGGGTGGAGGTCGCGTGCGCGTTGACGTGGACGATGTCCGCGGCAGTGAGACCGGCGTCGGCGAGGGCTTCGGCGATCGCCCGCGCGGCACCACGCCCCTCGGGGTCGGGTTGGGCGATGTGATGGCCATCGGAGGTCAGTCCCGCGCCGCCGTAGGTGCCGTAGATCGTCGCGCCGCGAGCCTGGGCGTGCTCGCGAGATTCCAGGACCACTACTCCCGCGCCCTCGCCCATCACGAAGCCGTCGCGGCCGGTGTCGTAGGGACGCGAGGCTGCACCGGGATCGTCGTTGCGGGTGGAAAGGGCGCGCATCGCCGAGAAGCCGGCCATCGCGATCCCGCAGATCACCGCTTCGGTGCCACCGGCCACCACCACATCAGCGCGCCCGGTCTGGATCATCCGCGCGGCATAGGAGATGGCCTCGGCCCCCGATGCGCACGCGCTGACGGGAGTGTGGACTCCTGCCCGTGCACCGAGCTCCAGACCCACGATGGCAGCGGGGCCGTTGGGCATGATCATGGTGACCATATGCGGCGAGACGCGCGACCAGCCGCGTTCGTTCAAGGTGTCATAGGCGTCCAGCAGGCTGGTGATCCCGCCCATACCGGTCGCGATGACGGTGCCGAGCCGATCCGGGTCGATCTCCGGGGAGCCTGCATCGCTCCAGGCTTCGCGGGCGGCGATGAGCGCGGCCTGTTGGGCGCGATCCATCCGCCGGGTCTCCACCTTCGCGAGGACCTCGGAAGGTTCGACGGCTAGCTGCCCGGCGATCCGCGAAGGTTGCTCGGCTACCCAATCCGCTTCGATCGGTGTGATGCCCGGGGTACCGGCGAGAATCGCCGACCAACTGGTCTGGACGTCGCCACCCACCGGAGTGGTCATGCCCAATCCAGTGACTACTACCTCTGACGTACTCACAGCAGAACTCCCTGATGGGTGATCGTCCGATAGCGGGGCGCGACCGCCGCCGGCCCCGCTACGGACGATTTACGAGTTGGCTTCGATGTAAGCGACGGCGTCGCCGACCGTGCGCAGGTTCTTGACCTCTTCGTCGGGGATCTTCACGCCCCACTTGTCTTCGGCGGCCATGACGACCTCGACCATCGACAGCGAATCGATGTCCAGGTCATCGACGAAGGCCTTATCGGGCTGGATCTCTTCCACCGGTACTCCGGCTACCTCGTTGACGATGCCGGCGAGGCCTTCGAGAACTTCTTGCTGGCTCATTCCTTGCATTCCTTCCGTTGGCGACGGTGTCGTCGTTGTTCATCGGTTATGAAGTTGTGGCCGATCGGGTGATCGGAGTTCATGGTTGCCGCAGGCTACGGCAGTGTCACCACCTGCGAGGCGAACACCAAGCCGGCACCGAAGCCCACGAGCAGGGCGGTGCCGCCATGGGCGACCTCACCGCTAGCGAGCATCCGGTCCATGGCGAGGGGAACTGACGCTGCGGAGGTGTTTCCGGTGGTGATGATGTCGCGAGCTACGGCAACGTCGGCCGGTAGTTCCAGCGCACGCACGAGTGCATCGGTGATGCGGTTGTTCGCCTGATGCGGGATGAAGGCATCGAGATCGGCGGCGGTGATGCCGGCCCGCTCGAGGGATTCCCGGCATACCCGGGCCATCTCCGCGACCGCCCAACGAAAGACCTGCTGGCCGTTCATCGAGATGGCGGGGAAGGTATCGAAGCTGTTGTCGCGGAACTCGAACCAGTTGCGTGTCATGTTGATCGCCTGCAGCTGCTCGCCATCACCGCCCCAGACGACCGGGCTGATCGCTGGCACCTCGGATCCGCCGACCACTACCGCCCCCGCGCCGTCGGCGAAGATGAACGCGGTTCCGCGGTCGTACTTGTCCGTCCAAGCGCTGAGCTTCTCCGCGCCGATCAACAGCACGTGCTTCGCGCTCCCGCCGCGCACCATGTCCTGGGCCAGAGCCAATCCGTAGGCGAAGCCCGCGCACGCTGCGCTGAGGTCCATGGCTGCAGCGGTGGGGGCGCCGATCATCGCCGCGACTTCCGAAGCGGCCGATGGAGTCTGGTACGGGTGGGTGCAGGTGGCGATGAGGATGACGTCGATCTGATCGGCGGTGATGCCCGCCGCCGCGAGGGCCTTCTCCGCGGCCGCGGCCGACATCGTGGCGACGGTTTCGTCGTCGGCGGCCCAACGCCGCTCGGTGATACCCGAGCGTTCGCGGATCCACTCGTCGGAGGAGTCGATGTTCTCGCAGATCTCCTCGTTGCTCACCACGCGTGCCGGGCGGAAGCTGCCCGTTGCGAGGATCTTCGCGAAGGGGGCACCGACGGGGGCCTTGATCGATGCGCTCACGCGTAGACCTCGTAGGAGTGGTCGGCTACGGGGTGCAAGCGCAGGATCGGTTGACCCGGGGAGACCGGATCGCCGTCCTCGACCAGCCACTCGACCACCACGCCACCGTGCGGGGCGTTGATGGGGGTTGCCCCGCGCAGCGTTTCGACGTTGCCCACGATGGCCGACGCTTGCACCTCATCGCCGGGGGTGACTTCGAGGGCTCGACGGAACGTGCCCTTGCCGGGTGCCACGAGCATCCGCCAGGTGGGGTTGGAGTCGAGGTGGGAGATGGTGCCGTGCTCGTTGATCATCGCCCAGGCCGCGTCGAGATCATCAGGGGTCTTCACCGCGAGGGTCTGCACTCCGGGTAGCGCCCGCTTGGCCAATCCGGTGAGGGTGCCCGCCGGGGGGATCTCGATGACGGCGGTGACGCCGAGATCGGCCATCGTCTCCATGCACAGGTCCCAGCGCACCGGGTTACTCACCTGGTTGACGAGGCGACGCAGCACCTCGCGGCCGTCGTGGACGACCTTGCCGTCGGCGTTGGACAGCAGTCGCAGGCGGGGATCGTGGGTGGTGATGGCGTTGCCGAGCTTGCCGAGGTGCCCGACCGCCGGTGCCATGTGCTCGGTGTGGAAGGCGCCGGCGACAGCCAGTGGGCGCACCCGGCAGCCGGCGGGGGGATCCTCGGCGAAGGCGTCGAGCTGGGCCTTGGTCCCGGCGACGACGATCTGCCCGGCGCCGTTCATGTTCGCTGGAGTCAATCCGAGTTCGGTGCAGCGCGCGAGGATGTCGTCGGGCTCACCGCCGAGTACCGCGGTCATGCCGGTCTCGGTACGCGCGGCCGCATCGGCCATCGCCTTGCCCCGCTCGCGGACGAAGACCATCGCCTGCTCGGCGCTGAGCACCCCGGCGCCCACCGCGGCGGTGATCTCACCGACCGAGTGCCCGGCACCGGCACCGATCGAGGAGTAGGCGCTCGATGGGTGCGGGAACAAACTGAGCAAGGTGACCAGCCCCGCGCCGACGATCAGCGGCTGAGCGATCGCGGTATCGGTGATGGTCTCAGCGTCGGAGACGGTGCCGTGCTCGATGAGGTCGATCCCGCTGACCACCGAGAGCCACTCGAGGCGTTCGCGCACACCGGGGACGTCGAGCCAGGGATCGAGGAAACCGGGGGACTGGGCGCCCTGACCGGGCGCAACGACGACGAGCACGGGCACAGCCTTCCGTGGATGACTACAAAGCCCCCTCGGGCATGTGGCCAAAGTATCGGGAGAATACTTGTAGCAACCCTACAAATAGGCGCCCGATGCCTCGGTGCGGCCCAGGATCAGGGCTAGGCGTAGGGCGAGTGCGCCACGCGGGTCGGTGGGGGTGAAGCCGGTGAGGTCGGCGATCCGCCCGAGGCGGTAGCGCACCGTATTGGGGTGCACGAAGAGCTCCCGCGCGGTGCCTTCTAGCGACGGCGTGCGCTCGAGGTAGGCCTCGGCGGTGACCAGCAGGTGCGGCTCGGCGGCGAGCGGTCGAAAGCAGGAGTCGATGAGTTCGACGCGGGCGTGCTCTTCGCCGGCCAGGGCGCGCTCGGGTAGCAGATCGGCGACGAGGACCGGTCGGGGTGCATCCGGCCAGCCGGCGGCGGCCTGGACGGCCCCAGCCGCTGTTCGCACGCTCGCTCCGACATCCTCGAAGTCCGCTGCGCGTTCCCCGATCACGACCGGTCCCGGCCCGAAGTGCGGTGCCATCAACCGAGCCGCGCGGATGGCGTGCTCGTCGGTTTCGGATCGACCGACCAGGGCGATGAGGAATTCACCATGCATGCCGCTGAGCATCAGTAACTCGTGGTTGCGGGCGGCCCGACGCAGGACATCCAAGGACCCTTCGACATCGGAGATCGGCGCGAAACCGGCGACGACGGCCACGGGTGTGGCATCGGACCAGCCCAGGGCGGAGATCCGCGATGCCACGGACGGATCGAGTTCCTCGCGCAGGATGGAATCCACGATCAGCGATTCCAACCGTGCATCCCAGGCACCGCGCGCTTCCGCGGCGCGGGCGTAGACCTCGGCTGCGGAGAAGGCCACTTCGCGCGAGTAGCGCAATGTCGCTTCACGTGCCGCCGAGCGATCGGGCTCGTCCAGTAGGGCATCGATCGCCGATTCGACCACCTCGATGGTGGTTCGCACCAAGGCGACGGTTTGTTCCAAGGAGATGACCCGAGCCAATTCGCGGGGGGCCGAACCGAAGATGTCCGCGGTCAGCCGCGGTGCTTCCTGCGGATCGGCCACCCACTCCAAGAACGCCGAGATTCCCGCCTGGGCGACCAGACCTACCCAGGCCCGCTCATCGGCGGAGAGTTGCCGGTACCAGGGGTAGGTCGACTCCATCCGGACGGTGGCGTCGGTTGCTAGTTCACCGCTGGCCGCGGTGAGCCTTCGGGCGAAGCGCAGGTTGGGCGTCGGGTCAGCCGACATTCACGCCCACGAGGCTGCCGACCAGGTAGGTGACGGCGGCTGCCCCTGCACCCCACAACACTTGTCGCGCGGCGCTGAAGACGATGCCCCGACCGGATTGCGAGCCGACGACTCCGCCGACCACGATCATGCCGATCAGCGACAACGCGATGGCCAGGGTGAGCGCGGTCGCTCCGGAGAACAGCGCGTAGGGGATGACGACGACGGAAGCCCCGATCGAGAAGGCGATGAAGCTCGACACCGCAGCCTTCCAGGCGGAGCCGAGTTCGTCCGGGTCGAGTCCGAGTTCCTCGCGCGCCAAGGTGTCCAACGCGGTGTCCGGGTTGGCCATGATGCGGTCGGCGATCGCCTTGGCCTGCTCGCGCGGCAGCCCCTTGGCCCGGTAGATGAGTTCGAGTTCGCGCTTTTCTTCCTCGGGCTTTTCGATGAGTTCCTGCCGCTCGAGATCGATCTCGCGCTTGAACAGGTCGCGTTGGCTAGCCATCGAGACGTACTCGCCGGCGGCCATCGAGAAGGCGCCGGCGAGCAGGCCGGCGAGGCCGGCGAACAGCACCACCGAGTTGTCGATGGCGCCGGCGATCGAAGCGCCGGCGAAGCCCATCACCAAGGCGGTGTTCGAAACGAGTCCGTCGCTGACGCCGAACACCGCCGCCCGGATGGATCCGGACTTGTCGAGCTTGTGCCACGGCTCGCCCGCCTCGGGTGCCATCGCCTTGTGCGGGAACTTCTCCGGCGAATCGCCTTTCAGCGAGCGGAATACCTCGGCGTGCTCGCGCTCATCGGAGGGCATGGTCGGCAACGCTTCGGGTTCGTCGTCGTACATGCCCGCATCGGCACCCTCGTTCTCCTCGAGAGTGTCCAGGACCGAGACCAGGCCCAGGGAGCGCGCACGGGTGACCAGTTGCGCATCATCCGGTTCCAGAGCCGCCGGTGGGGGCGGTACCTGCACGCCGTAGTGCTCGAGCTTGTCGACCCAGTGATCGGCGTGCCGGTCTTCGATGTCGGCGAGTTCCAACAGTGCCTCGCGCCGCTCACCGTCGGTGGTCTCGGCCAGCGCCCGGTAGAGCATCGAGGCGTTGCGCTCCGCGGACAAGTAGCGCAGGAACCTCTTGGGATCGTTCGACACTGCTTCCTCCTTCGGTCCCTTCGTGGAAGGCGGGCTCAGCCCGAGCCCTCAGTATTGCCTGCCTCCGCGGCTGCCGGGTCGTGCAATTGGTAAGTGTCGATTGCCTTGGCGACGGTTAGCGCGTCGATCTCTCCGGACTTGGCGAGCATCGCGAGCGCTTGGACGGTGATCGATTCGGCGTCGACCAGGAAGTGACGACGCAGGGCGCCGCGAGTATCGGAGAGCCCCCAGCCGTCGGTGCCCAGTGAGACGAAGGGCTGGGGAACCCATTCACGGACCTGGTCTTGCACCGCGCGCATCCAATCGGACACGGCCACGACCGGGCCGGTTCGTCCCTCGAGGCGTTGGGTCACATACGGAACCACCGGCTCGGCCTGCGGGTTCAGCATGTTGTGCCGATCGGCGGCCAGGCCGTCGCGCCGGAGTTGGTTCCAACTCGTCACCGACCACACGTCCGCGGCGACCTGCCAGTCCTGGGCGAGCAGCTCCTGCGCGCGCAGCGCCCAGTTCACGCCCACGCCGCTGGCCAGCAACTGCACGCGCGGACCTGCGCTGGCGCCTTCGCTCACCAGGTGCATCCCCTTGATGATGCCCTCGACGTCGCAGTCCTCCGGTTCGGCCGGCTGCGGGTAGGGCTCGTTGTACATCGTCAGGTAGTAGTAGACGTTCGGGGAGTCCTTGCGGTGTTCGTCGTGCAGGTCGTACTCGCTGAACTCGGTATCGGTCTTCGGCTCGCCGTACATCCGGCGCAGGCCGTCCTTGACGATGTGCCCGATCTCGTAGGCGTAGGCGGGGTCGTAGGCCACCACTGCCGGGTTGGTGCTGGCGAGTAGCTGGCTGTGACCGTCCTCGTGCTGCAGCCCTTCGCCGTTGAGCGTGGTTCGACCGGCCGTTGCGCCGAGCACGAAGCCGCGTGCCATCTGATCCCCTGCTGCCCAGAATCCATCGCCGGTGCGCTGGAAACCGAACATCGAGTAGAAGATGTAGACCGGGATCATCGGGACGCCGTGCGTGGAATAGGAAGTACCGGCCGCGGTGAAGCTCGCAACCGAGCCGGCCTCGTTGATGCCCTCGTGCAGGATCTGGCCCGATTCGGACTCCTTGTAGGACAACATCAGTTCGCGATCCACCGAGGTGTATTGCTGCCCGTGCGGGGAGTAGATCTTCAAGGTGGGAAAGAGCGAATCCATGCCGAAGGTGCGGGCTTCGTCGGGGATGATGGGCACGAAGTGCGCGCCCATACCTTCGTCCTTGATCAGGTCCTTGAGCAGTCGGACGAAGGCCATCGTGGTCGCCACCGGTTGCTTGCCCGAGCCACGCATCACCGACGAGTAGGTGGAATCCGCGGGTTGCGGTAGCGGCTTCGCATGCTGGCGGCGGGTGGGCAGGAAGCCGCCGAGCTTGCGTCGGGTCTCGAACATGTAGTCGATGGCTTCGTTTCCGCGACCGGGGTTGTAGTAGGGCGGCAGGTACTCGTCCAACTGTGAATCCGCGATCGGGATATGCAGCCGATCGCGGAATTCCTTGAGGTCCTCCAGCGTGAGCTTCTTCATCTGGTGGGTGGAGTTGCGGGCCTCGAAGTGGGATCCCAGGGTCCAGCCCTTGATGGTCTTGGCGAGGATCACCGTGGGCTGGCCCTTCACCTTCTGGGCGGCCTCGTACGCGGCGTACATCTTGCGGTAGTCGTGGCCACCGCGCTGGAGGGACCAGATCTCGTCGTCGGTGTAACCCTCGACGAGCTTGGCGGTGCGTGGATCGCGTCCGAAGAAGTGCTCGCGGATGAAGGCGCCGTTTTCGGCTTTGTAGGTCTGAAAGTCACCGTCGTGGGTGTTGTTCATCAAGTTGACCAGCGCACCATCGCGATCGGCGGCGAGCAGGTGATCCCACGCGCGTCCCCACACGACCTTGATGACGTTCCAGCCGGCACCGCGGAACAGCGATTCGAGTTCCTGGATGATCTTGCCGTTGCCGCGGACCGGTCCATCCAGACGCTGCAGGTTGCAGTTGACGACGAACACCAGGTTGTCGAGTTCCTCGCGCGCGGCCAGGGAGAGCGCACCGACCGCATCGACCTCGTCGGTCTCGCCGTCTCCGAGGAAGGCGTACACCTTCTGCTGCGAGGTATCGGCGAGGCCCCGGTGCTCGAGGTACTTGTTGAAGCGTGCCTGGTAGATCGCGTTCAACGGACCAAGGCCCATCGACACGGTGGGGAACTGCCAGAACCACGGCATCAAGCGCGGGTGCGGGTAGGAGGGCAGCCCGCCGCCGGGGTGCGAGAGCTCCTGACGGAACCCGTCCATCTGCGCTTCTGTGATGCGGCCCTCGATGAAGGCTCGGGCGTACATCCCCGGGGAGGCGTGTCCTTGGAAGAACAACTGGTCCGCGCCGCCGGGGTGCTCGGGGCCCTTGAAGAAGTGGTTGAAGCCGATCTCGTAGAGCGTGGCGGAACTGGCGTAGGTGGAGATGTGGCCGCCGACGGAGATCCCCGGACGCTGGGCGCGGTGCACCATGATCGCGGCGTTCCAGCGGATCATCCGGCGGATCTCGCGCTCGATCTTCTCATCGCCCGGGAACCACGGTTCGCGCTCGGGCGGGATCGAGTTGATGTAGTCGGTGCTACGCAGGCTCGGTACGCCCACGTTGCGTTCGGCTGCCCGGCGCAGCAGCGCCAGCATCATGTAGCGGGCTCGGTAGTTGCCCGATGAATCGACCAGTGAATCGAGTGAGTCGATCCACTCGGCGGTTTCGTCCGGATCGACGTCCACGTATTGGGTCGGCAAGCCGCCTGCTAGTGGGGCTCCGTGCTCGCTTCCAGGGGCCATGTTCGCGCGCACCCTTCCGGTGAGGTCGGATCGTCGGGATTGCCGCGATCCGAGTGTTCGGGTTGTGTTCCTATCCTCGCGCATCGGGCGTGGGTGGCGCGCGCACCCCCGTGGTCACGAAAGTGAATGCTCGGTGTTGCCGCGAGTTGGTCCGAAGTGCTTGCCAAGGGCCGCGTTGTTCGGTGGACTAGGCACGTTGAGGGGGCGGAGCGACCGTCGCCGTGGCCGCACAGGAGGAACCAGGTGAGCGTGGACGCCGGGTCCATCGATCCGGACGAGGCAAGCCAGCGCGCTTCGGCCTTGCACCTGGATCCGGGCATCACCGTGCAAGAACTCGGCTGGGACGACGATGTCGATCCGGTCATCCGGGTGGGAATCGAACAGGTCGTTGGCTCCGAACTCGTCGATGAGGACTTCGAGGACGTTGTGGATGTCGTGCTCATGTGGTGGCGCGATGACGATGGCGATCTCGTCGACGGTCTGGTGGACGCGATCGCCCCGCTCGCCGATCACGGAGTGATCTGGTTGATGACCCCCAAGCCCGGTCGCGATGGCCATATCGAGGCCGAGGACATCGCCGACGCCGCTCCGACCGCCGGTCTGCAGCAGACCAGCACCATCAGCGCCGGGTCCAACTGGCAGGGCACCCGGTTGGTGGCACCGCGCGCGAAGCGCTAGCGTCCCCTCGATCGATCTGGCGATCGAAAAGGCGTTCCCAAGGGAGATGTGATGGCACTCGAGATCGGCCAACAGGCACCTGATTTCACGTTGCGCAACCAGCATGGCGAGGACGTCACCTTGTCCGACCTGCGGGGCAAGAAGGTGGTCGTGATGTTCTATCCGTTCGCCTTCACCGGTATCTGTACCGGTGAGTTGTGCGAGATCCGTGATCGACGGGCCGATTTCGTCAACGACGACGCCGAACTGCTCAGCATTTCCTGCGATTCGACGGCCACCTTGAAGGCCTTCTCCGAGGCCGAGGGACTCGACCACCAATTGCTCAGTGATTTCTGGCCGCACGGGGAGGTCGCCCGCTCCTACGGTGCCTTCTGGGAGAACACCGGCTTCGCCACCCGAGCCACGTACGTGCTCGACCGCGACGGGGTGATCCGCTGGTCGGTGGTCAACGGCCCCGGTGAGGCCCGCGACGCCGACGACTACGCCGCCGCCCTCGCCGCGATCGACTAGTTCCAAGCGCCGGGGCAACTCGGGCATTTGGGGCGCGACCTGTCTCGAGATGCGCGTTCGCCCGATTGGGTGTGGACTACCGCTAGCCGCGAGCGCGGGGGGCCCGAGACCCAAGCGCTCGCGGCCCTTATCTGCCCGATTCGCATTCGGGCGCTGCCCTAGGTGGTCTCGCTCGGGTGGCTCGGTCCCTCGTCCGCCCGCGCCTGATTGATCTGCTCCATATGCGACACGATTCCGCCGATCAAGGCGATCTGCGCGGTTCGTTCGGCTTCGCGCACCGCCTGGTGCGCAGCGGTCTTGCCGACCGTGCGCGTGGGATCGTCGGTGGCCATGTTCGCCGCGGTGGCGGCGATCAAGTCCGCGAGTGGGGACAAGGCCGCCGGCGGCAAAGCGGCACCGCCACCGCTGGTGGTGGATGCACGGCGCAGGTCCGAGGCCAGGGAGAGCGCGCGTGTGGACATCGTCTGGCAGGCGTCGACTTCCGATTGGACCGCGGCGATATCGGCCTTCGTCACCCGGAAGTTCCAGCGCCGGTTGCGTTTCAGATCCTCGAGTGCGGCAGCGAGGCCGAGCACCTGGTTACGAAGTTCGACGGCCTCGTCGAACCAGCCGCGGACCGTCTCGGCATCGGGGTTGTCGCGCAGTTCCACCGCTATGCGCTCCAAGAGCAAGCCCAGCTTCTCCTGGATGTCATCGGCGTTGTCCTCCAGTGTGCGGGTGGCCTTCGTAGGCGAGGCGACGTAGCTCGCGATGATCGCGAACACGGCCCCGACCACGATGCCGCCGAATCGTTCCACGGCGAGTTCGGTGGTCAGGTTCGTCCCGACGACCAAGATGACCGTGACCGCCAGAGTGGATGCGACGATCGGGGATTCTTCGGGGCTCGCTACGTGCAGCAACCGAGCGACGACGAAGCACAAGGCCACCAGCAGCAGGATCGAAAGAGCGCCACTGCCGACCACCGAGACGATGCCCAAGGCCACGGCCGCACCCAGCAGGGCGCCCAGCACTTGGATGAAGGCGCCCTTGGTCGCCTGGTGGAAGCTCACCTGGGTGGCCACCACGGCCGTGATCGCCGCCGGAACCGCGGAGGTGTAGGGGATGTAGCGCCCGGCGATGTAGGCGAGGAAAGCCGCGATCGTGGTTGCCGCAGCGATCCGGGTGTAGGTCCGGTCGATACGCGCTGCACGCTTGCGTAGCCGCTCTGCCCTCACATCGAAAGTATGTACCCGCCACCGCTCCCACGGGTCATCGTCTGGGCTTCGATCGGATCGTGGGTCACGTGGATCGCCGG
>Ga0180429_10003509_pt1 | contig 12657 bp, 10 predicted proteins | sample SS_ome_FD_132428 | JGI IMG/M metagenome (GOLD analysis project Ga0180429, IMG submission 132428) | Hypersaline lake sediment archaeal communities from the Salton Sea, California, USA - SS_1_S_1 metaG | ecosystem: Environmental > Aquatic > Non-marine Saline and Alkaline > Hypersaline > Sediment ... | reverse complement strand
TGGCTTGCGGGAAATCCATTGAAAAATCAAAGCCTTGGGCTTCGAGATCGTCTTTCCCCGGCAACCTTTAAGAATTTTCGATCGATATCGCCAATGAAATGGTGAAGCAAGCGATTTCGTCGCGCTCGAGCCGTCGGCTTTGCACGGATATGCGTTGCCCCTTCAGGCACGCAGCGCCATATTCCTGCTGAATTTCGGCATGTTTCGTGCCAACCGCATAAGACGTCGTTTGGGATAATATGCGAAAAGGACGAGCCCGGGCTAGCAATTCCTCCGGAAATCCCGTACCGGTTCGACGAGCTTCCGGAGAGCAAGTGGTCCGTCAACGAAATTTCTTTGCTTTGCGAATCGCCCCCTGGGAGGGAGGGCGTCCCCGCCCTCCTTGCGGACGGATCGCGGCCGCGCAACCGAGGGCGGGATGCCCTCGCCCCCCGGGAAAGCCCGACGCCCAACGTCGGTGGACTTTGTTGACGCTCCACTCAGGCCACGGAAGCCAAAGGGGAGTAAAACTCCAGGGGCGGGACCCGGTCGATCTCGCCCGCTTCGTGAAGATATCGGAAAAACCGGCTCAAACCCTCCATCTCCCCCTGGCCCAAGTCGAAGCCCAAGCGACGGTAATAGTCTTCCAAGCGCCGGCAATCCAGGATGCCTTGGGCCTCGGCGACCCGGCAAATCTCACTCCGGTGACCGGCCCCCCACTCCTTGGCCGCCGCCAGTTGGCTCAAGCCCGACTCCAGGCGACCGTTCCAGGCTTCCACCGCCGCACGCTGCACGGCCCACAGACCGAAAACGAAAGGAAGCCCCGTCCACTCGTGCCACGCCCGCCCCAAATCCAGGCAGTAGGGATAGTCGGGATGATGACTCAGGCAAAGGGCCTCGTTGCCGATGGCCAAAAAGGCTTGGGGACGCCCTCCCTCCTGGAACTGCTCCCGCAGCCTGCCTTCCTGGAAGGAAGCCTCCAGGCCCAAGCGCCGGGCGAAAAGAATTCTGAGCAGGGCCTGGGAGGTGTGGGACTGGGCCGTGAGCAGGACGGTGCGCCCGTCCAGCTTCTCCACGGGCACGCGGCTGAGAAGCAGCACGCTCCGCACGGGCCCGCGGCAGCTGATGGAAAGGTCCGGCACGATGAAATACCGCTCGGGATGGCGGGCGTACTCGATGGAGGAAATGGCGCTGACATCCAGCCGCCCTTGGGCCATGAGCCGGTTCAACCGAGCGGGAGTCCCCGCCACGATGTCGAAGGAATGGGCCACCGCCCCGGATTCCAGAGGGTAATAGACGGGCAGGACGTTGAGATAGCCGATCTTTCCCAGTTTCAGCCGTTCCTTCACGGGCCGCAAGCCCATCGGACCGCTCCTTTCTTTCCCTGTTCCACCATGCGCTCCGCCAACTTCGAAGCCTCCGTTCCTTCAGGCAGATCCACGGCCAGCACCGCCGCCCGCCTGCCCGTGTCCAAAGCCCCGAACCGGTGCTCCCACCCCAAGGCCCTGGCCCCCCCCGCCGTCATCATGAGCGCCACCTGCTCGGGGGAAACGCCGGGAAAGCGATCCAGCACGAAAGCTCCTTCGGCGAACAGGCTCAGGTCCGTGTTGCCTGCGAGACTGTCCGTCCCCAAGGCGCACGGGACGTTGCGCTTCAGGGCCTTTTCCGGAGCGGGAAGGCCCGTGTGGAGGTTCGCGTTGCTTCGAGGGCAGAAGCACACGGCGCAGCCGCGAGCCGCCGCCAGGTCCCAGTCCTCGTCGGTGAAATGCACGGCGTGAGCCAGCAGCGTGCGGGCGTCCAGGACTCCCAGGGCGTCGAGGTGGCTCAACGGAGTGGGGCCCGAAGCTCGCCAGGAGGGATTCCACTTGCCGAGCCTTTCCAGAAGTTCGCGGAAGTACCCCGTCCCCGACCGAACGAATTCCAGCTCCTCCTCGTGCTCGGCCACGTGAATGGTGAAGGGACGCCCCTTGCTCCGGCAAGCGGACCACAACGCGCGGATCAGCTCGGGAGAAGTGGCGTAGCAGGAGTGGGCTCCCAAGCCGAGGAGGGGGTTGTCTTCCCAGGCTTCGAGGTAATTTTTCCAGACTCCGGGCCCCAGGGCCGCCTCGGGCTCCGTTTCATGGAAGCCCAGGACCTCGAGAAACACCTGCCGCAGAGGCGTGCCGGCTTCCCCCTTGCCCGCGCCGAGGACGATCTCGTTGCCCACGTCCCCGCAAAGGACCGTGCCCCCTTCCCGCAGCTTTCCAAGGCCTTTCTCGACGGCTTGGGCCGGGTCGAGCCCGCCGCTTCGGGCCTTTTCGGCGAACAGCCGCTCCAGCCAAGCCGCGAACCCCGGCTGGGGCAGGGGAATGCGCCCCTCCAGCCCCGTAAGCTCCAAATGGGTGTGTGCGTTGACCAAAGCGGGCATGAGGACGGCGTTGCCGTGGTCTTCCACGTAGGTCCCCCAAGGCACGCGATCCAGGATTTCGTTGTAGGTACCGGCCGCCGCGATCACTCGGCCCTTGACCAGCACCGCCCCGTCCTCCACCGGCGGGCCGTTGCCGGGGAACAGCCAGGACGCCCGGTGGCACACCCACGTCGAGGCATCGACGCTCCCCCGGCCGCCCGCCGAAGCTTGCTCATGGACCATATCGATCCCTCCCTTCAACTCTCTTCGATCCACCGGTAGTCCATGGTCCTCCGGCGAGGCGCGAAGCCAGCGGCTTCGACGATGCGCCGGATTTCCTCCGCGGACAAACGAAACCGGACCCCCGCCGCCGCCACCACGTTCTCTTCGATCATGGTGGAGCCGAAGTCGTTGGCCCCGAAAAAGAGGGCCGTTTGAGCCACCTTGGGCCCCATGGTCACCCAGGACGCCTGAACGTTGTCGAAATTGTCCAGGACCACCCGCGAAACGGCCAGAAGCCTCAGGTAGGACACGGCCGTTTGCGCCGGCCGGGAAATGCCGGTGTTTCGAGGCTGGAAGGCCCAGGGAATGAAGGCCGTGAAGCCGCCCGTGCGGTCCTGAACCTCCCGCAAGGCGAACAGGTGCTCCAACCGGTGGCGGGGCTCCTCCTCGTGGCCGAACATCATGGTGGCCGTGGTGCGCAGGCCCTGGCGGTGAGCCTCCTCCATGACCTCCAGCCACTCCCCGGCCGAGCACTTGTTGGGCGACACGGAGCGGCGCACTTCGTCCACCAGAATCTCCGCTCCCCCACCCGGTATGGAATCCAGACCGGCGGCCTTGAGGCGCGCGATCGCCTCCTTCACGCTTACATTTTCCAAACGGCTGAAATGGACCACTTCCGGAGGGGAGAAAGCGTGAATGTGAACGGCGTACCGGCCCTTGATGAACGCCAGCATGTCTTCGTAGAAGCTCAGGGGCAAATCCGGGTGGTGCCCCCCCTGCATGAGGATCTGGGTCCCCCCCAGGGCCAAAGTCTCCTCCACCTTGCGAGCCAGCTCCTCGCGGCTCAGCACGTACCCGCCCTCCTGCCCCGGGGCCCGATAGAAGGCGCAGAACCGGCAGCCGCAAACGCAGATGTTGGAATAATTGATGTTGCGGTCCACCACGTAGGTCACCGCAGGCTCGGGGTGCTTGCGCAAGCGCACGGCGTGAGCCAACCGTCCCAGCACATGGAAGGGGGCCCCCTCGTAGAGGGCCCAGGCCTCGGAAAAATCCAGGCGCTCCCCCCCCAGGACCTTCTCCGCCGCGCCTTCCGGCCCGGACGTCCCCGCTTCTTGCACGAGCGCCGTCATGCCGCGCTCCCCGAAGCCGCCACGGCATTGAAAAAGCAATCGCGCTCCACGGGCCGGAACCCCCCCTCTCGAATGACGCGCTCCAGCTCGCTCCGCGTCAGGGCCTGCTCGGATTCGGCCCCGGCCATGTGACCGATCTTTTCCTCGATGACCGTGCCGTCGAAGTCGTCGGCCCCGAAGTGCAGGGCCACCTGGGCCAGCTTCACCGTGAGCATGATCCAGTAGGCCTTGACGTGAGGGATGTTGTCCAGCATGAGGCGGCTGACGGCGACGGTCTTGAGGTCCTCCACCCCCGTGGTGGGCTCCACCCCCGTCACCTTGGTGTTGGCGGGCTGAAAAGGCAGGGGAATGAAGCACGTGAATCCCCCGGTCTCGTCCTGCTGCTCCCTCAAGGCCGCCAGATGCTCCAGCCGCTCCCGCCGGGTCTCCAGGTGGCCGTAGAGGAGAGTGGCGTTGGTGGGGATGCCCGCCTCGTGGGCCTCGCCGGCGACGCGCAGCCATTCCCGGCCGTCGATTTTCCTGGGGCAAAGGATTTCCCGCACGCGAGGACTGAACACTTCGGCCCCTCCCCCCGGCAGCATGCTCAAGCCGGCTTCCTTGAGCCGCAGGAGCACTTCCAGGGTGGAAATCCCCGCCAAGCGGGCGAAATGGGCGATCTCCACGGCGGTGAAGGCCTTGAGGGACGCGGCGGGACGCAGCTTTCGGATTTCCCTGAGGACATCCTCGTAGTAGCTCAAGGGCAGGCCGGGATGGCACCCGCCCACGATGTGGATTTCCGCGAGGGGCTCGTCCAGGCGTTGCCGCACCTTCTCGAGGATGTCTTCCACGCTCAGCTCGAAGGCCTTGGCGTCTCCCCGCTCCCGGCCGAAAGCGCAGAACCGGCAGCCGTTCACGCAGATGTTGGAGTAGTTGATGTGCTGGTTGAGCACGTAATAGGCGCGGTCGCCGTGAAGGCGGGCGCGCGCGGCATGGGCCAGGGCCCCCACGGCCCCGAGGTCGGAACACTGGAAAAGGGCTTCCCCGTCTTCCAGGCTCAACCGCTCCCCGGCCCGGACCTTTTCGCAAACGGACCCGAGGCCGAGCTTTTCATAGTAGCCGCCGTCCAACGAAGGCGGCAGAAAATCGTTCATGATGTTTCCGTCTCCCGCGGAGGCTTCACCGCTTCCGCTCCCAGTCCTTGTCTCAAAACGGCCACGCACTCGGCCACCCCCGCTTGGATCTCTTCCTCCGACGCCTGGTAGAGTCCCGCCCCCGCATCCAGAAACCGCACGCAATAGGCCTGAAGAAACCGGTCCATGACGGCGTCCAGAAAAAACACCGTCATCTTGACGTTCAAATCCGGCCGCAGCTCCCCTCGGGCCATGCCCTGCTCCACCATGGGCGCGAGGTATCGGGCCGAAAACAAATGGACTTGCTGGAGAAATTCGTGGCGCAGAGGAAAATTCTCCTGAAAGAGCATTTTGAGATAGATGCGGTAAATGTCGGGGTGCTCGTCGATGAACCGCACGCCCGCCAGGAGGCTCCGGCGCATGCGCTCGAAAAAATCCGCCTGGGCCGTTTCCTCGCGCACCCGGCGCAATCCCCCCTTGACCCGCTCCACGGCGTGGTCGAAGACGAAGCGGAAAAGCCCTTCCTTGGTGCCGAAGTACTGGAAAAGGGACCCCTTGGCGATGCCCACGGCCTGCACCACCCGGTTCATGCTGGCTTGCAGGAAGCCGTGACGGGCGAACTCGTCCACGGCGGCGTCCAGAATGCGCCGCTGCTTGTGGGGCTCGAGATTGCGGAAGGTTTCCGTGGGCATGGGCACGTCCCCGATTCGGCGTTGCTCTCTCCAATGACCGGGTGGTCATTATAGGGAAGGAGGCCCCCTTCGTCAACGCGAAACCGTCGGCTTCGATCCAAACGCCGGCACGCGGCGGTCTTCGGCGAAAATCCTTTCAGAAAGAGTCGAACAGGGAGCGACCATGGCCCGGTCCTCTTCCGTCGCGTCGCCGGGACAGGGTTGCCTATTCATAGCGGAAGCGAGTATAGTACGTTCGATGTCCGAAGTCCTTAACAGCATCCAAGGGCCCCTAGCGCAACAGCTTTTCCGTTCCGCTTGTCCATAGGGGTACGCCTGCCCTCCATATGGAGAGTGGAGAGCCATACCGTGATCGCCGCCCTCGCGAATGCTCGAGAATGAGAGGGGGAAGTCTTTGGGCACCCGAACCGCCCGTTGAAGCGACCGTAGCGAACGGAATTCGCCGGAAGGAAGTCGCCTTCATGGAAGCGGAGAGATAAGAATTCGAATATATTGATCAATGTCTATCCGGTTCGAAATCGACAATCCGTCCGATCCAAAGCGATTTTTGCCGAATGAATTCGCTGCATCGACGTCAACTTCAATCACAGGAGACGCTTTGGATACCAGGAAAGCCACAATATTCACCGAAACCGATGCATTGTCCATCATTGTAAACATTTCGGCTTTTTTCTGCGATCCCATCACACCCTTTTCGGGTCTCGTCCCCGACCCGTAGCTGTCCCGCCCTGAAAAGACTTTAAGACAAGCTTATTTCACCGAGCGTTTTTTCATTTTCGTGGAACCCGAAACGATCCAACGCGAGAGCTGAACATGAAACCGGTTGTATGGTTGATCTTAAAGCGCACCGGAGCGGGATTGATAACGATTTTCGTTATTTCCCTGATCATCTTCGTCGGCGTCGAACTGTTGCCCGGCGACGTCGCCGAGACCGTGCTGGGGCAGAACGCCACCGAGGAAACCGTCGAAGCTTTCAGAAAAGCATTGAAGCTCGATTTGCCGCCCCACGTCAGATATCTGGTCTGGCTTTCGGATTTCGTGCGGGGCGATTTCGGGAAGTCCCTGGCCAACGGCCGGGAGGTGTCGGGGCTGATCGGATGGCGTTTCGCCAACACCCTTTTTCTGGCCGCGGCAACGGCGGTGGTCGCCATACCCCTGTCGGTCGTGCTGGGCATGATGGCCGCCTTCTACCGGAGCACGCTGTTCGATAAAGCCATTTCAATAACCACCCTGTCGTTCATTTCTTTTCCGGAATTCTTTATCGCCTACATCCTGATCGCCGTTTTTTCGGTCCAATACAATTGGTTTCCGAGCATGGCCGGCGTCAACGACGGCATGACCCTGGGCGCCAGGCTTTATGCCATCGTGCTTCCGGCCCTGACCCTGACCTGCGTGGTCACGGCTCATATGATGCGTCAGACCCGGGCCGCGATCATCAATGTTCTGGCCAGCGCCTACATCGAAATGGCGGAGCTCAAGGGGATCAGAAAGCTGCGGATCATCATGCTTCACGCCTTTCCCAACTCCCTGTCTCCGGTGATCAACGTCATCGCCCTGAACCTGGCCTATCTGGTGGTGGGGGTCGTGATCGTGGAAGTCGTTTTCGTCTATCCGGGCCTCGGCCAGCTGCTGGTGGATTCGGTATCGAAGCGCGACATTCCCGTCGTCCAGGCGTCCGGCCTCATTTTCGCCAGCGCCTACATTTTCCTGAACCTGCTGGCGGACGTCCTGTCCATGCTGGCCAATCCCAGGCTGAGACGGTCCCGGGCATCGTAAAGGAATGGGAAGATGTTGAATTTAATCGCAAAATCGCCTCTCAGCGCCCGCATCGGGCTGTGCATCGTTGTGTTCAACATCGTCGTCGCGATTTTCGCCCCCCTCGTCGCCCCCTATCCGGAGACCCAAGTCGTCGGCGACGTCTGGGAAGGGATGTCGGGGGAATTCCCGCTGGGAACGGACCATCTGGGCCGCGATCTTCTGTCGCGTCTGATCTTCGGCGCGAGAAACACCATCGCGCTGGCCTTCATCACGACCATGCTGTCGTTTCTCTCGGGAACGGCCCTGGGCTTCGTCGCCGCCGTAAAAGGCGGCTGGATCGACCATCTGTTCAGCAGAATCATCGACATCGTCATGGCCTTTCCGACCCTGATCTTCGCCCTGATGATCCTCTCGGTGCTGGGGTCTTCCCTGCCGATCCTCGTCGTCACCATCGCCGTGCTCGATTCGACCCGCGTCTATCGACTGGCCCGGGCCGTCGCCATGGACATCGGGGTCATGGATTTCGTGGAGGTGGCCCGGCTCAGAGGCGAAGGCTTGTGGTGGATCATGCGCCGGGAGATTCTTCCCAACGCCATGCCGTCCCTGGTCGCCGAATTCGGACTCCGATTCTGCTTCGTCTTTCTTTTCATCGCGTCCCTGAGCTTTCTCGGGCTCGGGCTTCAGCCGCCGCTGGCCGACTGGGGCGGCATGGTCAGGGAAAACGCCGGCGCCATCACCTTCGGCATTTTCGTTCCCTTGATTCCAGCCGCAGCCATCGCTTTTCTGACCGTGGGCGTGAATCTGATCGTCGATTGGTTCCTTCATTTGGCGAGCGGACTGCGCAATTGAAAGGAAGATCAAAATGAAACCGGAAAACCTGCTTGAAATAAGAAATCTTTTCATCGAAGGGTTTTACGAAAACCGATGGAACACGATCGTCCACGATATCAGCCTGGACCTGAAGCGCGGGGAGGTGCTCGGCCTGATCGGCGAATCCGGGGCCGGCAAATCGACCATCGGTCTGGCGGCCATGGGATACACCCGGCAGGGGTGCAGGCTGGCCTCCGGGTCCATCAAGCTGGACGGCATGGAGCTGTTCGACGCCCCGGAAGAACGGCTCAGATCCGTCCGCGGAGCCAAAATCGCCTACGTGGCCCAGAGCGCCGCCGCTTCCTTCAACCCCTCCCACCGGATCATCCATCAGTACGCGGAAGGCCCGGTTCGGCACGGCATCATGGACTACGCCCAGGCCGCGAGGAACGCCGTGAAAATCTACGACCGGCTGTTCCTGCCCAATCCCGAAAAGATCGGCTTCCGATATCCCCACGAGCTGTCGGGCGGCCAGTTGCAGCGGGCCATGGTGGCCATGGCCATGTCCTGCGAGCCGGATATCATCGTGTTCGACGAGCCCACCACGGCCCTGGACGTCACCACCCAGATCGAGGTGCTGGCATCGGTCAAGGAGATCACGGAAAAGATGAACAAGGCGGCCCTGTACATCACGCACGATCTGGCCGTGGTGGCTCAGGTGGCCCATCGCATCATGGTGTTGAGGCACGGCAGGCTGGTGGAGGAAGGGGAGACCCGGCGGCTGATCAAGAAGCCCAAGGAAAAATACACCCGCGACCTGCTGTCCGTCCGGACCCTTTCGGAAGACAGGAGCGGCGCGGACAAGACGGACGTCGTCCTCGAAGTCAGGGATGTCTGCGCCACGTACAACGGCGCGGACAACGTGCTGGAAGACATCGACCTGACCGTCCGTCGGGGGCGCACCGTGGCCCTGGTGGGGGAATCCGGCAGCGGGAAAAGCACCCTGGCCCGGGTGATCACGGGCCTGCTGCCGGCGACGCGGGGCACGATCTCGTTTCTCGGCCAGCCCCTGTCGCCGGACCTCAAGCGCCGGGACAAGGAAAATCTGAGACGCCTTCAGATGATCTACCAGATGCCGGACACGGCCTTGAATCCGAAGCAGAGGGTCGGGACCGTGATCGGAAGACCTCTGGAATTCTATTTCGGCATCCGGGGAAAAGAGGCCGAAAAGCGCATCCGCGATCTTCTGGCGCGCATCGAGCTGGAGCCGGCCAAGTACATCGACCGGCTGACCACCGAGCTGTCCGGGGGCGAAAAGCAGAGGATCTGCATCGCCAGAGCGCTGGCCGCCCAACCGGACTTCATCGTGTGCGACGAGGTCACGTCGGCCCTGGACCAGCTCGTGGCCGAAGGAATCCTGTCCCTGCTGCAAGGGCTTCAGCGGGAGACGAGCATTTCCTATCTGTTCATCACGCACGATCTGGCGACGGTCAAAGCCATCGCCGACAAGATCGTCATCATGCTCGAAGGCAGAATCATCGAGCAGGGCGAGAAAACCGAGGTCCTGACGCCGCCGCACCACGAGTACACGGACAAGCTGCTGGCGTCCGTTCCCGTCATGGACCCGGACTGGCTGGACAATCTGCTGGAAAAACGGGCATCCACCTATTTGAGCAATTGACCGTGCATTTCCCACCCAAGTCCCCCTTTCGCAAAGGGGGATTCGGGGGGATTTTTCCAAAGACGGAAAGCCCGGAGGCTCATGGCCGGGCATTTGTCGCAGGCGGCGGGCCGTCGCGGCGACGGCGGACGTTTTCCGCAATCGCAGGCGATGGCGCAACGTTTCATCAATGGATTACCCAAAAAGGAGAGCATCATGACGGATCGACCCCAGCGGGAAGACCTGCCGAGCGAAAACAAAATCAGCAGAAGACGATTCATCGTACAGACGTCGGCCCTGGGACTGGCGGCGGCGGTCTCGCCCGCTCTGCTCGCGGGAAGGGCGCGCGCCTCGACCCCCAAAAAGGGCGGCCGCTTCATCCTCGGCTGCACCGGCGGCTCCACCACCGACTCCATGGACCCGGCAACCCTGACGTCCAACATGAACCAGAACCTCAACTGGCAGATTCGCAACAACCTGGTTGAAATCGACCACCGTTTCAACCCCGTTCCCGAGCTCGCCGAATCCTGGGACTCCACGCCCGACGCGAAGAAATGGTCCTTCAAGCTGCGAAAAGGCGTCGAGTTCCACAACGGCAAAACCGTGACCGCCGAGGACGTGGTCTTTTCGATCAACCACCACATCGGGGAAGACTCGAAATCCGGGGCCAAAGGCTACCTGGAAAACATCGAATCGATCAAGGCGGACGGAAAATACGAAGTGGTCTTCGAGCTTACCGGGGGCAGCGCCGACTTCCCGTTCATCATGGCGGACTACCATCTGAGCATCTGTCCGGCCGGAACGGAAGGCCGGGAATGGGAAAAGGGCGTCGGGACCGGCGGCTACATTCTCAAGGACTGGGAACCGGGCGTCCGCGCCTTCGCCGTGCGCAATCCCAACTACTGGAAGGAAGGGCGGGCCCATTTCGACGAGATCGAAACCCTGTCCATCGTGGACACCAACGCCAGGACCAATGCGTTGCAAACGGGGCGGATCAACTGCATGGACCGGGTGGAGCTGAAAACCGTTCATTTGATGAAGAGGATGCCCGGAATCAACGTGACGGCAACGACGGGAACGGCCCATTACACCATTCCCATGCTTGTCAACCAGAAGCCCTACAACGACAACGACGTTCGCATGGCCCTGAAGCTGGCGGTCGATCGCGAAGAGCTGCTGAAACAGATTCTTCGCGGCTACGGAGAAATGGGCAACGATCATCCCATCGCGCCCGTGAACAGGTATTACGCCAAGAACCTCGAGCAGCGCCGATACGATCCGGATCAAGCGAAATTCCACATGAAGAAAGCCGGCGCCCTGGATCGCACTTTCAATCTGCACGCCGCCGACGCGGCCTTCGCCGGAGCCGTGGACGCGGCCATCCTGATCAAGGAGCAGGCGAAGAAGGCCGGGATTGAAATCAACGTCGTTCGGGAACCGGACGACGGCTACTGGAGCAACGTCTGGATCAAGAAGGAATGGTGCATGTGCTATTGGGGGGGACGCCCGACGGAGGACATGATGTTTTCGGTGGCCTACGCCGACGGCGCTCCCTGGAACGACACCAAATGGAGCAACAAGCGGTTCAACGAGCTGCTGGTCGCGGCCCGCGCCGAGCTGGATACCGAAAAGCGAAGAAAGCTGTACGAGGAGATGCAGGAAATCTGCCGAAACGACAGCGGCACGATCATGCCCATGTACAACCAGATGGTGGAAGCCAGCTCGGACAAGCTGGACCACGGCCCCATTTCCGGTCACATGGCCCTGGACGGCATGAGAAACGGCGAAAGGTGGTGGTTCAAATAAAAATCCCGGGCGGCGCCCGACAAGCAGTGGCATTCCCCCTCCCCCCTCGACGGGGGAGGGGCGAAGGCGAGTGCCGGTTCGAGCAAAACCGCTCCCGCAGGTTCACCGTCACCCGTTGGGCACTGCCGCCGCGATCACTCCCCTCTCCGCTGGCGTGAAATCGAAAGTATGAATGAAAACACCGGATCAAGCGCTCCAGCTCTTCCGGGGGATAATTGAAAACCGCGATACCGTAGCGTCCCAACCCGTCGAGGAATTCGACGCACCCCATCCCCGCCAGATGCGCCGCCCGTCCCGACGACACGAGTCCCGTTTCGTAAAGCCTGGCGGCCACCAGAAATCGGAGCTCGTCTTCGAGCTCTTCCGCCGTCCGGCCCAAAGCCTCCGGCAAGTCGTCGGGGTAGGGTATTTTCAAAGTTCTCATACCCATGCTCTTCCTTTCTTTCGGCTCGGCCGGAGCCCTTGTATCAACAATTCGTCAAGCGCATCCTTTTCCCGATTACCAGCCCGCTTCGCGGTCGTCCAGCAAGCTCGACACCAAACCGTTCATCTCTCCCCCTCTCCGCGCCTCCACGTCTCCGCGCGAAATCTTTACCCCCGTCACTCCGGCATGGCCAATCCGCAGCTTTTCGCGATCTTTTCCGCCAGACGATTGAAATCCCGGTAGCACCGCGAAACCCCATTCACGTGGGAGCCAATGGCTCCGTCCGCCGGTTTCAGATGGAACATGGGCTTGCGAGCCTCTCGGGCCATGAGCATCAGGGATCCGCAATTCCCGAGTGTCGCCAGGCAATGGGGATCGCTTCCAACCGACATGTTCGGCTCGGGCTCCGTGCCGAGGAGGGCTTTCCGGTACGTCCCGGGAATGCGGGACATCCATTTTTCGAAGGCCTTTACCGGCCGATCAAGTCGGACCGAGTGCCGCACGACCACGTAGCCCCTGGGCTCCATTTCGCCGGCCGGCGGATCGAAATCCGGGGGCCGGCTGCAGGGACGAACTTCCACCACCGCAACGGGGCAGCTCTCGATTTCGCTACGGTAAACTTCCACGTCCGGCCTGGGCAGAATGTCTCCCCCCAGAGCCCACTCGGAAAGACGCCCGAGC
>Ga0180429_10003508_pt1 | contig 12660 bp, 12 predicted proteins | sample SS_ome_FD_132428 | JGI IMG/M metagenome (GOLD analysis project Ga0180429, IMG submission 132428) | Hypersaline lake sediment archaeal communities from the Salton Sea, California, USA - SS_1_S_1 metaG | ecosystem: Environmental > Aquatic > Non-marine Saline and Alkaline > Hypersaline > Sediment ... | reverse complement strand
CCCTTGGGCTTCTCCGACACGAAGGCGTAGAAGGAGACGACGCTCTCCACCTCCACCCGGTGGCTGCCCACGGCCTTGGCGATCAACTCCATGGCCTCGCCGGAGACGCATCCGAAGCGCTCCTGCACGGCCCGGACGATGTCCATCATGCGGGTGCTGTCGTTGTTGCACTCGCGGCAGATCTCCGCGACCGCTGCTTCCAGACTCTCACTCATGGTCCACCTCGATCCTCATGTTCACAGCATCTCCGGTGAGATCTAGGTTGTGAGCCCGCGTCCGCCCGAGGGCCGGATGCGAGCCGCGTGACGCCCCAAGGAAAGCGACCTGCGCGTCCGCCGGACAGTCTGCTCCGGTGGGTACGCACTGATCCGTTGCGGGATAGACGCAAACGGCGTACCCGCAGCGAATGCGGCCGGCCCACGCCTGTGGGCCGGGACAATATGGGGCCTGGTGAGACAGTCCGCCACTGCCCCAACGTCCCACTGAGGCGGTGCTGTCCCATGAGGTTCTGCTACTGGTGAAGCCTCAGACCAGGCTCCCAGCCTGCGGAAGCCCCGGCCTGCTACTAAGTGGTATCCGCCTCGCTGCCCATGGCACTGCCCGCAGTGCCAGAGCAGACCAGAACGCTAGCCCCGTGCCCCTCACATGGGGAAGGTGGACCGCGACGCGAAGGTCAGCCGCAGGCTGAGCTTCGCCGATACGAGCCCCGTGCCCCCCACATGGGGAAGGGGCACCGCGACGCGAAGGGTCAGCCGCAGGCTGACATTCGCTCTCTTAGCCGCGCCACTCCGTGTCGTCGACCGTGGTCTTGAAGTCGGCCTCGACGCGGTCGGGCACCTCGACGTCGGCCAGGTTGGCCAGATCGGCCTCGGTGGGCTTGCCTACAAATACCAGACTCTCGCGCGGGCACTTGTCCAGGGCCGGAGCGAAGCTGTCCTCGAGCGTCGAGGGGTCGTAGTCCTCGTAGGAGATCTGGGCCAGGTTGCCCTCCATGTGGAACCGGTCGTCGACTCTGGTGCAGGCCGAGCACCCGATGCAGCCCACCTTGCACACCGCGGTGACGTCCTTGCCCTTGTCCTCGTTGCAGCACGTAACCACCAGCATGTGCTCGCTCTTGAAGGGCACCATGGTGATGATGTTGCGCGGGCAGACGCGGGCGCAGGCGCCGCAGCCCGTGCACTTGTCGTAGTCCACCACGGCGACGCCGTCGACCACGTGGATGGCGTCGTAGTCGCAGGCTGTCACGCAATCGCCGAAACCCAGGCAGCCGTAGGTGCAGCCCTGAATGCCGGAGATGACGTTGGCGGCCGCGCAGGTGGGCTCGCCGTTGTACGGCATGCGACCCAGGCGGTCCTCGTAGGTGGCCCCGCAGTGCACGACGGCGCGGTAGGGCCAGGTCTCTTCGACCTCGACGCCCAGCAACTGCCCCAGGTCGGCGGCCACGGCCGAGCCGCCCACCGTGCACTTGGTGACGTCCTCGCCGTTGAGGACCACGGCTTCGGCGTACTCGTTGCAGCCCACATAGCCGCAGCCACCGCAGTTGGCGGCCGGCAGGATATCGATGGCCGCCTCGATGCGGGGATCGACCTCCACGTGGAAGGCGACATTGGCCCAGCCCAGGACGAGGGCCATGCCCACGGCCAGCACCGCCATGGTGCCGGCGGCGAGTATAGCGATTACGGAAAGATCCATGTGGTGCTCTCTCTCAGATCGGTCTAGGTCAGTCCATGAGCAGGGCGGCCAGACTGCGGTCGACGCCCGTGAAGCCGAGAAAGGCCATGGCCAGGATACCGGCGGCCACCAGGGTGATGCCGGCGCCGCGCATGGCCTTGGGCACGTCGCACAGGTCGAGCTCTTCGCGGATGCCGGCCATGAGCATGATGGCGATGGTGAAGCCGACGCCGCCGAAGATGGCCAGGGTGAGCGACTTGTCGAGCCCCCAGACGTCGGCCGGCGCCGCGCCGGAGACGTTCTTCATAATCTCCAGGCAGGCGAAGAGGATGGCGCAGTTGGTGGTGATCAGCGGCAGAAAGACCCCGAAGGACTTGTACAGGGCCGGGTAGAACTTGCGGACGTACATCTCGACGAACTGCACCGACGAGGCGATGACGAAGATGTAGACCAGGTAATTGAGGATGGACAGGTCGGGCACCACCTCGGTGCCGGGACTGGCCGCCTGCCAGATCCACGTGGTCAGGGGCGCCCCGGGCCGCAGAATGAAGTACGTGAAGGTCCAGCTCAGGAAGCTGGCGATGGCCAGCACGAAGGTGACGGCGCAGCCCATGCCAAAGGCCATGTCCAGCTTCCGGGAGACGCCTATAAAGGGGCAGATCCCCAGGAAGTAATGCAGGACGAAGTTGTTTATCAGCGCCGCGCTGACGGCGATGAGGATGAGTTCTCCGATGTATTCCATGGCGGCGACCTCAGGCGGCGGCGCTGCCGCTGTCGCGGCGGGCGCTGTACCAGTTGACCAGGCCCAGGAGCAGGCCCAGGGTGAGGAAGGCCCCAGGCGGCAGGACCATCAGGACCCAGTCTGGCCACATCTCGGGCAGGACGCGCAGGCCGAACCAGGTGCCGGCCCCCAGGATCTCGCGCACCGTGGCCAGACTGGCCAGGCCGATGGCGAAGCCCAGGGACTGCCCCACGGCGTCGGCGCCGGCCGTGACCAGGCCCTGCTTGGAGGCGCAGACCTCGCAGCGGCTGATGATGAGGCAGTTGACGATGATCAGCGGAATGTAGGGCCCCAGGGCCTTGCTCATCTCGTACACATACGCCGCCAGGAAGCGGTCGACGATGGTGACGAAAGTGGCAATGGTCAGGGTGAAGACCAGAATGCGCAGGTGCGGCTTGAGCAGCGGCCGGATGAGGCTGACCATGAGGTTGGAGCAGGTCAGCACGAAGAGCACGGCCACGGCCATGGTCATGGCCGGCTGCATGCCGTTGGTCACCGCCAGCGTGGGGCACATGCCCAGCAGCTGCCGGTAGATGGGGTTCTCCGGCAGGATGCCGCTGAGAAAGCGCTCGCCGGCGGTGGGTCCCTCGCGGACCGCGGGAGCTTCGGGGGTTGCCGTGTTCATGGTGCTACTCCCCTCCCGCGGCGGTCAGCGCCGGCCGCATCTTTGCCAGAGTGGCGTTGACGATGTTGCAGACGCTCTCCGAAGAGATGGTGGCGCCCGTCACCGCGTCGATGCGGCTGCCCGTGGCGCCGCCGCCGGTGATGGCCACCAGGCGCGAGCCGGCCGACTTGCCCACGAACTGACCGCGCCACTCGTCCTCGATGATCTTGTTGCCCAGGCCCGGCGTTTCCTTCTGGTCCAGGATGTACACGCCGGTGATGGTCTGCACTGCCGGATCGACACCCAGGAGCAGTTCGATCTTGTCGGCGAAGCCCTGGCCGCGGGCCGGAATGACCCAGCCCACCGGCTCCCCGCCCCGGACGGCGCGATACACGATCTGGCCGTCCACGATCTGCTCATCGCCCTTGTCCGCCCCCGGCACCAGGGCCGGCACCTGGCCCAGGGTCTCGGCCAGCTTGTTGGCAGCGATCTGCCCGGAGAGCTTGGCGTCGAGCCCGGCCAGGCCCCCGCCGAAGCACAGGGCCAGCAGGATCACCAGCCAGGCCTGCGTAATGTAGTTGCCTTTAGCTTCCACGATTGGTCTCTCGCGTTCTGAAGTGTCCCGACGGTTCCGGCGTGCCCCCCACACCGGTAGGGTGAATCAGTTACGCGGATTGCGGGCAGCAGGCCCGGAATGCGCTCACTTGTCGCGGACGGGTACCGGGCCGCCGACGGGCCGCGGGATGGTCCAGCGGTTGATGAGGGGAGCCATGGCGTTCATGAGCAGGACGGCGAACATGACGCCCTCAGGATACCCGCTGAATTCGCGGATGAGCAGCACCAGGGCGCCAAAACCGGCGCCGTAGATCCACTTGCCCCTGGGCGTGAGCGGGCTGGTGACCGGATCGGTGGCGATGTAAAAGGCGCCGAAGAGCAGGGCGCCGCCCAGCAGGTGGTGGCTCACGGTCCAGGTCTGCTCGCCGGTAATCAGGTCGCCCAGACCGGCCAGCACGATGACGGCCGCGGCCGTGCCGGCCGGGATCTCCCACGAGGCGCTGCGTCGCACGCACAGGTAGAGCCCGCCGAGCAAGCAGGCGGCCGCGCTGGTCTCGCCCAGGGAGCCGTTGGTGGTGCCGATGAGCAGCTCCATCAGGTCGGTGGTCATGCCCGCCTGCTTGGCCGCGGTCAGCGGCGTGGCGCGCGTCAGCGTGTCGATGGCGCTGCTGGTGGCGGTGTAGGCCGAAGCGCCCAGCGCGGCGGGGAAGGCTATGAGCGCAAAGGCGCGCCCCACCATGGCCGGGTTGAAGATGTTCTGCCCCAGACCGCCGAAGAGCACCTTGCCGATGGCGACGGCCACGACCGAGGCGATGAAGCCGGCGTACCAGGGCGCGCTCCAGGGCAGCGACAGGCCCAGGATGAGGCCGGTGACGCCGGCCGACAGGTCATCGACGCTCACGGGCCGGCGCCGCATGGCCGTGAAGGCCGCCTCGGCCGCCACGCAGGCGACGACGCAGATGAGGATCTGTTTTACGGCGTACCAGCGGAAGATGTAGACCGCCATGGCCACCACCGGCACCAGGGCGATGAGCACGTCCCGCATCATGGCCTGCGTCGACGGCCCGGCAGGCAGGTGGGGCGACGGCGCGACCTGCAGCTCCGGACCGGCCGCCTCGGGCTCTGCCGCCTTGGCCTTCTTGGCCGCCGGCTTGTCGGCCGCGGACGCCGGCGCAGGGGCAGCCGCTTCGGCGGGGCTGTCGGCAGCCTTCTCGGGAGCTCCCTCAGCGCCCTCGGCCGCCTTGCCGCTCAGTTCACTCATGGGATCGTCTTTCGCTCTCAGTAGCTGGTGAGCCCCGCCGCGGTGGGCGAAGGCGTATCATCAGGTCTGGGTGTAAGTCAGCTCTTGAACGCCTCGATCCCTCAGTCCTTGGGGATCTGGGCCTTGCCCACGCGAATCAACTGCACCAGCGGGATGCGCGACGGGCAGATGTACGCGCAGCAGCCGCACTCCATGCAGGCCATCAGGTGGTACTGGGTGGCCACGTCCCAATCGCCGTGCCGGCTGGCCATGGCCAGCTTGGTGGGCACCCGATTGAGGGGGCACACGTCCACGCAGCGGCCGCAGCGCACACAGGCGCGCTTGTCCTGTTCGTGCACCTCGTCGCGCGTGAGGATGGTGACGCCACTGGTGCCCTTGGTGACCGGCGCACCCAGGTCGCCCAGGGCAAAGCCCATCATGGGGCCGCCGACGACGATGCGCGACGCGTCGGGGCGCAGGCCGCCGCAGTAGTCGATGAGCTCGCCGTACGTGATGCCCACCGGCACCAGCAGATTCTTGGGCGTGGCGATGCCGGCGCCGGAAATGGTGACCACGCGGTGCGTCAGCGGCTTGCCGCGCACCACGGCGCGCGCCACGGCCGCGGCCGTCCCCACATTGAGGACCACCACACCCACGTCCAGGGGCAGCCCGCCGGTGGGCACCTCGCGGTCGAGGACCGCCGGGATGAGCTGCTTCTCACCGCCCATCGGGTACTTGGTCTTGACCGCCACCACGCGCACGCCCGTGCCATTGGCCGCTTCGGTCATGGCGGCGACCGCCTCGGGCTTGTTGTCCTCGATGCCGACGATGACGCTGGAGGCCCCCACCGCCCGGGCGGCCAGCAGGGCCCCGGTGACGATGGGCTGCGGCGCCTCGACCATGACGCGGTAGTCGGCCGTGAGATAGGGCTCGCACTCGCTGCCATTGAGCAGCACCGTGTCCACGGCCTTGCCCTCGGGGGGCGACAGCTTGACGTGGGTGGGGAAGGCGGCGCCCCCCAGCCCCACGATGCCGGCCTCGCGAATGGCGGCCACGATCTGGTCCGGGGCGTACTGGTCGAGCCCGTGGTGGGGCCACTCGCCACCGTAAATCTCGTCGAAGAGGGCCTGGCCCTCGAGCTGCTCGCCGGCGGCCCGCACCGGCACCACGGGCACGCGCCGGCCATTGGGCAGGGTCGCGGCGCCGCCGTTGGCCGCCTTGCCGTTGATGGAGGCGTGCACCGGGGCGGAGATGAAGGCGTCGGTCTGGCCGATCACATCGCCCAGGGCCAGTTCCTGGCGGTTCTTGACCGTCTGCTCGTTGGGGGCACCCGTGTGCTGCAGCAGGGCGATGGTCACCTGCTTGGGCGTGGGCACCACCTCGATGGCCGCGTCGGCGGCCAGCCCCTTGCGCTCGGGCGGGTGGACGCCGCGGCTGAAGCTCAGGGAACCGGGCAGGGCGCTGGCGACGGCGGCCGTCATGCGGACACCTCCGCGAGACACTCACTGCGGGATGCGGCGGTGACGCGGGCCAGGAGCACGGCCGCGGCCAGCCCCCCGATCAGCCCGACGGTACCGCCGAGGAACTGGGCCGTCTGGTCGGGTCCGGCCAGAATCGCGCCGCCCACGGTCGTGGCCAGCGGCCCCAGGAAGTAGGCGACCGACACGGCGGCAAAGCGGCCGCCGCTGTACGGGCCGGCCGGCCGGCGCGAGGGCGCCTCGATCGGACAGTCGCTGCAGTCGGCGGAACAGGATGCAGTGGGTATCGACATGGTCAATGCGGGTCTGGGTTTGGGGTCGAAATCCTGGCGCCCGAGTGCGCGCGCCCCGGCGATGGCCGTTGAGGTCGGCTCGCAGAGGTAATGTGGCTGTCCCCGCTGCAACGATCATGCCACGCGCCGCAGCCCGCCTGCAGGGGCTCTCGCAGAGTGATCGGGCCCCGGTTGCGGCCGCCAACAGGGTCCAGTGGGACAGCCCTGTCCCACGGCGGCCGCCCCACTCGGGCGGCTGGCGGACACCCGACCGCAGCGTCCGGAATGGCGCCTCCGCGCGGAGCTGCGCCGCGCCGGCAGCACATATATAGAGGTGTGGGGCAGCAACGGGTTTTCAGGTCCACTGGTCGGATGGTCGCGAGGCCCGGCGCCTGTGTGGCGGCGGCATTCTCGCTATCTTGGGGAGACCGGCGCCAGGTCGGCTGCACCGTCCGGCTGACCGGCCACCCTCACCCGCGCCAGGGAGGCGAAGCTGCTGCCATGAGCGAATCGACCCCCCCGCCGCGCCGGGCCCCGTGGCGAGAGGCCCTGCGCGTCGTCATCTTCGAGGCCGACACGCCGGCCGGCAAGGCCTTCGACGTGGCCCTGCTGGTGGCCATCGTCGTGAGCGTGGCCGCGGTGTTCCTCGAGAGTGTCGCCGATATCCGCGTCCACCACGGCGTGGCCCTGCGCAATTTCGAGTGGGCCTTCACCGTGCTGTTCACCGTCGAGTACGTGCTGCGCCTGGCCTGCGTGGGCCGCCCCCTGCGCTACGCCACCAGCTTCTTCGGCATCGTCGACCTGCTGGCCATCATTCCCACGTACCTGAGCATCGTGGTGGCCGGCACCCCCTCGCTGCTGATCATCCGCGTCCTGCGCCTGCTGCGCATCTTCCGCGTCCTCAAGCTGGTCAAGTTCCTGGGCGAGGCGAACATGCTGCGCGAGGCCCTGCGGGCCAGCACGCGCAAAATCATCGTCTTCCTCGGCACGGTGCTCACCCTCGTCGTCATTGTCGGCTCGGTGATGTACCTCGTCGAGGGCGAGGAGAGCGGCTTCACCAGCATCCCGCAGAGCGTGTACTGGGCCATCGTCACCATGACCACGGTAGGGTACGGCGACATCGCCCCGGCCACGGTGGTGGGCAAGCTCCTGGCCTCGCTGGTAATGATCACGGGGTACGGCATCATCGCCGTGCCCACCGGCATCGTCACCTCGGAACTGGCCAACCTGTGGAAGGAGACGGTGAGCACGCGCTCCTGCCCCCAGTGCGCCACCGAGGGTCACGACATGGACGCCACCTACTGCAAGCACTGCGGCTCAAGGCTTTGAGACGCGAAGGCCGCCTGGCGTCGGCCTTCGCACCGCGGGCCCCCTTCTGGGCGCGGGGGGCATGCCGGTCTCGTACCTGCGAAGGCCGCCTGGCGTCGGCCTTCGCACCGCAGGCTTTCTCGTCGAGGGGGGGTCGGGTAGCAGGTGATGCGAGGGGGTCAGGGCGCCAGGGCGCGGCGGTGGAACTCCAATGCTTCCTCACCCACCTGCTCGTACAGCGGCGCCAGGCGGTGGTCGGCGCCGGGCACCTCGGCGTAGGTGTGCTCCAGGTCCTGCTGGCGCAGCGCCTCGCGGTACCGCCGGTTGCAGGCCACCAGGCGATCATCGGTTCCCACGACCAGCCTCAGGGCCAGCCGGCCCCGCACCTGGTCGGCCACGCGGGCCAGCCACGTCCAGGGGCTGCAGGCCTCGAAGTACTCCGCCCGGCCGCCGTACACCCGGTCGAACAGCTCGCGCCGGCGAATCGGGCCCAGGCCCCACTCCTGTGAGCGGCCGCCGCCGGACATGGCCTCCCCGTCGTACAGGGCCGCCGCCACCAGGGAGCATGCGCCGAACAGGTCCGGGTGCTTGAGGGCCAGCCGGGCCGCGCCAAAGCCGCCCATCGAGTACCCCTCCAGGCTGCGGCCGCAGCGGTCGGCCACCGTGGCGTAGGTCCGGTCCACGTGGGACACCAGGTCCTCGACAAGCACGCGCTCCACCGGGGCGCTGCCGTCGGCCGCGTCGCAGTACCACGAGTGGGGCAGGCCGTTGGGCGCCACGGCCATGACCGGCGGCATCCTGCCCGCCCGCACCGCGTGGGCCAGGCGCTGGACAAAGGCGGCCGCCTGCCGCGGCGACCCGTCGAGGCCGTGGAGCCAGTAGATCACCGGCAGGGGCTGGGCCGCGTCCACGGCGGGGCGGTACACGCGGTAGCTCACCGGGGCGTCGAGCGCGTTGCTGTGGAAGACGCGGTGCCGGGCCTCGCCGGCGGCGCGCTGGTCCGCCTCCACCCAGGGGAGGGTCAGATCGGGACGGGCGCCCGTCCGAGGCCGCGGGTCCATCTCGGTCCTGGTCCGTCTCAGTCCTGGCCGCCCTCGCCCCGGTCGACCTGCACCGGGACCTGACGCCGCTCGTTCACCTGCAGGCGGAACACGTCGGGCCGGGCGTAGTGTCCCACCGCGTCGAAGTCGAAGCGCGACCGCGTCACCGCGCCCAGGTCCAGGTCGGCGACGAGCGTCTCCTCGCGGCCGTACACCGGCCCGGCCAGCTCCTCGCCAAGGGGGCCCACGATAGCGCTGCCGCCGCGGCACAGACCCAGCGCGTCGTCCGTCTGGGCCGCGATGTCGTCGGGGTAGTGCTCCGAGCTGACATACTGGTTGCAGCCGATGACGAAGCAGCGCCCCTCGCAGGCGATGTGGCGCAGGGTGGACTGCCACGTGTCGCGGTCGTCGGCCGTGGGCGCCAGGTAGATGTCCACCCCCTTGTCGTACATGGCCGTGCGCGCCAGGGGCATGTAGTTCTCCCAGCAAATCAGTCCGCCCACCGTGCCAAAGGGGGTGTCGATGGCGGTCAGGGTGCTGCCGTCCCCCTCGCCCCAGATGAGCCGCTCCGCCGCCGTGGGCTTGAGCTTGCGGTGCACGCCCAGCAGGCCGCCGTCGGGCCCGAAGTAGAGGAGGGTGCAGTACAGCGTCCCCCGGTCGCCGCCGCCGCCGCGCTCGATGACGCCGATGGCCAGGTACAGACCGGCGGCGCGCGCCGCCTTGCCCAGGGCATCGGTCTGCGGCCCGGGCACCTCCACGCTGCCCGACCAGTAACGCTCCCACAGGGCCCGCCCCTCGGGCGAGCGGCCACCGACCACCGTGCCGAAACCCAGGCCCCGCGGGTACGCCGGCACAAAGGCCTCGGGCAGCAGGGCGAGCTGTACCCCCTGCGCCCCGGCGGCGGCCACCAACTCGCAGGCCCGGGCCACGCTGGCCTCGCGCTCAAAGGGGACGGGGGTGGCTTGAATGGCGGCGACGCGGACGGTCTCTGCTGACATGAGGGGCTCTCCCGCTGGACGGTGTGTCGAGACCCGATCCCACGCGGTCTCGTTCCCGGGGCTCTGGCGGTTCGCCCCGGTAGCACCGGGGCGAACCGCGGTAATCTAGCCACTCGGCGCCCCTCAGGCACCCCACGCGCGACCGCCGCGCCGGGGCGGCCTCACCTGGGCAGCCGATGCGGTTGCGTGCTCCCCGGCCAATGCCGAGCCTATCCCCTGGCGCGACGCGCGCCCCGCGTACCCGGCCCGCAGCCTGGGGCCCACCAAAGGTGAAGGGAGGGCAGCGCCAATGCGCATTCTGCTGACCGGGGGAACCGGGTGCCTGGGACGGGCGGTGCGGCGGCAGGCGGGCGACGAGCACGAGATCGTGGCCGTCGACCTGGACCCGGGCGACGACGGCGAGGTGCGCCAGGGCAGCTACGCAGACCTGGGTCTGATGCGGGAGCTCATGGCCGGCTGCGACGCCGTGATCCACACCGCCGCCCTGCACGGGGGGTACTCGGACACGCACTCGCCGCGCCAGTTCACCGAGATGAATGTGCTGGGCCTGCAGGGGCTGCTCGAGCTGGCCGTCGAACTCCACGTGCGGCGCTTCGTCTTCTCCTCCACCATGGAGATCGTCATCGGCCGCAACTGGGACAGTTCGGGGATGGCCGTGGTCGACGAGGACACGCCCCCAAACCCGGACTGGATCTACCCGCTCAACAAGCTCCAGTGCGAGGTGCTGGGCCAGCACTACCAGCGCTGTCACGGCGTGGCCTTCACGGCCCTGCGCTACATGGCCTTTGGCGACGACGAGGCCCCCACGCCGCGCCTGCTGGCCCGCTATGTCATGGTCGACGACGTGGCCCGCGCCAACCTGCTGGCCGCCGAAACCAACGAGGCCGACTTCCACGTGCTGCACATCGGCCCGCACACGCCACTGACCCAGGCCGACATCGTGCGCGCCGCCACGGCCCCCCTGGCCGTGGTGGACCAGTACTGGCCCCGTGGTGGCCAGTGCCTGACCGAGGCCGGCGTTAACCTGGACCTGAGCCACTTCTGGCCCGTGACCCGCATCGACCGAGCCCGCCTGGCCCTGGGTTGGCAACCCCGGGTGGGCTTTGCCGACTACCTGCGCACGCTGGGCTGGCAAGGGAAGTGACCGCGGCCCCGCCGCCTGGGGCCAAGCCGCCCACCTGAGACAGGAGAGAGACGAGATGACCCAGTCCCTGGCCGGCGCGCCGGCCCCGCCCCTGAGCGACCGCCTGCGCGGTCGGCAACTGCCCCACATCGGTCTGCTGTCGCGCGAGGAACTCGACGAAGTCATGCGCCTGGGTGCCTGGTTCCGCGACAACCGGTACGACGCCACGTACGCGCACCTGCTCCACGGCCGCGTCCAGGCTCTGCTTTTCGTGTACGAGTCGACGCGCACGCGCATGGGGTTCGAGGCGGCCATGGCCCAGCTTGGCGGGACCAACTCCTACCTGGCCGCGGACAGCACGCAGATGGGGCGCGGCGAATCCGTGGGCGACACGGCGCGGGCCCTGGATCAGTACATCGACGTGTTTGCCGGCCGCCTGTGGAAACACGAGGACATCGAGGCTGTCTGCGCCAACATGAGTGTGCCCGTGCTCAACGCCTGCACCCCGGTGGACCACTCCACCCACGTGCTGGGCGAGCTCATGGCCGTGGCCCAGGCCAAGGGCGCCCTGGAGGGACTCAACCTGGTGTACACGGGCATGGCGCGCGGCATCCTGCACTCGCTCATTCGCGCCTGTCCGGTGCTGGGGACCAACCTCGTGCTGGCCGTGCCCGAGTCGTACGCGGCCACCATCGACGCGGCGATCCTGGCCGAGGGGCAGAGGCGGGCCAGCGCCGCCGGCACGCGCCTGGAAGTGGTGACCGACCTGCGCCGGGCCATGGAGGGGGCCGACTTCATCCAGGCCAGCACCCTGATGCGGAGCATGCTGGCCGGCGAGCAGTCGCCGGAAGAGCAGGCCGTCGAGGTGTCGCAGTGGACCGTCACCGACGCGGTGCTCGATCTGGCCAAGCCGGACGCGCTGTACAGCCACTCGGGCCCGGCCCACCGCAATGTCTGCGCCACCGACAGCGTGCTCGACGGGCCGCGGTCGCGCGTGCCGGAAGAAGCGCTCAACGCGATCTACGCCAAGAAGGCGCTGCTGGCCCTGATGGTGCGGTAGTATGCGAAGGCCGCGCCCAGAAGGGCGCGGCCTTCGCACTGCGTTCCCTGCGTTCTGGCGTGGGGGGCAGCCCCACTAATGCGAAGGAAGGGCCTCTGGCCCTTCCTTCGCCTTCTGGTCGAGCGCCCGGCGCACCTCCCGCGCGATCTCGGGGGCGGTGAAGGGTTTCTGGATTATCCCGTCGGTCTCCCCCACCTCCTGGGTGGCCGAGGCGTAGCCCGTGAAGATCACCACCTTGACGCCCGGCGACCCCGCTCTCATCTCGCGATTCACCTCGGCGCCGGACATGCCGGGCATGGACAGGTCGAGCAGCACCAGGTCCACCGCCTCTTCCCGCACCACGCGCAGGGCCGTCTCGCCGTCGTTCGCCTCCAGCACGCGGTAGCCGAAGTGCTCCAGCACGCGGGCCGTGGTGGTGCGCACGGCGTCCTCGTCGTCCACCACCAGCACCGTCTCGGTGCCGCCGCGGACCTCGCCCGCCTCCTCTTCCGGCGCCGCGGGCAGCGCGTCCGTGGCCGGCAGATACAGGG
>Ga0180429_10003500_pt1 | contig 12672 bp, 9 predicted proteins | sample SS_ome_FD_132428 | JGI IMG/M metagenome (GOLD analysis project Ga0180429, IMG submission 132428) | Hypersaline lake sediment archaeal communities from the Salton Sea, California, USA - SS_1_S_1 metaG | ecosystem: Environmental > Aquatic > Non-marine Saline and Alkaline > Hypersaline > Sediment ... | reverse complement strand
TGCCCCCATGGTAAGGAGTACTTCAGGCTCCCGTTCCTGCAATACATTCATCAGCTGTTCATATTTGATCAGTACCTTCTCCGCCAGGTGTACTTCCCTGAATATGACCTCGGAGGTAATGCCCGGTATGGGTGCTTCCCTGGCCGGGTAGATGTCCAGGAGGATCAGTTCATCCAGCATGGACAAGCTTTCTCCGAACTCCTTTGCAAGGTCCCTGGTCCGCGTAAAGAGATGCGGCTGGAAGATGCCCGTGAGCTTCTTCCCGGGAAAGATTTCACGCACGGAACCGATAAAGGCGTTCAGCTCCTCCGGGTGATGTGCATAATCGTCGATGTATACCCGGTCCTCATTCCAGACCTGCACATCGAAACGCCGTTTCACGCCTCTGAAACCAGCCAGTGCTGACGAGATTTTTTCGAGCGGCACGCCCGACTGGTCGGCGACGGCGATGGCGGCCAGTGCGTTTTCGACATTGACCAGCCCGGGTACGCCCAGGGAGGTTTCGAAAATATCCATCGGGGTCCTGACGGTGAAATGGTATTTGCCCATCACGGATTTCCGGCTGGTGACATAATAATCGGCATCCGGATTGTCCAGCGCATAGGTGAACACCTCCAGGTGATCGGGGATGTTAAGCTCCAGTCCGTGCCTGATCACGAGCTTGCCCTTTTCGCTTACCTGGTCAAGAAATTTTTCAAATCCCTCCAGCAGGTTTTGACGCGTTCCGTAAATATCCATGTGGTCATCATCCACCGAGGTCACCACAGCGATCTCCGGGAACAATGTCAGGAATGACCTGTCGTATTCATCCGCTTCCGCGATAATGGTATCAGAGATGGGATGGATCACAATGTTGCTGTTGAAATTTTTTGATATCCCGCCGAGGAACGCGTTGCAGCCTATGGATGCATCGCTCATCACATGTGCCAGCATGGTGGATACCGATGTTTTTCCATGGGTGCCTGCAACGCCGATGCCATGACCTGCATTGAACACTTCTCCAAGCGCCGTGGAGCGTTTGATCACCCTGAAACCATGGTCGCGGAAATAGTTCAGCTCATTGTTCTCTTCCGATACGGCAGGAGTGTAGACCACCAGTGTCCGTTCCGGATCCTTGAATGCACGTGGAATCATGACGGGTTGATCGAGAAAATGAATGTCGATCCCTTCCCGCGCCAACTGGTCCGTCAGCTCCGTACTGGTACGGTCATACCCGGCCACGTTCTTGCCGCGATGACGGAAAAACCGGGCCAGGGCGCTCATGCCGATGCCGCCGATCCCAACAAAATAGACACTATCAAGGTTTGCCCAAATCATGTACGCTTCAATAAGTTAATTACTATGCCGGCGATGCGCTCCGACGCATCCGGAAGAGCCAGCTTTTTAATGTTCTCCGACAATTCTGCATTTTTCTCTGTATCGTACAGCAGCTGAAGTGCAGTGCCGATCAATTCGTTCCTTGCATCCCTGTCATGCACCATTATCCCTGCATTCTCGTCTGTCAGGGAGCGTGCATTGCGCGTCTGGTGGTCTTCAGCCACATTCGGGGAAGGCACCAGGATCACCGGTTTTCCGATCATGCACAGCTCCGAGATCGTCCCGGCCCCCGCACGTGAAATGACCAGGTCGGCCACCTGGAATGCACGGTTCATTTCGCTGATGAAAGGCAGCAGGATGATGTTCTTCGCCCCGCTTTGCTGCAATGACAGCCTGGCCGCTTCGTGGTAAAATTTCCCCGACTGCCAGATCAGCTGCGCACTGGAGGAAGCAATCTCTTCGATATGTTCCATCACACTTTCATTCAGCGTCCTGGCCCCGCCGCTTCCCCCGATCAGCAGCATCACCCTGCGCGACGGATCCAGCCCGAAATGACGAAAACTGGCCTCCCGCTCTTCAGTCCGAAGAAGCAGGTCCCTACGCACCGGGTTACCGGTGAGAATGATCTTCTCCGCCGGGAAATACCGCTCCATTCCCTTGTAGGCCACACATATCTTTTCAGCCGATTTTGCCAACATCCTGTTGGTCACCCCGGCATAGGAATTCTGTTCCTGCAGTACCACCGGCACCTTTCTCCTGGCCGCGGCCTTAATGATCGGCCCGCTTGCATATCCGCCCACACCAATGGCAAGGTGCGGATCGAAGGTGCGGACCAGCTTCCGCGAGAGCTGCATACTGCGGAACAATTTAAAGAAGAAAGTGATGTTCTTCCATGTGATCTTTCTCTGGAAGCCGGCCACGGGAAGCCCGACAATTTCGTAGCCTGCTTCAGGCACTTTTTCCATCTCTATCTTTCCCCTGGCACCGACAAACAGGAACGTAACGGCATCGCCCAGCACATGACCAATGGCATCTGCAATGGAAATGGCCGGGAAAATATGTCCCCCGGTACCACCACCGCCGATGATGATCCTGTATTTATTCACTGGCTCCATACCTGGTTTCTTTCTTTAAAGCTTCTACTGCAATCTTTTCTGCGTCAACCTGCTCTGATGTAACTGGTTGTGCGGCAACCTTCGGTCCGGCTTCCTGGCCTGAAGCTTCCCCTTCCCCGGCTGCTGCCGCTTCATCCTCCGCCTGCGCAGCCATTTCCTTTTCAACGCCCCAGCTGATGCTGAGGATCATTCCCAGCGCCATACTTGTGAAAAGCATGGACGATCCTCCCATACTGACCAGTGGCAGGGTCTGTCCGGTCACCGGCAGCAACCCCACGGCAACCCCCATATTTACAAATGCCTGGAATACCAGGCCGAGCGAGAGTCCAAATGCCAGGAATGCCCCGAAGGTGCTTTTTGTTCGCCTGACGATCAGGCCGGTCCTGAACAGCAGCCACAGGTACATAAATATCAGGAGCAGTCCCCCGATGACCGATCCGTATTCTTCGATAATGATGGCAAAGATGAAATCGGAATACGGGTGGGGCAACAGCATCCTTTGCGTGCTGGTGCCCGGACCGTTGGGCAGTATACCGCCCCTTACGATGGCCACCTTGGCCTGGTCCGCCTGGAAATTATCTCCCTCGCCCGTGACATATCGTTCGATGCGGTTTTTCCAGGTAGTGATCCTTCCCTCCCTGCTCATCGCCGTGGAAAGCAGCAGGAACAAAGCAAGTCCGGCAATACCCGTACCCACGAACAGGACCAGGTACCTGGTGGGAACGCGACCGATAAACAGCAGGATGAATGATACTGTGAAAACGATCGCTGCCGTCGACAGGTTGGAGGGCAGGATGAGGATGCACACCAGGGAGATGGCGCCGACCAGCTTCAGGAACACCCCTTTAAAATCCTGCAGGTTGTTCTGGTTGTTTCCCAATACCCGGGCGAGATACATGATCAACGCAAATTTTGCAAATTCCGATGGCTGGAAGGTATTGCTGGTACCCGGGATGGCAAGCCAGCGGTTGGCTTCATTGATATCCTGCCCTTTGATCAGGGTGATCACCAGGAGCACAATGGCAACCAACAGGAACGGGATCGACAATTTACTGAATATGCGGTATGGGATCAACTGGAAGAGAATGATCACAGCCAGTCCGAGGATGATGTATTTGAACTGCCTGAACAGGTAATAAAAGGTATCACCCGACACCTTCATATAGGCCAGGGAACCGGTGGAGCTGTACACCGACAATAGCGATACAACGCTCAGTATGATGATCACTGTCCAGATCACCCTGTCGCCCCGTATGTATTTTAGTGCATTCATCCTGTTTCTATACACTTGCTTTTAAAAATAGCCGTCTCTTTTTTTTGTCTCTTTCAATCCGCTGCCGGAACGCTTTCCCGGCATTGCTGAGCTTCATTTTGTTTCCTGTCCTCACTGCAGCCCCTGTCGTTGTTACCTGCAACGAACCGCTGCGTACTTTTATCCCGACCTGCAGCCAGGACGTATACCTACAGTTCCCTGACAGCCTCCTTGAATTTCCTGCCCCTGTCCTCGTAGCTCTCAAAAAGATCAAAACTTGCGCAGGCAGGTGACAGCAGTACCGTATCGTCTTTCGAAGAAAGGTAATAGGCCGACTTCACTGCCTCGGTCATGGTCTTCGATTCAACGATCGTATCCACTTTGTCGCTGAATGCCTCGAGCAGCCTGCTGTTATCCTTTCCAAGGCAGATCAGCGCCTTTACTTTTTTACTCACCAGTTCGTTCAGTTCTGCATAATTGTTTCCCTTGTCTACACCCCCGGCGATCCAGATGATCTCTCCCTTGATGCTTTCCAGCGCATACCAGGTGGAATTTACATTGGTGGCCTTGGAGTCATTGATAAAATTGATACCGTGCACCTTGTTCAGCTGTTCCAGCCGGTGTTCGATTCCCTGGAAATCCATCAGTGCTTCCCTGATGATGTCGTTCCTGATCTTCAGTACATTTCCTGCGATACCGGCAGCCATACTGTTATAGGTGTTGTGCCTGCCCTTGAGTGCGAGTTCGTGCACCGACATGGAGAAATCCACATCCTCGAACTCAATGTGCATGTGTTCTTTCCTGTCCACCCAGGCGACGTCGTCCTCTTTCTTTTCATAGGCATAGGGAAGCCTGACGGCCCGTGAGACAATCTTCTCCAGTTCCTTGATCGTGATCTCATCGTCCGAGCAGAACACGAAATAGTCTTCTTCGGTGAGGTTCTGTGTGATCCTGAACTTGGAGTCGACATAGTTCTGCATGTTGTAATCGTAGCGGTCCATGTGGTCGGCCGTGATGTTCAGCAAAATGGCGATATCGGCCTTGAACTCAAACATACCGTCGAGCTGGAAGCTACTGAGCTCCAGTACATAATAATCGTAGTCCTCCGTTGCGACCTGCAGGGCGAAACTCCGTCCCACATTCCCGGCGATGCCAATGTTCAGCCCGGCTTTCCTCAGCATGTGGTGGATCAGGGAGGTAGTGGTGGTCTTCCCGTTGCTGCCGGTAACACAGATTTTCTTTGCATTGGTGAATCTGCCAGCGAATTCTATTTCGGAGATCACGTGTATCCCCTTCTTCCGGATCGACCGCATGATGGGAGCACTTTCCGGGATGCCGGGACTCTTGATGATCTCGTCGGCATTCAGGATCAGCCGTTCCGTATGCCCGTTCCCCTCGTAGAGTACCTGGTAATCATTGAGCATCTCCTTGTATTTCGGATTGATCTTGCCCGAATCGGAAACAAAAACATCCAATCCTTCCTGCTTTGCCAGGATAGCGGAACCGGTCCCACTCTCGCCGGCGCCCAAAATGACTATTCGTTTTCTCTTGTCCATATCTGATTTTTATCTGATTTTTAGGGTTACAACTGTAATGACTGCCAGGAGCAGACCGATGATCCAGAACCTGGTCACGATCTTTGCTTCATGGTATCCCAGTTTCTGAAAATGATGGTGTGCAGGGGCCATCAGGAAGATGCGCCTTCCTGTGCCGGTTTTTCTTTTTGTATGTTTGAACCAGCTGACCTGGAGAATCACAGAGACACTCTCAAAAAGATAGATGCCGCAGAGGATCGGGATCAGCAGTTCTTTCCGGATCACGATGGCAAATACCGCGATGATCCCTCCCAGGGCCAGGCTTCCCGTGTCACCCATAAAGATCTGGGCAGGGAAGGAATTGTACCACAGGAAGCCGATGGTGGCACCTATCAGGGCTGCCGCATAGATCATCAGTTCCCCGGCATTGGGGATGTACATGATATTCAGGTAGTCGGCAAAAATAGCGTTCCCCGATACCCAGGCGAAGATGCCCAGGGTGGTACCGATAATCGCCGCGGATCCCGTCGCCAGTCCATCCAGTCCGTCGGAAAGATTGGCCCCGTTGGACACTGCTGTCACAATAAAGATCACCACCAGGACAAATACCACCCATACCAGCTTGTCGGCATGTTTCCCGGCGAACCACACCAGCCAGGTGTAATTGAATTCGTTGTTCTTGACAAACGGGATCGTGGTAAGGGGTGTCTTGTGGTCGCGCAGGAAAAAAGATTCCCCGTTGTCGTTGGTCACCATGGGAAGATCGGCATATTCCTGTTCCGATGCTTCGGTTACCGGGATCCGTTCGCGGATAATTGCCTCGTCGCTGAGCAGGAAGGTGATTCCCACGATGAGGCCCAGTCCGACCTGGCCGATGATCTTGAATTTCCCGCGCAGTCCTTCCTTGTTTTTCAGGAACACCTTGATATAATCATCCAGGAATCCGATCAGGCCCAGCCAGACGGTCGTGATCAGCATCAGGATCACGTAAACATTGTTCAGGTTCCCGAACAGCAGCACCGGCACCACGATGGATGCGATGATGATGATCCCGCCCATGGTTGGGGTTCCCTGCTTCTGGTTTTGTCCTTCGAGCCCCAGGTTGCGCACTGTTTCGCCGATCTGCTTGCGGCGCAGGAAATTGATGATCCATTTTCCGATGAACAGGGAGATCAGCAGCGAAACGATCACCGTCATGGCCGCCCGGAACGATATGTACTGGAACAGCCCCGCACCTGGGAGGTCATATTGCTCGAGATATTGAAACAGATAGTAAAACATGCGTCCTTACATTAAATATTTTGTTACGATCTCCCGGTCATCGAAATGCCGTTTCTCTCCCTTGATCTCCTGGTATTTTTCATGTCCCTTTCCTGCCACCAGTACCACCGATCCCTGTCCTGCCAGCATGCAGGCAGTTTTGATGGCTGCTTCGCGGTCGGTGATCTTCAGCACATCTGCCTGGTGTTCCGCTGGAATTCCTGCTTCCATTTCCGCCATGATCGCGTCCGGGTCTTCCGACCGCGGGTTGTCTGATGTGAGGATGACCTTGTTGCTGAAGCGTGCTGCCACCGCACCCATCAGGGGTCGCTTCGACCGGTCCCTGTCGCCGCCGGCACCTACCACCGTGATGATCTCCCTGCCTTCACGGTTCACTTCGTGGATCGTCTCGAGGACATTGCGCAGTGCATCATCCGTATGTGCATAATCGATCACTGCAACAGCGCCTTCTGCACCCCTGTATATCTCGAACCTGCCTTCTGCGGGACCGGCATTGCTGAGCTGCTCCAGCACTTCCAACGGCTGGTGTCCAAGCAGCAGGCAAGTGCCGTATATTGCCAGTATATTCAGTGCATTGAACTTACCGGTAAGCTTTACCCACACCTCTTTTTCGTTGATCTCCATCCGCATTCCTTCGAAATGGGATTCGAGGATCCTGGCATGGAAATCCGTATTCCTGCCCAGGCTGTACCTGTATTTTTCTGCCCTGGTGTGCTGAAGCATCACTTCCCCGTTGCGGTCGTCGCGGTTGGTCAGTGCAAAGGCCTGCGCATCCAGCTGGTCGAAAAAAGAACGCTTTGCCTCCAGGTACTCCCTGAAATCCTTGTGGTAGTCGAGGTGGTCATGGCTCAGGTTGGTAAATATCCCGCCGCTGAACTGGAGGCCTGCAATGCGTTGCTGACTGGCGGCATGCGATGACACCTCCATGAAACAGTATTCGCATCCAGCGGTCACCATTTCCCGCAGCCACCTGTTGATCTGCAACGGATCGGGAGTGGTATGCGTGGCAGGAAAGGACTTCCCGTCGATACGTACTTCGATGGTGGTTAAAATACCGGCCTTGTACCCAAGACCGGTATTGACCTTATATAATAAGGTGGCTATGGTCGTTTTTCCATTGGTTCCGGTAACCCCCACCAGCCGGATCTCCCGGGAGGGATGACCGTACCAGGCAGATGCAATCAGCGCGATCGCCTTGCGTGCATCCGCAGTCCCGATGAAGGTCACCTCCTTGTTATGCGCATCGGGGATTTCCTCGCACACCACGGCAACAGCGCCTTTGTCGATGGCCTGCGGTATATAGGCATGCCCGTCGGAAGCGGTTCCCCTGACAGCCACGAACAGGCTGCCGGGCTGCACCTCCCTGGAGTCGAATGTGACCGCATGGATCTCCCTGTCCGTGCTTCCTGTCACACGAACAACCTCCAGCTCCTGTATGAGTGCATGCAATGTCATCCTTCCGTAATACTCATTTTCAGTGTGATACGATCGCCTTTACGTAATATCGTTCCTGCCGGTGGGTATTGACTGCGTACGGTACCCCGGCCATTGATCTCTGTCCTGAGACCCAGGTTTTCCAGCAGGAATACCGCATCCCTGGCCCCCATATCCTTCACATCGGGCACGTACAGACTGCTGATGTCGCTGCGCCGCAATACCACGGCTTCTTCCGTGCTCATGGTCTTTACCCATTCCGATTCATGCTCATTTGATGTATAGGGAATGTCCAGGTATTTCAGTGCCGATTCCAGTTCCCGCTTGTACCCGCTCTTGGAGTACGGTGCACCGGTGTTTTCAGCCAGGAAGTGCGTACCGGGCTTCTGCATGTTCAGGTCCTGAATGTAGATCCGGTCGGTGATCTCCCTGAAGATCGGTCCGGCCACCAGGTTCCCGTAATACACCGATTGTGACGGGGAGCTGATTACCACGATGCAGGAATACCTGGGATCATCTGAGGGAAAGTAGCCGGCAAAGGAAGCCTGGTACCTTCCCTGCTTGTAGCCATGATTGGCGTCTGCTATCTGGCTCGTCCCGGTTTTTCCAGCAATGGGATAGTAGGAATTCCGCAGGTTCTTCGCCGATCCCCTTTCGACCACCCCTTCGAGCATCGGCCTGATTTTTTCCAGGGTTTCCTGCGAGCAGATTTTATGGTTCAGGACTGTTTTATCATACTGGCGGATGACCTTTCCATGGTAGCGGACCTCTTCAACAAAAAGGGGCTTGACCATCTCACCGTTGTTGGCAATGGCATTATAGAAAGTAAGCACCTGGAGGGGGGTCTGCCTGACCTCGTATCCGATGGACATCATGGGCAGGGAGATCTTCGACCAAAGGGGGCTGTCGGTATACTTGATATCGGGAGCGCCTTCACCCTTGATTTCGAGCCCCAGTTTTTGATTCAGACCAAGCCGGTAGAGCCTGTCGACGAAATCTGAAGGCCGGCCTTCATAGTTTTTCACTATCAGTTTGGATATCCCCACGTTGGAAGATTTCTCGAACGCCTCCTGGAAGGTGATCACGCCCAGTCCTTCGTCTCCGCTGTCCTCCAGCCGGTGACTACCATATACAATATACCCGTCTCCGACATCCACTTTGTCATCCGGCTCCACCAGTCCGTCCTCCAGCAGGGAGAGGGCCGATGCCAGTTTGAAAGTTGACCCGGGTTCGGTGCTTTCCCCGATGGCATAATTATAGTTCTCTGTATAAACACCCTCCTCATTCTTCCCAAGGTTGGCAATGGCCCTGACCTTCCCGGTCTTTACCTCCATCACCACCACAGAGCCATGGTCGGCTTCATGCTTCATGAGCTGTGTCAGCAGGGCGTTTTCCGCCACATCCTGCAGGTCAATATCGATGGTGGTAACCACGTCGAACCCGTCACGCGGTTCCACTTCGTTCCTGTCGCTGACCGGCATCCAGTTGCCGTCCGGAATCTTCTGCATCAGCCTGTATCCCTGGATGCCTGACAGGTCTTCATCATAGGCTCCCTCGATCCCCACCACGCTGCCATAGTCGCCCTGCATCACATACCCGATGGTGCGGGCGGCGAGCTCCCTGTGAGGCAATACCCGCTGGTTCTGCTGGACGAAGATTGTACCACCCTTGTACCGGCCGAGCCTGAATATGGGAAAATCCCTGAGCTCCTGCAGCTGGGAATAGGAAACATGTCGTTTAACAAGGTAATAGCGATCGCCTTCCTCCCGGGCTTTTACCAGGTTCCGCTTGTACACGGTCCAGTGCCTGTCGTTGAAAAGCCGGGAAAGCCTGATGGCCAGAGAATCCACGTTCCGGTCGAAGACCTCCCGTGTAAATGCTTCGCTCCGCATGTCCATCCTGATTTCGTAATAGGGCACAGAAACAGCAAGCAGTCGCCCCTCTGCAGAATATATATTGCCCCGGTTGGGCTCAATGGTTTTATAGGAGATACTGTTTTCCCCGGCTTCCTTCCACTTGTCCTTCTCAATCAGCTGGACATAGAACATCTTGCCCAGGATGGCGATGGCAAAGACCACCATGGCGAGGTAAACCACGCTTACGCGTATCAGTATGTTCCTTTTCAGTGACATTACTTCTTTTCGATCACCAGTTTTTTAAGCGGTTCTTTATTCTCAGTCAATCCGAGTTCTTTCTCCCTTACCAGCTGCTCCACCCTGCTCTGACGGCTCACTGTCATCAGCTCCGAAGAGGTGGTGATGGCCTGCGACCGCAGTTCCTTCACTTCGGTCTGCAGTGCGTTGGAACGGATCACCAGCTTTTCTGCATGGTTCCTGTTTGCGATCATGATCAGTGCCAGCAGCACCAGCATAGCCAGGAAGGGGGCCTGCCTGATAACCGCACGCTGCGTAAGCACGTTCCCGTCGATCAGGCTGCGGAAGGAGAAATGTTGTCCCTTCTCTTCCCTGACCTCTTCAAATTCAATATTTTTCCTTTCCCTGCTCATTCACATCATTTTCTGCGATCCGTATTTGTCTCTTTTCTGCGATCCGCATTTTTTTCCTCTACAAACTCTTCATTTATATTTTTCCTGCGATCCGCATTTTTTTCCTCTCCGGCCTCTTTATTTATATTTTTTCTGCGATCCTGAGTTTGGCACTCCTGGCCCTGCTGTTTTCCTTCAGCTCTTCTTCTCCAGGAGTGATGACCTTCCGGTTGATCTGTTTCCAGCATGTTTCAGGATGGCCATAAAAATCCTTTTTCAAGTCGCCCGCAGTATTGCCGGTTTTCATATAGTTCTTCACCAGCCGGTCCTCCAGCGAGTGATATGTAATCACCACCATTCGTCCGCCTTCAGCCATGACTCCTGCTGTCTGTTCCAGCATCTCCTCCAGGGCTTCCATCTCCCCGTTGACCTCGATCCTGATTGCCTGGAACACCTTTGCCAGGAACTTGGAACGGGTTTGCCCGGGAACCAGGTCCCCGAGAAGTTCCTCCAATTGTGCGGTTGAACTGATCAACCCAGCCTCCCTGCCCTTCATGACAGCGCGCACAACAGCACCGGTGTTTTTCAGCTCTCCGTAGGTACGGAAGATCCTGTAGAGCTCATTTTCGGGTGTTTCGTTGAGTACGTCAACGGCTGATTTCCGGGAGGAAGGATCCATGCGCATATCCAGGCGACTGTCGGTCCGGAACGAGAACCCCCTGCCTGGCTGGTCGATCTGGTGCGAAGAGATGCCAAGGTCGGCAAGAATCCCGTTAACTGTGGCTACCCCATGGTACCTGAGAAAATTCCTGAGGTACCTGAAGTTTGCCCTGACAAAGATCAACCGGTGGTCGTCGATGATATTTTGCGCTGCATCAGGGTCCTGATCAAAGGCGATCAGCTTTCCTTTTTTACCCAACTTTTCAAGAACATGGCGGGAGTGTCCCCCTCCACCAAAAGTAAGATCCACGTAGGTCCCTTTTGGCTGTATATTTAATCCTTCAACACTTTCCTTCAGCAACACTGGCCTGTGGTAAGCCATATTATTCTGGTTCATTTGATGATCCACCAAGTATTTTCTCAGCCATGGCAGCAAAATCATCGTCAGCCGTGCTCACACCAGGATAGGCGGCTGCATCCCACAGCTCGATCCGCCCCGACTGCCCGGCCAGCACAACCTCATCGGCAATCCCGGCATGATCCAGCAGGCGACGCGGTACGAGCATCCTGTTGCTTGCATCCAGGGCCAATTCAGCTGTACCGGCAAAAAACATGCGCAGGAATTTTGCGTGCTCCTTGTTGTAAGGATTCGTCTTCTCCCTGATCATTGCATTCTGCCGCTCCCACTCTTCCATAGGATAGAGGATCAGGCACTTTTCAAACACATCACGCTTGAGCACAAACCCCTCTGAGGAAGCATCCTTCATCTGCCGCTTGAATGCAGCAGGGAATGAAAGCCTCCCCTTGGAATCGAGCCTGACTGTATAGTCTCCTATGAATGTGATCATGCCTTTGGGTTCATTAAGAGGTAAAAATATAGATTTTTTCCCACTTTGTTCCATTTTTCCCCACTTTTTCCCACTTTGTTAATAACTTTCCCCCGATCAAATAGAACCGCAGCATTTGCAGTACATGCAAAGTTTTATCTGCTATACCGTATTTTTTTAATATTTTTGTAATCTGCGACCTACCGGAACAGCATGGACGAAGCAAACATGAACAAGGATTTCAAGCCTGTTGATATCAGGCAGATATTCAGGAGCAAAAGCCCCGGGATGGCCCGGTGGATCCCCGGATTCATCTACCGCTACCTGCACCGCACCCTGGTGCTGGACCAGATCAACGAGATCCTCGAACACCACGGTCACAAAAAGGATTTTGACTTCGCGGCAGCGGCCATCGATATATTCAATGTAAAGGTAGAACTGGTGGGAGAAGAAAACTTCCCGGAGGACGGACGCAACATTTTTGTTGCCAATCACCCGCTGGGCGGATTTGACGGAGTGATGCTCCTCCATGAGCTGGGGAAACGCTACGACCGCAAAGTGAAGGTACTGGTGAATGACATCCTGATGAATGCAAAAAACATGGATGGCGTATTTGTTCCCATTAACAAACATGGAAGCCAGGTGATTGAAAATGTAAAGCGCATTGACAGGATCTTCCAGTCGGATGACCAGGTGATGACGTTCCCTGCGGGACTCGTATCGAGACGAAAAAAAGGAGTGATCAGGGATCCGGAATGGAAAAAGA
>Ga0180429_10003496_pt1 | contig 12680 bp, 9 predicted proteins | sample SS_ome_FD_132428 | JGI IMG/M metagenome (GOLD analysis project Ga0180429, IMG submission 132428) | Hypersaline lake sediment archaeal communities from the Salton Sea, California, USA - SS_1_S_1 metaG | ecosystem: Environmental > Aquatic > Non-marine Saline and Alkaline > Hypersaline > Sediment ... | reverse complement strand
TCTAAAAAGCCTGAAGAGATCAAGAAGCGCATTGGATATATGTCACAGCACTTTTCTCTATATAACGATCTTACGGCGCGAGAGAACATCGAGTTCTACGCATCGATTTATGGCGTTCCCAGGAATATTCGTGGAAAGCGAGTGGCTGAGCTGATAGAAACTTCGGGCCTGAAAGGTCACTCCAATGAGTTGACCAAGAACCTTTCAGGTGCCTGGAGACAGCGCTTGGCACTGGCTTGTGCGATCGCCCATGATCCTCCCATGTTATTTCTTGATGAATCCACCGCAGGAGTTGATCCGGTATCCCGGCGTGAATTCTGGGATTTGATCTATGACCTGGCAGGAAGGGATGTCAGTGTTTTGGCTACTACTCACTATATGGACGAGGCGGAATACTGCAACACAGTTGGCATGATGTACCAGGGCAAATTGATTGCCAATGCAAGTCCAGATGAGCTTAAAGATGCTCTGCCCGGAATCCTTTACCAGCTGGAGTGCAATAAACCTGTGGAGGCAGAGGCAGTGCTGGATGGCTTGCCAGAAATTGTAGATTCTTCCGTTCATGGTGTGCTGGTGCATGTCGTTGTCCGCAGAAAGAGGGATCAGAAGAAAGTGTTATCCCAGTTGGATAAGAGTGGTATCGAGGTTGTGAGAATGGAAGAGATAGAGCCATCACTGGAAGATGTGTTCATCACCATGGTGGAATCCAGCAGAAACGCTGGCCAGTCACAGGACAAGGATCTTTTGCCTGGTATGTTCAGTGAGCAAGGAGAGTAGATGGACAGATTATGGACCATTATCAAAAAGGAGTTTTTCCATATCTGGCGGGACCCGAGAACGCTGGCTTTGTTGCTGGCTTTGCCTGGGGTTTTGCTGGTTTTACTTGGATATGGCATTAGTTACGAAAGTAAAAATATACCCATGGCAGTAGCTGATTTTTCGAAATCGGATGCCAGCAGGCAGTTCGTGGAAAAATATACTGCTAGCGGGGATTTCAATTATAAATTCGATGTCTTGAGCACTGATGAATTACTGAATTTGATCGACCAGGATAAAGTGGATGTGGCCCTGGTGATCCCGGAAGATTTTGGCAGGAAGGTGGACACGAATGAAACCATCGCAGTCCAATTCTATATCAATGGAGCATCAGAGCCTTCCGAGATTCAAACCATTCAGTTAAAAATTAGCGCGATAAGCGGGAATATTGCCCAGGAAATACTTGTAGAACAGATCAACAGGTCAGGACAATCAAGTGGATTGGCCCTGCCGGTAGAAGGATTGACGAAGATTCTCTATAACCCGGACAGCCAATCACAGTTATTCATGATTCCGGGATTGATTCCGATCATTTTGCAGGTCCAGGCTTTGATCTTATCTGCTCTGGCAATTGTGAGGGAACGAGAACAGGGAACAATGGAACAGCTTATTGTTACACCGATCAAATCATGGGAGCTGATGCTCGGCAAAAGTATTCCTTACTTGATCCTGAGCGCTGCGAATATGTTTGTCTTGTTGTGGTTGGGGAGTTGGCTGTTTGGAGTGGAGGTGGCGGGAAGTTATTGGGGACTCGTAGGGTTGAGTTTCATCTTCATTGTTGGATCTCTGGGCATGGGGGTGCTGATATCCAATCTGGCTCAATCCCAGATGCAGGCCATGTATATCGCTGTATTTGTTGTCCTGATTCCTGCCATTATTTTGTCCGGTTTGATGTATTCCCGAGATAATATGCCGCTGGTTACCTATTATTACAGCGAACTATTACCCGTTACCCATTATCTGGAAATAACCAGGGGGATCATGCTTCGAGGCACAGAACTGCAGTATTTATGGTCCTCTGTGCTGCCTTTGATCGTGTTGAGCATTATCTATTTTGTTGCCAGTGTACTCGCATTCCGGAAACGGTTGTAAAGTACTACATACAGGAGTTGTAATGAAAATCAAAAATCGAAATCTAATTATCATTCTCTTGCTGGTTATGATTGCTTCCACAGGTTGCCAGGGAATTAACGTCGACAAGGAAGAAGACCAGCTTGGAGCTTCAGGAACTCTAGCTGCAGACGAGATCAAGATCGCGTCAGAAATTGGCGGTATGATCAAAGAGATCAGCGTCAGCGAAGGAGATGAAGTCAATGAAGGTGACCTGCTTTTATCTGTCGATGACGCGATCTTTATGGCTGAGAAAGGCCGGGCGGAAGCGGGATTGAAAGCTGCTCGAGCAGGTGTGGTCACCGCTGAAGAACAGGTAGCAAGCGCCGAGCTGCAGTATGAGCTTGTGGTCCTTGGTGCAACCAGCCAAGAAAGGGCGTATAAAGCCCAGGAATGGATGATGCCGATGCCGGCTGAGATCGATCTTCCTGTGTGGTACTACCAGAAGGGAGAGCAATTGGAAATTGTCCGCCAGGAGATACTGGCAGCTGAAGAACGTCAGGAAAGTCAGCAGAGAAAGCTTGACGCCGAGCTAAACGCAGAAAAAAATCAAGATTTCCTGGAAGTGGAGCAAGCGCTGCATGCTGAACAAGTAGCTTTCATGGTAGCAAAAAATACCCTGGAGCGGGCGCAAAGTGCTGCCGACCGGGACGAATTGCTTGATGTTGCCCAGGAAGCTTATGATGCGGTCCTGGCCAGGTTGGAGAGCGCTCAGCTTGATTATGAACGTGAGCTCAACACAAGGGCAGCTGAGGATATTCTTGAAGCCAGGGCGAAAGTCGCAGCAGCTCAGGCTGACCTGGACTACACACAGGACCTGCTCCTGGCCCTTGAAACTGGTGCAGAATCCCTGCAGGTAGAAACTGCTAGAGTGGGCATCTCCCTTGCTGAAGCAGGATTAGCCCAGGCTCGAGCTATGGTTGAACAAGCTGAGGCAGGTTTAGATGTGTTATTGGCACAGGAGAGCAAACTGGATACGAGTTCTCCAGTTGATGGTGTGGTTCTTTCTCTGAATGTCATGGAAGGAGAGATCACTGGTCCCGGTTCGACATTGATGACCATTGCTTCCCTGGATGAGCTGAAACTGACGGTTTATGTATCAGAAGAGAACTACGGGCAGGTCAGGTTAGGCCAGGCAGTAGAAATTCAAGTTGATTCATTTCCTGGAGAGAAATTTGATGGTGTTGTCGTCTATATCGCCGACCGGGCCGAGTTCACTCCGCGCAACGTTCAGACTGTAGAAGGTCGCAAGACCACTGTATATGCGATCAAGATCCGGGTAGATAATCCGACAGGTGAATTAAAACCTGGCATGCCGACCGATGTGACATTTGAGTGATTAACCGACCTCGGAGGTACACGCGACCTCGGAGGTACACGCGACCTCGGAGGTCTACCCGACCTCGGGAGAACCCGCCGCTTTCCCTGCAGCCCAACCAGTGGAGAAAGCGGCTTGTAAGTTAAAACCCCCGGTATTGGCATCCACGTTGAGGATTTCCCCTGCGAAGTACAAGCCTTCTACGAATTTGGATTCCATGGTGGCTGGATCCACTTCCTTGATATCTACTCCTCCTGCGGTGATGATAGCCTGGTCAAAACCTTTGTGACCCAAGACAATGAATCTAAAGTCATCTTTCAACCAGCTGAGCAATTTCCTCCTTTCAGCACCGGAAAGCTGACTGATTTTTTTATCTCGAGGAATTGCGGTTGCCTCACAGCAAACTGCTATCAATTTTTTTGGAAGCAATCCCTCGAGCAAAGAAGAAAATTCCTTCCGGCCCATAGATTGAATATCACGCAGCAAGCGGGCGTCCAGGGCTTGATGGGATAAGGCAGGCTTTAAATCAATCACAACTTCAGCGGATTTTCCCTCTTCCAATGCTTGAACGATCATACCACTGAGACTTAATATGACCGGACCTGATAACCCAAAATGAGTGAACATCAATTCACCAAAAAGTTCCTTCACTTTTTTGTTATTGATGTATGTGGACACGTTGATATTCTTCAGGCCAAGCCCCTGAAGAGAACGAGCGGTGTTTCCGGTAGTGATCAGGGGAACTAATGAAGGACGTAACGGACGGATCTTATGTCCTGCAAATCGTGCAAACGCATAACCATCTCCGGTTGACCCGGTGCCTGGATAAGCTTTCCCGCCTGTAGCAAGGATGATCGATGTTGCCTTGTAGCTACCTTTATTTGTTAGAACACCTGATACACGATGATCCTTCAATTCCAAATCTTTCACTGCTGTTCCAGTGATGATCGATACGCCTGTTCCTTTGGCCCAGCTGATCAGAGCCCGGACCACATCCCGGGCGTCTTCGCTGGCTGGGAAAACTCTACCTCCCCGCTGTTCAACCGTGGGAACACCTAACTCCTCAAAGAAATCCCTCAAGTCTTGATTGTAAAAACGATAAAAAAGCTGGGTCAAGAATCTGCCATCCCGATTGAACTCTTTCAAGGTTTCTTCGATAGAAGCTGTATTGGTGATATTGCAGCGGTGTTTCCCTGTAATAAGCAGTTTGCGGGCAGGTGAGTCCATTTTTTCAAGCAGGAGAGTTTTTGCTCCAGCCAGGGATGCCTGGCCAGAAGCCATTAAACCAGCGGGTCCGCCGCCAACCACGATCACGTCATATTTGGCCATAATTTGCTCTGGAGATGAGGGTGATATGTCCCTCATCACAGACTAGTGTAACACTCTTATTCTTCGAATTGACATGCCCTAAGAAAATTTGCCATTTGACAAATTCAAATTTAGTATATAGAATACATGCTGCTTAGCAATAATGTAGTTTAAGAATTGAATACGGCGAAGGTGCATTCATCCCTATGGGATGGCTTAATGGCGAAGTCTGTGAGATCCAGACGCTGACCCGCAACTGTAATGCGAGTAAATGATAACTCGATAAGCCAGGTCGACCGCCTTTTCCAATTGTTCATGACACTCTCGAGGAAAGGAGGTGTGAACCTGGAATATGTAAACCATATCCAAGTGCCTTCCCTGTCCGAGACAGGGATTTTTTGTTTAATGGAAAGATTAGTTATGAGGAAAAAATGAAAAAGAATTTTGTATTGCTGAATGTGCTTTTTGTATTAATGATTTTGCTAACAGCTTGTGCTTCGCCTGAAGTAGTTGAACCAACCGATCAACCAGTTGTGGAAGCGACAGAGGTTCCACCAACTGCGGAGCCCACAGTGGAACCTGTTCAGGAATCCATCGTTGCTACTGATGATCTGGGTGTCGAAATTGAATTGGCTGAACCTGCCCAAAAAATCATTTCGATTTCTCCGTCTTTGACAGAGATATTATTTAGCGTTGGTGCTGGTGATCGATTGATCGGCAGGGATTCTAACTCAATGTTCCCGGAAGAAGCAGCCGCCGCAGTTGATCTGGGTGGAATGTGGGAAGGTATTCCTGTTGAAGATATCCTGGCCATGGAACCGGATTTGATCCTGGCTGGCGAAATCTTTGCAGAAGAAGCAATTAATGAGTTGAGGGATCTTGGGCTGGTAGTGTACTGGCAGAAGAATCCGGCAGATTTTGAAGGCCTGTATGAAAATATCATGGATATTGCTGTGTTAACTGGAACTGAAGATATCGCCAGTGAAGTGATTGACGGGTTATCTATGCGTGTTTCCGCTCTGGATTCAAAAATGGCTTCCGTGGAAAAATCACCCTTGGTATTCTATGAACTTGACGCCTCTGACCCGGCCAATCCTTATACTCCTGGAGCTGGCACTTTCATCTCGTTTGTAATTTCCAGAGCGAAGGGATCAAATCTGGGAGACGGCCTTGAAGGCCAATGGGTGCAGGTCAGTTCAGAAGAATTACTGGCTCAAAACCCTGACATTATCTTATTGGCGGATGCCCTCTATGGCATTACGGCTGAAGCTGTCGCAGAACGGGCTGGTTGGGGCGAAATTCAGGCTGTAGTCGATGGTGCGATCTTCCCCTTTGATCCATTCATTCTCAGCGTTCCTGGACCGAGACTTGTTGACGGATATGAACAGGTTGCTGAGATCCTACACCCTGAGGTTTTCGATAACTAAGATATGAAATCTCGTCCTTTCCTGGTTATCTCAATATTGCTGGGAATCTCGTTTCTATTGAGCATTGCTCTGGGGGCAGTAACCATCCCCCCGGGCAATGCCCTGAGAATTTTACTGGGTCGGTTGCCCTGGCTGGAATTGTCTGGAAACTGGCCCGCATATTTTGAAACTATCCTTTTGGATCTTCGTCTACCCCATACGATCCTGGTTGCATTGACCGGGATGGCCCTGGCGGGCAGCGGAGCCTCATTCCAGGGATTGTTCAGAAATCCCCTGGCAGATCCTTATCTGATAGGTATTGCATCAGGTGCAGGTTTGGGTGCAATTGTTGTCATGTCAGTTCCCCAGGTGGGAAGATTCTTAATTCCAGTTGGAGCCTTCCTGGGTGGTTTGATAACGATCTTAGCCGTATATCGGTTGGCAAAAGTAGGCCGGATGGTGCCTTTGACAACTTTGATCCTGGCCGGAGTGGCGATTGGATCATTTGCTTCAGCTTTGACCTCATTTCTGATGATGATCTCTGATGAGATGATCCTACAGGCTATGAACTTCTTGCTGGGGGGTTCTACTGTCACGGGTTGGGAACCTCTTGTGATCGCGCTGCCATATTTTGCAGTTGGATTGGTTCTATTGATCTTGGGCGGGCATTCATTGAATGTGCTCCAATTTGGTGAAGAACAGGCCCAGCAGTTAGGTTTGAATGTTGAACGAGTGAAATTATTTATCATCATCTCGGCCTCCTTAACCACTGCGGCGGCCGTATCATTTTCCGGCGTGATCGGATTTGTGGGATTGGTTGTTCCCCATATTGTCCGCTTGATCTGGGGAGGGGATTACAGAAAATTGATCCCTTTGTCTATTCTGGGTGGTGGTATTACTCTCCTGTTATCGGATATTGTGGCGCGTACTGTGATGGCACCTGGTTATCTACCTGTAGGTATTGTTACCTCACTAATTGGCGCACCGTTTTTCCTGTGGATATTGAGGCGAGCTAAGAAGGAGGTGTTCTGGTGAACCAGAGTAATAATCCTCCTGTGATCCAAATCAAATCCCTGTCAGCAAAATATGGGGAAGTTACCGCCCTGAAAGATATCAATCTGAATGTTTACAAGGGCGAAATAGTTGGTTTGATCGGGCCAAATGGAGCAGGTAAAACAACTTTGATCAAAGTGCTAAGCGGTGTTAAAGATTGTTCAGAGGGAGAAGTCCTCATCAATCAAAAATCAATCAATTCGCTTTCACCAAGCCAAAGGGCGATGGCGCTGGCTGTTGTCCCACAGGCAAGGCAGCTCGGGGGTGCTTTTTCAGTTGAACAAGCCGTACTGCTTGGAAGGACGGCTTATCTTGGCTTCCTGGGAAAGCCTGCCAGCGAAGACCTGTTAAAGGCAGCTTGGGCAATGGAACAAGCGGGAGTGGATGATCTGGCAGATCGAAAACTGGCCGAGATCAGTGGGGGAGAACAGCAGCGAGTGCTATTGGCCAGGGCATTGGCCCAAGATACACCGGCATTACTGCTCGATGAGCCAACGAATCACCTTGATCTGAGGTATCAGGTCAATCTGCTCAAACTGATAAAGGAGCTCGTAAAAAAGGAAGGTTTGTCAGTGTTGATGGCCATGCATGACTTGAATCAGGTGTCCGGGATCGCTGATCGAGTTCTACTGCTTGCTGATGGGAAAGAGAAGGCTCTGGGATCACCAAAAGAGGTATTGACGCCGGAAAATATTCGTAATACATACCAAACAGAAATTGAAACCTATACTCATCCCAAAACAAATAAGCATATGATATTCCCAGCAGAGTGATCGATTTGCGATTAGAGCTTAATATAAAAAACGCCAGGCTTCAAGGTCTGGCGTTTTTGTTGTTGGTGAGTATCAGATCAATTTTTTTTTAGCGGGTTTGGTCCCATTTCTCTGATGCGGTCAGTCATTTCCTGGGCAGCATCTGCAAAGGATTTACCCTGGCCGCCAGACAGGAAATACATATTCAGGCGTTCTCCGCCTATCCCGATGTCATCCAAGATCTTCTTGGTGTACTCTACTTTCAACTCACCCCGTTCATTGCCTCGAACGTGGTGGCAGTTGCCTTTAGGGCAGGCGATAACATACACCCCGTCTGCTCCATCCTCAAATGCCTTGAGCAGATATTTTGTATCGGTCTTCCCGGTGCAGGGGAGTTTGATGAGTTTAACATTGGCAGGATACTCGATTCTCAAGGCGCTGGCTGTGTCAGCTGCCATGTAGCCGCAGTAAATGCACATGAATGCTGTGATTTCAGGTTCAAATGTTTTTTCGGTCATAATTCTACCCAGCTTCCCAGGATCGGGAAATCCGGGACCATGATTTGATTGTCTGTGTAGTTCAGTAATTGAATGGCATTGGCCGGGCATTCCGTGGTGCAGGTGCCGCAGCCGTGACAAAGTGTTGGTTCAATATATGCCGCTCCTCCCAAATCTCCAACGCCAGTGAATTCGTCTGATATGCGGGGTATTTCAAAGGGGCAAGTGCGCATGCAAGTCAGGCAGCCGACACATTTATCCGGGTCAACAACAGCAATTGTCCCACCAAACTGGAACGATTTCTTACTCAAGATGGTTGTTGCCCGTCCGGCTGTTGCCTGGGCCTGGCTGATGCTCTCCTCAATGAATTTTGGATAATGGGCTATGCCGCAAACAAAGATACCTTCTTCCATGAAATCCATCGGGCGCATCTTGATGTGGGCTTCCAGGAAAAATCCTTCATTTGAGATAGGCACCTTCAACAGCTTAGCGAGTTCTTTTGTTCCTGAGGAAGGTTGAATGGACGTGCTGAGAACAAGCAGGTCAGGTTGGAGAACCAGTTCCCTGTCGATCATCTGCTCCTGTAAAGTGACTGTGATCTGTCCGTTATCAGCCACAACGTTCGGGAGATGTTTGTCGTCATAGCGAACGAAAACCACGCCTTTTTCCCTGGCTTCAGTGTAGTATTTCTCCCTGAAGCCGTAGGTGATAATGTCCTTGTAAAGTACAGTGACCTGGCAGCTCGGATTGATGGTCTTCAGGCGGATTGCGTTCTTGATGGTGCTGATGCAGCAGATCCTTGAGCAGTACTCGTAGGTTTCCTCTTTTGGTTTGACGCATTGGATCATCACAACTTGATCAAGGTCTGAGACTTCTTCGATATGATGTGCCAGTTTGTCTTCAAGTTCTAATTGAGTGATGGAAGCAGGATGTTCTCCAAGTAGATAGTGGGTCACTCTGGATTCCTGTCCGCCGGTAGCGACGATGGTAACTCCATGGGATATTTCGGTCTGGGAACCGTCGCTATGCTCAAGGACGGCATGATAAGCACCTACATGGCCATCATGCGTCTTGATCTCAGTTCTGGTCATCACTGTGATGCGCTCATGGACGATAATGCGGTTGACAAGATCACGGAGCAGTTTATTTGGATTTTCACCTTCCACAAGATAATGGATCTTTTGAAGGTTGCCCCCCAGGAATTCATCCCGTTCAATGAGTACGACATCATATCCGGAATCAGCTATGGAGAGAGCTGCTGTCATACCTGAGACACCGCCGCCGATAACCAATGCTCGCCTGTGGGGTGGGATAGAGGATTTATAGATCGGTTCAAGCTCGGCTGCCCTACCTACGGCCACCCGGATCAGCTCCAGGCCTTTGCGGGAAGCCATTTCAGGTTGATGGGGATGGACCCAGCCTGCAAAACCGCGCAGGTTGACCATCTCCAACAAATAGGAGTTCAGTCCAGCTTCCCTGACGGCTTTTTGGAAGAGAGACTCGTGTGTTCTATGACTGCAAGCAGCCACCACAACCCGATTGAGTTTATGTTTCTTAATGGCGTCTTTGAGCTGCTGTAATCCCTCCGGGAAACAACCATATTCTATATTCTCAGTATGGACAACATGCGGGAACTCAGCTGATCTTTCCAGTATGCCATCAATATCAATGATCCCTTCCATGGTGGGGTAACAGCGGCAGCTGAACACGCCAATTCGGGGGTCCTGTCCATGTACATCTGTCTCGGGTGGGAACTCATGGTCTGTCAGGAATGGGTATTCTCGGGTTGAATAGGAGCTGCCCAGTTGATTATGGAACATGCGCATGACATCACCCGCAGCACCAGCAGAGTCGATGATAGTTTCAGCGATCTCTTTTGGTGATGAAAAAGCGCCGCAAACGTAAATACCAGGCTGGCTCGTTTCCAGCGGATTGAATTTGTCTGTTTGGCAGAAACCGTATTCGTTCAGGTCAAAACCAAGTTGATCAGAAACAATTGACGCACCGCTTGGCGGCCGGACGCCAACAGAGAGGACAACCATATCAAAATGGTCTTCTTTGATCTGCCCCCCGTTTTCAGGGTCGGGATACTGCACGATCAGATCCTTTGTTTTGGGATCTTCCTGAATATCAGATATCCGGCAGCGAGTATATTCAACGCCGTACTGGTCTGTAGAGCGATGGAAATATGCGTTGTATTCTTTATTGAAAGCACGTTCGTCCATAATGAAGATCTGGCAGTGGACGTCATCGAGCCTTTCCTTGGCAAGTACAGCTTCCTTGGTTGCATACATACAGCAGATGGATGAACAGTAGGGGTGTTTCTGGTCCCTGGAACCGATGCACTGCAGCCAGGCGATTCGTTTTGGAGGTGCGTTATCAGATGGACGAAGCAGCAAACCTTCTGTTGGGCCGGAACGGCTGACATAGCGTTCATACTGCATACTGTGAACTACATTCAGATAGCGCCCGTAACCAAACTCACCCAGCTCAAGTGGGTCAGTCAGTGTATACCCCATAGCCAGGATGATCGCGCCGACCTGGATCTCTTCTTCCCAGGGTTCCTCGTCGAGATTGATGGCATTGGTGGGGCAAACATCTACACATCGGTTGCAGCCTTCACAATAATCACCTTTATCTATGTAATAGGTGTCAGGAAGAGAACGAGGAGCGCTTTTGTGAACGGCGTTGCGCGTGACCAGGCTCTCCTGGAATTCACTGGGCAAGCGTTCTGGGCAGGCTATTGCGCATAGTCCACAATTTGTGCAAAGGGCAGGATCCACATAGCGCGGCTCTCTTTGCAAAGTGATCCGGAAATCACCCGCCTGACCTTCTGCCCGTTTAAGTGTAGTTCGGGTCATCACTTCAATATTCGGATGACGGTTATGGTCCATAAATGCGGGTGAAATCGCAGGCCTGGTGCAGCCGTAGCCATGATCTGATGTTCCGCGACAAAGGACGCAGTCATGGGTGGGGAACATGTAGCCAAGTTGAGCCACGCGTCCACCGAGTCCTGGGTCCCGTTCTGTCAAATAAACTTTTAATCCTGCTTCAGCGAGGTCAACGGCGGCTCTCATGCCACCGATCCCTCCGCCAACTACTAAAACTGATGCGGCGGGTTCGTGATGTTCACTAATCATTCATGCTCCTGAAACTTACGAATATCCAATATTGAGGCTTCTTCCAGACTATCGATGATATCTTCAATCTGCTTTTGATCAAGGTTTTGAATTTTGCAGACAGAGATCCATTTGTTTTCGAGATTTTTGGGATAATATCCGACACAGACGGATAGATAACCACCTGCTTCGTAAATAGCGTTGGTGAGATGGGCTACGACCCCGCTCTTATCTGGTTGGAGGACAGTGACACGGATGCCTGATTCATAGGCGCCCAGGAGTGAGGTCATGGCGATGAAAATATCGCTGTCGGAGATTATTCCCGAAAGTTTCCCTTCTGATACAACAGGAAGCGTGCCGATTTTGCGGTCTGCCATCAGCCAGGCTGCATGCTCAATCGGCACCTCTTCTTCTATCGTGACCACATCTTTAACCATGATTGAATCCACACGGATCTTAGATAGCGTGTAGCTGATCTCAAAGCGGCTGAATTGAGATACATCAGATGGGAGAGCAGATTTCAGAGAGCTCTTGGTAATCAGGCCGACAAGGTTTTTTTCCTCGTCAACAATTGGTAAGTGACGGATTGATTCTTTTTCCATCAACTCCTGCACTTCTATCGCTGCCATATCCGGTGTTCCGCAAGTGGGATCCGCCTTCATAAGGAATTTTACAAACATTAATGCCTCCAGAAACTGATAGATAACCTATCAAATGCTCGTATATCTTCTCTGCGTTGTGGGCGAGAAAACACTAAATTTGCTTGGATAGCTTTGAATACCGTATATTTATACCAGAATGCGCAAAAACAACACGTGTTATTAAGGAATTTGTGATGAATATCACGTCGTTCAGGATATTAAGCAATCCCCAGCTGCTACATAGCGAGAAAGGTGATTTATCGGGATCAGCCAGAGATCTGTAATCCAGCAAGCAAAATCATTCTGACCTATCCTCTCATGATTGGAAACTCAGGAACGGTATTTGGCGAAAAGAGCTGATAGTCTCTCCTCCAGGCGTGAGGAAAGGGCGTCGCCACCCTGGCTGGTTACATCGTCCTCATTTTCAAAGACGATATATGGCACCGCGATACCCTGGATCTGGATTGTATCAGGCTGCTTGGCAATGACATCGCTCCAGTCTGTTTCCTTGTAGAGCGCTTCCATCTTTGTATCGGATAAACCGTGTTCCAGAATGCTATCGGGTTTTTCCGGGTTGAACCTGCCTCGATTCTTCCTGAGAGATTCTTCCCAGGAAACATCCAGATAGAGAATAGCGAGGCGCTTGGCGATTGTCTTGCT
>Ga0180429_10003495_pt1 | contig 12681 bp, 13 predicted proteins | sample SS_ome_FD_132428 | JGI IMG/M metagenome (GOLD analysis project Ga0180429, IMG submission 132428) | Hypersaline lake sediment archaeal communities from the Salton Sea, California, USA - SS_1_S_1 metaG | ecosystem: Environmental > Aquatic > Non-marine Saline and Alkaline > Hypersaline > Sediment ... | reverse complement strand
GGCTGGGTGGCGCGCCTGCTGGCCAGCCCCGCCTCCAGCGCCACACTGGTCCTCGGCCTGGCCAACGGCCTGCTCCCCTGCGGTCCCGTCTATACGGCCGGTCTCACCGCCGCCTCCACCGGCAATCCCTGGCAGGGCTTCATGGCCATGATCTTCTACGGGATGGGCACCGTGCCGGTGATGGTGGCCTTCGGATTCGGCGGCGCGAGGTTGCTCGGTTCGCGCAACCGGCCCTGGCTGCAGAAGATCGCCGCCCTGCTCGTGCTCGTGATCGGCCTGCAACTGTCGATGCGGGGCCTGGCGGCCTTCGACCTCGTGCCTCACCTGAAATTCGGGGAGCTGGTCTTCTGGTAAGCTCTAAAACCCGTACCGGACAAGTTAACCCATAATTCTGCAACCCGTTGATAATAACGCCCTTAACTCCATATAGCCGTTGACTCCGAGCGACACCCTGTCTATTCTGCATCCTCGCAGCCAGGATTCCAGGGTCTTATTCTCCCCGAAGGATGTCATGCCCTCCGCGGACTCTCCATCCATTGTTCCCGGACCGGGCGCCAAACCCGGAGACTGCATCCACTGCGGCAATCCTCTCGATAAATTTCACAAGGCCGAGGACGGTCCCTTCTGCTGCGCGGGATGCCGGACGGTCTATTCGCTCATCCGGGGCGAGGGCCTCGACCGCTACTACGAGATCAAGCCCGACATCGTCCCCCCCGCCAGCCGGCTTCGTGCCGACAGCTACGCCTGGTTGGATGCCGTGCTCGACTCTCCCGAGGCGGAGACCGGCCCGGTGAGCCTGGACATCCAGGGCGTGCACTGCGCCGCCTGCGTCTGGCTGATCCAGGAACTCCACGATCGCGAACTGGACGGCGGCGGCCTGCGGATCAACCCGAGCCTGGGCAAGGTCGATCTCACCTGGCGCGGAGACCGGGACAAGCTCAAGCAGTGGCTAGCCCTGGTCGAGAAGTTCGGCTACCGCTTCGGCCCCGGCCGCAAGCGAGGAGTCGGCCACTCGCGCTCGCTGCTCGTGCGGATGGGCGTGAGCATCGCCATCGCCATGAACGTGATGATCTTCTCGGCCAGCTACTACTTCGGTCTCAGCCCGGCCGACGGCCTGGTCTATCGCTTCTTCGGGTGGCTGAACCTGGCGCTATCGACGCTCTCCGTCCTCGTCGGCGGGACCGTCTTCATGCGCGCCGCCTGGCAGGGCCTGCGTCGCCGCGTCGCGCACCTGGACCTGCCGATCTCGCTGGGCATCATCCTGGCCTATCTCGGATCGGTTCTGGCCTACCTGCTTCAGGGACCCGAGGCCGCCTACTTCGACACGCTGACCATCTTCGTGGCCCTCATGCTGGTGGGCCGCTGGGTTCAGGAACGCATCCTCGAGCGCAACCGCAACGCACTGCTGGAAGCCGACGGCGTGGAGAACCTCTTCACGCGCCGCTATCGCGAGGGGCATCTGGAGTCGGCTCACGCCACCGATCTGGTGAGCGGCGACGAGCTCTGGATCGCCCCCGGCGACCTGCTGCCGGTCGAGGCGATCCTCATGCGCCGTCCCGCCGAGCTGGCCCTGGACTGGATCACCGGCGAGAGCGAGAAGCGCCGCTTCGAGCCGGGCGACAGGCTCCCCGCAGGAGCCTTCAACGCGGGACTCTCGGGCTTCCGCGCCGCGGCCGCGCAGGACTTCGCCGACAGCCGCCTGAACGACCTGCTTCGCAGTCCGGTCGATACGAGCGACGGGGGCCTCGCGGGCCGGAACTGGTGGCACCGCGTCAGCACCCTCTACGTGATCTCCGTGCTGGTGCTGGCGGCCGGCGCCTTCCTCGGCTGGGCGGGCCGCGATCTGCAGAAGGCGCTCGAGGTGACCGTCGCCGTCCTCGTGGTCACCTGCCCCTGCGCCCTCGGCCTGGCCACTCCCCTTGCTCAGGAGATGATCCAGGCCGCGCTCAGGCGGCGGGGAGTGCTGATCCGGCGGGGAGATTTCTTCGATCGGGCGCTGGCGGTGAAGAAGATCCTCTTCGACAAGACCGGCACGCTCACCGCGGGCAGGCTCTCGCTGCGGGATGAGTCGCGGACCGAACTGGACTCTCTTTCCGATGAGGAGCGCGGCGTGCTTCGCAATCTCGCCGGCCGGAGCCTGCATCCCGTGAGCCGGGCCCTGGCCGCCGAACTGGGAGAGGGCGCCCTGGAATCGGAAAGCGAGGAAGCTCTCGAATACGCCGGCACGGGGCTCGAGTGGAAACGAATGGGCGAAACCTGGCGCTTGGGGAAGGCCTCGTTCTGCGGCGGCAGGACCGATGAAGACGCCACCTGCTTCAGTCGCGACGGGTCGGTGCTGGCCCGCTTCCGCTTCGAGGAGGCCGTCAGGCCGGGCGCGCCGGGAGAGATCGCCGCGCTCGATGCGGCGGGTTACGAGCTTCACCTGCTCAGCGGGGACGATCCCGCGAAGGTCGCCGCCGCCGCGCCGCGCCTGGGCATCGACCCGGGGCGCGCAGTCGGCGGGCTCACGCCCGAATCCAAGGCCGACATGGTCAGGGAACTGGACTCGGGCGACACGCTCATGGTCGGCGACGGCCTCAACGACGCTCCCAGTTTCGAGGCGGCCCACTGCTCGGCCACTCCGGCGGTCGAGCACGCGGCCCTGCCGGCCAAGGCGGACTTCTACTACCTCGGCGACGGCATCGCGGCCCTGCGGCGAGCGCTCGCGGCGGCCGGGCGGCTGCGAGGCATGATTAAGCTTAACCTGATTTTCGCCTCGGTTTACAATCTCGGCGCCATCGTCCTCAGTATCCTGGGCTATGTCAGTCCGGTTGTGGCGGCCGTTCTGATGCCGATCAGCTCGGTGCTGATCGTGAGCCTGACAGCCTGGCGCCTCTCCGGAAGGAGGCTGCGGTGGATGTCCTGATCGTCCTGGTATTCATCAGTCTCGTGCTCGTGGTGGGCGGACTCATCTTCCTCTTCCGCACGCTCAAGGAGGGAGACCCCGAGCACGCCGACCGCCTCAGCCTCCTGCCCTTGGCCCGGGATGACCGGGCGGAAGAAGACAATCTCAATTCCCAATCCAAGCCCAAGGAGAACTCATGAGCGCCTCCGTTCAGACCAAGCATGTGGTCTATGACGATGGCATCGTTCGAGCCTTCACTCTGGCGACCGTGCTTTTCGGCGTCGTGGGTATGCTCGTGGGAGTCATCATCGCGGCCCAGCTTTCCTTCTGGCAGGCCAACTTCGGGATAAGCTGGCTCAGCTTCGGCCGACTCCGACCCCTGCATACCAACGCGGCGATCTTCGCCTTCGTCGGCAATGCGATTTTCGCGGGGGTCTATTACTCGACGCAGCGCCTGCTGAAGACACGGCTCGCCAGCGATTTCCTGAGCTGGCTGCACTTCTGGGGATGGCAGGCCATCATCCTCTCGGCGGCGATCACCTATCCATTGGGTCTTTCCCAGAGCAAGGAATACGCCGAGCTGATCTGGCCCATCGACCTGGCCGTCGTCGTCGTCTGGGTGGTCTTCGCCGTCAACTTCTTCTGGACGCTCGCCAAACGCAACGAGAAGAACCTATACGTGGCATTGTGGTTCTACATCTCCACCATCGTCACCATCGCGGTTCTCTACATCGTCAACAATCTGGCACTGCCGACGAGCTGGCTGCACAGCTATCCGCTCTTCGCCGGCGTTCAGGACGCGCTCGTGCAATGGTGGTACGGCCACAACGCGGTGGGTTTCTTCCTGACCACGCCGCTGCTCGGCCTCATGTACTACTTCCTGCCCAAGGCCGCCGAGAGGCCGGTGTACTCCTACCGGCTCTCGATCGTGCACTTCTGGGGACTCATCTTCGTCTATATCTGGGCCGGTCCCCATCACCTGCTCTACACGGCGCTGCCCGAATGGGCGCAGACCCTCGGCATGCTCTTCAGCGTGATGCTCTGGGCGCCTTCCTGGGGCGGCATGCTCAACGGCCTGCTGACCCTGCGCGGCGCCTGGGACAAGCTGCGCACGGACCCGGTCATCAAGTTCTACGTCGTCGCCGTGACCTTCTACGGAATGTCCACCTTCGAAGGGCCGCTGCTCTCGATCAAGAGCGTGAGCGCGCTGGCCCACTACACCGACTGGATCATCGGCCACGTCCACGGCGGAACCCTGGGTTGGAACGGCTTCCTCGTGGCGGGCATGATCTATTGGCTGGTGCCGAGGCTCTGGAACACGAAGCTCTACTCCAAGGGACTCGCGGAGACGCACTTCTGGATCGGCACGCTCGGCATGATGCTCTACGTCGTGTCGATGTGGATCGGCGGCGTGAGCAACGGCCTCTTCTGGCGCGCTCTCGGCCCCGACGGATTTCTGCAGTACCCCGACTTCATCGAGGGCCTCCGCGCACTTCGCTTCCTGTTCGGGATGCGGCTGGTGGGCGGCTCGCTCTACCTCGTGGGCTTTTTGATCATGGTCGTGAACGTCTGGATGACCGTCGCGCGCGGCAAGGCCGTGAACGTCGAGACCGACGTCGTGGCCTACGAGAAGAAGCCCGGCCCCAACACCTGGAAGCTACTGGGCGCCGCCCCCATCGTCTATTCTGCCATCGTGATGGCCCTGGCGATCCTGCTGGGCGTCTCCGGCATCATCACGAGCGCGGCGATCCTGGCGGCCGGTGCCGTCGTGGTCGTGGCCGCCATCCTGGGTATCGGCATCACGAAGCAGGGTCAGGGCACCACCTGGCATCGCTTCCTCGAGGGCAAGCCGCTGGCCTTCAGCATCGTGGCGCTGGTGGCCATCCTCATAGGCGGCCTGGTGGAGATCATCCCGATGGTGATCATCCGCAACGAGGTGCCGGTCGTGGCGAACGCGGACGGCGAGATGGTCGAGAGCCCCTGGCTGCAGCAGATCTACAGCCCGCTGGAGTTGGCCGGGCGGGACATCTACATCCGGGAGGGCTGCTACCATTGCCACAGCCAGATGATCCGGCGACTGCGCCACGAGACCCTGCGCTACGGCGACTACTCGCGCGCCGAGGAGTTCCGCTACGATCGCCCCTTCCTCTGGGGATCCAAGCGCATCGGCCCCGACCTTCATCGCGTCGGCGGCAAGTACGCCAACCTCTGGCACTACCTGCACATGGTCGATCCGCGATCCACGTCGCCGGACTCGAACATGCCCGAGTACGACCACCTCATGGACCGCCAGGTGAGCGCGGACGTGATGATGGCCCGGCTCGAAGTGCAGAAGCGACTCGGAGTGCCCTACACCGATGAGGACATCACGGGCACGGCGGGCAGCATGCTGAGCCAGGGGACGCTGATCTCCGAGGACCTTCTCGAGCAGGGCGTGCCCATCGATCCCAAGAGCGAAATGGTGGCGATGATCGCATACCTGCAGCGCCTCGGACGCGGGCCGCAGCCGATTACGGCCGAAGAACCGGCCGAAGCGGCGGGGGTGCAATAATGTTCCAGGAATTCTTCAGCTCGCGCATCGACTTGCTGCTCGGGCCGCAAATCGCTTTCGGACTGTTCTTCACGGTCTTCCTGGGGATCCTGGCCTGGGTCTTCTTCGGCATGAAGGACAAGGAAGAATTGCATCGGATCGCCTCGTTGCCGCTCGAAGACGATACCAAGGGAGGTGCCCAAGGTGAGTGAACACAAACAGGACGTCGTCTTCGATCACGACTACGACGGCATTCAGGAATTCGACAACCGGCTGCCCAACTGGTGGCTGTTCATCCTCTACGCCACGATTATTTTCTCTCTGGGCTATTGGCTGTTCCTGCACACCTACGGCGTCGGGGATACCATCGTGGAGCAGTGGGAAGATGACATGGAGGTCGCCTCCGAGCGGATGCTGGCAAACGCCTCGGCCGGGGGGATCACCGACGAGTCTTTGAGGCTCGCGGCCGGCATGCCGGACAAGGTGGCGGAGGGCAAGGCACTGTTCTCCACCTACTGCGTGGTTTGCCATGGGGCGGGAGGCGAGGGACTCGTGGGGCCGAACCTCACCGATCCCTACTGGATTCATGGAGGCAGGCCCACGGACATTCACAGGATCATCGCCGACGGCGTTCCCGCGAAGGGCATGGCGGCCTGGGGAAGCCAGCTCGGGCCGACGCGCGTGGAGAAGCTGTCGATCTACGTGGTTAGCATCATGAACACGAACGTTTCGGGCAAGGCGCCCGAAGGGGAATTGGTGGAGTGAGGCGGAGCCGAGGCCCGAACGCGAAAGCGGTTTGCTCGTGAGCGAGGAAAAGAAGAAGCGGCTGCGCCGCCCGGACATGGAAACGGTTTACACGATCAACGAGGACGGATCGCGCAACTTCCTGCATCCCGCCGACGTCCACGGACGCTGGCAGAACATCAAGAACGCCTTCTTCGCCTTTCTCGTTGTCGTCTACGTGGGCCTTCCCTGGCTCCAGGTGGACGGCCATCCGGCCGTGCACGTGGACATCCCGGGAAGGCAGGCCTATCTCTTCGGCCTGTCCTTCAGCAACCAGGATTTCTACCTGCTCTTCTTTCCGCTCGTGGGCATCGGCTTCGGCCTCTTCGTCCTGACGGCGCTCTGGGGACGCATCTGGTGCGGATACGCCTGCCCGCAGACCGTCTTCATGGAGGGCATCTTCCGCAAGCTCGAACGGTTCATCGAGGGTCCCAGGGACAAGCGCATCCGGAGCAACCTGGGACCCTGGACGGGCGGGAAGCTCGGCAGGAAGATCCTGAAGTGGATTCTCTTCATCGCGCTGTCCTCGGGCATCGCGCACGTGTTCCTGTCCTATTTCATCCCGGCGAGGGAACTCTACTCGGTCATCTGGAAGGGGCCGGCCGAGCACTGGGCGGCCTTCGGTTGGACCGTCTTCTGGACCGTCGTGATGAGCTTCAACTTCCTCTGGTTTCGCGAGCAGACCTGCCTGATCCTCTGTCCCTACGGAAGGCTGCAGAGCGCGCTCATCGACGACGACACCGTGATCATCGGCTACGACGAGAAGCGCGGAGAGCCCCGCGAGAAGGGCGTGGACAAGGGCGGCGACTGCATCGACTGTTTTCGCTGCGTGGCGGTCTGCCCGACCGGCATCGACATCCGCAACGGACTGCAGATGGAATGCCTCGGCTGCACGAACTGCATCGACGCCTGCGACGACATCATGGAGCGCATCGGCAAGCCCAAGGGCCTGATCCGCTACGACTCCTTCAAGGGCCTGGCGGGCGGAAAGCGGCGCTTCCTGCGCCCGCGCGTTTTCGGCTACATGGCCTTCGCGCTGATCTGGCTGGCGGGCGCCTTCTTCGTCATCGGAAAGCGAAGTGACTTCGAGGCCAAGAGCGTGCGTTCGCAGGGCCTTCCCTTCCAGCTCGTGGAAGGCGACATCCGAAATCTCTACACCCTCCACATCCAGAACAAGACCGACGGCCAGCGGGTGTATCTGATCTCATTCGGAAGCAGCGAGGGACCCGAGCCCGAGATGCTGATCTCTCAGCCGCGCGTGGCGCTCGCCTCCTTCGAGGTGGCCAATGTGCCCATCTTCGCGACCCTTGCGCGAAACGAGTATCCTGGTAACTTCCCGATGGAAATTGCCGTCACCGACTCGGTCAGCGGAGAGGTCAAGCCCGTCACCTTCCGCTTCAGGGGGCCCTGATGTTTCGATACTGGCTGCGAGAGCGTCCTTGGATCTGGATCGTCCTGCTGCTCGCCTTCTTCGTCATCCTGGACGTCACCTTCGTGGTGATCGCGATGAAGAACGCGCCGACGGTCTTGAATTGAGCGAGGATCGCAAAACCCGCATTCGTGAATACAAGGAAACGCCGCGCTCGGCAGGCGTTTTCCGTATCCGCAACACGGTGTCGGGGAAATCGCTGGTCGGCTCGAGCCGGGACATTCCAGGCATGCTCAACCGCCAGCGCTTCCAGCTGGAATTGGGCTCGCATCCCGATCGCGAGCTTCAGGATGACTGGCGCAAGCTAGGGTCCGGCGCCTTCGAGTTCGAGGAACTGGATCGCCTCGAGGCGGCCGAAGAGCCGGGCGCCGATCAGGCAGTCGAGTTGAAGGTTCTCCTGAGCCTTTGGATCGAGAGGCTCGAAGCCGCCGGCGAGGAACTCTACCATCGCTCGCGAATCAGGGAATCCGACTGATTCAGAGAGGCGAAATCCGTATTCACTCCGCCATCTGCTCCCAGACCAGCTCCGCGGCAAGCCGCATTCCGATGGCAACGGCCTCGTCGGGGACGTCCAGATCGCTGCGATGCAGGGTCATCTCGCGATCGGGACGGCCGATTCCCAGTCGAAACTGAAAGCCGGGAACCTCGCGGCCGAAGTATGCGAAGTCCTCGCCGCCCATGGCCGCCTCGTAGGTGATCTCGTTCTCATCGCCGAGCACCCGGCGGAAGACCGCGCGGCATTCCTCGACCAGTTCCGGGTCGTTGTAGCCCGCCGCCGTGCCGAAATAGTATTCGAGCAGGGGCTCGGGGGCGCCGGCGGCCGCGGCGAGTCCGTTCACCACGCGCTCGATCTTCTCGGGCAGCGCATTGCGCGTCTCGTCGTCGCGGCTGCGCACCGTGGCCTCGATCACCACCTCGTCGGGAATCACGTTGCTCTTGAAGCCGCCCTCGATTCTCCCCACCGAGATCACGCAGGGATGATTCACGTCCATCTCGCGGGCGACGATGCTCTCGAAGGCCAGCACCATCTTCGCCGCCAGGCTCACCGGGTCCACCGTCTTGTGCGGATAGGCCCCGTGCCCGCCGCTGCCCTTCACCGTGAGCACGAATCCGTCCACGTTGGCCGTGGCCGGGCCGGGATGCGAGCCCACCTTGCCCAGCGGAATCGTGGGATGATCATGCAGGGCGAGTGCGCACTTCGGGCGGCGGCCCTCCTCGAAGACTCCCGCCTCCAGTAGCATCATCGCCCCGGCGCCGATCTCCTCGCCGGGCTCGCCGATGAATAGCAGGGTGCCCGGCATCTCCTCGCGCAGCTCCGACAGCATGCGGACGAGACCCAGCCCCACCGCCATGTGCAGATCGTGCCCGCAGGCGTGCATCACTCCGGTGACGCGACCGCCCGAGAGCGTGTCCACGGTATCGCAGGCGAAGTGGAGGCCGGTCTCCTCTGTGATGGGAAGCGCGTCCATGTCGCTGCGCCAGGCTACGACGGGGCCCGGCCTGCCGCCGCGAAGCAGGGCCACCACGCCCGTCCCCCATTCGCCCTCGACCAATTCGACGCCGGGGATGCCCAACAGGCTCTCGCGCATCCAGGCCTGCGTCTTGAACTCGCGGAGGGACAGCTCCGCGTTTTCGTGGGCCCAATGGCGGTCGGCGACGGCTCGGGCTTCGTACTTCGAGGTGAGGGCCTCGAAATCGGGGCGCTCGGCAAGGGCAGCGCCGGAAACGAAAAACAAGGTCGCGAAAAGGACCATTCTAGGAATACTCAAGATTCTACCTTCCGTCTGGCGCTCAAAGATCCCGGCGACGGAAGATCCAAACAGCCAGCGTCAGCGGGAGAAGGATCTCGAGCAGTAGTGCCGCCACGGCCATGCCCGCACCCAGCGGCGCACCGAAGATGCCGACCAAAACGGCGCCGGCCGGTCCGAATAGCGCCCCACGGCCGCTGGCCAGCGTCACGAGAACTCGGCTGATGTCCACCGGGTTGAACAGGATTGCCGGCAAGAGAATAACCTTAAGCGGAATGCCGCGCAACACGGCAGTGATGCCGATCAGGACGAGGTCATATCCGACGACCGCGGCGAACCAGATGATGATCGCCGCCGACATGGCTCGAAGCCGATCCAATAACAGCACGCCGATAAGGTAGGCGAGCGCCAGGAAGGAAAGCAGTAGTCCGATGCTGCAGGCGATGAGCACGAGATAGGCACTGAGAGAGGCGGTATCGGTTTGAAGGGCGATCAGCAGGCCCGCGCCCCCGAGCCCGATCGCCAGCGCGGAAGCCAGTGCCGCGGCCACGCCGAGGAAGTTGCCCAGCAGCACCTCGTGTCGCCTTACGGGCTGCGCCAGGATCACCGCAAGCTGTTGGCGGCGGGCGGTCACCTCGGCAGTCCCCATGATGAGGGCCAAGAGAGGAACCAAATAGACCACGAGGTTCAGCAGGCTCGCGGTCACGCGGGCGAAACCCTGGAATCCGGCGCTTCTTTGTCCGGCCAGGCCGAAATAGCTGAGGCCGATCGCAAGCAGGGAGAACAGCAGCGCGAAGCCAAAGGTCGCTCGTGAGGCACCGACACGGCGCCAGCTCTCCGAAGCGACGACAATCATGCGCCTCACTGGTGTCCATCCTCCAGATGGCTACCCGTCACCTCAAGGCGGCCGAGATTGCGGCCGCCCATTTCGAAGGCGAAATCATCTCCCGGGAGTCTGCTCTCGAAGTTGAGTTCGCGGGAAAGCCCGGGTCCCAGATCCACAGGCGCCACCCGATCTTCGTAGCCCCTGATCGCCAGGAGGCCCTCGGGAGCCTCCGGTCCCGCGTGGATGAGAAGGCGCACGCGATGATCTTTCGGCACCCTCAACCTGTGCGGATTCATGCCGTCGGCGCTCAGCTCAAGTTCCACTTCGACATGCGGCAATGGCGCATCCTCTTCGACTTCCAACACGTCGCCGCTCCGCCGGCTATCCGCCAATACAAGAACGAGCACGGTGCCCAGCACGCAGATCGACAAAATCAGCAGGCGCTTCACGGTCCTATTCCCCGTTTCCCGGAATATTGCCGAGGACGAAGGCCATCAGCCCACCGCTGGTTCCCTTCCGGGCGCCGGCTTCCTTCTCGGCGAGGGCGGCATCCTTGAAGGCCGCATAGCCGCCGCCCATCGGCGAGGCGTAGTCGGCACGCACGAGCGTCATGGATTCCGCGCGATGCAGCTTTCCACCTTCCGCATAGTCGGGAAGCCAGACCCGGAGGCTCTCGATAGAGGCTCCGTGGCGGCGGATCCAGGGAAGCAGGCATTCTATGGAGTCGAATGCGAATCGCTCATCGTCTCGATCCAGGAGCACCGGCGAGAAGCGCGGATCCTCCACCCGCATATCGCAGAGAGCGCAGCGATACTCGCCGTAGGCGATGCCGGGCGTTTCGACCGAGGAGTCTCCTCCGCCGCCGCATGCCGCGGACAAAAGTGCCAAGGCCAGTGCGAGAAATCTAGATGCGCGAATCATGGTTCTCCTTTTCCAAGGCGGCCAGGAATCGGGATTCCAGGGCTGAAGGTCGTCGGTCCTCCGGGTGGATCTTCTCGATCGCGGCCACCTGCCCTTCGAGAAGCACGAGGACGCGATCGCAGAGGCGTTCCACATCGTCCAATAGATGTGAACAGAGCAGGATGGTCCTGCCCTCGCCGGCCATCCGACTTATGAGATCGCGGAAATCGACCGTGGCGCGCGGGTCCAGGCTGGCGGTGGGCTCGTCCAGAAGCAGGAGAGGCGGATCGCCCAGGAGCGCCGCTGCGAGACTGAGGCGCTGCCTTTGACCACCCGAAAGAGTTCCGATCTCCCTGTCGAGCAGATCCTCAACACCCACCTGTCGAGCCATCTTGCCCACCGATGAAGTCTCCGTGCCCCTGAGACGGGCAAGGAATGTCAGCGCCTCTCGGCCTGTCGCGTTCTCCTCGAAGCCGTCCCGTTGCGGGACGTAGCCGATGCGGGCTTTCAATTCTATCGGGTCGCTATCCATCGAAAGCCCATCGATGATCAGTTCCCCCCCGTCCTGTCGCACCAGGCCAAGCAGGACCTTGAGCAGCGTGGTCTTGCCCGCTCCGTTGGGTCCGATGACTCCGAAGGTCTCGCCCGCGTTCACTTCGAAGTCGATTCCGCGAAGTGCTTCGACGGGGCCGTAGCTTTTCTTGAGGCCGGCAATACGGATCATCGTGCCCTACCGATCGCGACAATGCCGGAAAGGCACAATGCGCCCGACAACCAGGCAAGCGGCCTGGATCGATCCCGGTCGGATTCATCGCCGGCGGGAAGTGTCGGCCCGATATAGATCGGCATCTCCAGTGGAAATAGAAGCGGATGAGGGTCCAGGATTTCTGTCGTTTGCAGGGAGGCCAGAGAACGCTGGGCCATGTCCAGAGCCAGGACCGCCGGAGATCCGGCGAAGACCGTGAGATCGGGATGCTGCTTGCTCACGAAGGCGAAGAGACCGACCGGTCTGTGAGCTGCGTCGCCCAGGCCGTCCCCATCGAGGTCGTAGGGACGAGCATCCGACCAATAGTTTCCGAATCCCTCATCGTGAAGACGGTTCTTCGTGCGACGCATGTCCAGGGAGACCTGATAGTCGTTCCCGTGAAAGGAATTTTTCGTGAAGACGTTCTCTTCGGAGGAGCTGTAGGCGATGAGCCCCCAGCCGTTCTCCGCGATCAGATTGAGTTCGAAACGGTTACGGTTGGAACCGTCCAGAAACAATCCGATGGTGTTGTTAACGATGCGATTGTGCCTGAAGATCGAGTCGCTGCAATCGCGGAGCAGAAGTCCGTAGGTCCGGTGCCCGCGGTTGTGGATGAACTTGTTCCCGCGCATGAGCATGCGGTTGCTGAACATGAGTGCGACACCCGCGGTGTTGCGGGTGAAGCAATTATCGAGAAGGTCGTTGCGCTGGCTGTACATGGAGTGCAGGCCAAAACGATCCTGATCCAAGACCAGGTTGCTTCGGACGAGAGCCGCTTCGGCGAAACTCAGATAGATTCCGTCCCGATAGCCCGCGATCTCGTTGCCATCGAGGAG
>Ga0180429_10003494_pt1 | contig 12681 bp, 11 predicted proteins | sample SS_ome_FD_132428 | JGI IMG/M metagenome (GOLD analysis project Ga0180429, IMG submission 132428) | Hypersaline lake sediment archaeal communities from the Salton Sea, California, USA - SS_1_S_1 metaG | ecosystem: Environmental > Aquatic > Non-marine Saline and Alkaline > Hypersaline > Sediment ... | reverse complement strand
TCGTATCCCGAGTCAACGGTCTCTATCTGCCATTCGTAGTAGTAGTCATAGCGGGCGTATTTTAGAGTACCGTTGCCGTAATAAGAGACGTGTGGGCAATCAGAAGAGTCCAACACCAGGGAGTTGTACTGGCCTATGGGGTGCAATTCGCTCCCCCGGTCCACGGACTGGGTCTGCCAAGAGCTACCGTTCCAACGGGAATATAGCAATTCATAGGTTGAGTAATGATTGTAATGCGATATGTGTGGATAATCGGAGGAATCCAACCCCAGAGAGGTCCACTGACCACCCGAGTCAACGGTCTCTATCTGCCAAGAGCTGCCGTTCCAGCGGGCGTACTTGAGGTACCCAGAGGAAGATGCAAATGCGTCGTAATACGAGATATGGGGGTAACCAGAGGAATCCAACACGAGGGAGGTGTACGAACCCACGTCTCCATCCGAATCCACCGTCTCGATGTGCCACTCGTCGGCGGCGAGGGAAATCGAAAACAGGAACAGGACGAACAACGCTGTCGTCAGCTTCTCCATGACCAATCCTCACTGTTTTCGATACATGAGTGCTGATCAAGGCCCCCACGGAGCTTTTGACACCACTTGAGAAACTAACACCGCGGAGGGGGGTGGTCAAGGGAAAAACGTAGAATTTATTTCTAAAAAGGGCGCCTCAGGGCGAGACGCACACAGGGGTTAACTGACCTACGAAAGCGGCGGGGATAGGAATCCCCGCCCTACGACATCGCCAACAAGGCCACGCCGGCGGCTCAACCCCCGGCGCCGTTCTTCTCCAGGCTGCGCAGGCGCCCGATCATCGCCCGCACCTGCTCACCCTCCGCCGCATCGGGGCGCAGCCCGAGGTATTTCTCCAGGTGCTCAATCCCCCGGGCGTAGTTCATGGTGACCGCGGCGTAGGTCATCCCCAAGAGGTAGTGGGTGTCCGCGTCCGCGGGATTCAGCTCCAGCTCCTGCTCCAGGACCGCTATGGCCCGGTCGTAGAGCCCGGTTTCGGCGTAGGCCAGCCCCAGGTTGTGGTAGGCCAGGTGAAGGTCCTTCTTTATCTCCAGCACCCGGATCAGGTCCTTGACCGCCTGGTCGTACCACGGCTCCTCGACGAGCGGCGTCACGTTGAACCCCCGCCCGCACCAGGCGCACCGCACCCGGGGCTGGGGGCGGGTCGGGTAACTCTCGCGGTGGCAGTACGGGCAGCGCAGGACCATTTCCACGGGACCGTCGCCCATCGAAACCCTTTCCTTGGGGACACCCGGTGGGCTATTATAGCCCAGCGACGGACCCACCGCCACACCCGGGGGGATGATTTGGAGTTCCGACCCGCCGTGCCCGGAGACGCCGGCCCCATCCGCGAAATCTGCCGGGACATCTGGGAGGGCAACGACTACCTCCTGCGGACCATAGACCGCTGGATTGCCGAGGGCGGGGTCTACGTGGGGGTCGTTGAAGGTAAGCTCGTCGGGCTGTCCCGGATTCTGCGGATAGCCGCCGACGACTGGTGGATCGAGGGCCTGCGCGTGGCTCCCGGGCATCAGGGTAAGGGCTACGGTCGCCGCCTGCACGAGGAGACGATGGCCGAGCTGCGCCGGACCGTTCGCGGGACGGTCCGCTTCTGCACCGCCGACACCAACCGCTCGGTGCCGCTGGCCCGCCGGGACGGTTTCCGTGAAATCCTGAGCCTCCCCTACCTCGACCGGAGCTACGGGGGGGAGAATTTTTCATCGCTGGAGGAGGCGCTGACCCGGCACGGCACCCGGGAGGCGGATATCGGTGAGCCGGGGCTGATCGAATTCCTGCTGGCGGCCTGCCGGAGGGACTACGCCGGGCTCCTGCCCCGGGGCTGGCACCACCGGACGGCCACGGCGCTCTCGCTGGCGGAGGGGCTGGCCGGGGCGCGGATTCTGGCCCTGGGTGGTACCGGCTCCGTCGAGGCGGCACTGGTTTCCAACCCCAGCACGCAGTACGACTCCGACCTGGACCTGAACCTGGTCGCCGGCCCGCCGGAAAAAATCGCGGAGAGCCTCCTGCCATGCCTGGGGCCGCTGGCCGCGGAGCTGGGGCGCACGGATGCTGGCGGCGCCGTCCCGGAGAGGTTTTTGGAAAAATTCCTCGCGGCCGGGTTCCGGGTTCCCGAGGGATTCTCGAGGCAGATGGTCTTCGAGCTGCGCCTGGGGTGAGCAGGACCTGAAATTTCTCGCAGGCGACCGCGAATGGCCGCCCCTACGGGGAATTACACGGCTTGAAACGTAGGACGGGGACTTTAGTCCCCGCCGCTTTCACGTTTCCAACCCCGACCCTCACCCCGACCCTCTCCCTAAAAGGGAGAGGGGACCGCTGCAACCCCCTCCCCGGCCCGTTCCCGTTTCTTGCGATGACGTAGGGGCGGGCCTTTAGACCCGCCCGCGGGCCGACCTGAAGGTCGGCCCCTACGAGGGTAGTGTAAAATCACAATCCGACTCGTAGGGGCGTACCGACGGCGCGCCGCTTAGGTGCGCCCGCCCCCCTCCCTAACCTCCCTCCGGAGGGGGGAGGGGACGCTGCAAAAACGTAGGGCGGGGACTTTAATCCCCGCCCTTTACAGGCACCCGCCGACCCGCCGGGGCTAGAACTCCGTCGAGCTGGTGAAGCGGAAGCCCTTGAACTTCACCGCCGGCACCCGGGTGCTGGAGTAGTCCTCCGCGATTAAAAGCGTGTCGGCGGAGAGGGACTCGATGTTCGAGAAGGCCCGCAGCATGGACTCGGTGAAGCGCAGGTTCTTCACCGGCCGCGCGATTTTCCCGTCCTCGACGAGGAACGTCCCGTCCCGCGTCATCCCGGTGAATAAAAGGTTCATCGGGTCCAGGAACGGGTTGAGGTAGTGGAAGTGGGTGACCAGGAGGCCGCGCTCGGTGGAGGCGATCATCTCCTCCAGCGAGCTCTTCCCGCCGCCCATGAAGAGGTTCATCGGGACGGCGCCGTAGGAGGCGGCGGCCGGGGGCAGGCCGTGGCCGGTGGACTCCGTCCCGACCATCTTCGCGCTGGTGCGGTCGTGGACCACGGCCTTCAGGACGCCCGCCTCGACCAGGGGCACGCGCCCCTTCGGCGTCCCCTCGAAGTCGAAGGGGAGGGGGTTGCCCGAGGGGTCCCGGGCGTCGTCGGTGAGGGTGAACTTGTCGTCGAACAGTTTTTCGCCGAGCCTATCCACGGCGAAGGAGCGCCCTTCGGCGAAGGCCAGCCCGTTGAAGCCGATGTAGCCCATCATTCCCAAGAGGCCCGCCACGCCGGGGGGCTCGACGATGACGTCGTACTCCGCCGGACCGAGGTCGGTGGGGTGCTGCCCGTCGCGGCACTTCTCCGTGGCCCGGCGGCCGATGGCGGCGGCGTCGAGGTCCCGCACGTCCTTGGAGTCGTCGGCCGACCAGCCCGCCGAGGTGCGCGACAGGATGGTGGTGTTGACCGCGGCCCGCGTGCCGCAGTGATAGGCCGCGAGACCCAGCGAGTTCACCAGCGCCACCTCGTTGCTCCCGGTGACGTAGGCCCCCGAGGCGTTGAATCCGTACTCATCGCTCTGGACGATTATCTTGGCCACCTCTTCGGCGCGGAACGACGCCTCGGCCCGGTGGGTCTGTTCGACCCAGGCCTCCACCTCGGGATACTCCTGGGATCCGGGGAGGCCGGGGAAGCGGGGGTTGGGCGGCACGATGCCGGCCGCCGCCGCCGCGCCCTCCACCGCCCGAGCCAGTCCGTCGTCGGAGAGGTCGTTCGTCGTCACCATCCCCACCCGGTTGCCGTCCACCACGGCCCGGATGGTGACGGCGGCGTCCCACTTGGAGACGTTCTGGTGGATGTAGGAGTTGGCGAAACGGGTCAGGTTCAGGTCACTGGCGAAGAGGGAGACCTCCAGAGCGTCGGCTCCGCCGAGGTCCACGGCGCGGGAGAGGGTCTCCAGGGCCCGGTCGCGTCCAAGCATCATTTGGCAACACCTACCTTCACGCCGCGGAAGCGGGCCGGGGAGGTGCCGTGCCCGATGCGCATCACCTGCATCGGCTCCCCCTTGCCGCAGTTGGGGGTCCCCCAGAGGAACCACTGGTCCCGGTCGCCGATGGCGTCGCAGGAGCCCCAGAACCGCGGGGTCTTGTCGTAGTACAGGGCGTTCTTAACGACCCGGCCCAGCTTGCCGTCCTCGATCTCCCGGGCGTACTCCACGCCGAACTGGAAGTTTATCCGCTTGTCGTCGATGCTCCAGCTCTTGTTGCTCGCCAGGAAGAGGCCGCGCTTCACGCCTCCCACGAGGTCGTCGAAGGTGGCGTCCCCGGGCTCCAGGCAGACGCTGGTCATGCGGCAGATGGGGAAGTCGCTCCAGCTCTGGGCCCGGCAGGCGCCGTGGGAGCCGCCGCCGTGGAGGTGCGCCGTGTCGCGGGTGGAGAGGTAGTCGCAGAAGACGCCGTCCTGGACGATGTAGAACTTCTGCGCCGGGACGCCCTCGTCGTCGAAGGCGAAGTAGCCCAGGGAGCCGGGCAGGGTCGCGTCGGCGTAGATGTTGACGATGGGCGAGCCGTAGATGAAGCTGCCGCGCTTGTCCAGGGTCAAGAAGCTGGTGCCGGCGAAGCTCGCCTCCTGGCCGATGACCCGGTCGAGCTCCACGGCGTGGCCGCAGGACTCGTGAATCTGCAACAGCATCTGGGAGCCGTCGATGACGAGGTCCATCTCCCCGGCGGGTGCCTCGGGGGCGTGGACCAGCTCGAGGGCCTCGGCGCCCACCCGGGGGGCGTTCTTCACGAGGTCCATCTCCTCGATGACCTCCCAGCCCCGGGCCTGGTGCAGCCCGCGCATGCTGCAGGGGTAGGTGCGCCGCTGCATGTCCCCGTCGGCCACGGCGATGCAGGTGAGCCCGCCGCCGCACTCCACCTTGCGCTGCTCGATGGCCGAGCCGATGGAGCTGACGAAGAACTTGTGCGCCTCCCGGGAGTGGATGAAGCCCTCGACCACGCGGATTTCATCGCCGACGCGCATGGCCTCGGTGGCCTCCAGCAACAGGTCCGCCTTCTTCTCCAGGGGGACGTCGAAGGGGTGGACGCGGTAGGCGTTGGGCCAGTAGCCCACGTAGGCGTCGAGGCGGTCGAGGATGAGGGGTTCGCGCTTGACCGTGGCCGATGCCCGGGCGATGCCGAGGGCGCGGGCCGCCGTCCGGCGCATCTCCTCGGGGGTCATGATGTTCGAGCAGGCGAAGCCGAAGGCCCCGTCATAGACCACGCGAACGCCGAACCCCTTGTCGTACCCGCGGTTGGCCGTCTGCACCGCCCCGTTCTTCACCGAGACGTCCTCGGTAACCAGGTTCTGGTACCGGGCCTCGGCGTAGCTCGCCCCGTAGGCCAGGGCGTGGTCCACCGCGAGCTGCAGGAGCCCTTTCAGCAAACCGTCTCCTTTGGTGTTTATGCGTGCCGGGCGATGATAGGACTAGGGGCGGTCAAAGTCAACGGGTGAACCGGTCGTTTTATTCCTCACCCCAAATGTAGGGCGGGGATTATATCCCCGCCGTTATTTTATCCGACGCACTTCCCGCCAGCCGCCGCGGCCGGTCCGGTCCCCGGACGGCTCAGCGGGGGCAGGACGTCCCGACGTCGCCCCGGGGCTCGCCGTCCCCGTCCGCGGCCACGTCGTCCAGCCAGACCCACCAGCGGTTCCGGTTGGGCAGGGGGGCTATGTGGTGGCGCAGGGGGCCGTAGTACGCCAGGCGGTACTCGGCCATCACGTCGCGGAGCCGGGCGATGCGCTGGTCGGAGAAGTTCGTCTCGCGGAAGCGCCGGTGCACCTTACCGTCGGTCTCGGCCAGCATCCGCCGCAGGCGCCGGGTCGCTTCGGGGTCGCGGCCCCGGAGGCCCAGGTCGCAGATGTCCCGGGCCAGGAGGCTTACCTCGAACTCGTACCGCTCGTCGAAGGGACCGAGCCGGCCCCAAACCTCGCATTTGTTTTCCAGATTATCCAGGTCCATCCGTGGTGACCTCCGGTGATTACGGGGCCCATTACCCCGATATTTTGTAAAAAATTTAATTAGCAATATCCATGCCCGGTGTGTAGAACAGGCATGGGCGGGGTTTTACGCTCATCGGTTTCACCCCTCACATCGACCGGAACTCCGCTGCGATGACGTAGGGGCGGGGCTCCGTCCCCGCCCGCGGGCGACCGTGAACTCCTCGCCCCTGCGGGTCAGATTCGCGGTGGATGAACGTAGGGGCGGGGCTCTGTCCCCGCCCGTTTATTGACCCCTCACCCCCCGACCCGACGGCGAGCCGCCCCCGGAGGGAGAGAGGGGGACCGTGGGACGCCGCGTTATCTACGTTCCCTACCTTTACCCTCACCCCGGCCCTCTCCCTTAAAGGGAGAGGGGGCAGCTGCACCCGCCTCCCCGACCGTTACCGTTCAATTGCGATGACGTAGGGGCGGGGCTCCGTCCCCGCCCGCGGGCGACCTAAACGGCGCGCCGTCGGTCGGCCCCTACGAGGATGCGGCGCGATTCACACTTGATTCGTAGGGCGTGGATTACCTTCGGTCGCAGTTACCCATCCCCGCCGCTCAGGCCACTAAAAAGGGCCGGCAACCGCCGACCCTGCGGGATTTCCGCCGGGACTAATCCTTCTTCTCCAGGTCGGGCCAGGTCTTGTCGCCCTTGACGTAGGCGTCCATGGCGCGGGCGGCGATCTTCCCCGCCCCCATCGCCTCGATGACCGTGGCGGCGCCCGTCACGATGTCGCCGCCGGCGAACACCCCGGGGATGCTGGTCCGACCCGCCTCGTCGGTGACGATGTTGCTCCACTTGGTGACCTTGAGCCCCGGCGTGGCCTCGATCAAGAGCGGGTTCGGCCCGTTGCCGATGGCCACCACCACGCAGTCCACGTCGAGGATGAACTCGGAGCCCTCAATGGGCACGGGGCGGCGGCGGCCCGAGGCGTCCGGCTCGCCCAGCTCCATCCGGATGCACTCCATCCCCCCGACCCAGCCCTTCCCGTCGTCCTGGATTTTCAGGGGGTTCTGCAGGAGGAGGAACTCGACCCCCTCCTGTTCGGCGTGGTGTATCTCCTCGTCGCGGGCGGGCATCTCCACCCGTGAGCGGCGGTAGACGATGTAGACGTGCTCGGAGCCCAGGCGCAGGGCGGTGCGGGCGGAGTCCATCGCCACATTGCCCCCGCCGATGACCGCCGTGCGCTTACCGACCCAAATCGGCGTGTCGTTGTGCTCGGGGTCGTAGGCCCCCATGAGGTTGGCCCGGGTGAGGAATTCGTTGGCGGAGTAAACGCCGTTGAGGCCCTCGCCCTCGATCTTCATGAACCAGGGGAGCCCGGCGCCGGTGCCGATGTAGAAGGCCTCGAAGCCGTCACGGCGCATCTCCTCCAGCGTCCAGACCTTGCCGATGACCATGTTGTAGGAGAACTTGACGCCCAGGAGCTCGAGGTAGTGCGTCTCTCGGTCCACGATGGCCTTGGGCAGCCGGAACTCGGGGATGCCGTAGCGCAGGACGCCGCCCGAGGCGTGGAAGGCCTCGAAGACGGTGACGTCGTATCCCATGACGGCCAGGTCGCCGGCGCAGGTCATCCCGCCGGGCCCGCAGCCGATGACGGCCACCTTGTGCCCGTTGGGCGGGGCGATTTTCGGGAGCTCGGGGTCGCCGTGCTCGGCCTCCCAGTCGGCTACGAAACGCTCCAGGCGGCCGATGGCCACCGGCTCGCCCTTCTTGCCCCGCAGGCAGACGATCTCGCACTGCACCTCCTGGGGGCACACGCGGCCGCAGACCGCCGGCAGGGAGTTGGTCCGCTTGATGACGCCCACGGCGGAACGGAAGTCGCCCTCCTTGACGGCGGCGATGAAGGCGGGGATGTCGATTTCCACGGGGCAGCCGGTGATGCAGGGGGCGTCCTTGCACTCCAGGCAGCGCCAGGATTCGGCAATCGCCATTTCGTCGGTGTAGCCGAAGGGGACCTCCCGGAAGTTGCGCACCCGCTCCTGGGGGTCCTGCTCGGGCATCGGCGTCTTCTCGAGCTGCCTGACTCCGGCCTTCCTCAGTTCCTCGGGGGTGCCAGCCACTACCCCACCTCCTTCAGGTAGCGATCCAGGGCGCACTTCTCCTCGGCCAGGTAGCGGTCCTGGCGGGCCATCATCTCGTCGAAGTCGATCTCCTCGCCGCGCATCTCCGGCCCGTCCACGCAGGCGAACTTCACCTCGTCGCCCACGGTGACCCGGCAGGAGCCGCACATCCCCGTCCCGTCCACCATGATGGTGTTCAGGCTGACGTACACCGGGACGCCGTAGGGCTTCACCAGGTCGCGGCAGACCCGCATCATGATGGGCGGGCCGATGGCCAGCACGAAGTCGTAATCGGTGCTCTCGTCGAGCCTGGCCTGTAATATATCGGAGACGAAACCTTTATGGCCGTAGCTGCCGTCGTCGGTGCAGACGACCAGCTCGTCGGAGGCGGCCCGCATCTCGTCTTCGAGGATGAGGAGGTCCTTGGAGCGGGCGCCGATGATGCTCTCGACGCGGTTCCCGTTCGCCTTGAACTCCCGGGTTTTGGGGAGCAGCGGCGCGACGCCGATCCCGCCCCCCACGCCCAGGACCCGCTTATGCTCGCCGCCCATGGGGTGGTACCGGCCCAGGGGGCCGATGAAATCCGCCACCGCGTCGCCCGGTCCCAGGGTCCCGAGCTGACGGGTGGTCTTGCCCACCTCCTGGAAGATGATGGTCACCGTCCCGGCCGCGGCATCGCGGTCCACCATGGTCAAGGGGATGCGCTCGCCGTGGGAATCGATGCGCAGCATGATGAACTGGCCGGGCATGATTTTTTTGGCGATCAGCGGCGCCTCGACGTCGAAGAGCTTGATGTCCGGCCCGAGGACTTTCTTGCTGACGATCTTGAACAAGGCCGACCCCCTGGTTCGATTTTTTCATTATAGATGAAAGCGCCCGTCGTGCGTATCGGCGGCTCCGTCCCGCCGACCTTCCGGTCCGGAAAGGGGGCCCTTCACGCCCCCCGGCCATCCGGCCCGACCGCCCCCCTCATTCTGCGAGCTTGTCGCTCCCCCTCACCTGCGGCCCAACCTCCGGCCCGGCCGCCCCTACTCGAAAACCGAGGGGTGCCAGTTCTCCGCGGCGAGCCCCAGCTCCAGCACCCGTTCCATCAAGATGCCGCCCTCGTTGCGGAAGTTTTCTCGGACCCCCTCGTAGCGGTCGTCGGTGAAGATGGGGAGGCGGCAGTGGGGGGTGACGTCGTAGGTCTCCTCGATGAGGTGGAAGTTGAGCTGGCGGCCGAGGTTGAGGGCCGGTGAGTTGGTGGCCGACACCTTGGCCCGCAGCTCCTTGAAGCCCAGGATGCCGAAGGCGAACTCGATGAAGGAGATGACGAGCTGGCGGCCGATGCCCCGTCCTATCCGGTCCGGGGCCAGCTCCAGCCCGAAGCGGCAGCCCCCGTCCGACTCCTCGCTCCACACCAGCAGGCCCAGGGCCTGCCCGTTTTCGGAGTTGCAGACCACGGTCACGTTGCCCCACAGGAGCTTGAGCTCGTCGAGGTTCTGCTGGGCGTACTCGGCGGAGCCCCAGTGGTGCCCGTCTGAACCGATGTAAACCGTGTCGGGCCAGGAGGCGAGCTTGAGGTCGTCCCCCGGTTCGAGCTCCCGTACGAAGATGCCGGGTGCGGCGAAGAGGGCGCCGTTCATAGTGTTCCTTTCGGGCCGCGCGGCGGTTACCGGCGCGGCCTCAACGGGCGTTGAAAATCACGTTCAGCTCGTGGGCCGCGGACTTCCCGCAGTCGCTGCCGTGGACGGTGTTGCGCTGGATGGATTCGCCGTACAGGGCGCGCAGGGTCCCGGGGTCGGCCTCGGCGGGGTTGGTGGCGCCCATGACCTCCCGGGCGCGGCTCACCGCTTCGGGGCCCTCCAGGACCGCGGCCACCAGGGGGCCCGAGGACATGTAGGCCACGAGACCCGGGAAGAAGGGCTCCTCCCGGTGGACGGCGTAGAACTCCCGGGCCGTCCCCGGCGTCATGGTGAGCATCTTCAGGTCGGTGATTCTGAGCCCCGCCCCCTCGAAGGCGGCCAGGCACGCGCCCACCAGGTTCCGCTCCACGCCGTCGGGTTTCACCAGGATCAGGGTCCGCACCCGTCACCCCTCTCCGCCCGGTTTAATAAAATGTTCGACCGACCGCCGCCGGCACCCGATAATCCACACCCCGCCCGCAGAACCTCCCCCGGCGGCCCGCCGGTCCGGGTCAGAATCCCTCCCGGCCGGCCCTGGCGGCCAGGGCCTTCCCGCCCTCCCGCGCCCCCTCCTCGAAGGCCCGCATGTTGATCTCCAGGAACCGCTGGGGGACGTTCTCGGTGAGCGCCTGCTCCAGCGCCTCCCGGCTCGTCACCTCGGTGAGGACCAACAGGTACCCCAGCGACATGATGTTGGCCACCACGGAGTTGCCCAGGGCGTCGCGGCAGTGGAAGGTGAAGGGGAAGACGTAGGCGTCCTGGCGCGGGGGCTGGTCCACGAAGCTCGAATCGGCGACCAGGACGCCCTCGGGCTTGAGGTCGGCCGAGTACTTGTCGCTGGAGGCCTGGTTCAGGGCCACCAGGACGTCGATGCGCGTTGGCTTGAGGTTGTCGATGGGGGCGTCGGCGATGCAGACCTCGCTCTTGGCGGCGCCCCCGCGGGCCTCGGGGCCGTAGCTCTGGGTCTGGACCACCGTGCGGCCGTCGTAGATCCCCGCCGCCTGGGCCAGGATGCGCCCCGAGGTCATCAGGCCCTGCCCGCCGGAGCCGGCGAACCGGACCACCGTCATCTTCGTGCCGTGGTGCGAATGGTTGCCAGTCAAATCAACCCCCCTGGAACCTTTGAGACAAGGGGTTTAAACCCCTTGCCCTCCCCCCTGAACCCGCCGACAGAGATCGGCGTAAACCTGGGTGAACTCGGGGCGGGAGTCGTCGTCGGTGAAGACGCCGGTGAGGTACTGCCCCGGTTTGAGCGCGTGGGCGGGGTCCTTCTCCTTGAGCTTTGCGAAAGCCGCGAGGGGCACCGCCAGCTTCTTCTCCTCCTCCATCATCTCCACGGGGCTCAGGTAGCGGTTGCGTCGTCCGTAGGTGGTGTAGCAATGGGACATGACCTCGACGACGGCGAATCCGCGTATCTCGATGGCCCGGGCGATGAGCCCGGTCATGGAGGCGGCGTGGTAGCTGGTGGTCCGGGCGACGAAGGCCGCCCCCGCCGCCTGGGCCAGGCCGCAGATGTCGAAGGGCGACTCGATCATCCCGTAGGGCGCCGTGGAGGCCCGGCGGCCCTCGGGGGTCGTCGGCGAGTACTGCCCGCCCGTCATCCCGTAGATGTAGTTGTTGACGATGATGGCGGTCAGGTCCAGGTTGCGCCGGCAGGTGTGGATGAAGTGGTTGCCCCCGATGGCGGTGGCGTCGCCGTCCCCCATGGCCGTGATGACCTTGAGGGAGGGCCGGGCCAGCTTTATCCCGGTGGCGAAGGGCAGGGCGCGGCCGTGGGTGCCGTGGAGCGTGTTGAAATCCGTGTAGACCGGCATCCTCCCCGTACAGCCGATGCCCGAGACGAAGGCGACCTCGTCCTTGTCTATCCCCAGCTTGTGGACCGCGCGGATGAGGGACCCCATGATGATGCCCAGGCTGCACCCCGGGCACCACACCGTGGGGAATTTTTTCCTGGCGCGCAGGTACTCCAGGACGACGGACTTTGGTTTTTGGGACAAGTCTCCCCCGTAACGCTTCAGAAGAGGAAGTCCGCGGTTTCGCCCTTCTCGCGCATCCCGCGGTGGGTGCGGACGAGAAGGTCGGCGACTTCGTAGGGGTTGAAAATCTCCCCGTCGGCGCGGTTGATGGGCAGGATGCGGGCCCGACCGCGGTTGACCCGCTGCACCTCGCCCACCAGCTGCCCCATGTTGAGCTCGGGGACCACCACCAGCTCCGCGCGGTCGCAGACCTCGTCGACGGTCTCCTCCGGGAACGGCCAGAGGGTCTTCAGCCGGAGCATGCCGGCCTTTATCCCCCCCAGCCGGGCGGCGTAGAGGGTCCGGCGCATGGTCCGGGCCGTGCACCCGTAGGCCACCACGGCCACGTCGGCGTCGTCCAGCTCCACCCGCTCGGTGAGGCGGATTTCGGGGTGCTTGTCGAACTTCTCGCACAGATGGCGGAGCATCCGGCCGCACTCGGCGGGGACACCGGTGGGGAAGCCGTCCTCGTCATGGGTCAGGCCGGTGACGTGGTAGCGGTAGCCCTCGCCGAAGGGGGTGAGGGGGACGGTGCCGTGGGCGGTGAGCTCGAAGGGACGGTACCACTCGGCGGGGCGCTCGGCGATTTCGCGCTCGAGCACGTGCAGCTCGCCCGGCTCGGGGACGCGGATGACCTCGTACATGTGGCCGATCATCTCGTCGGCCAACAGGACCACCGGGGTGCGGAACCGCTCGGCGAGGTTGAAGGCCTCCACGGTGAGGGTGAAGCACTCCAGGACGCTCTCGGGGGAGAGGGCGATGATGGGGTGGTCGCCGTGGGTGCCCCAGCGGGCCTGCATGACGTCGCCCTGGGCGACCTTGGTGGGCAGGCCGGTGGACGGCCCGCCGCGCATCACGTTCACCACGACGCAGGGCGCCTCTATCATGGCCGCGTAGCCCAGGTTCTCCTGCATGAGCGAGAAGCCGGGACCGCTC
>Ga0180429_10003491_pt1 | contig 12683 bp, 9 predicted proteins | sample SS_ome_FD_132428 | JGI IMG/M metagenome (GOLD analysis project Ga0180429, IMG submission 132428) | Hypersaline lake sediment archaeal communities from the Salton Sea, California, USA - SS_1_S_1 metaG | ecosystem: Environmental > Aquatic > Non-marine Saline and Alkaline > Hypersaline > Sediment ... | reverse complement strand
GTCTATCAGGCGGTGCTTCTCTCTACGGATTGGTGCTGCCCCTGATTGGGGTGCTCGTCGCGCTGTGGCGGTTCTGGCCTGACAGCCGGTTGTCACTGCTGCCCCAGGCTATCACGGAGACGGATGGGCATCGATCTGGCTTCGGGCTGGTCCTGCTAGGCGCATGCGCGGCGCTCAGCACGGGGCTGGGATGGAATCTAGCGGGTCTTGGGGCCGCGGGAGGCCACCTCGCGAGCTGGGTTGCCAGATTTGGCGCTGCTGGTCCGCGGGCGGCCTCGCCCCTCCTGCTGCTGGTCCTCTACGAGTTGTTTGGGTTCGTGTGGGGGCTCGGCGGGCTGATATGGGGCCTGGTTGAAGGACGGGAAGAGCCGGTGGTTCTGGGGTTCTGGGCGGTAGGGGCCGGGCTGGTACTGGGCCTTATGCCCGGGAGAGCGGCCACTGATCTTCTCTGGGTCGTCGTGCCGCTGGCGCTCCTCACGGGGATGGGGATCGACGCCCTCGCCCGGGGCGCGCGGGTGGCGCGTGCAGCCGTGGGGAGGAGAGTGGGCCTACGTCTGGCCTACGGCAGTCTGGTCGTCGTCCTGTCGGCCCATGGTTTCTTGATGCTGGCCCAGTACGGCTACCGGGGCGACCGGGCAAACCTGGTGTTGGCTGCCATTGCCGTCGTGGTCCAAGCCCCGCTGGCGTTGAGCGCGGGCCTCATCCTGGGTGCGGGGCGAACGCTGCGAACGGCTGCGGCGGGGATCGGCCTGGTGCTGCTGGTGTTCACGGTTGGTGCGGGTTGGGATGCCGCCTACGGGCACCCGGCGGATCCACGTGAGCCTCTCCAGGCCGAACCAACGGCATTGAACGTGCGCGACTTGGTGACGACCCTGGAGGAGCTGTCGTGGCTGGAGACGGGAATGAGGACGACGCTGCCCTTTGTCTACGAGACGGAGGAGCACTCGACCCTCGCCTGGTATCTGCGCGAGTTCGACGATGCTGAGCGGGTGACACGGCTGGAGGATGTGGAGCGCGAGAAGCTCAGTGACGTTGTCGTGACGGAAGGGAGAGAGTCGGCAGTTCTCGGGATGACGGCCGAGCCGTACACAGGGCAGGATTTCTCTCTATCTCGGCGCTGGTCGCCGCGGTCTCTTGGATGTCAGTTCTGGGATGCGGACTGCCGTGCGGCGGTGGAGTGGTTCCTATTCCGAACCGGCGTGCCCCTGCCGGAGGCGGAGACGTGGGCCACGCTCTGGCGGGTTGTACGGGAGCCGTCGAGTCCGTGACGACGATTGTGGGGATGACGAACGTGATCTTGAACGGAGCGAGCAATCTGTATCGTGATTTCGGCAGCCTGGACGTCCCACGTCCTCTATCGGGCGCACGCCTGTCCCGACGGCTGTCGTTGCTGAGGAGGGATGGACAGACGTGAAATCATCAGTCACTGGCGTACTGGATCGGCCGGTCTTAGGTGGTATGACGTTGGACTGGGAGAAGGCGCTCTATTTGAGCCTCATCGTCCTGGCGATCGTTACGCGCCTGTGGGGATTGGGCGTCCGTGTGCAGAGCCACGATGAGAGCCTGCACACCAAGTACTCGTGGAATCTCTACCAGGGTCAAGGCTTCCAGCACACGCCGCTGATGCACGGGCCCCTGCTGTTTCACGGCACGGCGCTTTCGTACTTCCTGCTTGGGGACAACGACTTCACCGCGCGTATCTTCGTGGCCTTGATCGGGGTGGCCGTCGTGGTCTTCCCTTACCTGTTGAGGCGTTGGCTGGGACGGATAGGAGCGCTATGTGCCTCCTTCCTCCTGCTGATCTCCCCGTCCATTGCCTACTACTCGCGGTACATCCGTCACGATCTCCCCGTTATCCTGTGGGCGCTGATCGTCGTATTCGCGGTGTTCGCCTATCTCCGGGACGGGCGCGAGAGGTGGCTCTACTGGATGGCAGGCGCCGTCTCCCTCTCCTTCGCCACGAAGGAGGTCGCCTTCATCTACTTCGCGATCATCGGATTCTTTCTGATCGGTCTTTTCAGCCGCGAGGCGCTGGCCAGGGACTGGGCGGAGAAGGAGAGGCTGAAGTCATTCCTTGGCATCGGGTTGGTGGTGCTGGCCGTTGGACTGCTGATCGTCAGTCTGGCGCTCCTCTCCCAGGGAACCGTGGGGACGGAGGAGTCATCTGGCGTTCCGTGGTGGGGGCTGGTGGGCGCGGGGTTAGCGGCGCTGTCGGTCCTCGCCGGGTTAGGTCTGATCCTCGTGGGCACCTGGCGCGATTTGCGCACGTTCCGATCGTTCGATTTGGTGATTCTGTTGGGAACCCTCTGTCTGCCGTTCCTGGCGCCGTTGCCGATCAAGCTGCTGGGCTTCGACCCCGTGGACTACACAGCGCCGACCATCTACTACTCGGGCGCCATCACGGCGGGGGTTCTGGGGATCTCGGCCGCTATCGGGTTGGCGTGGGGCTGGCGGCGCTGGAGCATCGCGGCCGGGATCCACTACGCGATCTTCCTGGTCCTGTTCACCACCGTGTTCACGAACGGAAGCGGCATCGCCAGTGGGATGGTGGGATCCATGGGATACTGGCTGGCCCAGCAGGGGGTCAAGCGGGGTGATCAACCCTGGTACTACTACGGCATTGTCCTGCCGCTCTATGACTATCTCCCCCTCCTCCTCACCGTCTTAACCGGAGGGACGCTGGGGATCAGGGCTGCCCTTGGCAGACGCACGTCCCCGTCCGAGGAGATCGAACCGGGGACCGTGGTCGACCTGAATCGCGTCTTCGTGGCCTTTCTTGGCTGGTGGACACTGACGGCTTGGGTCGCCTACTCCTACGCCGGAGAGAAGATGCCGTGGCTCACGGTGCACCTGGCGCTGCCGATGATTCTTGTGGGTGGCTGGGGTGTGGGGCAGTTTCTGGATGGCACGGCGTGGCGGCGCGTGAGGCAGGGACGCGCCTGGTTGCTGGCACTTCTGGCCCCGCCGTTCGTCATGGCCCTGGGTACGTTCCTCTACGCGGTTCGTGTGGGCCCTTTCCGAGGAGCGGGGCTGGGTGAGCTGCATACGACGGGCCAGTTCCTGGGAGGGTTGGTCGCGACAGCGGGCTTCGGGGCAGTGATCGTGCAAGTGCTCCGCAGGACGGATTGGCGGCTGGCTGTCAGGGTTCTCCTCCTCACGGCCCTGGTAGTGCCGATCCTGCTGACCATTCGTCACGCCTGGCATTTCTGCTACATCAACTATGGCTACCCGATTGAGCACCTGGTGTATGCACACGCGGCTCCCGCGGTGAAGGATACCATGCGGCAGATCGAGGAGCTGTCGCGCCGGGTAGCGGGCGGCCCGGAGGTCATTGAGGTGGCGTACGGTGCTGATGGGTCGTGGCCTTTCCACTGGTACCTACGCAATTACGACAACGCGGTCTTCTACGGCGAGGAGCCCTCACGCGAGCAGGCGGATGCGCCGGTCCTGATAGCTGGACGGGATCAGTGGGATGCGGTGGCGCCCTATATGGCGAACGATTACATCGTGAACACCTACAAGTTCCTCTGGTGGCCTATGGAGGACTACAAGAACCTCAGCTGGGAGCGGATCCGCGACGCTGCCACCAACCCGCGCATGCGGGAGGCGCTCTGGAACATCTGGTACGACCGAGACTACGCGCTCTACGATGAGGTGACGGGCAAGACGCACACGCTGGACGAGTGGCCCCTGCGCAGCGACTACCGCCTGTACGTGCGTCGGGACGTTGCATCCAAGATGTGGGACCGCGGCACGCTGGGACCCGAGACCCTCGTCGACGCCGAGCCGTACGATCGGCACCTGGAGCTGACTGCCCGACACGTCTTCGGCACCCAGGGCTCTGGGGACGGCGAGCTTCAGAGCCCGCGGGGTGTCGCGGTGGACAATGACGGCTCGGTCTACGTGGCCGACGCTGGGAACCATCGGATCCAGGTCTTCTCGTCCGACGGTGAGTTCAGGGACTCCTGGGGTGACCGATCCATTGCTGAGGAGGAGTCCGGCTCGCCGCGTGGATACAACGAGCCCTGGGACGTGGCGGTTGGTCCTGACGGCTTCGCCTACGCGGCAGACACGTGGAATCACCGAATCCAGAGGCTGGATCCAGAGGGTGTGTCGCTCGACGCCTGGGGCACCTTCGGCGAGGCGAGGCCGGACGATGGGGAGGCTGGCGTCGGGCTCTTCTATGGCCCCCGCGGCGTCGCTGTCGGCCGCGCTGTGGGCGATGGAGAGCCGCTGGTCTACGCAGCAGACACCGGTAACAAGCGGATCCAGGTCTTCGAGAGCGACGGCACGTTCGCGTTCCAGTGGGGCGGAGGGGGCGTTGGTGAGGGTAACCTCGATGAACCGGTCGGGCTCGCCTTTGGACCGGAGGGGAACCTGTACGTGGCGGACACGTGGAATCGCCGGGTGCAGGTCTTTGATCCATCAGGAACGTACTTGCGGGAGTGGCCCATCCTGGGATGGGATACCGGGCAGCCTGAGGAGAAACCATACCTGGCAGTTGACGGGGAGGGACGCGTTTACGTGACCGACCCCGGGTACTACCGGGTGCTGGTGTTCGACAGCGAGGGGAACTACCTGGTCTCCTTCGGCGAGTATGGGACTGACGCCCAGTCATTCTCGCTTCCGCTGGGGATCGCGGTGGGGGAGGACGGCTCGGTCTATGTGACCGATGCCCACGCGCACCGGGTTCTGGTCTTCGATCCGATTGAGTTCGACTCACTGACGGAGTGAACGTAGGCCTCCGGTCTGAATCCGCCCTTGGCGAGCGTGTGCAAGCAGAGTGCTCTGGAGGCCGGTGGGGCTCCAGATAGGACGGACTGATAGATGGTGGACGGCCGAGATGATGGGGGGGATATGGACGGTGGCACACGACGAGGGACGGCCTTGGTCGATGGGTCCCGGCTTATCACTGAGAGCCTTGCCCGGGCGGGGGCTGATGCGTACATCGGTTATCCGATCACGCCGGCCAGTCTGATCTACACCTACGCGAGTCGACGCTTTCCGGCCATTCTGCCGGCGCCCGACGAGATCACCGCCCTCCAGTGGATGGCGGGCCTGGCCGCCGCGGGGAAGCTGCCGGTAAGCGCTACGGCGTTCCCGGGGTTGGCCTTGATGACGGAGTCGGTCAACATGGCGGTGATGATGGAGCTGCCGATGGTGATCGTGCTGGTGCAGAGGCTGGGACCCTCCACGGGTACGGCGACGGCCGGGGCTCAGGATGATCTCCGGTTTCTCTACGGGATGATCTCGGGCGGCTACCCGGTACCGGTTTTCTGCATCGCCGACATCGACGATTGCTGGAGCCTCCCGCCGGTGGCACTCCAGACCGCGGTGGACCTTCGCACACCGGTGGTACTCCTCACCTCCAAGGAGGTGGTGATGACGGAGCGTAGCTTCGACATGAACCGGCTTGGCGAGGTGCACCCCGTGAGCCGGAGCACGTACGAGGGCACCGCTCCGTATCGACCCTATGAGGCTGAACAGGGAGGGGCGCCGCCGTTCCTACCGATTGGTGACGGCGCGCACCAGGTCCGCATGACGGCATCGACCCATGACCGGGATGGTCTGCTGCGGCACTCGACGGGTGAGGCTCTGGCCAACTCGCGGCGTCTGTTGACCAAAGTCAGGACGGGCACGCCGCCGCTCTACCATCTCGAGGAGGCCGAGAATCCCGCGGCGCTGATCGTGACCTACGGGATCACGTCCGGCGCAGCACGGGAGGCCGTCCGGATGTTACGGGCGGACGGTGTGGAAGTGTCCCTTCTGGTCGCCCGTACACTGATCCCGGTTCCGCGGGACTACTATCGGATTCTCGATCGGACCATGGAACGGGAGCTGCCCGTGGTCTTCGCTGAGCAGAATCTCCAGGCCCAGTTTGCCGCGATGCTCTTCGGGGAGCGGCTGCCCGAGGGCGTGCGGTTTGTGGGGGACATCGGGCACATGGTCACACCCGATGCGATTGTCCGGGAGGTGCGTGGATGAGCGAGTTCCTCATCAACCCCGACTTCCCATACTGCAAGGGCTGCGGACACCATCAAGTTGCGAGAAACACGGTGCGTGCACTGGAGATGTTGGACCGGCGACCGCTTGACGTCGTCCTGTTGACAGACATTGGCTGCCATGGCATCGTGGGCCGGAATTTCGCCACGCATACTGTGCACGGGCTTCACGGTCGATCGGTGGCGCTGGGCGGCGGTATCGCGATGGCGCTGCCGCGGGACAAGGATGTGGTGGTCTTCATTGGGGACGGTGGGGCGACCATCGGACTCCAGCACCTGCTGGAAGCGGCTCGGCTGAACGTGAATGTGACCGTGGTGATCCACAACAACATGCTCTACGGGATGACCGGGGGCCAGCCCAGCGGCTTGACGCCTCACGGCTTCCGGACCGTGATCGCGCGGGAGGGGAGCCCGTATCCCCACCACGATATCTGTCAGCTGGTGCACAAGGCCGGCGCGCCGTATGCTCGCCGCGTGCTGGGGCTGGGCGATTTCTCCGATGTCCTGGCCGAGGCACTGGCGGTGGAGGGGTTCGCGCTGGTGGAGGTACTGGAACTCTGCACGAGTCACGCGCTCAAGATGAATCCCGATCTCCGCTTGCGGCAGCTGGCGGAGGAGGTGGGATACGAGCCGGGCATCTGGAGGGGAGAGGAGCGGGCGCCTTTCCGGCTGAGGGACGAGCAGCCGCGCGCGTCCCTCGTGGCCCCGGAGCAGGTCCGGGAGACCAACGTACGGTTTGGCTCAGCGCTCGAGGGGCGTTTCTCGCTTGTTCTGGGGGGATCCGCGGGTGAGGGTGCCCAGCGTGCAGCGGAGCTCCTGGTAGAGGCTGCTATGGCGTCTGGGCTGCACGCCACCAAGAAGGGGAGCTATCCGGTGACCGTAGGCGTGGGGTTTTCGACGGCGGAGGTGATCCTGTCGCGAGAGCCGATTCTCTATCACGGCATCGCGGAGCCGGACGCGGTGGTGATCACGTCGGACGATGGCCTGGCGCACAACCGGGAGCGTATCGCGGCGATGACGGCGGGGAGGGTGTGGATCGACGAGAGCCTTCAGCCGCCCGAGACGAAGGCCGAGGTCTGGTTCCGGGATTTCCGCGGTCGCGCCGGCCCGCGTAACGCAGCGATCTACAGCTTGCTCACGCTGGTGGGCGAGACCGAGATGATCGGCTCGGAGGCGCTCATTGAGGTGATTCGGGAAAGCTCGATCGCTCAGTACGTGCCCGATAGGCTCTTGGACGGAGTGAAGGCGACCTAGGTCTACAGTGGCGGAGGCGGACGTAGAGATGGTAGAGCGCATCTGCATAGTTGGCCTGACGAACAGAGGCCCTGATGACGATTGATCAGGCCGTCGAGCGGTACTTGGACTACCTGCGGGCCACCCGGTCGAAGGCGACGGCGGACACGTATGCTACGGGGTTGAACCACCTGCGTGGGTATCTGGAGGACCGGGGGATGGACCCGGCGGAGATCAAGGTGGACGTGCTGCGCCCCGGGCTGGTCACGGACTTCGTCACCTGGCTGTATGATTACCTGGTCGAGGAGGTAGCCGACGGGGATGAGCGAAGGGTGTCTGAGGCCACGAAGTCTACGTACTTCTCCGCTGTCTCCGGGTTCCTGGATTTCCTGGTGGTGGAGACGGAGGCGCTTGCGCTGGACGGGACGTCATACGATGCGCTGCGGCGGACGCTGTCGCGGGCGGGGCGGCAGAGGAATCGTGACAAGCTTCCTCCGGATAAGCTTCCGTCGACGGAGGTGGTGAGGATGCTCCTGGAGGAGGTGCGGGCGCCCCTGGATCTTCCGGAGGGCGTGGCGGACAGCGTTCGACGGCGTAAGAGGCTCATCCGGCTGCGCGAGATCGCAGTTGTGGAGGCACTGTTGAGCTCGGGGATGCGCGTGGGGGAGTTGGTCCGTTTGGAGCGAGGACATTTGCTCTACGACGAGAAGGGCGCGCTCGTCAAGTACGGGAAGGGGAAGAAGGACCGGGAGGTGCTGTTCTCCGACCGTGCCTGGGAAGCTATCCAGACCTATCTCAAGGCTCGGGCCGATGGTGCCGAGCGGCGGCCTCTGTCCAGCTTGCCGGTCTTCTCGCGGCACGACCGGGGGGCTGGGGACAGGGTCCTGCCGTTGTCTACGAGGAGTGTACAGAATACGTTTGTGGATTTGGCGTCGCGAGCGGGGATTATGGAGCGTTTCCATCTCACGCCGCACACACTGAGACATTATTTTGCGACGGAGTTTCTGAGCGAGACGGGCGATCTGGCGCTGACCCAGTACGCTCTGGGCCACGCCTCGCCGGCCACGACGCGGATCTACGCCCAGACGAAGCGGGAGGATTATCGGCGGGCCCATGGACGTGTTTTTGGGTCGGATCGGGATGACGGGTAGCTGCCATTCCAGGCAGGGGGCGCCGTCCGCGTCGTGCTCCAGAGACCGAGGGGAGGACGATTGAGGTGCAGCGCGACGAGGGGGACAGCGCCGGCCGTCAGACCGGTTGCTGGCAATTGTTGACCGCCGCTGCGCGGGGTTATACACGGTCGAGGGACCGAATTCTTGGAGTATGAGAGATGGCGACGGATGACTACTCCTGAGCAGACTTAGTTGGGAGGGTGAGAGCATGGCATACGGATTCCAAGGGAAGATACTGCACGTTGATCTAACGACTCGCACGCTGGAGGTGGAGGAACCCGGCGTGGCGTTCTACCGCAAGTATCTCGGCGGTAGCGCTATGGGAGCTCACTACTTGCTGAAGAAGACGCCGGCCAACGCTGACCCGCTGGGGCCGGAGAATACGCTGTGCCTGATGACGGGCGTCGTGGTGGGCGCGCCGGTGTCAGGCCAGTCTCGGGTCACGGCAACGGCCAAGTCGCCGGAGACGGGCCTGGTGGGGGATGCGCAGGCCGGGGGATTCTGGCCGGCGGAGCTCAAGTTTGCGGGATTCGACGGCATCGTCATACGGGGTGCGTCTGAGACGCCGGTCTACTTGTGGATCGAGGATGGTGAGGCCCAGTTGCGTGATGCCGGCCATTTGTGGGGACGCTTCACGGCCGAGGTGGAGGATGCTATCCGCGATGAGTTGGATGACCAGCGGGTGGAGGTGCTCCAGTGCGGGCCCGCTGCGGAGAGGGGCGTTCGATTCAGCGCCCTGATCAACCACGCCAACCGGGCGAACGGACGGACGGGCATGGGACTGGTGATGGCGTCCAAGAAACTGAAGGCGGTCGCGGTCCGAGGACACAACCGTCCGGAGATGGCGGATCGAGAGAGAGTGCGCGAGCTGGCGAAATGGGGAGCAGATCACTTTGAGACGTCGGACGTCTACGGCCTGGGGGTCTTCGGGACGGCGCAGACGGTTTCGGCCCAGAACCACGTGGGCGGGCTGCCGACCCGGAACTGGTCGAGCGGTGTGTTCGAGGGTGCCGACGCGATCTCGGGCCGGCGCCTGTCGGATACGATCCTGAAGGAGCGCGACACGTGCTACGGCTGCGTCGTGCGATGCAAACGCGTGGTGGAGTCGGAGGGGAGCACCTTTGCGCTCGATCCCCGGTACGGCGGGCCCGAGTATGAGACGCTGGCGACGATGGGGTCATACTGCGGTGTAGACGATCTGGAGGCGATCTCGTACGCTAATCAGCTGTGCAACATGTACGGCATGGATACGATCTCTTGCGGAGCGACCATCGCATGGGCGATGGACTGCTACGAGCAGGAGCTCATTGGCCCGGAGCATACCGGCGGCATCGAGCTACGGTTCGGAAACGGGGAGGCCCTGGTTGAGACGGTGAGGCAGATCGGCGAGAGGGAGGGGTTCGGACGGACGCTGGGCGAGGGCTCAAGACGAGCGGCTGAGGAGCTGGGCGTGGGGGAGGAACTGCTGGTGGAGGTGAAGGGTCACGAACTCCCGGCCCACATGCCCGAGCTTAAGCGGAGCCTCGCTCTGATCTACGCCGTCAATCCCTTCGGCGCCGATCACCAATCGCATCAGCACGACCCGACGTACCAGGCTTATGGAGACCGCATGGCTCAATTGGGCCTCCTGGATCCTCAGCCGTCGAATACGCTGGATGCCGAGAAGGTGCGTTTCGCCGTCTACACGCAGCGGTGGAACAGTATCACCGACAGCGTCAGCGTATGTCAGTTCGTGTGGGGGCCGTCATGGCATCTGTACGACGCCAACCAACTGGTCGAACTGGTGCGCGCGGTGACCGGATGGAATACGAGCCTGTGGGAGCTGATGAAGGTGGGGGAGCGACGGCTGAATATGCTGCGGGCGTTCAACGCTCGAGAGGGGGTAGGGTCGGAGGCCGATACGGTGCCTGCCAAGGTGTTGGCGCCGCTCAAGGGCGGCCCGAGCGACGGCGTGGGGGTGACCGCGGAGGAAGTGGAAGAGGCGAAGGCGATCTACTACGAGATGTGTGGCTGGGATGAGGCAGGGCGGCCCACGCGCGCGAAGCTCGAGGAGCTGGCGCTGGGATGGCTGGCGGATGATCTGGGCCTCTAGCCTTGTGGGAGGGCGTGGGAAGGACGAGGGCGGGATCGATGTCGTTCTCACGCGCCACACCCGTGGTGGGTACCACGTGAGGTGGTCCGGCTACCAGCGTCCAGCGATCGAGGAAACCTGCGGCTGTCCCAGCGGTTCAAGAGGAGGGGTACCTTGCTCGGCGGTTTGATCAAGACTATGCGGCCCAAGCAGTGGTTCAAGAACGTCTTCGTCTTCGCGCCCCTTATCTTTGATGAGAAGCTTTTCCAGCCACGTTACCTGCTGCCGACAGTGGCGGGGTTCGTACTTCTCTGTCTGACCTCAGGCACGGTCTACATCATCAACGATCTGGCGGACATTGAGAAAGACCGGAACCATCCGAAGAAGAGGAACCGCCCGCTGGCCGCCGGGGAGCTGAGCATCGGCGCCGCGCGCGGGGCTGCGGTGCTGATCCCCCTGGTCGCCTTGCCCCTGGGGTTTCTGCTGGACGTCTGGCTGGGTGGTATCCTGACGGCTTACCTGTTCCTACAGATTGGATACTCCTTCTGGCTGAAGAACTTCGTCATCATCGACGTGATGATCGTCGCCAGCGGCTTCCTCCTCCGCGTGGCGGCCGGGGTGCCGTTGGTGGAGGCGGAGCGGTTCTCCCCCTGGCTCTACGTCTGTATGATGCTTCTCGCCCTGCTCATCGGCTTTGGGAAGCGGCGGCACGAGCTGGTGCTCCTGAAGGAAGGGGCGGCGGGGCATCGACAAGCCCTGGAGCACTACAACCTGCCACTGCTGGACCACATCCTCAGCATCGTCACCGCATCGACGTTGGTGGCCTACGCGCTGTATACGTTCTCCGCCCCCAATCTGCCCCGCAACCACACGATGATGCTGACGATACCCTTCGTGCTGTACGGCATCTTCCGCTACCTGTATCTGATCCACGTCAAGGAGCTGGGAGGCGCGCCTGAGGAGGTCGTCCTTTCGGATCGAGCGCTCCAGGCCTCCATCCTCCTCTGGGGAGCTAGCGTCGTCGTCGTGATGTACGTTCTGGGCTAGGCTACCTCGCGCCACGTCGGCCATGTTGAGACCTTTTCACGGGCTCGAGCCGTTGAGACATCGATCGGGTCCTTCAGTCGCGCAGCAATTTGTCAAGGAGATACGCACCTGTGAAACACCCACCGATTGAGCATTATACGACGTTCCTGTATACTAGAAATCTGCAGCTCACAGCCCACTTCTACGAGGAGCTGATGGGTCTCCCGGTAGCTCTGGACCAGGGGGACTGCCGCATCTACCGTGTGGCGGAGAACGGATTCCTGGGCTTCTGTGAGCGGAAGGAGGCGCCCTCCGACCCCGGTGGGGTTATCCTGACGCTCGTCACCGAGGAGGTCGACCGCTGGTATGCTCTGTTGAAGGACCAAGGGGTGACGTTTGAGATGGAGCCTGTGTACAATCCGAGGTACGACATCTATCACTGCTTCTTGCGGGATCCAAACGGGTATCTGGTGGAGATTCAGCGGTTCGAGGACCCCGGCTGGGTGGACGTGGTGTAGCGAGGGAGAACGGAGCGTGGCGCGGAGGAGCGAAGCGCAGAGCGCATAGCTATGGTATGCAACTTCTCCGCGTGCATGACGTAGAATAGGGCAAAAGGAGGGAGTATCATGAAGATTCTGATTCGTTGGGTGATTACCGGTCTGGCGCTGTTCGCGGCAGCGTGGCTGGTGCCGGGCATCGTGGTGGAGGGCGACGGCTGGACCGTCTATGCCGTGATGGCCATCATATTGGCGCTGATCAACGCCATCGTGCGTCCCATTCTGAAGCTGCTGACGTGCCCGCTGATCATCCTGACCCTGGGCATCTTCGTCCTGGTCATCAATGGATTCACCCTGTGGTTGGCCTCGGAGATTGCGCAGAGCTGGTTCGGCGTGGGCTACACCGTGGACGGGTTTGGCGCCGCTTTCCTGGGCGGGCTGATCGTGAGTGTCGTCTCTGTGATTCTCTCGGCTGTGGTGAGGGAGGAAGACGACAGACAGGATGGAGCTTGGCGCTAGCTTCTAGGATGGGGCTCTGCCGGGGGCGGCTGCCGGGGAAACACGCGCCAGCACCGCCGGAGCCCGGCAGGTCCCCGGCTTGAGGGCTCCTGGTCGGTCAGTCAGCGCTATGGACAACACGCTTGCGGTAGGCGGCGGCCCGGTGTACAGAGCGGACGGTGGG
>Ga0180429_10003490_pt1 | contig 12684 bp, 17 predicted proteins | sample SS_ome_FD_132428 | JGI IMG/M metagenome (GOLD analysis project Ga0180429, IMG submission 132428) | Hypersaline lake sediment archaeal communities from the Salton Sea, California, USA - SS_1_S_1 metaG | ecosystem: Environmental > Aquatic > Non-marine Saline and Alkaline > Hypersaline > Sediment ... | reverse complement strand
GACTTACGGGCACACAGACTGGTATCACGCTGAGACCGTGGGGCGTCCTGCGGGAAGTTACTGTGGCGATCCCAGCTGCTATCACAGAGCTAAGGGAACGTGCAGCACGGGCACTAACCTATGGGCAGGAGCAAGCGATGGCTAGCATGATCATCGAGACGAGCGGGCGGGTGCGCAATGCGTATCCCGCCCCTGAGAATCACCCGTCGTTCTCGCTGGAAGAGCTTCAGGAAGCGGTCGGCGGATACATTGAGCGCGTCGTGTTACCTGACGGGCGCCCAATGTACATCAACGAAGAGGGGCGATGCAAGGGACTGCCGGTCAACTTTCTCGCTACCAAGCTGGCAGGAATCATGATCGTGGGCGACGTGCTGATCATAGACACAGCACTGAATCCCGAAGAGTAAAAAGGAGGCGATATGGACGACAGCCAGAGAATTGTAGACCGGGTGCCCGATGGGGCAGTCCTGATCGAGACCGTGGATTGGGTCTGGCCTGAAGCGACCGACACGACGAGCGTGAGGCGCTACACGAGCGTGAGGCGCTACTGTCAGACCGTAGAGGGCGGCCGCATCGACTACATCGAGATGATCGGCCCCAGCCTCGAGGGCGAAGAGATCAGCGTAGTGCGCCAGTTCTTCGGAGCAGACCTACAGCACGCGAAGGATCTGATCGTGGGGGCGAAGAGTCTGCGAATGCTCGCTGAGGTGTACTCCCGCGAAGAGCTGATCGTAGCTGCAGGCATTGCGCTTCACAAAGCGGGGCTGGTCGATGGGCGCGATGAGTGACGTGACCCTGCCCAGACTGCTCACTGCTCTATGGGACGGAGTTGCCGCTAGAATCTCAATGGAGGGGCGCTGCGAGTGCTTAGCGTGTGATCTAAGGGGATATGCTCGCGGAAAGACTTGCGCGATCTGTGGCGGTTCTAAACTGCGCTCCGTGAAGGTGATTCTGCGAGCTGATGGACAACTGGCGACTCGCTGTCGGATCCTCGAGGCGTTCGGACGAGTGCCGCAGATGATCGCAACCGAGCTGACGCGGGGCAACGCGGTGATCGTGAGGGGGCACGAGTTTACGCGGGGCTACTTCAGAACCCCCGACTACATGCGCTCGTTGCCGTTCCTAAAGCTCAGGCAACCCCCCGATCCCGCGCAGCCTAAGATCGCGGTCTACCGGCGCCACGCGGTTCAGGACTGGGCGAACAGAATGATCGTGGATAAGGTGAGTTGACACAGCGCGGCGACCGCTGCTACAATAATGACACGCTGCGCACGGGAGTTTAGAAGTGCCTGAGTCGTTTTACGTCGGGCAGCGGGTGATAATGCAAGCGTTTGGCTGGTCGGGAGCTGGGCAGGTTGTTAGAATGACGAGTGGCGAGGGAATGGTGGTTGTGCTGCCAGACGAAGAGGGGGCAAAATCAATTTCGTTCACGCGCCGCGCTGACGGATACTACAGGGTGAGAGATTCGGCGGGTCGCGAGTGCACCCTGCGCACGGATCTGTTCGCCCTGGGCGACGACTCTGGATAAAGGAGACGGAATGGGCGAGGAACAGAAGAAACCCGAAGTGGAGCCCGTGCTGGCGCTGGGGACTGAGCAAGGACTCGCGATACACATGAGGATCGTTGACGAGCGCAACACGGCGCTAGAGATTCTAGCGCGCCTGTGCTCTCCGGTCGCGACTCCCCCCGCAGAGCTGAATCGACTCAAGCAACGGGCGACCTATCTGGTCGAGAACGCTCTCGCCTCAATGAACATCGAGATCAACGGGGTACCTATGAGCTTGGAGGGAGTGCTGCATGTCAAGGCCGAGCTGGTAGAAGACGGGGGAGAGCCCGCGGACGAACCGACCGACTTCCCGAGGCACCCGCAAGAGGTCGGTGAGGCATGAGGGGCGTCGACTTCTACCATTCGTTCGACTTGAACGGGGTTGAAGTACTAGATGCGGCTGGCAAGGTGATCGGATACGTCAAGCGGCGAGCGCACAACATCGTGTACTGGCAAGCTCGCTATGGGCTGGCGTATTTCGTGGACGTGGATGGGCGAATCGCGCACGTCTTTCACAAGCGGCTGAGCGCGTTTGGCAAGTACCTAGAACTGGTCAGAGCACAAGAGGCGCAGCTAAAGGGTTGACACGCAGGGGCGACTCGTGATACAATAACAGACACTATATGATATGCGGGAGTTATCATGTCGGTGGATTCAGAAATGTCTGGTTTGGATGCAGAAGCCGTAGAACAGCTAAAGATGTCTGTTCTGCCGGCACAGGGGTCGAAAGTGACAGCCGATGAGCTGGTTCAAGCTCAGCGTCATCACGTGCAGTGGACTCAGCAGCAGAGCCTCCCTCACCCCATCGAAGGGGCGATTCAGCTGGTGGGGAAGCATCACCGCTTTCAGCTTGCGCGTGTGCACACAGTCCGCCACTTCAAAGAGGCGCGGTTCTGCTACTGCGACTTCAGCAGCGCGAGCAGACGGCGACAGGCTCTCAATCTGGACTTCACGGGAGCGCTCTTTCGCTGCTGCACGTTCAGCGACTTGAATCTGGCGAGAAGCATCTTCAACGGGGCTCAGTTTCAGGGATGCAGCTTCCTCGACTGCGGGCTCACCCAAGCGACGTTCTGCAATCTTCCAGCCCAGCGCCCCACCGCGATGGGGCTTCGGTTTTACAGATGCAATCTCACGGAGGCGACTTTCGTTGGGTCACAGAAGGCTCCGGTGTTTCACCAGTGCACTGGGCTGGACAGGGGAACGGACGTGCTCGCCTCACTCGAAGTCGATCCGTGCGGGCGCGGGTTGATCGCGTACAAGACATTCGGGACGTACTTCGAGAGCCCTGGGCACTGGGAAATCAAGCAAGGGGCGGTGCTCACCGAATCGGTCAACCGAGATCCGTGGACGGAGTGCGCCTGCGGAGTCAACATCTGCACAGCTGAGTGGTTGGCGAAGACGCTCCGGCATGAGGTGGGCCGGGAATACAACACGATCTGGCGAGTGCTGATCGAGTGGGCTGATCTGGGGTCGGTCGTGGTGCCGCACAGAAGCGACGGGAAGTTCAGGGCTGCTCGTGTTCGTCTGCTCTCCGAGCTGGACAGACAAGTAGACGTTTGCGATCCGCAGACCGGCAACAGGATTCTCGAAAAGCAGTGGCCCAGCACTCGCGATCTGAGGGGCAACGTCGCGTACTATCTACAGAGAACGCTCCCGCAGCTGGGGGTGCCGAACGGATACCAACCCATCGAGGGGGCGAGCGCGTGAGCAACCCGAAGACCAATGTACATCTGGTCGGCACGAGCATCGTGCACGACGAAAGCGGCACGCGCTTGGGACTGATCACTCACTACGAGGACGGGGGCACGATTCAGGTGGGCTATCTCTTCGACTACCGCTCACTTGAGCTTCGCTTCGATCTAGCAGGCGCTCTGACCGGCTGCAGAGTACTCGGAGCGAGCGACATACCACGAGACCGAATTGATCAAGAGGACGCCGCGGTAAAAGTGGCGGGGAAGTGACCATGGGAAGCGATATTGTATCGAGGCCAGCACGCGTCTACACTCGCGACGGGCAGAACAACAAGGTGGTGGCGGAATGAGACCTCTGTCGGGGCCGACAATAACCGGAGACATGATGCGGGAGTTTCAGGCGATCTTCAAGCGCGAGCTGCGGCCGCTGGTGCACCCAGTGACCGGCTTCGACATCTTGGAATTCGACAAGCTGATCCCGGACGCCGACAGTCGAACGAAGAGCTTGCGCGGGCGCGTCGTGGAGCACTACGGGGAGCGGGCAGCTGACCTAGTGGAATCTCTGTTGTGAGGGCGAAATGAAAGCTACGATACTGGAAGTGGCAATCGCGCTGGTGCGACGAGACAACAACGAGGGAATCTGTCTGGCGTGCGGGACGGTTCACTCAGGCGTTGAACCTGATGCGCGCAAGTACACCTGCGACAAGTGCGGCGAGAAGAAGGTCTATGGAGCTGAAGAGGCTGTGCTCATGGGAGGCATACTGAATAATGACCTGCGATCCAATGAAACGGGTAGCTGAGCGGGTGCCGCACAGCTGTATTCTGAGCGGAGAACGAATCAGGGAGCGTAAAGATGGCGACTGAGCAAGACGTAGCGGCAAGCAACGGGGATCCATCATCCCCCGTTGACTACGAGATCGGCTGGTTCGATGCTGAGAAACTGGACAGCTTCGACTCAGCAGAGGCTCTGGAACAGCACATCGCTGCCCACACCATTCCCTGTGACATCTGGGCGAAGCTGGTCGCGAATGCAGAAGCCCAGGATCAACCCGGACTGCACAGAGGGGGGGCGGGGGACGGATTGGCGCACCTGAAGCTCTTCACTCCGGACGGGAACGCCACATGGTATCTGAGTGAAGTCAGAGAAGTGGGCGCGTATGAGGGACAGCCAGAGGGCACTGTCAACTATCAGCTGTTCGGGCTCTGCGATCTGGGACTGGGGTTCCCCGAATTGGGCTATGTCTCCCTGACGGAGCTGATGGAGCTGAAGGGCCCGATGGGGTTGGCGGTGGAGCGCGATCTCTGCTGGACGCCCACGCCGCTGAAGGATCTGCCTAAGTAGCATTCCACATTCCACCATCCATAACTCCAAGGGGCTCCCTTCACGGGGAGCCCTTTTGCTTGCTCGCTGCCTGCGGCAAGGGACGCTTCTTCGGGGTATAATCTGTGGGCATGGGAGACTTGTCCCTACCAAAAGAGCTTGCTCTAATCTAGGTTGAGCGTTGACAGGCTCCCTGCCCCCCTGTTAAAATGCCCTAGGGTAGGGCATGAATCATCCCGCTGAATTTGAGTACTGGCGATCCCACCAGCGAAACCTGTTGGCGACCGCCCGTGAGTTCAAGCGAGACCCCAAAACCGTCAGGCGCTGGCGCGAGCGTGAGAAGTGGATAGTTCAAGCGAACAAGCTCGACGTGAGGGCCGCGCAGAAGCTAGCAGACGCAGCTGCCCAGCACGCTCGTGAGGGAGAAGAAGCGCTTGAGCACGCCCGCACCAACCATCGAGCCTTTCAGGGGATCGTTGCTCAGATGAACATTAAGCTCCTGAGCATTCTGCGCCTGCCCCCAGACCAGCAAGTGAGTATCGACGCGTTCGACGTGCAGCAGATAGTTGCAGCAAACACCGCCGACGCTAAAATCACCGTTGCCCTGTACGGGGTTCCGCAGCGGATCGACGTGGTGAAGATCCCCAGTCCCGCCGAGAGTCTTCAGCACGAGATAGCAGATGCCCTGGCCGAGATCAAACGAGTAGACAGTGGTGAAAGCATCCCCGCAATTGCCGAGTCCAGTTAAGCACGGGCGCCCGCTCGATCAGCGAATCAAGCGAGTCGTCAACCGCAACCGTATCTGGGCTGCGACGGGGTACTCGCCCCACTTCAAACAGCGCGAAGTCCACGACGCTATCACCCGTGGGACTCGCTACCTGATGATCGCTGCAGGCACCCGTGGGGGCAAGACGAGGATGCTTGCGACAGAGCTGCTGGCTGAAATGTCGCTGGATCCGCCTGAGAACGCAACCCATCGCCTCATTCAGATCGCAGCTCCCTACGCGGCGCTCACCGACAAGTGCTTCACTTGGGTCTGGGACGCAGCGGTCAACAACCGCATTCTGGGCATGGGGGCGCTCGACCGCTCAAAGGTCATGCGCTACATCGAGATGCCCTGGCACAGTCGAATCGTGGGCAACAGCATGGACAATCCAGACGCGGCGTTGGGAGACGGGGTTGTGTTCAGTGCTTGCGACGAGTTCGCCCGCTTTAAGAAGGGCATCTTCGAGCGCTACATCGAGCGAGCGCTAATGGATCACCGCGGGACAGTCGTGTGTATCAGCACGCCTACGGGCTTCAATCACATGCACGCGAAGTACGAAGAGTGGCTAGAGCGCAGCAAGACCGATCCTCTCTACTTCGCGAGCCGGTTCACGAGCTACGACAATCCCTATCTGCCCAGCGGAGAGGTAGACCGCATTCGCAAGCGGCTAGAGCGAGTCGGGGCAGACACGATCTTCAAGCAGGAGTACTTAGCCGAGTTCACAGCGCTCACGGGGGCGGTCTATCCACAGTTTGACCGGCAGCGTCACGTAGGAGCCGTCGAGTTCCGAGAAGACTGCCCAGTCACGCTCGGAGTGGACTGGGGCTTCAACAACCCCGCTTGCGTGCTCTTCGCCCAGGTGGTGGGGACTTGTCTCCACGTCTTCGATGAAATCTATGCGAGCGGGCTCACAGTCAAAGAGCTAGCCGAGCAGATCATTGCTAAGCTCGCTCAGTACGGAGTCGACGCCCGTCACCGTCAGCAGTTTGATCTGGCCTACTGCGATCCGTCAGGTGCTGGCGAGCGCGAAGAGCTGATTCAGATGGGCATCGCAGCTATCGGGGTCACTGCGGCTCGAGGACGGATGCTCCCGATTGACGAGGGCATACTGGTCGTGCGGTCTCTCCTAGCCCGCGAAGACGAGATCGGACTGCTCATTGACGGGAACAGATGCCCCAATCTGATTCGAGAGCTGGGGGCGTATCACTACGCTGAGAGCCCCCTGCAACACGACAAGCCCGTGAAGATTGACGATCACGCCCCCGACGCGCTGCGCTATATGTGCTACGGGTTGTTCGGCGGTATCACAGACGATTGGAGTTTCTGACCCGCTGAATGCCTCTGAGCGCCGCTTCATCTCATGGCTCGCAGCGTGGTACAATTAGCCTTGAGAAACGGAGACGCCCATGGGCTTGCTCAAATCGCTGCAATTTGCAGCAGTAAACTGGTTGCTGAGGGCTAAGTTTCTGAAGCTGGAGCCCTACGGGTTTGATCAAGCCGCGTGGCGAGCTTGGCGGTACGCCGACTTCGTGAAAGACGGGTACAAGCGAAACCCCGTCGTCTACGCAGCACTGCGGAAGCTCAGCCAAGCTTTCGTCTCTCTGCCCATCGAGCTGCATGACAAGGGCGAGAAGATCGACCGCGAGGACAGTCCTGAGTTTCTGAAGCCGCTGTGGGGATTGCTCAGACGCCCGAACGAGCTTGAATCCTTCAGAACGATGCAAGAGAAGTGGGTGCTTCAGATGCACTTGGCGGGCAGCACGTACTTCTGGGGCGCTGGGCTGGGATTAGACAAGCTCGGGAAGCGAGTGCGAGCCAAAGCAGCCCCGTCGCTGCGCTTGCTGCCCCCTGACACCGTGACGATTCACAATGATGGGCGCACTATCACGTCATACGAAGTAGATCCCACGAAGAACGTGGCTGACAAGCGAATCCTCAAGCCCGAGGAAGTGCTGTGGGTAAACTTCACAGATCCCTCGAATGACTTCGCAGGGCTGTCTCCGCTTGCAGCGTGCGCCTACAGCATCGACATCGGCAATGCTGCTTTGAGCTGGAACTTCAATCTGCTCAAGAAGAGCGGGGTGCCGGCGGGTGTGCTGCGGCTGTTCGGAGTCATGCACATTACACGAGAAGAGCGGCGCGAGATAGAGGAAGACTTTCAGAATCGCTACATGGGAGCCGAGAACGCGGGATCAGTCGTCGTGGTCTCGGGAGAGAAGGCTGAGTACAAGCAGCTGGCGATGAGTCCTCGCGAGCTGGACTGGGCAGGGGGCGACCGCATTGCGATGCGGCAGATTTGCGAAGCGCTGGGAGTCCCAAGCGTGCTCCTGGGCGACTCGTCTAATCGAACGTACAGCAACATGGAAGCTGCGCGGCAGGATATGTACGAGACCGCCGTGATTCCGCTGAAAGAGCTGTTCCTTGAGGAACTGAGCAACTGGCTCATGCCGCAGTACGGATACGATCCAGCCGAGACTCAGCTGCTAGTGGGTGTAGAGGGAGTCAAAGCCCTTCAAGAGAACGAGAACGACCGCACTCAGCGCCTCAAGCAGTCTGACTGGTGGACGCCGAACGAGAAGCGTGTTGCTGACGGGCTCGAAGAGATTGACGATCCTGTTGCTGACCTGCTCTACGTGGTGATGCCGGGAACACTGAAGCCCATCGACCCCGACGACACAGAAGTGGAAGACGAGGGCGACGAAGAAGACGATGAGGAAGAGAAAGAGGACAGCGCTGGCAGCTTCTCAGCTAAATCGAAGTTCCCGACGCTGAAAGCTCGGCGGGAGTACATTAAGGCAGTCGAGCGGCGCCAGCGGAGGTACATTCGTAAGTACAAACAGCACCAGCAGGTCTACTTTGACGGGCAACGTCACCGAGTATTGAAGGCTCGAGGCTTGTCGCTCGATTCAGAGGCCGAAATCTACCAGCAGCTCTTCGAGGGCGTGCAGCAGGAAATGATAGACGAATTCGGCGCTGCTGCTGTGCGCCAAGTGAAGAGACGGGGATTGACGTTCACTAGCGACACGCCCGCGATGAAGAAGGCTCTGAGCAGGGATCTGGCAGCTCGCAGCAAGCTGATCAACAAGACCACGGCGAAGCAGCTACAGGAGTTACTGAAAGCAAACCAGGGCGCGTCTGCAGCTGACATCGCGACAGAGATTGACGCGCTCTATGCACAAGCAGCTGAAGGGCGTGCTGCGAACATCGCCCGCACTGAGGTGAGGCGCGCGAACACCATGGCGTCTCGTGAGGGATACAAGCAAGCGGGCGAGCAACTGGGGACTGAGATCAAGATGGAGTGGGTCACGGCTCGCGATGAGCGAGTGCGGGGCATGAAGATGGAAGATCAGTTCGATCATGTCGTGATGGACGGCATGGTTGCTGATCCCGATGGTTGGTGGTATTACCCCTTTGGATCGCTGGGTTGGGACGGAAGCACGATGGGGCCAGGCATGAGCGGGCCCGCAGGCTTCAACGTAAACTGTCGGTGTACTATCGCGCCGTTGATGTGGTAAGGAGAGAGTGATGCCGAAGAAGCTAGACGACTGCGTGGCAGCGTTGGTTGCAGACGGAACCCCAGAAGATCAAGCGTGGGCGATCTGCACAAAGCTCGACGAAGAGGGCAAGCTCGCTGTCAGTGACGAGCCTGAGACTGAAGACGAGGGCGCCGTTGACAAGCTGACTGTCTGCTATCGCACGTTCCCGTTCGAGATCGAGACCCGCGGGCTTGCTGACGGCCAGTTCTCAGGGTACGCGGCGGTGTTCGATGAGTACATTGAAGCGTACAACGAGATCGTGGACAAAGGCGCGTTCAAACAGACGCTGCGCCACACGAAGGGAATCGTTCCTGTTCTGTATCTGCACGACCCGTATGAGGGCTGGGTCGGGATGGGGCTTGAGGGAAGAGAGGACGACAGGGGACTCGCTGTCCGGGCTCAGCTGCTGACAGCGCACTCTGACAAGGCGCGAGAGGTCTACGGGTTGATCAAGCTCACTGAAGAGCTGAAGAGGCCGGCTGGTCTGTCAATCGGCTTCAGAACAATCAAAGACAATTTCATCGGGGCTGACGCAACCAAAGCGAAGGTGCGGCATCTGAAAGAAGTTGCCCTGATGGAGTACAGCGCTGCCCCGCCGGGCTTCCAAGCTGGCCCCAGCGCGCAAATCGGTGCCACGAGGATGCAGCGAGATGCTGTCAAGCAGGCTGTGGTAGAATGCTTACTGGAAATGGGGATCAAGACCCCAGCACTTGAGGCGCTGCGATCTGGCACTCAAGGCGCAGGTGAGAACGTCGAGGCGCTGATGCACTCGGTGAACGAGACGTTAGACCGAACCTTGGCGAAGCTGAGGCGGTAACAGGAGGTTCCGTTTATGCCTGAGATTGATGTAGCGGAACTGAACACACAGCTAGCGGAGATCAACGACAAGATCAACGGCTTCGAGGGTCACATTACCGAAGCTCGTGCCCTGGCTGAGAAAGCCCCCCATGCTGCTGACGTAGACGAGCGGTTCCAAGCAATCGGCGCTGACGTGGCCGAGCTGCGAAAGGGTGCCGCTGGTCTGCAGGCACTGATCGCCGAGCGCGAAGCTGAGATCGAAGAGTTGGCGGCGCGCTACGATCAGGTCACTTCGCGGTTGGAAGAGCAGGCGCTCTTGATCGCGTCGGGAGAGACGCAGCGGGGCGAGCAGTTCAAAGCCTTCTGTTCCTACGTCCGAGAGGGACGAGATCGCGCCGAGTCGCTGGCTTACCAGTGGGCGCAGCGCGAAGACTTCAAGGATCAGGAGCAGCGAGCGCTGTCTGAGGGTGTTCAGGTCGAAGGCGGGTTCCTCGTTGAGCCGGCCATCGAGCGGGCGATTATCAAGGATGTGGTGACGATCAACCCCATCATGAGTGTCGCCCGCGTGATGGCCATCGACGCCCCAGAGCTGAAGGTGAAGCACCGTACATCTGGGCCAACCTTCTACTGGGTCGGAGAGAGCGGCGAGCCTACCAAGAGCGCGGCAGCTTACGAGACGATCACGATTCCCGCGTGGCAAGGCGGGGTCGAGACGGTCGTGAGCACGCCTCTCCTGCAAGATGTGAACTACATCGAGCAGGAAATGACGGAAGATGCAGCTGAAGCGATTGCCGCAGGCCTGGGCGACGCGTTCCTTGAGGGGACGGGAGCTGGCAAGCCTGAGGGCATCATGCTCAACAGCGACATCGATGAAGTGTCTGGTGGCGACACCAGCACCTATCTCGTGGAGGGCGACGACTTCTACTCGTTGCTCTTCGGGAACGGAGACGATGGTACTGGGTTGCGCGCGCGCTACCGCACCAATGCGGTCTTCGCGTTCAACAGCACCGTGCTCGGCAAGGTGATGAAGCTGAAGGCGAGCACCAGTGGGGTGTACATCTGGCAGGCCGGACTCAGGGAAGGTGCGCCGGATCGCGTTGCTGGGAAGCCGTACATCGTCTGCGACGGAATGGACACTGACGGGAACACAGCGAACGAGCCTGTGCTGGTCGCGGACTGGCGCAGGGCGTATCGCATCGCTCGGCGCAAGGGAGTCTGGATTCTCCGGGATCCCTACACCGCGAAGCCCGATGTGGAGTTCACATGGTACGTCCGCTACGGCGGGAAGACCGTGCAGCCTGAGGCAGCGAAGAAGCTGGTCTTTAACTAGACCTAGCCAACACTGACATCTATTGGAGGATTGAATATGCCTACCAGCTTGGACATTCTGAACCAAGTAAAGATCGTCAACTGCCTCTCGCCCATCGTGAAGACGAGCGACACCAACTGCACGAGCGTGGATGTGAAGGGCTGGAGCAGCCTCTTCTTCATCGTGTACTACGGAATCACCGCAGACACGCTGAGCGGCAGCGTCTACGTGGCGTGCCACGTTGAGGGCAGCACTGACGATTCCACCTTTGTCGATTTGGGAGCGACCTACCTGTACTCCCGAGCCGGCACATCATCGAGCAACGAGTTCGGCAAGATCGACGACAACAGCGAGGACGACGCGTTCTACGTTGCTGGCGTCAAGCTCGATGCCGCAAGCAGCTACCGCTACTACCGCGTAGTAGTGGACTTCACCGGCACCCACACCTACGGCATCGAAGTCGCGGTGCTCGGGATTCTCGGTGGAGGCAAAGTGCCTGACAGCACCGTGGGCCTCAACCCCTAACCCATGCTCACGGCGTTACAGCATAAGCCCGGGGTGGGCTGAAGCCTCCCGATGCTCACCCTGGGCTACCCTACACTGAAAGCATGACGCAGAAAACATCGTTTCCGCAAGAAGACCGCCAGCTTCAGCTAGTCAGCCGCGGAGCAGACCCCGATTCTGCCCTGAGCGGGCGCATTCTCGTGTGCTCGTCTCATTTCATTAACCGACTGCGCGGGAGCGAGCATCTGAAGGCGATCCTGCACGGGTTCAAGGCGGTCTACACGGTCGATGAGTACTCCCACACTAACGAATCACTCTTAGCGGCGTGTCTCGAAGCGGGGGCTGACACATACCTGACGTTCGAGGTTCTGGGACACAACAACGCCCGTCGACGCCTGTTTCGCTTGCACGGGCTGCGGTACTGGCACTTGGGGCTCGGGAACTGCAACCACTACAAGTCCTATCAGCTGGACTGGTCGGCTTACGAAGACGACACCTATGTGCGGCAGGTCACGTCTGAAGAGCGTCTTCCTGCCAAGTCTGCTGAGCGCACCTTCCAGCCCATCGAACGCTTGCTGCTGGTTGGGCAGGTTGCGGGAGATCAATCGCTTCAGTACGCTGGGCGGGGTTTCAACTCGGTCGATCTGGTCAGAGAAGCCCGTCTCGTGTGTCCCGAAGCCGAGCTGCGATACAGGCCGCACCCCCGCACGATACAGAAAGTGCTGAAGAAACGATTCATAGCCGACTCGATCTGGTATCCAGACCCCTACCTGAGTGCTCGCCCTGCTGTAGTCGAAGTCTCAGACCCGACTGAGCGCCCGCTCGCTGACGACATAGCGTGGGCTGACGCTGTAGCGACTATCACTTCGACCGCGGGATACGAGGCTGTGCAGCTGGGGAAGCCCTGCTACTACATGGGGATCCCCCCCATTCACGAGCACGGGGGCGGCACGCTGAGCTTTCAGGCGCTTGCTCACGGGAAGTTGAAGATGTTCCCTGAGTACGGCGACAGACTGCGGGGAGTGCTCAACGACATTCAGCTCTCGCCCCTGGCGACCGCGAAAGAATTCGCGCACTGCGAGAACGAGCTTCAGACTGAGCTGTACGGCAACCGCATCCCCACACCGGCCCGTCCACTGAACCTGCACGGGCACTGTCTGGGTGGCTTGGGGCAGTTCGCGAACGAAGTAGAGATTCGCGAGAAAGTGCTGAT
>Ga0180429_10003489_pt1 | contig 12690 bp, 10 predicted proteins | sample SS_ome_FD_132428 | JGI IMG/M metagenome (GOLD analysis project Ga0180429, IMG submission 132428) | Hypersaline lake sediment archaeal communities from the Salton Sea, California, USA - SS_1_S_1 metaG | ecosystem: Environmental > Aquatic > Non-marine Saline and Alkaline > Hypersaline > Sediment ... | reverse complement strand
GGATTTTAGGTAATCGATCATTACTTTGGAATTCTTATTGATGCCGTCTTTGGAATTCAAATAGGAAGTCACTTGAATGACGGACCCGTCCGTGCGATGGTTGAAAATGGAATTCAGAACCATGTCCAGGCGCGCCTCGACTTCGCTGGCGCGAGCCTTTCCCCTGGATTGGTACCAAAAATAGGAAAGGAGCAAGGTGTCGTACTTCTGGAGCAAATACCGATTGACCTCGATGGCTTCGCCGGAACCGTCCAAGGGGATGGTCACTTTCTTCAAATCCAGCACCCCCCATCCGCTCCCCGGCAGGCAGTTCTTGGGAGAATGGATCTGCGCCCCCGTCCGCTGATCCCCCCAGTAGCCGATGTAAAGGGTCACCCTTTGCCCTTCGGGACCGACGTACTCCCGGAAAAGGTACTCCGTGGGCTTCAGGATCTCCAACACCTTCTCGTCGAAAGGAATGGCTTCGCGCAGGCGCCATTCCCCGATTCGAACCGGGAACTCGTCGAGAGACTTGGCGATGGGAACGGCTTTTCCCGAAGACTGGAAGTTGAGAAACACGAAAGCCAGCAGGAGGAGAAAACAACAAAGGGAGAGGCGTCCCAAAAGGCTCATGATTCATACCTCAAAGCATGTTTTCCAAAAAGCTTTATAAGCTTATATACGAAAAACAACAACAGGAACGACACGATGAAGATGATCCAACCCGCAAAACCGTGATAGAAGCCTTCGGCGTATTCCATGCCGTAATTCTGAGCGATGTACGCGGTGACGACGATGCGAAAGCCGTTGGAGAAAATGGTTATGGGCAGAGAGGAGACGACCAGCACGACTTTTTCCCACATGCGCTTCATGCTCAAATGGGCGAAAATGACGGACAGGGTCACAAGGGAGATGAGGGACCGGATGCCGCTGCACGCTTCGGTCACTCCAAGGCTCCCGTGGCTCAAGTGGATCACGTTGCCGTCCAGCAGAACGGGAATGCCCGCCAGCTTCAAGGCCCAGGCGGCGTTTCGAGCGGCCAGCTGCTGAAGCGGGAAGGTGATTTGATTGAAGACGATGGCGGGCAGAGGAATCATCAGAAAAAGGAAAAGAACGGGAAAAGACAGCTGCCTGAAACAATCCAGACCGAAGTTGAAAATGATCAGCCCACTCAAGATAACGACAAAGGAGCTTCTGGACAGAAAATTCTCGGAGCCCACCTGTCCCAGAACCAGGATGCCCATGCCGAACAGAAGGACGGGCAAACCGAGCCAGTGGCCATGAGAAAGCGTCAGTTCGTCTTTCTTTTGCCAAGCCACGTACGCAGAGAACAAGGGGACGAAGAAGCCATGGGAATAATTGGGATCCTCGTACCAGTCCAAGCCCATCTTGAACAGAATTTCCCAATAAATTCCGACGATCAAGAGAAAAAGAAGCGTCAGCAGCAATTTGATGGAAAATTTATTGTCCGGCAGGATCGAAGCTCGGGATGTCATTGGCGGCTTTCATTTCCTTGAAAATAAGGATTTGCAAGGTACAAGCGCTCCGTCAAGCGTCTTGCCGCACTGATCTGTCAAGTTTGTTTTTCGGGGAGCCGCGCTTCGTCATTCCGGATTACGGGCGAAGCGAAGGCCCGGCATCCAGGGCACCGTTGCCGGATTCCCCTTTTCGCGGGAACGACGGAAGGAAACAGCGCACCAAGCCACGCCAAGGACGACGAATCGCTGAAGCCCAGGATGACAAGCGTAACGCCGCGATCGAAAGTGCCGTGACCGCATCTCAAAATCATTCAAATTAAATCTCATGTCAAGACATTTCCTCCCTTCCCGTCTCTCCTTTTCAAGGACCGGAGCTTCGCCAACGCATTGGATTCTTTCTCTTGCCGCAAACGATGGAGCTTCGCCGTCATTCCGACGGATTCCGAAAATCTCGCGGCACCACCAGCCCCTCTTCCCCCGCCGCCAACCCCAGTAAAGCACCGTCGGGGGAAAACCGAACGGATCCCAGGGGAGCGTTTCCCGCTTGGAACCGGCCCGCTTCAGCCCCCGTTTCCACGTCCCAAGCACGCAGGGTCCCGTCGGCCCCCGCCGTGGCCGCCCAGCGACCGTCGGGGGAAAAGACCGCCGAGAGCACCGCCCCTTCGTGGCCCTTCAAAGTCGTCACCCTCTCTCGACTCTCCGCGTTCCAGATTCCGGCGGCACCGTCTTCTCCCGCCGTGATCAGCAACCGGCCGTCGGGGGAAAAGGACACGGCATGCACTCCCCCCTCGTGAGCTTCCAAAGCCGCGATCTCCCAGCCCCCTTCGGCGTCCCAGACTCGGACCGCGCCGTCGGCTCCTCCCGTGGCCGTCCGCCCTCCGTCGGGAGAGAAGGCCGCCGAAAGCACCGCCCCTTCGTGGCCTTCCAGCACCGCCAGCTCCCACCCGTTGTCCGGGTCCCAAATTCGGGCCGTGCCGTCCTCCCCCGCCGTGACCAGCCGCCTCCCGTCGGAAGAAAAGGCCGCTTGCAGCACGGCCCCCTCGTGGCCCTTCATGGTGGAGAGCTCTCGGCCTTCCGCCGCATCCCGAACCTCCACCATCCCCTCGCCCCCGGTCATGGCCAACCGGGAGCCGTCGGGAGAAAATCCCGCCCACAGCACTTGCGAAGGCCCTTGGAGGGTCTTCAACATCGTCCCGTCTTCCAGGCTCCATATTTTAACCGTGCCGTCAACACTCGCCGTCGCGGCCCGCTCCCCGTCCGGGGAAAATTCCACGGACCGCACTTCTGCAGAGTGTCCCCGCAAGGCCACCGGCTCGCCGACTGCCTCCTCGTGGCTGGGCACTTCCCCTTCCCCGCCGGAAATCCCCAGCCGCTCCTCCAGCTCCTTCCTTTTCCGCAGCTCCTCGTCCAATCGGCGCTGCACGAATTCGACCTTCTGCCTGGCCGCCTGGGCCTGGTATTTCCAAGTGGTGTTCTTGGTAAGGGACCAGACGTACAAAACGGCCAGGATGGCCGTCAGGGCCCACACGAAGGGGGTGGAGCTGTAGGCGAAGGCCTTGAGGCGCTGGACCATGCGCTCCCGCTTGAGCAAGGCCTGCTCGATGCGATCGGAAAGGCTCCGGTGGGCGGCAATGGAACGGTCCAAGAGGGAATCGGCCAGCTCGTAGTCCCCTTTGCCGTAGGCCCGAAAGGCGTAGGCGAGGCTGGCGTCGGCGATGCCCCGAACCGCCCGCTTGTTGCCCGGCCAGAGCTTCGCGGCTTCCCGAAAGGCGAAAAGGGCCTGGGCGTAGTCGCTGTACTGGAGAGATTTTCTCGCCACCTCCAAATGCTTTTCGGCGCTTTCGGTCAGAACGATGCTTTCCAGATGGGACTGGTATTCTCGAATGGCCTGCTGGAAGGCCTTGACGCTTTCGTAACGTTCGGCGGGCTCGGCGGCCATGGCCTTGAGGGCGATGTCCACCAGCTCGCCCCTTTTGTCCGTGGGCTGGATGACGTTCTCCCCGGCCGCCCGGGCGCACTCCTCGGCGTTTTTTCCGTGGTGGGGGCGCAACCCCGTCACGATTTGGTAAAGGATGCCCCCCAGCAGATAGATGTCGCTCCGGGGCCCGATGCGATCGACCTCGCATCGAGCCATTTCCGGGGCCATGTACGTGACGGTGCCGGCCCGCTTGGAGCCGGGAAGAGGCTTGTCGGCCTTCCCCCGCTCGTCCACGCTGATGGCCAGCCCCCAGTCCATCGCCAGCACCTCGCCGTAGTCTCCCAGCATGACGTTTTCGGGCTTGAGGTCCCGGTGGACGACCCCCCGGCTGTGAGCGAAGGCGACGGCGTCGCAAACCTTCAGGAGAATCTCCATATTCTCCGCCTCGGTGTTGTCCCGGATGGCTCCCTCCCAGGAGCTTCCCTTCACCTGCTTCATGGCGTAGAAGAGCTTGCCGTCGCGGGTGTGGCCCAGCTCGTAAACGGGAATGATGTTGGGGTGCTCGAGGTCCCCGGTGACGATGGCTTCGGAGGCGAACTTGGACCGGACGTAGCCGTTCTTCTCCAGGTCGGGCTTGATGAGCTTGATGGCGATCTCCCGGTCCAGGGAAGCCTGGCGGGCGGAAAACACCATCCCCATCCCTCCTCGGCCCAGGAGGCCCTTCAAGCTGAAGTCGATGCGCCGCTCCTCGCTCTTGCCTTCGATGACCACTTTGCTCGCCCGAAGGGTCACGGCGGCACAAGAGGAAGCTCCTTGGCCGACGGTACCGGAGGGGATCGTGGGAGGACGAGGAGTGTCGGGAAGGCTCCCTTTTCTTTCCCTGCGAGCACCCAAGGAGCGGGTCTGCTCTTCCATCCTGCTGTTTTCGGTTTCAGGCGACATGTTCGAAGCTCCCGACGTGGGGGTTTATGGATGATCGTCTTGACTTATCTTCCATCGTCGGGAACGGTTCAAAATATTACGGTTCCGGAAATACGGCCTTGTCGTAGATATCCGTCAGCTCCAAAACGCAGCCGATGGAATCCAAGGAGACCGTATCCTCCGGACCGCTCGCTTCCGCAAGGACCCATTTTTCATCCCTTCCTGGAGCAGCGCTCCACGCAAACGCGGTCCCGAGCGACGAGCGCGTATTCCCGCAAGGAAGGGAGCCTTCCGTAGTGGGCGAGATTCTCGCCCCTCTCGCAGGCTTCCGCGGAAGCCGACGGGACTTCGACGACGCTTCTTCACGTCCGCCTCGCGCTCCATGGCCGGATATTGCGCGGGAGTGTAACCCCGATGCTCTTCCGGGATTGCCATCGCTTTCCTCCATGCGTCCGATGAGGTATGGTGGAAGGGAAGCCGAAGACGAATCGCCATTGATTTGGTTTCGTTTACGGGAAGGGCGACCCGGGGATCGAACCCGGGACCTTTGGTTCCGGAGACCAACGCTCTCTCCACTGAGCTAGTCGCCCTCGAGGATGAAATGCATCGAACCGATTAACACAAGCCCCCGAGCTTGTCAACCATCAAGGAAACAAGGAAAACGGTTGAATCCATCGCCCGCGAAAGACCATGAAGAGCGCCGTCGGCTTCGCAAAGGCTTCAGCACGGGAACGGCCATGACGGCGGCGGCCCGGGCCGCCCTTCGCCGTCTCGTCGCCGGAAAGCCCGTCAAGACCGTGGCCGTGCGGCTCCCGGCGGGATTCTTCCTGCCCGTGGACATCCATGAAGCCTCGGCGGGCGCAGGGGAAGCCCGGGCCTGGGTGATCAAGGACGGAGGAGACGATCCCGACGCCACCCACAAAGCCCGCATCGGCGTGCGCCTGCGCTTGAGCCGCAACGGGGAAAGCCCCCCGGAGTCGAAAAGCCCCGGGGGAGGCGTTCGGCTGACGGCGGGTGAAGGGGTGGGCGTCGTCACCAAGGCGGGGCTTCCCGTAGCCGTCGGAGAGCCGGCCGTCAATCCCGGGCCCCGGGCCATGCTGGCGGAGAACCTCGCCGAGGAGCTCCGGGCGCTCTCCCCGTTACTACTCCCTCCGCAGCCCGAAGCCTATTTTTCCCCGGCTTCTTCCCATGTCTTTCTTCCTTTGCCTTCCGGGGCCGCCCCGGGCACGGTCGTCCACGTGGAGGTCGAAGTCGCCGACGGCGAGAAATTGGCATCCAAAACCCTCAACCCCCGCCTGGGAATCCTGGGCGGCATCTCCATCCTCGGCACCACGGGGATCGTCAAGCCCTTTTCCCACAGGGCCTACGAGGAGACCATCGAATCGGCCCTTTCCGTGGCACGCTCCAGCGGCTCGCCCACCGTCGTTTTGAGCACCGGGGGCAAGAGCGAACGGCTGGCCAAACAGATTCTCCCCCATCTTCCCGAGGAGGCCTTCGTGCAGATCGCCGATTTCTTCGCCTTTTCCGTGCGCCAAGCCGCCCGGGAGGGATTCGCCTCCATCGTCCACAGCGTTTTCTTCGGCAAGGCCGTGAAGATGGCCCAAGGCCACGCCTACACCCACGCCCACAAGGTGGATCTGGATCTCGCCCCTCTGAGCCGGACAGCGGGAGAGCACGGCTACGACGAAGAATTCCGCCGCAAGCTGGAGGCGGCCAACACGGCCCGCCACGCTCTGGAGCTTCTTCGCGAGCAACGAGACACGGCGGTGATCCGGGCAATAGCCCGGCAAGCCGCCCATCGATCCGCCCGGTTGACGGAAAACCGGTTGACCGTGCGCCTCCTTTTGTTCGATTATGACGGCGCTCTGATGGCGGACGTGACGCACCATGCTTTTCAATGCGATCGGAAGGAAACGCACGGTGTCGGCAAACGAAAATCTGTTGCAAGAAGCGATACGAAGATTGGTTGAAAACCTTCAACCAGAGCAAATCATCCTTTTCGGATCACATGCATGGGGGAAACCCGTGAAAGGAAGCGATTTGGATATAATGGTCATTAAGGTTATTTGGTTTTTTGCGATCATGAAATTGAGCGTACTCATGATGTTGAGATACTTATTCGACAGGCCGTTTCATACTCACCGAAATTTGCTCATTGGGTAGATATAGGCATACAGTTGACGCCCTATGCAACGTTGTATCGCTATCCCAGCCATTTTTCAGAGCCCTCAGTCGATCAGTTCAACCAAGCTTTATCGGCGGCGGAAGCCTTGTACCGCTTCGTGCTTTCGCTGTTACCCGGAGAAACGAGACCGCAATAGAGGCCCTGGCCGCCTTTCCAACGGCTTTGGAAACCCATGAGCGCAACCCCTTTTCCCCGAAACCCCGAGGCTTGGCGCCCCCCGTTGGTGGTCCTGGCGGGCATGGGCACGGGACGGGAGTGTCTCGCGGAAAGCGTCCTCGCCTGGATCCGGCGGGCGGAGGTCCTGGCGGGAGGAAGCCGCCTCCTGGAAGGCTTTCCCGGGCACTCGGGGGACAAGCTCCCTCTGCGCGCCCCTCTCGGGGAAAGCTTGGAAGAGCTGGCCCGCGTTTCCGCCCGACGCCGCACGGCGGTGCTGGCTTCGGGAGACCCCTTTTTCTTCGGCGTCGGCAAACGGCTGGTGGAGCTCCTGGGCAAAGACCGTTTGCTGACCTTTCCCAACCTCACCACCGTCCAGTCCCTTTTCGCCCGCTTGGCGGAGCCTTGGGAAGACGTTGGCGTGGTGAGCCTGCACGGCCGCAAGGGAGAGGGGTGGCTCCGCGAGGCGCGCCTGCACGACCGGGTGGCCTTCTTCACCGATGCCGAGAGGAGTCCGGCCTGGATCGCCCGGAAGCTCCTGGAGGCGGGCTTCGGCGACCGCGACTTGATCGTGGCCGAAGACCTGGGCGCGGAGGGGGAATCCATCCGGCGCCTGTCTCTGGAAAGCGCCGCCCGGGAAGCCTTCTCTCCCCTGAACCTGGCGGTGGCGATGCCCGGAAGTCGAACGCCCGAAGGTCCCTTGAACGATTATCCTCTCCTGGGGCTGCCCGAAGAAGCGCTGGAGCACCAGGGAGGGCTCATCACCAAGATGGAGATTCGAGCGGCGGTGCTGGCCCATTTGTGTCTGAAGCCCGGCTTGGTGCTTTGGGACCTGGGGGCGGCCAGCGGCTCCGTGGCCATCGAAGCCGCCCGCCTGGCCCCTTTGGATGGCGTTCTGGCCATGGAAAAGGACGAAATCCGCTATGCTCACCTGGCGGCCAACGTGAAGCGATTCCGGTGCGGAGAAATCCGAGCCGTTCACGGCGACGCCGCCCGCCCGCCCCCCGACGCCCCCGACCCCCACCGGGTTTTCATCGGAGGCGGAGGCCCTCGATTGCAAGCCATTCTCGAAGCCGTGGAAAAAAGGCTCCGGCGGGGAGGCCGGGTGGTGCAGACGGCGGTCACTTTGGACGCCCTGGAAATTTCCCGGCGATTCTGGCAAGATCGATCTTTTCAAGTGGATGTCGTCCAGATCCAGGCGAGCCGGTCGGTCCCCATAGGCAATTCCCAAAGGCTCGAGGCCCTGAACCCCGTTTTCATCGTCACGGCTCAAGATGGAGGCACATGAAAAGATATCCCGTCCAATTCGTGGGAGCGGGCCCCGGAGACCCCGAGCTCGTCACCGTCAAGGGGAAGCGGCTGTTGCAGGAGGCCGACCGGGTGGTCTATGCGGGCTCCCTCGTTCCCGCGGCCCTTCTGGATCACTGCCGCCCCGAAACCGAGAGATTCGACAGCGCCTCCCTCACCTTGGAGCAAACCCACGACCTTCTGGCTCGAGGCCATGAAGACGGTTTGCGGGTGGTGCGCCTGCACACGGGGGACCCGGCCCTTTACGGGGCCATCCAGGAGCAGATGGAGCTGCTGGACAAGGCCTCCATCCCCTACCGGGTGACGCCGGGGGTGACGGCGGTTTTCGCGGCGGCGGCGGAGCTCCGGCAGGAGCTCACCTTGCCGGAAGTCTCCCAGACGGTGATCCTCACCCGCCTGGGCGGCCGGACCCCCGTTCCCCCGAGAGAAAACCTCGCTTCCCTGGCGTCTCACGGAGCCACCCTGGCCATCTACCTGAGCGTCCACGACATGGAGGGCGTGGTGGAGGAGCTGGGCCGGGGCTACGAGGCGGAGACTCCCGTGGTGGTGGCCTACCGGGTGGGCTGGCCGGAGCAGGCCCTGGTGAAAGGAACGCTGGCGGACATCGTCCAAAAGGTTCGCCGAACGGACATTCGCCGCCAAGCCATCATCCTGGTGGGCCCCGTTCTCCAAGCCCGGGAAAAGGGTAACGTCAAGCCTTCGCGTCTCTACGACGCCTCCTTCAGCCACGGATTCCGCCATGCGCGATCGGATTCCTGAGAGCCCCGTCGCCCTGCTGGCCCTGACGGAGCCGGGAGTGCGAACGGCTTTGCGCCTGCAAACGGCCATGCAGGGAAGCGTGTGCTACGTTCCCCGACGCCATCGATTCGCCCTGGCCATGGGGTCCCGAGGGTTCGCGAGGCTCAAGGAAGTGTTTCCCGAAGTCTGGGGCCGCCATCGCAGGCTGGTGTGCGTCATGGCCACGGGCATCGTGGTGCGCCTCGCGGCCCCCCTTCTGGACCACAAGTCCCGGGACCCCGCCGTGGTGGTCCTGGACGAGCGGGGGCAATACGCCGTCAGCCTGCTGTCGGGCCATTGGGGAGGCGCCAACGAATTGGCTCGATGGGTGGCTGAGCTGTGCGGAGGGCGTGCCGTGATCACCACCGCTTCCGACGTGCAAGACAAGCCGGCCTGGGACCTCGCGGCCCTCCGGGCGGGACTGGAGCCGGAATCCTTCGACCCTCTGCCGCGCCTCGCCCGGGCGGTGCTGGAAGACGAAGCCGTTTACCTCCGCGATCCGGAAAACCGGCTCGCCCCGTATCTGGATTCCCGTTTGAAGCTGAAGCTTTTCGACAAGGAGGAGGTCCCGGCAGGCATTTCCTCCGGGAAGGAAGGCGCGGGCGTCTGGGTGGGGGAAGACTTCGCCCCCCCGGGGATTCAGTGGCTGGAGCTGCGGCCCCGCACCTTGGTGGTGGGCATAGGGTGCAACCGGGGGACTTCGGCCCAGGAAATCGTCGGGCTCGTGGAATCCGTCTTCCAGGAAAAGCGATGGTCCTTGAAATCCATTCACCATCTGGCCAGCGTGGACCTCAAGGCCGACGAGCCGGGCCTGCGGGAGGCGGCGGCCCGGTTGGAGCGCCCCCTCCTGTTCTATTCACGAGATTCTTTGAAAACCGTTTCCGTTCCCAATCCCTCTTCCATCGTGCTTTCCCACATAGGAGCTCCCAGCGTATGCGAAGCAACGGCCCTTTTGAGCGCTCGAAGCCAAGCTCTCCTGATTCCCAAGCGAAAGACCTTGAACGCCACGGCGGCGGTGGCCCGGGTCGCCTCTCCATCGTGAGCCTGGGGCCGGGGAGCTCCCGCCACATGACTCCCGAAGCCCTCCAAGCCCTGAAAAACGCCGACGTGGTAGCGGGATACAAAACCTACCTGCAGCTCATCGAAGACCTGATCCAGGACAAAAAGGTGCTTTCCAGCGGCATGAAGCGGGAGGTGGACCGGTGCCAAGCGGCCATCGACCACGCTTTGCGGGGACGGTCCGTGGCCCTGGTCTCCAGCGGCGACGCCGGCATCTACGGCATGGCGGGCCTGGTTTTCGACCTGTGCCGGGAACGGGGCTGCAAGGTGCTGCGGCCGACCCGGGGAGAAAAGGAGAAACGAGCACCGGTCGCGGGGACGGCTCGGGAAGAAGGATTCACCATCGACGTGGTCCCCGGCGTGGCGGCCTTCAACGCTTCGGCGTCCCTCCTGGGGGCCCCTCTCATGCACGACTTCGCTTCCGTGAGCCTCAGCGACTTGCTCACTCCCCGGGAGCTCATTGAAAAACGTCTGCACGCCGCCGCTTCGGCTGACTTCGTCATCGCCCTCTACAACCCTCGAAGCAAGGGCCGCCCGCACCTCCTGGACCGGGCCCGGAAGATTCTTCTAGAGTATCGCCCGCCGGAAGCTCCCGTGGGGATCGTGGGCCGCGCCATGCGGGAAGGCCAGCGAGTCCTCGTGACGACGTTGAAGGACCTCCCCGCGGAGGAAGTGGACATGCAGTCCATGGTCATCGTGGGCAACAGCCGAACCTACGTGTGGGACGGGTGGATGGTCACCCCTCGAGGCTATCTCGGCAAGTACTCCGCCGACGGTCGAATCCGCGAACCCGAAGAAAGCGAAGGAAGGAAAGGAGCCTCTCATGGATAAGGAGCCCAGGCTTCTGGTATGGGGCTACACCCCCGAGGAAAAGGGAGCGCTGGACGGCGTTCTTGCGGAGCTGAAGGCGCCTCCCGCGTTTTCCATCGAAAAGGACCAGGGTCGCGTGGTCTTGCGCGACATCGTCCACGAGGGAAAGCGCTCGGAGGAAATCCTGGAAAACGACGAAAAGGTGCTTCTCTTCTACAACATTCCCCAAAAGGGGATTCTCTTTCTCATGGACATGTTCAAGAAGCGGGACCTCCCTCGTCCCATCTACGCCATGGTCACGGAGCATTCCATCGAGTGGCCCTTCGACGAGCTGCTGGAGCATTTGGTGGAAGAACGGGACTCCGCGGCCGCCGCCCGGAAGCGGGACTGAGCATCCATGGAACCCCCCCTGACTCCTCCATGATTCGAAGGTTGAAGTCGGAATGCGGAATGCGAAAGTGAAAACATGGAAAACCTCCGCATTCATCCTTCCGACTTCAACCTTGGCTTTCAAAGGGCTCGTCAAACCACCATGGGCATGATCAGGGAACAGTAGGAAGCGTCTTCGGGTCCGAAAAAGATGCCCCCGTGATAGGAATCCACCCACTCGAAGCGAAAGGTTGATCCTCCCACCGTCTGTACGACATCCAGAAGGTACCGGATGTTGAAGGCGACGGTGAATTCCTCCTCCCCTTCGTATTGCACGTCCAAAGCTTCCCGGGCCGTGCCCACTTCGGGGTCGCCGGCTTCCATTTCCAAAGTCCCCTCCCGGATGGTGAAACGGACGTGGCGCCACCGCTTGGTGGCGAGAATGGCCATGCGCTTGAGGGCGTGGAGAAATTCCTCCAAGTCCACCTGCAGAGCGAAAGGGCGCTCCTCGGGTATGATCAACTGGTACTCGGGAAACTCCTGCTCCAGCAGCTTCATGCTGAGGATCACTTCGGGGGTCCTCAGCAGGAGGCGATCTTCGTGAAGCCCCAGATGCAGGTCGGGGTTTTTCTCCAGGATCTTCAGCATCTCCTGAACCCCCTTGCGGGGGATGATGATCCCTGTCCCCAGATTCATCTCGCTGAAAACGGGATCGGAAAGCTGAACCCAGGCCAGACGATGTCCGTCCGAAGCCACGAACCGAACGTCTCCCGAATCCATGGGATGGAAGAACAGGCCGTCGGCACTGAAGGGGTCGTCCTCGGTGGGAATGGCGTAGAAGGTCTTGGTTAGGCAGTCTCTAAGCTGCTCGGCATTCCATGGGATGAGATCCACATCCTCGTAGAAATTCAAGTGAGGGTAATCTTCGAAGGGAAGAGTGGCCAGCTCGAAGTGCGCCCGACCCGACCGGATAGCCAAGCGGTCGTTGGAAAGCAGCTCCAAAGAGATTTCTTCCGAGGGAAGCTCCCGGACGATTTCAAGAAGCTTGCGGGCCGAAACCGTGGTGTTTCCGTCCTGCTGTATGGCCGCGTCCAGTTGGGTCCGAAGGCTCAGCTCCAGGTCCGTGGCGTGGAGATGGATTCCTTCTCCCGTGGTGGTTTTGATGAGCGTGTTGGACAGGATGGGCATGTTGGATTTTCGGTCGGTGACGTTCTGAACCCTTTGCAATGCCTGAACGAGCGATCCTTTTCCGACTTCGATCTTCATGGAATCGTCCTCTGGTGTGGTGATTCTACGATTGTTTTTTATCTATTTAAAAGATCATTCTCATAATAAGCCCTGTCGGAATTGTCAACAAGTTTATCAAGCATCTGTTTTTACTTCCGTTTCTCTTCGACAGATTCCCTTCATCCTTCCTACGCTTCTTTCATGGCCTCCCGGGCTCCTCGCATCTCCGACATCCTTTGGACAAGGGCTTGAACAGTTTTTCCTCGATTCCGACAGGTTTTGAACAGTCTTTTCAACACCCCCTTTCGAAAAAGACGCCTTGTGCTCCCGTCTTGGGGAAGCTATGGTGGAGCAGTGGAGTCGCCGGTATTTCGAGGGAGCTTTATGGACTTTCGCGGGATCAAGGCTCATGTGAAAAGACACTACGAACGGTTGTACCGAGGAGAGACGAGGTGCGCCGCTCCCGTTGAACGAGGAAAGGCGCTGGCGAAAGCCTTGGGGTACTC